>Ga0209380_10003216_pt1 | contig 10202 bp, 6 predicted proteins | sample HubBroMetageWFT6_FD_188347 | JGI IMG/M metagenome (GOLD analysis project Ga0209380, IMG submission 188347) | Warmed and freeze-thawed soil microbial communities from the Hubbard Brook experimental Forest, New Hampshire - Hubbard Brook CCASE Soil... | ecosystem: Environmental > Terrestrial > Soil...
CGCGGCCTAGCTGACTGGTGACTCCAATTTTGCCGCCGTGCAGTTCGACGATGGCTTTCGCGATCGGGAGTCCCATGCCGGTACCCGGCATCAACATGCGTTGATCTCGTCCGCGATAGAATTTCTCGAAAATCATCTCTTGCTCCATCTCATCGATGCCGGGACCCTGATCGGCGACTGTGATGAGGAGCCGGTAATCGTCGCGGCCGGCAGTGATGGAGATGGGCGCTCCGGGCGGCGAATAGCGGGCCGCGTTCTCGATGATGTGGCGGAGAACGCGGTGGACCAGGGCGCGATCCAGGAGGATACGCGGGAGATCGGGCGGGATTTCGATTCCGACCGGGTGATCACGGAGCAGCGCCCGCATTTCATCGACAGCGGTCTCGATGAGGTCGTGAACGTCCTGCGGCAGAGGATTCAGCTGCACGGCTGCGGCATCGAGTTGCGCCATTTCGACCGCTTGTCCGATGAGGCGGTTCAGCCGCGCGCTTTCTTCGTCCACGACCACAGCCAGTTCGGTGCGGGCCGGTTCGGCGAGGTCTGGCTCACTGACAAGCATAGTGGCGGCGGCACGGATGGCGGTAAGCGGCGTGCGCAGGTCGTGCGTGATGGAGTCGAGCAGCGCGGAACGGAGACGCTCGCCTTCGCGCCAGGCTTCGAGACGGCTGGAGCGTTCAACCGCCGCGGCGCGCTCAATGGCAATCGCGACCAGACTGCCGATGGCCTCGTAAATCTGCGTGGAGAAATTGCCGCCGGCGACCGCGAGAGCGCCTGGCGACCGCATCCCCAGCGAAAACGGGATGATGCGTACACCGTTGCTCTCGGTGATGCCGGTTTCGGTCTGGATCGCGGCCAGCTTGAGATCGACGGTGGAGAGTAGTTCGTTGCCGGGATCGGAGAAATACGTTGCATCCTCATTGCGCACGTAAAGGGCAACAGCGCTGAAGCCGAAAGCCGAAGCGGCGATGGAGGGCGTGGCGCGAGCGAGGCCGCGCAAATCTTCCTGCAGAAGAAGCTGCTGGCTGAATTCGTAGAGCAGCTCCACTTCGCGACGGCGCGCCTCCGACGCTTCGGCGTGGCGATGTTCGCGGTCGGAGAGATGGCTGACTAAGACGCTGCTGCAGAGGAAGGCGCCGAGCGCGATCCAGTTGCGCGGATCGGAGATCGTAAAGCGACCGACGGGCGGCAGAAAATAGAAGTTGTAGAGCAGAGTGCAGAGCACCGAGAGATAGACCGAGTAGACAAGACGCCAGCGCGAGGCCGTGAGCAGCACCAGCATGAGGAAGCTGAGCGCGACGGTCGTCTGATTCACGGGAATGATGCGGCGGAAGACAAACACCAACAGGCCGGCGACAGCCGTGAGCACAACCAGCCGCAGCACCATCTGGCCGAGGCGCGCTGTATGCTTCTCCATAACAGGGGATCATACCCCGGAGTGGGGCTGATGGCGGAACGGATACTGGTACTGGACGATGAAGTGCAGATCACGCGGGTTTTGCGCGCGTCGCTGATGGCGCAGCGTTATGACGTGCGAACGGCGAACGATCCGGAAGAGGCGCTGCGGCTGTTTGAAGAATGGCAGCCGGATCTGGTCGTGACGGACCTGGCGATGCCGGGGATGACAGGCATCGACTTTTGCCGCGCGGTGCGGCGCAAGAGCCGCACGCCGATTCTGGTGCTGAGCGTGCGCGACCAGGAGCGGTCGAAGGTGGAGGCGCTGGACGCGGGCGCTGACGACTACGTGACCAAGCCATTCAGCATTCAGGAGCTGCTGGCGCGGGTGCGGGCCCACTTGCGGCGCGCGCCGGAGCGTGCCGACGACGCTGCCATTGAGGTGGGGGACTTTGTGGTGGATCCCGCGGCGCACAGCGTCCAGGTTGCGGGGCGCCCGGTGCATCTGACGCCCAAGGAATTCGATTTGCTGGAGCTGTTCGCGCGCAATGCGGGCAAGGTGCTGACGCATCGCATCCTGCTGACCACGGTGTGGGGCGCGCAGTCGGCGCAGCAGCCCGAGTATCTCCGGGTGTTTGTGGGCCAGTTGCGCAAAAAGCTCTCCGGCGATGCGCACAAGGAGTACATCCAGACGGAGCCCTGGGTGGGGTACCGCTTTCTGCCGGAAGGAATCGCTGAGTAGCCGGATCGACCGATCGGGCGGCGGCGTTTATCAATTCCTTACAACTTCCTTCGCATAACCTTGCGGATGTAGATCTAATCTCAAATGTTTGCCGGACGGCGATCGTGCGGAATTATGCGCGCGCGTCACGGCAGACCGAGAGGATCAACCATGTCGTTCATCCACTTTCAGGCCATACGTGTGCGCCTCGTCTTCCCCACCCTGTTTTTGACTCTGCTCAGTGTCGTTTTAAGTCCAACCCTGGCGCGCGCTCAGGCGCCAAATCCACCTCCGGCGGTCGATACCGGATCGAATACGGGAAGCTCGTCCTCCGCCGCGGGCGATACGGCGATCCTGAAAGAACTGGAGGCGATGAAGGCGCGCATCGCCGAATTGGAAGCGCAGCTCGAGGCCGAGCATACGGCCAGCGCAAATGCCGCGGCGGCAGCAGCGTTGTCGAACGAGAGCCGTTCGCTGATGCCGGCGAATGCGCAGCCCGCAGCTGCGCCGGCAGCCACAGTCGAGTCTTCGTCCCTCATTCCCGCCGCTTCTGTCACCACGAAAACCACGCAGGCCCAGGCCGAGAGTCCCGCTGTCGATAAAGTCACGCCCTTCGCGGATACCTGGTGGGGCTGGCTCAACGGCAATGCCCGCACCATCGATTGCCCCCTGTGCACCAAATACTTCACGCCCGAAATCCGCGTGGATACCAATTACAACCTCGACTTCAATCACCCGGCCGACGACACCATCAGCGGCTCCAGCGAAGTATTCCGTTCGCAGGAAGTGCAGCTGGAGCAACTCGGAGTCGGCGGCGACCTCCTCATCGACCACGTCCACGCCCGCCTGATGACACAGTTCGGTGAGTATTCTGTCACCACGCCCCGTAACGACGCCAGCGCCTCGCGCGGCCAGTGGAACCTCGACGAGGCCTATCGCTACCTGGCTGAGGCTTACGGCGGATACCACTGGGACAAGATGCACGGCATCAACCTCGACGCCGGCATCTTTATGTCCTATATCGGACTGTTCAGTTACTATAACTTCGATAACTGGGCCTATCAGCCTTCGTATGTATCGTCGAATACGCCCTGGTTCTTCAATGGCGTGCGCGCCCAGTTCTTCCCCACGCAACACCTCAAAATCGAACCCTGGTTCATCAATGGCTGGCAATCCTACGCGCGCTTTGGCACCAAGCCGGGCCTCGGAGGTCAGATTCGGTACACGCCAACCCCGCGCATCAACATCATCTCCAATAACTACGGCTACGGCGAAGATGATTTTGGCATCCATGGCCGCACACGCTTCCATACCGACAACAGCTTCGAGCTGAAGTACTACGACCGGCCAGACAACAAACTCGACCGCATGGCCTTCTCCTTTACCGGCGACGCCGGCTGCGAAAGCGGTACGGGCGTGGCCTGCACCGGGTCGGCCAACCACAAGATCCTCACGCCGGCCACGTCCACCACGCCCGCGGTCTACTACCAGAAGCAGAGTTTCCTCGGCTGGATGCTCTACAACCGTGTCTGGCTCGACAAAGATAAGTATGGGATAACCGTTGGCGGCGGCCAGATCGACAATCCCGGCCGCTACCTCGTCCTGCTTCCCCCAATCAACGGCGCCACCGCCGTCACCGGCACCGCCTACTTCCCGGAAGATCCTGGCCAGCCTTTCCACGGCGAGGACGGTACCCTGACCTATGACTACATGCCCAGCCAATACGTCACATTCCGCACGGAGTATGGCTACCGTCACTCCGATGTACCCTACTGGGCCGGCCGCGGGGGCTCAACGCCTCCCGGCGGCAACACGCTCACTTCCATCGGCAGCCCCGCTGACTTTACCTGCACAAACGGATCATCCTCTGCCGACTCCGGCATCGGATACACCACCATGCCATCGCTCAATTACACTCAGGAGTACGCGGCCAACATCGCCGCAGCTAAAAAAGTGTGCGCCGCGAATGCGTCCTACCCCACTCTCTGGCAACCTGACATGCGTCACGATCAGCAGATCATCACGTTCGCCATCCTCGTGAAGTTCTGAACTCAGGCGAGCGGCGTCCGCACAACGCGGCGCCGCCCGCTTCACTCACCCCCTCGCGTTTTATACCTCCCTTATAGATTCCTTACTCCGGCGGCAGCGAACCAACGCTTATAAATCAAAGGAGGCATGGACCCGGACATGAAGTGCCTAAGTTGTGGATTACTTCGAATCACCGTGCCCCTCCTTGCCTGCTCGGCCATCGCCCTTCCCGGCCAGGCGCAAACACAGCAGAACAGCGCTGAGGTGGAAGAGTTGAAGCAACTGGTCTTCGATCTGGAGCGGCGCGTGGCCACTCTGGAACAGCAAAATCAGCAGTTGCGGCAGACGCCTGCGCCGGCCGGAGCCACCGGCCCGCAGGCGGCAGCATCGCTGGTGCTGGCGGCCGATGAACTGCGCACAGCCGATGGGACGAGTCCCGTCGCCGCGCAGTCTGCCGCCGCGACGGCAGTCTCCTCGGCCCCGCCGCTGCCCGGAACGCTGCCTGGGGGCGCGACGCTCAACTACTTTTTCGATGGCTACTACGAATACAACTTCAATCAGCCGGTGGGCCGCGTGAATGATCTGCGCGCGTACGACGTGCTGAGCAACACGTTCAGCATCAACCAGGCGGATTTTATCTTCGCTCTCGATCCGGACACGTCGGCGCATCGGCCGTTCGGCTTCCGCGTGGACCTGCAATTCGGGCAGGCGACGGAGACGCTGCAGGGCAATCCGGCGAATGAGCCGCGCCCGGAGATCTACCGAAACATTTTCCAGGCATATGGGACGTACATTGTGCCCGCCGGTCACGGCATTCAGGTGGATTTTGGAAAATGGGCAAGTTCGCTCGGCATCGAAGGAAATTACGCGAAGGATCAGATGAATTACACTCGGTCCTTCTACTTCTATTTCCTGCCCTTCTATCATGCCGGTGCCAGAACCAGTTATGCGTTCAACAAGAAGTTGACGGTGAACTACTGGATCGACAACGGGACCAATCAATCGGAGCCGACCAATGGCTATAAGGACGAGTTATTCGGCTATGCGTTGACCCCGATGAAGAGCGTCAACTGGACCTTCAATTACTACAACGGCCAGGAGCATCCCAACACGACGCAGGCGACGAACTGCACGGTTCCGGTGCAGCCGGGGCTGTGCGAAGCCCCGATTACACCGGCGCCGAACGGAAAGATCCACATCTTTGACAGCTACGCGACGTGGCAGGCGACGTCGAAGCTGACACTGGCCGGCGAAGGAGATTATCTGATCGAGCGCGAGTGGGCGAATGCGGCCCCGGGCGAGTCGTCCGCCCCGGAGCACGTGGATGGCGGCGTGGGCTACGCGCAATACCAACTGAACCCGAAGGTCGCGCTGGCCGCGCGCGCCGAGTACTTGTCGGACCGCGGCGGTTTGTTCAGCAATGCGACGCAGGCTCTGAAGGAAGGCACCGCAACTTACAAATACAATTTTGCTGACGGATTCGACGCATTTCTGGAGTACCGGCGCGACTGGAGCAATCTCCGGTATTTCATCACAAGCAATCCCGCAGCGCCGTCGAGCCACCAGGACACAGCCACCCTTGGGCTCGTGTGGTGGTACGGCGGCAAACAGGGAACCTGGTAGAAAGGACCGTTTCCATGACTGACGTGCTGATGTACGTCCTCACCATCGTTTTCTTCGCGGCAGCGCTGCTGTATGCGGCAGCGTGCGGGAAGCTGAGGTAACGATATGAATCCGACCACAATTGTAATTTTGCTGATCACGGTAGGTTTGCTCGGCTATCTCGTGGTGGCCTTGCTGTATCCGGAGAAATTCTGAAATGACTGCAAATGGATGGCTGCAATTTGCCGTGTACTTTGTGGCCCTCGTGGTCTTTATGCGGCCACTGGGCATTTACATGACGCACGTTTATAACGGCGACTATAAGTTCCTTGGTTTTCTCGAAAGGCCAATTTACCGGCTGAGTGGCGTCAACCAGGGTGAGGAAACAGGCTGGAAGGGTTATGCCGCGTCAATGTTGCTGTTCAGCTTCGTCTCGCTGGTGCTGACGTACATCATCGAGCGGGCGCAGTTGCACCTGCCCTGGAATCCGCAGCATATACCGGGGGTTGAGGCCTTTCTGGCGTGGAATACGGCCGCCTCGTTCACGACCAACACGAACTGGCAGGCCTACACCACTGATCTGACGATGAGTTACTTCACGCAGATGGTCGGACTGGCGTACCACAACTTTCTGAGCGCGGCTGTGGGTATCTCCGTCGCGATTGCGCTGGTGCGCGGCATCGCGCGGCGCGAGTCGAAGACCATCGGCAACTTCTGGGTGGATGCGACGCGGACCTGCCTGTACGTGCTGGTGCCCCTGTGCATCATAAGCGCGCTGGTTTTGGTGAGCCAGGGCGTGATTCAGAATCTGCATCCGTATACGGTCGCGCAGACGCTCGAGCATCAGACGCAAACCATTGCGCAGGGGCCGGTCGCCTCGCAGGAAGCCATCAAGATGCTGGGCACCAATGGCGGCGGATTCTTCGTCGCAAACAGCGCACATCCGTTCGAAAATCCAACACCATTCAGCAATTTCTTTCAGATGTTTCTGATCTTCCTGATCGGCGCGGCGCTAACGGTGACGCTGGGACGCATGACAGGATCGCCGGGGCACGGGTGGGCGGTGTTTGCATGCATGTCGCTGCTGTTTATCGCGGGCTTTACGGTCGCGTACTGGGCGGAGGCACAGCCGAATCCGGCCCTGCACGGCGTGAATCAGCATGTGTCCGCGCAGCAGCCGGGCGGGAACATGGAAGGCAAGGAAACCCGGTTCGGCATTGCGGACTCGGCGCTCTTCGCGACCATCACGACCGACGCGAGTTGCGGCGCCGTGAATTCCATGCACGACTCGTTCATGCCCCTGGGCGGAATGATTCCGCTCATCAACATCATGCTGGGCGAGATCATCTTCGGCGGCGTGGGGTCGGGGCTGTACGGAATGTTGATCTACGTCGTGCTCTCGGTATTCATCGCTGGATTGATGGTGGGGCGAACACCCGAGTATCTGGGCAAGAAGATTGAAGCCTACGACGTGAAGATGACGATGCTCTACGTGCTCATCTTTCCGCTGACCATCCTGACGCTCACCGCGGTGGCGGTCATGTCTCCGCAGATGGGCCTGAGCAGTCTGAATAACAGCGGGCCGCACGGGTTCACCGAGATTCTGTACGCGTATGTCTCGACGGCCGGAAACAACGGGTCGGCATTCGCGGGACTGAATGCGAACACCCACTGGTACAACATCAGCCTCGCCTTCAACATGCTGATCGGGCGCTTCCTGATGATGATTCCGATGCTGGCGCTGGCCGGCAATCTGGCGCAGAAGAAGAGCGTGCCTCCGTCGCCCGGAACTTTCCCGGTGAACACGCCGCTGTTCACGGTGCTGCTGGCCGGCGTGATTCTGATTGTCGGCGCGCTGACCTTCTTCCCGGCGTTGAGCCTGGGACCAATTCTTGAACACTTGCTGCTGCAGCACGGAACGCTCTTTTCGTAGGGCGAGGAGAAAGTATAGATGGCAACGAAGCTGAGTCTTTGGAATCCGGACATCCTTCGCCAGTCGATTATCGACTCGTTCCGCAAGCTCGATCCGCGGATGATGATGAAGAACCCGGTGATGTTTGTTGTTGAGGTCGGCAGCGTGGTGACCACGGCGCTGCTCATCGAGGAAGCGGTGCAGCATCAGCCCATCGGCTTCAATCTGCAGATCACGCTGTGGCTGTGGTTCACGGTGCTGTTTGCGAATTTTGCCGAGGCAATTGCTGAAGGACGCGGCAAGGCGCAAGCCGATACGTTGCGCAAGGCCAAGGGGGAAACAATCGCGTTCCGCTACCTCTCCAACGGCTCGATGGAGACGGTGTCCAGTTCCCTGCTGCGCTCGGGCGATGTGATCAAGATCGAGGCCGGGCAGTTCATCGCCGGCGACGGCGAGGTGATCGAGGGCGTCGCATCGGTGGACGAGTCGGCGATCACGGGCGAGTCCGCGCCGGTGATTCGCGAGGCAGGCGGCGATCGCTCCGCGGTGACGGGCGGGACGCGCGTGCTGTCGGATTGGATTAGGGTGAAGATCACCTCGAATCCCGGCGAAACGTTTCTGGATCGCATGATCGCGCTGGTAGAAGGCGCGACGCGCCAGAAGACGCCGAACGAGATTGCGCTGAGTATTTTGCTGGCAGGACTGACGGTGATCTTTCTGCTGGCCGTGGCCACGCTGCAGCCCTATGCGATCTACTCCCACGCCCCGCAGACGATCTTTGTGCTGGTTTCGCTGCTCGTTTGCCTGATTCCGACGACGATTGGCGCGCTGCTGTCGGCGATCGGCATCGCGGGCATGGACCGCCTGGTGCAGTACAACGTGCTCGCCATGAGCGGGCGCGCGGTGGAAGCCGCGGGCGACGTGAATACGCTGCTTCTTGATAAGACCGGGACGATCACGCTGGGCAACCGGCAGGCGACGGAGTTCATTGCAGCGCCGAATGTAACCCCGGAGCGGCTGGCGGATGTAGCACAGCTCGCCTCCCTTTCCGATGAGACGCCCGAGGGACGATCGATTGTCGTGCTGGCGAAGGAGAAGTACAACCTGCGCGGGCGCGATTTGACCGGCATGCGCGCCGAGTTTGTTCCGTTCAGCGCGCAGACGCGCATGTCCGGCGTGGATTTGCCGGGCACCAGGATTCGCAAGGGATCGGCGGATGCGATTGCGCGGTTCCTGGAGTCGCAGGGGTCGAGCCTGCCTCGCCAGGTGACGGACAGCGTCGAAGAAATCGCGCGGATGGGTGGCACGCCGCTGGTGGTGGCCGAGAACAACGCGGCGCTCGGCGTCGTCTACCTGAAAGACATCGTCAAAGGCGGCCTGAAGGACCGGCTCGCGCGGCTGCGGGCCATGGGCATCCGCAGCATCATGATCACGGGCGACAATCCGCTGACCGCGGCGGTGATTGCGCGCGAGGCGGGCGTCGATGACTTTCTGGCCGAAGCGAAGCCGAAAGACAAGATGGACCTGATCAAGCGCGAGCAAGGCAAGGGCAAGCTGGTGGCGATGACCGGCGACGGGACGAACGATGCCCCGGCGCTGGCGCAGGCCGACGTGGGTGTGGCCATGAACACCGGCACGCAGGCGGCGAAAGAGGCGGGGAACATGGTGGACCTCGACTCGAATCCGACGAAGCTGATCGAGATTGTGGAGATCGGCAAACAGTTGCTGATGACGCGCGGCGCGCTGACGACGTTCTCCATTGCCAATGACGTGGCGAAGTACTTCGCGATCATTCCGGCGATGTTTGCGGGGGTTTTCCCGGTGCTGAATGCGCTGAACATCATGCACCTGGCGACGCCGCATTCGGCGATTCTTTCGGCGGTGATCTTCAATGCGATTATCATCGTCGCCCTGATTCCGCTTGCGCTGAAGGGCGTGAAGTATGAGCCGATGTCGGCGCAGGCGCTGCTGCGGCGGAACCTGATCATTTACGGAATTGGCGGCATCATTGTGCCGTTTATCGGAATCAAGCTGATCGATTTGGTGCTCAACGGCCTGCATCTGGCGTAGAGCGGACGGAGAAGAGACGATGCGCAGCACTCTAATGATTGCAATTCGCTACACGATCGTGACGACGATCCTGCTGGGGATCGGCTATCCGCTGGCGGTGACGGGCCTGTCGCAACTGCTGATGCGCGATAAGGCGAACGGCGAGCTGATCGTGCGGAACGGGCAGGTGGTGGGATCGGCGCTGATCGCGCAGGGCTTCACGTCGCCGCAGTATTTCCATCCGCGTCCTTCGGCGGCGGGCAACGGCTACGACGCGACGAGTTCCGGAGCGACAAACCTGGCGCCATCGAACAAGAAGCTGATCGACCGCATCGACGGCGATGTGGCGACCTGGCACAAGCAGGATCCTGGTGCGCAGGGCAATGTGCCGATTGGCTTGATCACGACGTCGGCGTCGGGGCTCGACCCGGACCTTTCGCCGGCCGACGCGCTCTTCCAGGTGCCGATGGTCGCCGCGGCACGCCATCTGCCGGAGGA
>Ga0209380_10003217_pt1 | contig 10201 bp, 6 predicted proteins | sample HubBroMetageWFT6_FD_188347 | JGI IMG/M metagenome (GOLD analysis project Ga0209380, IMG submission 188347) | Warmed and freeze-thawed soil microbial communities from the Hubbard Brook experimental Forest, New Hampshire - Hubbard Brook CCASE Soil... | ecosystem: Environmental > Terrestrial > Soil...
CAGCGTCGTGTGCCCCACGCGCACCACGAAGGGATCGCGCCCGGGGCGCGCCTCCGTCAGGATTTCGATGTGCTCGCCGGGCACGAAGCCCAGCTCGAGCAGCCGCCGCTCGAGCGCGGAGAGCCGCGCACCGGCTGCGCCGACTCCCACCACGCGACCGCGCGCACCGGGGGATAGCGCCGCGAGGCTCGTAAAGCCACCCTCAGCAGCCAGATCGGCGAGGGAGCCAGCGGGCGCAACGGCGGCAGCAGCGTTCATGGTCGCCAGTATGAATGAGAACGGTTCGCATTTGCAATCGTATTACCGCGAGGCCTTGCGGCTCTCCTGCCGGACCCCGTTCCTGCCGAAACTAGTGTTCTTAATCAACGTGTTAGCGCCAGGCGAGCGCAGGCTTGCGCAGGCAAGCGCAACGGCCCGGTCGGTCTCTATGCGCCTCCGCTCGCGGCGGCACGAGGTGCGGCCACGCTTTCCAGCTCGGCCGCGTGCTGCAGGCTCTCGCGACGCACGAGCGGTGCGAGATAGCGGCCCGTCCAGGAGGCGGGGTTCGCCGCGATGTCTTCCGGGGTGCCGGTGGCGATGATCTGGCCGCCGCCTTCGCCGCCTTCGGGCCCCAGATCGATCACCCAGTCGGCGGTCTTGATCACGTCGAGGTTGTGCTCGATCACCACGATGGTGTTGCCTTCGTCGCGCAGGCGGTGCAGCACGTGCAGCAGCTGCTCCACGTCGTGAAAGTGCAGCCCGGTGGTGGGCTCATCGAGGATGTAGAGCGTGCGGCCGGTGGCGCGCTTGGCGAGCTCGCGCGCGAGCTTCACCCGCTGCGCCTCACCGCCCGAGAGCGTGGTCGCGTTCTGGCCGAGCCGCACGTAGGAGAGTCCGACGTCGGTGAGGGTCTGCAGCTTGCCCGCCGCCGCGGGCACGTTCTGGAAGAACCGCGCCGCCTCCTCGACCGTCATCTCGAGCACTTCGTGGATGTTCTTGCCGCGGTAGCGGATCTCGAGTGTCTCGCGGTTGTAGCGCTGTCCCTTGCATACATCGCACGGCACGTACACGTCCGGCAGGAAGTGCATCTCCACCCGCAGCACCCCGTCCCCCTGGCACGCCTCGCACCGCCCGCCCTTGACGTTGAAGCTGAAGCGCCCGACGTCGTAGCCGCGCGCGCGCGCCTCGGGCACCGCCGCGAACAGCTCGCGCAGCGGCGCGAACAGTCCGGTGTAGGTGGCGGGGTTGGAGCGCGGCGTACGCCCGATCGGGCTCTGGTCGATGTCGATGACGCGATCGATTTCCCCGAGCCCCTCGATGCGCTCGACCGGGGCTGCTTCGAGGCGCGTTCCCTGCAGCTGCGCGGCCGCGTGGCCGAACAGCGTGTCGACGATGAGCGTCGACTTGCCCGAGCCTGACACGCCGGTCACGCAGGTGAACAGTCCGAGCGGAATGTGCGCCGTCACGTGCGCCAGGTTGTTGCCGTGCGCGCCGATGATATGGATCTGGCGTGCGGGGTCGGGCCGCATGCGCAGGCCCGGCAGCGCGATGCGGCGTTTGCCGGCGAGATATTGTCCGGTGATCGACTCGGGGTTCGCCTCGATGTCGGCCGGGGTTCCCTGCGCGACCAGGTGGCCCCCGTGCGCGCCGGCGCCGGGACCTAAGTCCACGACGTGGTCGGCCTCGCGTATCGCCTCCTCGTCGTGCTCGACCACGATCACCGTGTTGCCGAGGTCGCGCAGCTGCTTGAGCGTCGCGAGCAGCCGGCGGTTGTCGCGCTGATGCAGTCCGATCGAGGGCTCATCGAGGATATACATGACGCCGGTGAGACCTGAACCGACCTGGCTGGCGAGACGAATGCGCTGCGATTCCCCGCCCGAGAGCGTCTCGGCGCTGCGATCGAGCGTCAGGTACTCGAGTCCCACGTCGACCAGGAAGCGCAGCCGCTCGAGGACGCCCTTGACGATGCGCGCGGCGACTTCACCGCGCCAGCCCTCGAGAGTGAGGTGCGTGAAGAACTCGAGCGCGCGGCCGATGGTCAGGTGCGCCACCTGCGGCAGGCTCTGGCCGGCGAGGAACACGAAGCGCGCCGCGCGGTTCAGCCGCGTGCCCTGGCATTCCGGGCACGGCCGCACGCCCAGGTAGCGCGCCAGCTCCTCGCGCACCATTGGCGACTGCGTCTCGCGGTAGCGCCGCGTCAGATTGGGAATGATGCCCTCGAAGGGATGGCGCTTGCGCGAGCGGTGCCCGGCCGCTTCGCGGTAGCTGAACTCGATGGCCTCGGTGCCGCTGCCGGACAGCAGCACGTGGCGCGCGTGCTCGGGCAGCTCGGTCCAGGGTGTCTCGATGTCGAAGCCGTAATGCTTCGCGAGCGACTGGATCATATGGAAGTAGTGCTCGTTGCGCCGGTCCCAGCCGCGCACCGCGCCGCCGGCGAGCGACAGGTGCGGGTGTACGACGACGCGCTGCGGATCGAAGAACTCCTGCACGCCGAGTCCGTCGCAGCTCGGGCACGCGCCGGTCGGGTTGTTGAAGGAGAACAGCTTCGGCTCCAGCGGCGGCACGCTGTAACCGCACACCGGGCAGGCGTGGCGGCTCGAGAACACCAGCGGCTCGCGCGCGGGCTCGTCGAGGAACACCAGGCGCGCCAGGCCGTCGCTGAGGCGCAACGCCGTCTCGAAGGACTCCGCCAGGCGCTGCTGGGCGTCGGGCCGCACGCGCGTGCGGTCCACCACGGCCTCGATGGTGTGCTTCTTCTTCGGATCGAGCTTGGGCAACGCCTCCATGTCGTGGATCCGCCCGTCGATGCGCACGCGCACATAGCCCTGCGAGGCGAGGTCCTCGATGATCTCCAGGTGCTCGCCCTTGCGGTCGCTCACGACCGGGGCGACGAGCGCCGCGGCCGTGCCCTCGGGCAGGCGCAGCACCTGGTCGACCATCTGGCTGACTGTCTGTGCGGTCAGCTCGATGCCGTGATCGGGACAGCGCGGGATGCCGGCGCGCGCATACAGCAGGCGCAGGTAATCGTAGATCTCCGTCACCGTACCGACCGTCGAGCGCGGGTTGTGCGAGCTCGCCTTCTGCTCGATGGCGATCGCGGGCGAGAGCCCCTCGATGCTGTCGACATCGGGCTTGTCCATGGTGGACAGGAACTGCCGCGCGTAAGCGGACAGCGATTCCACGTAGCGGCGCTGGCCTTCGGCGTAGAGCGTGTCGAAGGTGAGCGAGGACTTTCCCGAGCCGGACAGCCCGGTCACGACGATCAGCCGCTCGCGCGGCAGATCGAGGCCGAGGTTCTTGAGATTGTGGGTGCGCGCACCGCGCACGCGGATGTACTGCATTGAACCGGAAATTGTACGCGCCCGAAGCGGTGCGACCTAAGGACCGGGGAGCTCGCAGGCGAGGATGTCGCCTCGCGGATGTGGAGGCGTCGCAGGCGGTTTTCACCGCTCCAAGCCAGCCCTCCGCACCTCTTGACTACTCTTAAATATATCTTAAGATATATCGGACAAGACGAAGGAGTTGACTTAATGCACCGGCACTACTTTGACGATGGCTGCGGCCCGTCGCACGGCGGCTGTGGCGGCGGTTACGAGATGGGCGGGCGGCACGGGCGCCGCTTCGGCTACTTCGCGGGCGGATTTCTCGGTGGCGGGGGGCCGGGCGGACGTGCTTTTCGCGCCGGCCGGCGCCTGGCCGCGGGCGATCTGCAGCTGGTGCTCCTGGCGCTGCTCGCCGAGCGGGCCAGTCACGGTTATGAGCTGATGAAGGCGCTCGAGGAGCGCTCGGGCGGCTTCTACAGCCCGAGTCCCGGCATGATCTATCCCGCACTCACCTGGCTCGAGGAGGTGGGTTACGCGAGCGTGGCGGCCGACGGCGCCAAGAAGCTCTACAGCATCACCGAGTCGGGACGCGAGCACCTCAGGCAAAACCAGGAGGCGGCCGCCGCCATGCTCGGTCAGCTCGAGTACATCGGCCGCAGAATGGGGCGGGTGCGCGAGATCTTCGGCGGCTTCCACGAGGAGGACGAGACGGCCGGCTCGGCGGAATACGCCCTGGCGCGCCACGAGCTGCGGGCGGCGCTGCGCGAGAAGCGCGGTGCCCCGGCGCAGGAGCAGAGCCGCATCGCCGCAATACTGCGCAGCGCGGCGGCGCAGATCCGCGGCAGGAGCTGAACGCGCCCGGCGCGCAATATCGGCGCGTCTGCGGCCGCAATTGCCGCTAGCCGCCGCCGCACGGCATCACTATGCTGTCCGTTCTCCATCGCCCGACTCGACCAAGGACATCAAGATGGCCCGCGGCGTCAACAAAGTGATCCTCATCGGCAACCTCGGCGCCGACCCCGAAACCCGCGCCATGCCCTCAGGCACCACGGTCGCCAACCTGCGCATTGCCACGAGCGAGAGCTGGCGCGACAAGCAGAGCGGTGAGCAGCAGGAGCGCACCGAATGGCATCGCGTGGCGCTGTTCGGCCGGCTGGCGGAAGTTGCCGGCGAGTACCTGCGCAAGGGCTCGCAGGTCTACATCGAGGGGAGCCTGCGCACGCGCAAGTGGCAGGACAAGCAGGGCAATGACCGCTATTCCACCGAGATCGTCGGCAACGATCTGCAGATGCTCGGCGGCCGTGGCGGGGCTGGCGGAGGCGAAGCATCCCGCGGCGCCGCCGGCGCGGCGGCGGCCGGCGGGGCGGGCGGCGGTGCTCCGGCGTTGGCGGAAGAGTCCGCCGGCGGGGGCGCATCGCGCGGCGAGGAATTCGACGACGACATTCCGTTCTAGCTGCTGCCGCCGGCGAGCAGCGGGCGGCGCAGCGACGCTAGGCTAGGCGACGCATGCGCGCCGCGTAAATGCTGGCTCAGAATGACCAGCCGAGTCCTCCCAGCACCACGTCGGTATCGCGGCCGTTGGTGGTGAGCGTGCGGTCCCAGTAGGCGCGCAGGTGCAGCATGCGGGTGATGCGCCAGGTCATGGTCATGCTGAGCAGTCCCAGCACCTGAGTGCGGGTGGCAATTCCCACCACCGTATCCGAGGGCACAAGGTAATCCTGATCGCGCGCGAGGTAGAAACCGCCCGCGATCCCGACGTCGGCGTGATGGTTGAGGAATTCGCGCACCAGACCGAGCTGCCCGGCCACACCCTTGCGCTTGACCACGTGCGTGTTGCCCTCGTCGAGGTAGGTGCCAATGGCGTCGAGGTAGGGGGTGAGCCGCTCGCGAAATTCCGCCGCCCACGCGACGCCGTGAGGCGACTGGAGATTGTTCTGCACGCTGTTGCCGGCCATGAGCGTCATCTCGGCGCGCGGCGTGCTGAGGTCGTAGTGGGACGGCGGCACGGGCCCGGGAGACGCGGCGCTCTCGAACTGGTAGCCGAAGCCGAGCTGCAGCGTGTTGGTCGAGATGCTCGTCGTGGTCCGCGCGTAGTTGTAGCGCAGTTGCATCACCCAGGGCGCGCGGAAATACCACTGCGCCGCGACGCTGAACAGCGCGCCCCAGTCGTGCGCATCCGTGACCTGACCGGTGGAGCTGACATAGGTGGTGTCGTAGTAACGGTACGGCCCCACGCCCGCCGACAGCAGGAACGTGCGCGAGCTGCTCGGCCAGCGCAGCCACAGCTGTGGACTGTAGCCGTCGCGGTGATGGTCGGTGACGTGCCCCTCGTTCAGCCAGGTGAAGCTGGCGTAGACGTAGTCACTGAGGTTGTGCGCGTACTCGATGGCATACGAGTACGTGGATTCCTTGAGGCTCTGGGTGTATTGCCCGCCCGCGAGTGCATACAACTCCTGTGCGCCGGCCGGCGCGCACCCTGCCGCCAGCAACACCGGCAGCGCGATGAAGCGCAGTCGGGAAATTACTCGTGTCATGACCTCTCCTTAGCCAGACGGGTGATTAGCGAGTCCGTTCGCCGTACCGCATGCTTTCATGTATTAGCGGGGCGCGCCAGCGTCGCCGCGGTCGGCCGACGTTGACCGATGCCCCACCCGCCACGCTACAGATTGGTCCTGAGGAAACTGTCGAGCTCTCTCAACACCTGCACGCGGGTCTGCGTGCGCGACATCCAGTGGTCTTCGCCCGCAAGCGTCGCCACCGTCACGCTCTTGCCAGCCGAGCTCAGCTCGTGCGCCATCCGCTCCGACTGGTCGTTCGGCACGATCGCATCGCCTGTTCCGTAGACGAGGAGTATCGGGATCGTGATCGTGGCGACGGAATTGATCGGCGATCGGTTCCACAGAGACCGATCGGTTGGTGCGCCGATGCGCTCTTTCCACTCGGACTGCGAGGCAGACACAACGTGGGTGAACCCCCAGTCTATCGGCACCTCTGCCTGCATCAGGGCCGGGATATCGGAGACGCCGCTGATGCTCACGGCGCACTTGTAAAGCTTCGGTGTGAACGCGGCGCCGGCAAGCGCCGCGTAACCTCCGTAGGAGGCTCCGACGATCCCGATGCGGTGCGGGTCCGCGACGCCTTGGTCGATCATGGCCTGCACGCCGTCGGTGACGTCGTCCTGCATCAGGCCGCCCCACTGACGGTATCCGGCCTGCTCGAAGGCATCGCCGAAGCCGGTCGAGCCGCGAAACTGCGGCTGCAGCACCGCGTAGCCGCGTGAGGCGATGAACTGGACGAGCCAATCAAAACGCGGGTAGTCGCGCGCCTGGGGTCCGCCGTGCGGCAGCACCACGAGCGGCAGGGGGCCTGCCGCCTTGCCGGGCGGCAGCGTGAGATAAGCCGGGATCGCCGTGCCGTCGCGGGCCTTGTAGGTGATCTCCTTGAGCTCTCCCAGCGGCACACCGTTGAGCGCCGGGTACTCTTCCGCGGCGATGTCGGCGCGATGTGCGGCGAAATCGACGAGGTAGTACACGGGCGGGGTCGAGGGCGTCTCGACGCGCGCGAGCGTCTTGGTGCCGTCCGTGCTCCAACCTTCGATCTCGATAGAGCGTCCGGGAAATGTTCGCTGCAGCACGTCGAAGCGATGTTGCGCCGCCGGCTCGAGCCAGCGCAGGGTGGTCTTGGACCCGCTCACGTAGACCCCGACGATCGCGCCCGTGTCGGGATCGGAATACGCTCGGGTGATATCCGTGTCGGCATCCTCCGCCAGTACTCTTGCCGGTGAGCCGTCGAGCGGCACCGCCCACGCCGCCTTGTGCGTACGCCCGTTCGTCGCGAGCAGCACCAGCGCGGAGTTGTCGGGGAGCAGGCCCGCCATCGTAGGCGGCTCGCGGTCGTCTCTGCGCAGGATCTCGCGGGCGTCATTCTCCCCGGACAGTGCGTACACGCGGTACGCGTTCGTCTTCCAGTCCCAGTCCTCACGCACGAGCGCCCTGCCGTTGCGGTCCACCAGCCATCCGACCGTGTGCTCGTTGCCGCCCTTGATGATCTCGGCCTTTCCGCTGGCAGTGTCGACCTCGATGAGGCAGTCCGCGGTGAAATGACATACGGCGCGGCTCGCCATGAGCACCGTGCGCGGCTTCGCAGTGCGGGCGCGAACCAGATACGCGAACGAGGTCGTCTGCGCCGACGCGCCGCGTGATGCACTGAGCGTAGGAAGCAACCGCCCATCCCCGCCACCTACATCCTGGGCGACGAACAGGTAGTACTCGCGCGACTGCTGTGCGGCGACCTGGGAATCGACCGCCTGGCTCACCTCGATGAGCAGCGTCTGGTTGTCACTCCAGAAGAGGCGTCGAAGCTTGCTGCGCTCGGGCACGGCGAGGATGCGCTGCGTCTTGCGCCCCGGCACGTCGAACATCACGATGCGCGGCCTGACCTCCTTGTGATCGATCCACGCGAGCCAGTGACCGTCGGGACTCAGGACCACGCCGGTCTCGAGCGGCAGCGTGCCGAAGACTTCCGGCGGAGGTGCCGCTGCGCTGGCTGACTGTGCGCTGGCCGGCTGGGCGCCGGCCGGGTCGGCGCCGGCGGTCGCCGCAGCGGCAGCCACCATGGCAAGCGGCCACGCGATCCACGTCATCTTAGGTTTCATGGCCCCGCACCTTTCCCGATAGGCATCGGGCGTCTGGTGTCTTGTTCAGGGGGTGTCCCCGGTCGATGCAGTATGCGAGCCCGGCTCGCCGGTGCCAATCCGCGCGCCGCGGCCGCCGCCGGGCCGCGGGCACCGCGGAGGCTTGCAAACTCATGAACTTGTTGGATTTTTTTATATTCCGCCCGTGCCCGTGCGGCCGTAACTATTAGGCCGTAGAATTTCCCGCTCGCCTTATATGCCCCGCCGCTACTTCATCAAGACCTTCGGCTGCCAGATGAACGAGTACGACTCCGCCCGCATGGCGGACGTGCTGCGCGCTGGGGCAGGCCTCACGGCTGCCACCGACCCTGCCGAGGCCGACGTGCTGCTGATGAACACCTGCTCGGTCCGCGAGAAGGCCCAGGAGAAGGTGTTCTCGCTGCTCGGCGAATGGCGCGCGCTCAAGACGCGCCGCCCGGAAGTGATCATCGGCGTCGGCGGCTGCGTGGCGAGCCAGGAAGGGGAGGCGATCACCGCACGCGCCCCGTTCGTCGACCTGGTGTTCGGGCCGCAGACGCTGCACCGGCTGCCGCAGATGATCGCTGAACTGCGCCGCACCGGCCGCGCCGTGGTCGACGTGAGCTTTCCGGAGATCGAGAAGTTCGATCACCTGCCGCCGCCGCGTGCCGAGGGCGCGCGCGCCTACGTTTCCGTCATGGAGGGCTGCAGCAAGTACTGCAGCTTCTGCATCGTTCCCTACACCCGCGGCGAGGAAGTCAGCCGTTCTTTCGACTCGGTGCTCGCGGAAGTACGCCAGCTCGCCTCGCAGGGGGTGTGCGAGGTCACACTGCTCGGGCAGAACGTCAACGCCTACGCGGGTCCGATGGCCGATGGCGCCCGGGTCGATCTCGCCACGCTCATCCACCACGTGGCACGGATCTCCGGCATCGAGCGCATCCGTTTCACCACCTCGCACCCGCTGGAATTCAATGACAGCCTGGTCGAGGCATTCGCCAGCGTCGCCACGCTGGCCGATCACCTGCACCTTGCGGTGCAGAGCGGCTCGGACCGGGTGCTCTCGCTCATGAAGCGCGGCTACACCGCGCTCGAGTTCAAGGACAAGGTGCGCCGGCTGCGTGCGGTGCGTCCCGACATCTCGATTTCCTCCGACTTCATCGTCGGCTTTCCCGGCGAGAGCGAGCGCGACTTCGAGGCGACGCTCGCGCTGGTGGGCGAGGTGGGATTCGACCAGTCCTTCAGTTTCATCTACAGCCGCCGCCCCGGCACCCCGGCGGCTTCCTTGCCCGACGAGGTGGCGCCGGCGGTGAAGCAACAGCGCCTGGTGCGCCTGCAGGAGCAGCTCGATGCACAGGCGCGCCGCATCAGCGAGCGCATGGTCGGTACGCAGCAGCGCGTGCTCATCGAGCGGCCGGCGAAGCGCGACAGCGGCGAGCTGGCCGGCCGCACGGCCAACAACCGCTGGGTGAATTTCGCCGGACCGCGCGAGCTCATCGGCCGCTTCGCCGACGTGCTGGTCACCGCCGCGCATCCGCACAGCCTGCGCGGCCGGCTGGCGCACAGCGCTGGCAGGGCGGCGCGTACCGCGCCCACCGCGGCGTGCGCCGCGGTGGGCGGCTGAGAGCCCGTGGCAACCGCAGCGCCCGAACGGCGGGAATTCGAGCTGGGTCCTTCCGACAATGCGCGCCTCGCCAATCTGTGCGGACCGCTCGACGAGAACCTGCGCCTGCTCGAGAGCCGGCTGAACGTGCGCATTCACCGCCGCGGTGACACGTTCCGCGTCAGCGGTGCGCAGGCGGTGAGTGCCGAGGACCTGCTGCGCGAGCTGTTCGCGCTCACGCAGCAAGAGGAGATCACGCCGGAGCGCGTACACCTCGCGCTGCGCGAGCGCGAATCCGGCCCGCCGCCGCAGGAGGACGGGCGCGAGCACGGCGTGCGCGTGCCGAGCGGCGGCATCCGCGCGCGCGGCGCCCACCAGCGCGACTATCTCGGCCACATCCGCACGCGCGACCTCACCTTCGGCATCGGCCCCGCCGGCACCGGCAAGACCTACCTGGCGGTGGCGTGCGCGGTGGAGGCGCTGCAGGCCGAGCGCGTGCGGCGGCTGATCCTGGTGCGTCCGGCGGTGGAGGCGGGCGAGCGCCTCGGGTTCCTGCCGGGAGACCTGACGCAGAAGGTCGATCCGTACCTGCGGCCGATGTACGACGCGCTCTACGAGATGATGGGGTTCGACCGCGTGGCGCGCTTC
>Ga0209380_10003218_pt1 | contig 10200 bp, 8 predicted proteins | sample HubBroMetageWFT6_FD_188347 | JGI IMG/M metagenome (GOLD analysis project Ga0209380, IMG submission 188347) | Warmed and freeze-thawed soil microbial communities from the Hubbard Brook experimental Forest, New Hampshire - Hubbard Brook CCASE Soil... | ecosystem: Environmental > Terrestrial > Soil...
TAGCGCGCGTAGCCGGTGACGGTCTCGATCGCGTGGCCGACGGTGTGCCCGAGGTTCAGCACCTGGCGGGCGCCGGCGTCGCGCTCGTCGGCGGACACGATCGCCAGCTTGGTGCGGGCACAGTCGAGGATCGTGTGCTCGTCCACGTCGCATCCAGGCGTGGTGCTGACGCGCTCCCACAGCGCGCCGCCCGCGATCAGAGCCGTCTTCAACACCTCGACCCATCCGGCTGCGAGCTCAGGGGCGGGCAGCGTGGCGAGCACATCCGGGTCGACGAGGACCCCCGCGGGCTGGTGGTAGACGCCGACGTAGTTCTTGGCGTCGGGCAGGTCCACGCCCGTCTTGCCGCCGTAGGCGGAGTCGACCTGGGCAACCAGCGTCGTGGGAACGTGCACGACCGGTACGCCGCGCTGGTAGGTGGCCGCGCAGAACCCGGCGAGGTCGCCGACGACACCGCCCCCCAGTGCGACCACGTGGTCCGCTCGGGTCATGCCGGCGTCGAGCAGCTCACGCCATACTCGTTCGGCGCTCGCAAGCGTCTTGTGGGTCTCGCCCGGTGGGATCGCGAGCGTACCCGCCACCTCACCCAGTCGATCGCCATACAGCGCGGATACGGTCTCGTCGCTCACACAGAAACGACGAGACCGAGAACGGTCCAGCGGCCAGAGGCCGGCGAGGCGGTCCTCGCGCAGCAGTCCGCGACCCACGAACACGGGGTAGTCGCCCGACGCGGATCTCGCCCACAGCAGCACGGCGTCAGCCAGCTCGTCATACAGCCCCCGACGCTCGGCGTAGAGCGCGCGGAACGCATCGCGATCGCGTGCCAGGGGACGATCTCCCCCATCCGAGGTCGCCCGCGTGCGCTCCCAGGCTGTGTCCGGATCGACGTCGAGCAGGACTGTCACGTGCTCGGCAAGCGCAGCGCGCACCCGCTCCGACAGGACGCTGCCCCCGCCGAGCGCGATCACATCGCGCGTGCCGGCATCGCCCAGCAACTCGCACACAAGCTCCTCCTCCTGGGCGCGAAATGACGCCTCGCCGTGCAGCTCGAACTCGCGGGCGACCGGATGGCCGAAGCGCTCTGCCAGCAACGCATCGCTGTCAAGCGCGGGGACGCCGAGCGCCGCGGCGAGCTCGGTCGCGACCGTCGACTTGCCGGCCCCCATGAAGCCGATCAGGACGAACGCCACCCGATCCTCTCGCTGTAGGCGCGCACTGACTGAAGCACGTCGTCGATGTGATCGCCGCCGAACTTCTGCCGGTAGGCGTCGGCGAGCACGAGCGCGACCATCGCCTCGCCGACGACGCCCGCGGCGGGGACGGTGCAAGAGTCGGTGCGCTCGCGCAGCGCCTCGGCGGGAGCGTGCGTAGCTGTGTCGACGGAGCGCAGCGGCTTGGTGAGCGTCGGCAGGGGCTTCATCGCGCCGCGGACGATCAGCGGCTGGCCGTTGGTCATGCCCCCCTCGAGACCTCCGGCGCGGTTGGTCTCACGGTAGTAACCGTGCGCCTCGTCGTAGAAGATCTCGTCGTGCGCTTGCGAGCCGGGCAGGCCGGCGACGTGAAAGCCGTCGCCGATCGCGACGCCCTTGAGCGCCTGGATCGAGCAGATCGCCATCGCCAGGCGGCCGTCCAGGCGCTGCTCCCAGGAGATGTGCGAGCCGAGTCCGGGGATCAACCCGAACGCCTGCACCTCGAACACGCCGCCGAGCGACTCGTTGGCCTTGCGCAGCCGATCGATCTCCGCCACCATCGCGCGCGTCGTCTCGGCGTCCAGGCAGCGCACGGGCGAGGCGTCGACCTCGGCGAAGTCCTCCAGCCCAAGCGGCACGACGGGCGCGGGCGCGTGGACCGAGGCGATCTGCACGACGTGCGAGCGCACCTGCACACCGAGCGCGGCGAGGAACGCCTTGCACAGCGCGCCGCCGGCGACACGCGCGGCCGTCTCGCGCGCGGAGGCCCGCTCGAGGATGTTGCGGATGTCTGCGTGGTTGTACTTCTGCGCGCCGACGAGATCGGCGTGGCCGGGCCGCGGCAGATGCACCTCGGCGACCGGCTCCTCGACGGGCCAGGGGCTCATGCGCTCTGTCCAGTTGGCGTAGTCGCGATTGAGCACCTGCAGCGCGACCGGACCACCGAGGGTGGCGCCGTGACGCACGCCGGCGGTGACCTCGGCGCGGTCGCGCTCGATCTTCATGCGCCCTCCACGACCGTGCCCGAGCTGACGGCGGGCCATATCGACGTTGAGCTCCTCCTCGGTCAGGCGCAGGCCCGCGGGCAGCCCCTCGACGATGCACGTCAGGCCAGGGCCGTGCGACTCGCCAGCGGTGATCAAGCGGAGGCTCATGATGTCCTCCCCAGCTTATTGTTGCTGAGGCTTCAGCGCCTGTGATGGCGCCCGGCGGCGTGTGCACGCGCACGGGCAGCGAACGCCGGGGGCCTGACGAATACGAGTCCGCCGCGCCGCGGCGAGTAGCGCAACCCCGCCAGGCTGAGCACGTTGCCGCGCTCGATCTTCGACTCTATCCGGGAGGCGGCGCGGGCCGTGGCCGCTGAGCTCACGCTCTTCGCGATGCTGATCAGCTTCAGTTCGTAGGTTGTGGCCTGACCGGTGGAGCTGACGACTTCGAGCGTCTCGCTCTGCCCGGCCTGCAGCGTGATCGCCTGACACTGGGTCGGGCTCGGCTTGCACGTGGCGCTGCCGTGCAGGATCGCCTCGCCTGTGAGCCCAAACGCCGCGTCCTTGCCGGTGCTCAGCACCACCCCGAGGAATACGAGCTGCGGGTTTTCCTTGCTCGGGAGCGGTTCGTTGAGGGCCATATCCGTGTAGTCCTTCAGCTGCGCGGGCTGCGGCGGGGACCCTTCGACCGGCGCCGGCACGATGCCGAACTGCGCGGTCACGTGGTAATGGATGTATATCCGGGGCTTCGCCGAGGCGGTCGGTTTGGACGGCGTCACGGGCGTCGTCCCGCCCGCGCCGGACGTGGATTTTTCAGATTTCGAGGTGCTCGTGCCGGAGGAGCTCGAGCCCTTCGAGGCGCCGGTGGAGATCCCGCTCGATGTCGCCTTCTTCGCTCCGGGCAGCGGCGTGAACGGGTTGCGCGAGTGGCCGGAGTGCTGCTTGGAGGCGCCGCTGGTCGTCTCGGCGACGGCCTGGTTGGGGTTGGCGGGTGCTTGGCTGATCGCGACGGACGCGGTCGTCCGCGTGACGCTGGAGGAGGCCGCGCGCGGGGTCGGGGTCGAGCTTGTCGAGGAGCCCGAGCCGAGCACGGCGTAGGCGACCGCGGCGATGAGCGCCACGCCGACCAGCGCCAGGATCGGCAGGAAGCGCCTGTCGAGCAGGTCCGACTTGAGTGAGTTCAAGAAATCCTTCATGGGTTCACCTGGACCACGGCCGGGGCGTTGGCGGAGCCGGCGGCTCCGGTGGAAGCTGTCTGTGTCGCCGTGCCAGCGGGACCGGCGGACGTCGCTCCGCCCGTAAGGCCCTGGCCGGCGGGGAGCACGTAGGCGGTCGCGGTGATCGTGGCCGAGAGCTGTTCGGTGGGCTTGCCCGAGCCCGAGGTGGTCGCGGGGGCGAGCTTGATGCTCTGCACCGTTAGCAGGCGCCCACTGACCTGCAGCCCGCCCGAGGTCGTGCGCAGCGCGAAGCCGTCGAGCTGGTGGAAGAGGCTCGAGAGGCTTTCGAAGCTGCCGTTGAACACGAACGTGAACGGCATCTGCGTAAAGCCCGCGCTCGCTGTGGCGGAGGCGCCGGCGGGGGAGCTCGCCCCGGTGGCGGCGCTCGCTTTCGCAGCGGGAGTGCTCGCGCCTGTCCCGCCCGCGCCGCCGGAGGTGACCGAGGCGAATTCGACGTTCTTCTGGCCGGTCGCCTGCGCGAGCTGATAGATCAGCGAAGGCACTTCCTGATCGGCCGGGACGGCTTTTCCGAGGCTCACGATTGACGCGTAGGCGGTCTGGTACTTCGCCTGCGCCGCGCTGGCGCTGGCGAGCTGGCTTTCGGCGCTCGTGAGCTGCGCCTGCGCGGCGCTCACTTCCGTGGCCAGCTTGGACGCCTTTTCGCGCTCGGGCGCGACTGCTAGCAGCCACACCGCGGCGAGCACGGCGAGCACGGCGAGCGCGGCGACGACAATGCGATCGCGCCCGGTCATCGTGGGGCTCCCGTCGTGGAGGCGCCGGCGCTCGTCGTCGCGGAGACGGTGGCGGTCGTGGTCCTCGAGACGGAGCCGGTCGCGGGGATGGTCGGCAGCGCGTCGAAGGCGATCTGCACGTTGAACGCGACTGGGCAGTTACTTGCGCCGCCGGCGCTGCTGCCACCGCCGCTACCGTCTGTGGAGCCGGATTTGGTGGAGCTCTGCAAGGTCACTTCGCTGACGCCGTCGATCAGTCGCAGGCGGTCGAGCGTCAGCGCGACCGCGGCCTGACCGGTGGTGCAGCCGGCGAGCGTGAACGTGGGCATGCTGCCGGGGGGAGTGGCCGAGGCGACCGAGGCCGAGGCGCCCGCTTTGGAACTCGAGGTCGTGGATGCGGAGGTGGAGGTGGATGTGCCCGAGGTCGAGCCGACCGTGCCGTTCAGCGAGGTCAGCGAGACGGTCGACGGCAGCACGCGCCCGAGTTCGTGGAAGGCGTGCGCCCAGTCGAAGCGCGAGTTCACGAGCGCATCGACCGCCTGGATACGCTGTTCGCGCATCGCGGCGAAGCTCGTGTAGGGAGCGAGCGCGGCCGCGCGCGCCTGCGCCTGCTGAGCCTGAGCGGTGAGCGAGGCGACCTGGGACTTGCGGCTGGAGATCTGACGGTCGGCCTGACCGTAGAGCAGCGCGAACACCGCCAGCACGCCGAGCAGTCCGAGCACGGCGTAGACGGCCCCACCGGAGCGTCCCGCGCCGGCCCCCGCGCCGCCGCGCTGGTCGGCGGGAATAAGGTTGACGGCCCTCATCGCGTATGCGCCTCCTCGACGCTGAGGCCGGCGGCAACCGCCAGGCGCTGTGGCGAGACCGGGGCGCCGGTGAGGGCGCCGTCGGACACGCCGACGGTCTCGCGCGTGACCTGCACGCCCAGTTCCGCCTGGAGCGCGTCGGCGAAGCCGGGGACATCGAGCGCGGCGCCGCTGAGCACGACCAGCGCGACCTCGCCCCCGCCCTCCTGCGAGCGGTGGAAGTCCAGGGAGTTGCGCACCTCGCCGGCGATTTCGCGGATGCCGTTCTCGAGCACGGCGCGCACATCCACGTCGGGCGCCTGCTCGCTGACGGGCGCCTGCTCGCTGACGGGCGCCTGCTCGTCTGGGGGCGCCTGCGGCGTCTGCTCGGCGATGGCGGCGAACGACTCTGAGGCGGTGAGGTCGTCCTCCAGAGACTTTGCGTAGGGCGTCGTCGTCGCGGGCCGATCGGGATCGGCTGTCGCCGCGGCGGCCTCTTGCTCGGGCGGCGCCGGCGCGGCGGGAAGCGTCTCGAGCACGGCCGGCTCGACGGGATCAACGGGATCGACGGCTGGGGTGTCGAGATCGATCGAGGAGATCAACGCGCGGGCGTCGGCGACGGCGATGCTGCGCCGCTCGGCCAGCTCGCTCGCCATCGCCTCGAAGCCGCCCCCCACGACGCGCGTGAAGCGGCACATCGCCCCCTCGGCGATCGCCATGTTCGTGAGCCCGTCGACGTTCAGATACAGGACGCGGCCGTCGTGCTCGGGGTCGGGACGGTAGAGGGAGCGGATCAGGGCGAAGGCGGAGAGGTCGATCCCCTCCGGGCGCAGACCGGCTTGGCGGACGGCGGCGAGCAGGCGCCCGACCATGTCGCGCTGGGCGGCTACGAGCACGACCTGCTGGCGGGGTCCCGCGGGCGTGTCGTGGACGCCGAGCGCGTGGAAGTCGAGGACGGCATTGTTCAGCGGCATCGGCACCTGCTCCTGAGCCTGGAAGCGCACCGCCGCGTCGAGCTCCTTGTAGTCGGTGATCGGTGGCAGCTCGAGCGTGCGCAGGACCGTGCGCTGGTTGGCGACGCCGATGCGCACCTGCTTGCTCAGCTTGCTGTCGCGGAACAGCTCGCGCAGGGTCTCGGCGAGCGCGTCCTCGTCGAGGACCTCGCCCTCGCGGACCGTGTCTGCCGGCAGCGGCAGCGCAGCAGCCCGCTCGGCGACAATTGAGCCGTTGGCGTGCGCCTGCACGGCGACGACGTGGCCGGGCTGGATGTCCAGGCCGACGACGTTCCCGCCGGAGCGGCGCCCGAGGCGCACGTTGAGCGAGGGCATGGCGAGCTTGGGCTTGGGTAGAGAGGGCATGTTGAGAGTTCGGCGACTTTGATGAAAGGGACGTCGCCGACAGGGGTCCTATCGGCGCGGGGGCGACCGTGCTTTAGTGCAGAAAGTTCGTGGTGTACAGGGAGACCAGTGGCTGTCCCGCGTAGATCGCGACGATCGCCCCCAGTGCGAGGAAGGGGCCGAACGGGACCGCCGTCTTGCGTCCCGCCTGCGCGCCCTTGCGCGCGATGATCACCGCGCCTACGAGCACGCCGGAGACCAGCGCGATCAGGATCGCCGGGGCGACCGCGGCGCCGAGAAACAGGCCCATGACGCCCGCGAGCTTGACGTCGCCCATGCCCATCCCGCCGGGGTAGGCGAGCGCCGCGAGCAGCAGGAAACCACCGGCGGCTGCACCTGCGATCAGGCGTTCTGGCTCGCCGGCCGGATCGAGGGCCGTGCCGAGGACGATTGCAACGATCGCGCCGAGCAGCGTCAGGCGGTTGGGGATGATGCGGTGCTCCAGATCGATCATCGCGGCCGGGACGACAATCAGGATCAGCGCGATGCTGAGCGCGATGCCGGTCGCGGTCCGGTGCGCGAGCACCGCGCCGACGCAGAGCACGGCGGTCAACGCCTCGACGAACGGGTAGCGGGGGGAGATCGGCTCGCCGCAGCTGCGGCAGCGTCCACGCAGCAGCAGCCAGGAGAGGATCGGAATGTTGTCGTAGGGCTTGACCGGCGTGCCGCACTTGGGGCAGTACGAGGCCGGGCTGACGACCGATTCGTGGCGCGGCAGGCGGTGGACGACGACGTTCAGGAACGAGCCGACGATCGCGCCGAGGACTCCCGCAAAGGTTGCTGTCTCCATGCGAGACTGATCGGCCGGAGCGGGGGGACGCTTGAGCGACGTCCAGAGAGGCGGCCGGTAGGCCGCCTCTCTTGGACTGCTTTGCCTGGCTTGAGGACTAGCTCAAGACGGGTTACTACCAGCTGGAGGTGTTTTCCACTTTACCCGGACATTCTTTTTTGGTGCTGTGACACAGGTGTTCCACGACCCCTGTTGATTTCCGGACCACCGTGAATTCATCGCCTGTGTTAGCGGCCTTCGATGTGACCGCATATTCTGCGGCACCCGGGTTACCGGTCGCGACACCTGCAGCGACAGAGGCAGCGGTTTCCTTCAATTCAGGTTCGCTCGTGGAGGCTACGATATTGAGCGAAGGCTCGATTTTGTTCAATTCTGCCCTGGTTGCGCTGGTATATTGACCGTTGTGTTCGGTCGCGTACGTCTCCATCGCCGTCTGAGCAGTCTGAGCCTGCGTCTTGGCCGAGGAGTCATAGGCCTTGCTCTTCTGACTCAGCAACGTCGGGATAGCGATCGCAGCGAGAATACCGATAATCAGGATCACAACCAGCAATTCGATGAGCGTAAAACCACCCTCATCGCTGGTGCGCTGGCGTAGTGCATTCAACATTGAATCCTCCTAGGATCCGTATTGGCGCCAGCCCCCAGACTCCACCGCCTTCACATGGCGATGCGCCCCCCATGGGCAGACCCGTAAGGGTCGGCTTGCGAGAAACGCCGGCTTTGCTACACACCCATCTGGATGTACTGCCTTGGCGTCTCGACACTGGCTTTTGTCAGCGTCTGCATCGGCCGCTACAGGCAGAACCTGAAGACCTGCATAAAACTTGGACACTTGGACGTGTCGCTCGAGCACCCGCTCAGCCTCTGCCGGACTATGCCACCTCGCCGCGCTGGGCGGCCTGGGCGTCGATTCCCGCTATGCGCACGCCTTTGCCCTGACACCACGGGCACGGGATCGTGCTCTGCGTGCCCCCGAGATTGGAGATCACCCGGCCGGTACCGCGGCAGGGCATACACTCCCGCGGTCCATGAGACCCCTCGGTTCGATCGCCGTCTCTGTCGCCGTTCTCGCTCGCCACGCAGGTGTCGAGACTAGCGTGTCCTCAGGCAGATGAGACGTCCGCAAGGAAGCTCGGGATCGACGCTCGCGTGGGCGGCGGTCGCGCTGATCACCCTCGGCGCGGCCGCGCTGCGGCTCGTGCACATCGGAAAAGTCTCGCCCGATCCCTTCTACGACGCGGCCGTCAGGAGCATGGGGCTGTCCTGGCATAACTTCTTCTTCGGCGCGTTCGAGCCGGGCGGCAGCGTCTCGATCGACAAGCCGCCCGTGGACCTGTGGCTGCAGGTCGCGAGCGTGAAGCTGCTCGGGTTCTCCTCGACGACGCTGAAGCTGCCGGAGGCGCTCGCGGGGATCGCGGCGGTACCGCTGCTGTTCGCCGCGGTCAGGCGGATGTGGAGCACGGCCGCGGGACTCGCCGCGGCACTTGGGCTGGCGGTCCTGCCGGTCGAGGTGATCACCTCGCGCAGCGACACGATGGACGGCGTGATGATGGTGCTGATCGTGCTCGCGCTGTGGCTGATCGTGCGCGCGTGCGAGACCGGGCGCTACGCATGGCTGCTGGCGGGCGCGGCGACGCTGGGGATCGCCTTCGACGTGAAGCTGCTGGAGTCGCTGGTCGCCGTTCCGGGCCTCGCGCTGCTCGCCTGTCTGGGCCTGCCCGGACCACGCAAACGGCGGCTGCTGCAGATGCTGGCGGCAACCGCGGTGTACGTGGCGGTCGCGCTCGCTTGGCTGACGGCGACGCTGCTGTTCCCCGCACACGACCGCCCGTACGCGATCGGCTCGACGAACGGCAGCGCGTGGAACGCCGCGTTCGTGTTCAACGGGACCGACCGCCTCGGCGGCAAATCGCCCGAACCGCAGCAGACGACCTACCAGCCCGGCCACCACTACCCCGTGGCGACCCAGTCCGAGCGTGACCACATCCCGATCGTGCCCCCCTCCCCCACGCGTCTGCTCGCGCGCATCGGGCCGCTGTCGGGCGAGCGTCTGGGACTCGAGCTCCTGATCGCGCTGCTGCTGGGCATACCAGCGCTGACCTGCGGGATGCTGGCCGACAGGCGAGCGGCCACAGAGTCCGACGATCGGGAGACGGACGGAGACGAAGACGAAGAAAACGCGGCCATGCGCGCGCGTGGCCTGCGGCGAATACACCGAGCGGTAGCGGCGGGCCTGTCGCTGTGGACGCTGACCGGGATCGTGCTGTTCAGCGACATGATCCGGCTGCATCCGCGCTACGTCGAGGGCTTCATGCCGGCAGTGGCTGCGCTGCTCGGCATCGGCGTGGCCTGGGCCGGGTCGACGATCGATCGGAGATCGACTGAGAACACGGTGCGCCTGATCGCGCTGGTCGTGGCGCTCGTCGCGACCGTGTATTACGTCGAGCGCCTGTTGTATGGACGTGCGGGCGTCTGGTGGATCGCCCTCGCAGGGGCGCTGGGCGCGATCGCGTTCGCGGTGCTCACGCGCCTGGGCCCGCGCCGGCCCAACTCGATGCGCACAACATTGCTCGGGGGCGCGACGATCGCGCTGACGCTGGTGGCCGTGCTCGTGCTGCCGTTGAGCGCGGATATCACCGCGATCGACAACAATGTGACCGACGCGGGCTATGTCGGCGCGCTGCCGGGCGCAGAGCAGCACCTCCTGAGCGCGTATCTGCGCGCACATCAGGGCGGCGCACAAGATGAGCTGGCGGCGGAGTCGGCCACCCAGATCGGCTCGCTGATCGTGCAGGACGCCCGGCCGGTCCTGATCCTGACGACGTACGACGCGCGCGTGTTCACACGCGTGGCAGAGCTGCAACGACGCATCGCCTCCGGCGAAGTGAAGTACGCGTTCCTGAACACGTTCTGCGGCGCACACGCCTCGCTCGCCTCGACCAACGCCGCCTGCTCGGAACCCGTTCGCTGGATACGAGCGCACGGGACCGACGTGTCGCGAGCAGCCGGGTTGAGCCACGGCGGGGTGCTGTGGCTGCTGCCGGGAGCCAGACCATGAACGTCGCCGCGCCGGACCTGGCAGAGATCGCGCGCGCCGCGCGCGA
>Ga0209380_10003219_pt1 | contig 10194 bp, 10 predicted proteins | sample HubBroMetageWFT6_FD_188347 | JGI IMG/M metagenome (GOLD analysis project Ga0209380, IMG submission 188347) | Warmed and freeze-thawed soil microbial communities from the Hubbard Brook experimental Forest, New Hampshire - Hubbard Brook CCASE Soil... | ecosystem: Environmental > Terrestrial >...
CTGCCCGGCTCGGTGATCGTTGCGCTATTCACGTATCGAGCTTGAGCCAGCTTCCCGTGCCAGGGCAAGAGGGCAGGCAATAGCCGTATGTCACGGCAGTCTGCCGGACAAATCCGTCGTTACCGTCATGTGCTGAGCCCCAGAAACCCCGGCGGGCCCGCACCGTCATCGATTGCCCCTTGGCCTAGGGGGGTCCGGGGGGACGGGCAGTCCCCTCGGTCGAGGCAGCAGCAGGACGATCCGCTCCTCTTCGAGGTGCTCGGTGTGGTAGGCCAGCCAGCCGCAGACGGCCGCCAGCGGCAGCTCGATGAGGACCGCGGTGGCGAGCGACTGGAGGAACTGGCTGCCCGGCGGGGAGGTCACCACGTCGAACCAGGCGTCGACGACGAGCAGGGTCGCGGCCGCGGTGGCGCCCACCGCCAGGAAGGGGGACCGCCGCAGCGCGAAGAACCCCGTGGCGGCCAGCACCACGAGGAGCATGACGTCGAACCCGACCCAGGCGATGTTGTAGTGCGAGGACTCCTGCCGGTCCGGCAGGTTGAAGCCCAGGTAGATGGTCCACGGGATCAGCACGATGGAAAACAGGATGAACGCGGGGCCCGCCCAGCTGACGAGCCGCGCGTCATCGGCAGGCAGCTCATCGACGGGCTCAACGGCCATGGGAGCCACGATACGCCGGGGACGTTCCGGAACTGTGCACCCGATCTCTTGACGATGCCTGAGGCAACGCTAGCTTCAGTCCTGTAGTGCTAACCGGAGGAGATCATGTACCACTCCACTGATCCACGCACCGCCCTGGGCCCGGCCGCGGCGGCAAGCGCCGCGTCGAGTCCGGTGAGCTACCCCGCTGACTACATCGTCTTCGGACAATGCCCGCCGGCACAGGAGGACGACAGCGGGCGGCACTGGTACGCGCGGGCCCAGAACTTCGTCGTGGGCTATTCCGACTGCGACGGGTCGGTCACGTTCCGCAGAACGGCGCAGCCAGACGAGTGGATGCTGCTGCTGCCCGGCAAGGACATCAGCGCGCGCGTCACTTCCGCCGGCCAGACGACTGAGATCCCCGGCCGCACCCTGGCCGTGATCCCGCCAGGCGACAGCGAGATCACCCTTGCCGGGAGCGGGCAGGCCGTCCGCGTCTTCAGCCGGAACGCCGCCGATCTGTGCGCCCAGGCGGTTAACGCCGATTCGTATCTCGAGGACCATCTCAACGTCGCCCCGCTGGCCGCCTGGCCGGCGGCGGCGGACGGCCCTCGGGTACGGGTCTACAGCCTGGACGTCGCCCCGCAAGAAGGCAGGTTCGGGCGGATCTTTCGCTGTTCCACCCTGATGGTCAACGTCATCTATCCGCAGGACGGGCCGCGCGACGAGACCAGGCTCTCCCCGCATTCCCACGCCGATTTCGAGCAGGGATCCCTGGCCCTGGAAGGCTCGTACATCCACCACATCCGGTGGCCATGGACCACCAACCGGCGCACCTGGCGCGCCGACGATCATCAGGCGTGCGGCAGCCCCTCACTGACGGTCATCCCGCCTCCCGCTGTCCACACGTCACAGGCGGTGGGAAGCGGCGTCAACCAGCTCGTCGACATCTTCTCGCCGCCGCGCACCGACTTCTCCCGGCAACCGGGATGGGTGCTCAACGCCGGCGAGTACCCGATGCCCGGAGAGTAAGCCGCGTACGTTCCGGATGAATGGGGGAGTTATTTCTCCTCGACCTTCGTGATCGCCGGCCCGCGGTCGAACGGGCCGAACGTCTCGACGATCGAGGACACGCCGGCGTTGGGGGCGCCGGCCACCACGATCTGCACCGCGTCGACGGACGTGATCAGCTGGACCGGGGTGTTCTGGTCCTCCGGCGTCTCCTGCGGCCGGGCGTCCGGGTGGTCGGCGGGCAGCCGCCAGCCGGTGCCGCCCGCGACAGCCTCCTTGCCGGCGCTCGCGAGGTCCCGGTAGGTGCGCCAGCCCTGGTCCGCGATGGCGGCCCGCACGTCGGCCTTGGACCAGCCGTGCTTGTCGAAGAGCCGGGCGTGTTCCGGATTCAGCACGACGTAACCGCTGGCCCTGGCCCGCACCAGCGCGCCGGTGCGGCACAGCGAGTCGGCGAAGTCCGCCGCGAGCTGCTCGGGAGCGGTGGTGTGCCTGGCCTCGATGTGCAGCACCGAGCGGATGACGGTCGCGGAGACGGCGCTGTCGCCAGGGCCGATGTCGTTGTCCGCGGCCAGGCTTGGCCAGGGGGAGTCCTCCTCGTTCTCCGCGATGCAGCAGGAGTACTTGGCGGGCGTGCCCTGGGTGGCCTGGTCGAACACGTGCGGCTTGAGGCCGAGGCCGTTGATCGCGCCGAGCCTGATCGCCCGGCCGATCGTCGCGTTGGCGCGGAACCCTGATCCCCACACGTTGCCGCGGGAGTTCAGCCCGAGCCGCTGCCTGGCCGGCCCGTAGACCACGACGAACGGGGCGGTCCCGGTCGTGGACTGCCAGATCGACCTGGTGACCATGCCGTCGCGCAGGAACGAGTCCCACGCGGCCAGCACGACGGGGAAGTACTCCGGCAGGCAGCCGGCCAGCGCCGCGTTGATCGCGGCCAGCCGGACGGTGAGGTTCTTGTTGAGGTGCGGCATGGGGATGAGCACCTCGTCAGGGTCGCGGCCGGTCGTGGCCAGGAACTCCGCGAGGTAGGACTCGGTGACCGGGACGACGGGCAGCCCGTCGGTCCAGCCGTGGTCGTAGTAGTAGTCGATCGCCCGGCGGGCCTCGGCGGCGTCGATGTCTGTCACGCCGGCGTCACCCCCAGGTACGTCAGTCCGGCGCCGAGCACCCGGAGAATGTCAGGCAGCGCGTCGCGCGCCATCTCGTCGATCTCCTTCTCTGTGCGGCTGGCGATCGGGTGCGGCACGGCCACGTACTGGTAGCCGGGGAACCCCATCTGGTTCGCCATCGCCTCGGCGGTGATACGGAAGGCATCCGTGCACAGGCTGACAGCGGGGATGCCGGCCCGCTCCAGCACGATCCCATCGGCCAAACTGGCCGCGCTGCACGAGCCTCAATCACCGATCGCGGCGACCGCGAAGTCGCAGTTGTGCAGCATCTGCTGGACGACGGACTCCTCGACGGGCGTGCCGAAGTAGCCCTTCTGGAACATCCGGACCTCCCGGACGCCGTACTTCTCCTGCAGCTCGCGGCCGACGGCGCGGAGGATGACGGCGCCGTTCGGCTTGGAGTTGTCGAGCAGGCCGACGACCAGGCCCTTCAGCGCCTGGGGCCGGGCCGCCAGCGTGGTGTTGGTGCTGCGGTCGCTGTCTCCTGTGGGATCGAGCAGCGGTTCTGGCATGCGGTTATCCCTTCTATCCCTTCGCGAGTTCCAGGGCCATGGCGACCACGCCGGCCACCGTCAGCCCGTAGTACTCATACAGCTCGGCGGGCACGCCCACCTCCAGGTCCACGTCCGGCAGCGCGCACTGCGCGAGGTCCGCGACGATCTTGTGCCGCGCGACGGTCTCCGCGACGATGGCGCCGATGCCGCCGTTCACGGTGTGGTCCTCGATCGTGAGCACCTTGCCCGTCCTGGCGGCGGTGTCGACGATCGCGGCCTCGTCGAACGGCTTGAGGTAGCCGCCGTCGTAGACGTCGGCGCTGATCCCGTGCTCGGACGCCAGGACGTCCGCGGCCTGGACGGCCAGGCCGACCCCCATGCCGTGCGCGGCGAGGGTGAGGTCGCCGCCCTCCCGCAGCCGGGGCCACGTGCCGCGCGGGATGTCCGGCACCGTGTCGTAGACCGGGTCGACCGCCTCGGCGATCCTGATGTAGACCGGGCCCGCTACGGTGGCGGTGGACCGCATCAGCGCGAGCACCGCGTTCTGGTCGGCGGGGGAGACCACGGTGGTGTTGGCGAAGGTCCGCGCGATCGCGATGTCCTCGACGGCGTAGTGGCTGGTGCCGAAGTAGCCCATGGCCAGGCCGGACAGCCGCCCGACGAGCCGGACCGGCAGGTGGTTGTAGTCGGCGTCGGTGCGCCACTGCTCGGCCGTTTTCAGCATGCCGAACGGCGACATGGAGAAGATGTACGGCACGTACCCGCAGGCCGCGAGGCCGGCGGCGACGGAGACGGAATTGGTCTCCGCGATGCCTAGCTCGATGTACCTGTCAGGGAACGCCTCGCGGAACTCCGCCAGCGTGTTGGACAGGTCCGCGGTCATGGTCAGCACGCGGTCGTCGCCGGCGGCGATCTCGGTGACCGCGTAGCCGGACGGGTTGGCCTTGAGCGCGGTGTCCCTGTCGGTGTCGGAGAAGACGTCGACCATCTTCTTCTCGGTCGGCTCGGGCGACTGACTCACTGCGCTCTCCCTTCGGCGCCGGCGCCGGCCCCCGTTAGTTCCATCCGCGCGGTGATCTCCGCGACCACGTCGGCGTACTGCTCGGGGTTGAGCAGGCCGAGGTGCCAGGCCTGCGGCTGCTTCTCCATGAACTCGACGCCGTGCCCCTTGCGCGTCCTGGCGATGACCGCCGTCGGCTGCTCGCCTGTCGCGGCGTCGGGCAGCTCGTCGAACGTCTTCTTGAGCGTGGCGATGTCGTGCCCGTCGATCTCCTGGACCCGCCAGCCGAAGGCCTCGAACCGCTTGCCGAGCGGTTCGATGTTCATCGCCAGCGAGGTCGGGCCGGACCCTGAGAACCCGTTGGCGTCCACGATGGCGACCAGGTTGCCCAGCTTGTAGTGCGACGCCGCCATCGCGGCCTCCCACACCTGCCCTTCCTGCAGCTCGCCGTCGCCGGTCAGCACGAACGTCCGGTAGTCCCGGCCGGACAGCCGTCCGGCCAGCGCCATCCCGGTGCCGACGCTGAGGTTGTGCCCGAGGGAGCCGGAGGAGAAGTCGATGCCGGGAGCGATCTTCATGTTCGGGTGGTCGTTGAGCGGCGAGCCGACCTTGCCGAACTGCTTGAGCAGCGTCTTGTCGTAGAAGCCGAGGTCGGCGAGGACGGGCCAGAGCCCGGTCGCCACGTGGCCCTTGCCGAGCAGGAACCTGTCCCGGTTGGCCCAGCGCGGCTCGCCGGGGCGCAGCCGCAGCGCGTGGTAATACAGCGTCGCGACGATCTCCGCGCTGGAAAAGGTGGAGGAATAGTGGCCGAGCCCCGCCTGCGCGATCAGGTCGATCGTCTGCAGCCGGATCCAGTCCGCCCGCCTGGCGAGCTCGGCATCGGAAACCGGCCGCCCGCGCTCCAGGATGATGTCTTCTGGCATGAGGTCAGCCTAGATTCGGCCCAACTTGTTGACAATATGCGCTGTGATCAGCGTCGATGGCACTTGAGCTGTGCTCAGGCACAGCATCGCAGCCGCACCAGGCAAGTCACGTCCGACAGGCGGATAACCGTCCGGCAGGCGGATAACTATGTGCTGGGGCGACAAGATTGCCGGGCGGGAACTGCTGGGTGGCGATAGTGATCGAAGCGATACGTGAACTCGCAGGCCAGGCTGTTGACAGGCTCGCGGGGCGAGATCGACTCTGTACCTTCGGCGGCGTGGTCCCATCAGACCCCTGTATGACATGACATATATGCGAGGACGTATGAAACGCTTCAGGAAAGGCAGACGGAACCCCCGGACCGTCCGTATCGCGTTCGGTGTACTGGCGGCGGGTGCGGCAGTGCTGCTCGCCGCGTGCTCGTCAAGCAGTTCAAGTTCTACTTCTAGTTCCAGTTCTAGTTCGAGCGCGGCGCCATCAAGCAGCGCGAGCGGCGTGAACGTCGCCGCGCTGCAGGCCGACGTCACCGCGGCCGCGGCGACGCCGAGCTTCAGCGCTTACGGGAGCACCTACGGCGGCAAGATCCCCAGCATCGCGAACCTGGCCGGGAAGAAGATCATGATCATCCCGGGCGTCAGCGCGCTGGCCGCGTGCGAGGAGATCGCGCAGGCCGCCTCGAACATCGCCAAGGCCTCTGGCATGGTGCCGACGATCTTCAACAACACGGGCACGACGGCCGAGCACAACACCGCGATCGAGGACGCGATCCACCAGGGATACGCGGCGATCATCATGGGGTGCGCGATGGACCCGTCGACGAGCGCGCCGGCGATCGCCCAGGCCCAGAAGGCCGGCATCGTCGTGGGTACCTACGGCGGAACCCCGGACATGGACCAGCGGGCCAACACCACGTACAACACCGATGACCCCTACGCGCAGGACGCGAAGCTGGCGACCGAGCAGGCGATCGAGCAGCACAACGGCCAGCCGTTCAACGCCATCGCGATCACGTCGACCGCGACCGGGCCCGCCACGGTGATCGAGGAGGACGCGATCCAGGCCGAGCTGGCGAAGGACTGCCCGAAGTGCACGCTGTCCGCGGTGAACGTCGAGGTGCCCCAGTGGCAGACGCAGGTCGCCAGCACCGTGACTTCCCAGCTGCTGCAGCACCCGAACGTCAGCGTCCTGTTCCCCGACTACGCGGGTGAGCTGACCTACGTGCTCGCGGGCATCCAGGCCGCGCACCGCACCGGCGTGAAGACGTACCTGGCCTTCGGCGGCGGCACGCCGTTCGTCCAGCTGCAAACCGTCAGTCCTGGCAAGGACGTCATCCAGAGCGATGTCAGCGAGTCCCCGCCGTGGACGGGCTACCTGCTGTTCCTGCAGGCCGCCCGCGGGCTGGAGAAGCTGGCTCCCATCCCGTACAACCAGGCCATCGGCCCGGACCTGATGATCACCCCGGATAACGCCGACAGCGTCCTCAGCACAGGAGGCTTCGGAGATCAGTGGGTCAACGGCTTCCGCGCACTGCTGGGGCTGCCGGCCCTGTCGGGCGCCGCGCTGCACGCCGCGTCAACGCTGAACGGCGCGATGACCGGCAAGCCCTGACACACCGGTTAGGCAGGCGGGCAGTGGCCCGGGCGGGTGATTCCGCACCGGGCTGCTGCCCTGCTCCATGGACATCGCCAACGAGCGGAAGCCAACGAGCGGAAAAGGAGGCGTAGGTGGAGGCACCGGCTCCCCCAGCGGTCGAGCTGCGCGACATCTCCAAGGATTTCGGCAGCAACCGGGCGCTGGACCACGTGGACCTCAGCATCGGCGACGGCGAGGTGGTGGGGCTCGTCGGGCAGAACGGCTCGGGCAAGTCGACGCTGGTGAAGATCCTGTCCGGGGTCCACGTGCCGGAGCCAGGCGGCCGCCTTTTCGTGAGCGGTGAGGAGGTGCCGCTGCCCTTGGCGCCCGGCCAGGCGAGCCAGATCGGGCTCAGCTTCGTCTACCAGAACCTGGCGCTGGCGCCAGGTCTGACCGTCCTGGAGAACCTGACCCTCGGTCAGCGAGTTGCCGCCGGCGCGCGGGCGGCGTGGGCGCCGATCAACTGGCTCGGCGAGAAGCGGAGGGGCGCGGCCGTGCTCGACCGTTACGGCGTCCGGCTCAACCTCGACCAGCGCACCGGCGAGCTGCCGCCGGTCGATCAGGCGCGGCTCGCGATCGTCCGCGCCGCCGAAGACCTCAACAGGTACCGCACGCGCAGCGGTTACAAGCACTCGGTACTCGTCCTCGACGAGCCGACCGTGTTCCTGCCGGAAGAGGACGTCGAGCAGCTTTTCGACCTCATCCGCACCGTCAAGGCTGAGGGCGCGGCCGTGCTGTTCATCTCGCACGACCTGGTCGCGGTCCGCTCCATCGCGGACCGCGTCGTCGTGCTCAGGGACGGGCGGGTCGTCGCCGAGGTGCCCGCGGGCGAGATCGAGGAACAGGCGCTGGTCGACCTCATCGTCGGCACGTCGGCGCGGCAGGGCGGGAGCGCCGCCGCGGACGAGGCGCGTCCCGTCGAGGTGACGCTGGCCCCCGCCGGGCCCGCAGGCGCGGAAGACACGCCGGGGCCGGGGCCGGGCCAGCACGTCGCGGTCGAGCACCTGAGCGACGGGCGGCTGAAGGACCTGTCGTTCGAGATCGGCGCCGGGGAGATCCTCGGGGTGGCCGGCCTCATCGGCTCGGGCGCCGAGGACCTGCCGTACCTGCTGTTCGGCGCGCACCCGGCCCTCAGCGGCACGCTGCGCCTCGGGTCAGAGAAACTCGACATCACCGCGCTCAGCCCGCAGCGCAGCGTGCGGCAGCGCATCGCCCTCGTCCCCGCGGACCGCCAGCTGCTGGGGCTGGCCGAACGACTCACCCTGTGGGAGAACATCGTCATGCTCGTGGAAGACGAGCACTACCGGGGCGGTGTCTTCCACCGCGGCGAGCTCGTGGAGCTCGCCCGCGAAGCCGTCCAGCGGTTCGAGATCCGGCCGCCGCGGACGCACGCCGTCATCGCGACGTTCTCCGGCGGCAACCAGCAGAAGGCGCTGCTCGCGAAGTGGCTGATCGCCGGGCCGCGGCTGCTGCTGCTGCACGAGCCGACGCAGGGTGTCGACGTCGGCGCCAGGCGGGACATCTACCGGTTCGTGAAATCAGCCGCCACCCTGAATCAGACGTCGGTGCTGTGGGTGACGACGGACTTCGGTGAGCTCGCCGAGGTCTGCGACCGGGTGATCGTCCTGTCGGAAGGCCGGACGACCGACACGCTGGCCGGCGAAGAACTAAGCGACGACGCAATCACCGCAGCCGCGCTGCGGCAGATCAGGGAGGTCAGATGAGCGCCTCACCGGGAGCACCCGCTCCCGTCGAAGCCGGCGGCCGCGACGAGAGGCCCGCGGAGCGGGACCGGCCGTCGGCGATCCGGCGCCTGGGACTCGAGCGCTACGCGATCGTGATCGTGCTCGTCGCCATGATCGTGGCGTTCGGGGTGGACATACCGTCGACCTTCCTTTCGATCGGCAACCTCTCCAACATCCTCGGTTCCCAGGCGGTGCTGTTCATCCTCGTGATGGCGGTGCTGCTGCCGACGATCATGGGCGACTTCGTCGACCTTTCGCTGGGCTCCTCGCTGGGCCTGTCCGCGATGGTCCTGGCCGTGCTCAACGTGCAGCACGGCACGAACGTGCTGCTCGCCTGCCTGGCGGGGATCGGCGCGGCGGTCATCGTCGGCTTGTTCAACGTGTTCTTCGTCGTGTATTTCGACAACGACCCGTTCATCGTGACGCTCGGCACGATGACGATCGTGCAGGGCATCATCTACATCGTTTCAGGGAACAACAGCGTCGGCATCGTCTCGACGAGCCTGTCGAACTGGGTCTTCTCGAACGAGTTCCTGTCGATTCCGCTCGAGTTCTACTACGGCCTGGCCATCTTCCTCGTCGTCTGGTACGTGCTCAGCTTCACGCCGGTCGGGCAGAAAGCCCTCGTGATCGGCCAGTCGCGCGAGGTGGCGCGGCTGACCGGCGTGCGGGTCAACCGCCAGCGCTCCTGGGCCTTCATCATCGGCGCGGCCATCGCCGGCATCGCGGGGATCGCGTACGCGGCCACCAACGGCACGGTCGACCCGACGGCGGGCAGCGCTCTGATCCTCCCGGCCTACGCGGCGGTCTTCCTCGGGGCGACCGCTATCAAGCCCGGCCGCATCAACGCGCTCGGCGCCCTGGTCGCGGTCTACTTCCTCGCGACGGGTACAGCGGGACTCGAACTGCTCGGCGCGCAGAGCTACATCCAGCAGATCTTCTACGGTGCGGCGCTGGTCGTGGCGATCACGATTCCGAAGGTGAACCGCGACCGCATCTTCAAGAGGCGGCGGACCGCCTGATGGGCGTCCTCGAGGACCTGTTCGACGTGCGCGACCAGGTCGCGCTGGTCACCGGGGGCGCGTCAGGCCTCGGCTACGCGTTCGCCTCGATCCTCGCGGACTGCGGCGCGACCGTGATCGTCGCGGACTGGAACGGCGAGCGGCTGGAAAAGGAACTGCGCGGCCTGTCCTCCCGCGGCCGCGTCGCCGGCTACCCGCTGGACGTCACCGACGCGCCGGCGGTCCGCGCGTGCGTGGACTCGATCGTCGCCGAGTACAAGAGCATCGACATCGCCTTCGCCAACGCGGGCGTGGCGCGCGGCAGCCCGCCGCTGCTGCCGGAAGGCTGGCTGGACGACATGTCGATGACCGACTACAACGCGCTCATCGACATCAACCTGCACGGTGTGGTCTACACCGTGCAGGCGGCGGCGAGGCACATGAAGCAGCAGCGCTCTGGCTCGATCATCACGACCGCGTCGACGGCGGGCCTGCGCAACGACCCGTTCACCCCGTACTCCTACGCGATCGCCAAGGCCGGCGTCGTCAACTTCACCAAGCAGGCCGCGCACGACCTGG
>Ga0209380_10003223_pt1 | contig 10178 bp, 6 predicted proteins | sample HubBroMetageWFT6_FD_188347 | JGI IMG/M metagenome (GOLD analysis project Ga0209380, IMG submission 188347) | Warmed and freeze-thawed soil microbial communities from the Hubbard Brook experimental Forest, New Hampshire - Hubbard Brook CCASE Soil... | ecosystem: Environmental > Terrestrial > Soil...
CGAGCGCGGACCGTGCGAAGGCGATCTGGCCGACACCCCCGCGGGCCATGGCATGAACGGGACAAAGACTTTTCCCATTCCCTTTCAGTCCCGACGCACAATGACGGGCGGCAAAGCGGGTTCCTACGTGGCCGGGGCGATGTTCACGGCCGATTACGTCGAAAAAGCGGCACGTCTGGCGGCTTCGTGCGAGAAGTTCGGATTGCCTTATGCGATCCACGAGGTGCCCACGGTGCATCGCTCGATCAGCGCCCGAGGCACCGAGGATCTTTCTTATACGAAACCCAATTTCATTCGCCATCTCATGGCGGCGCACAACAAGCCCGTCCTCTATCTCGACGCCGATTGCGAATTCCTGCACGAGCCCGATCTCATCCGTGAGCTGGTAAGGTCCCGTTGCGATTTCGCGATCTATAACGGGTTCGCCGACGCGTATGCGGACCGGTTTCTTCCCGTTGAGCGCTGGCCCGGCGCCAAAGAGCCGCCGGTCCCCAATCGCTACTACCATTTTGCCGGCAACATCGGTTTCTGTTCGGAGCGTCAGCTTTTCGCGTACGGCCTCGTTCAGCTCTACCGGAACTCGCTTGCCGCGCGCGCTTTGCTCGCGCGATGGCACCGGACCATCGCCGCCTTCCCCGACTGTGCCGATGATGCGTGCCTCAATTTCGTCTTCAATAATCTCACTTCCCGCTCTTGGCTCCGCTGGCTGCTGAAGGTGCGATGGCTTCCCAAATCCTACGCCCGGATATCCTGGTGGATTTACGAGAAGCCGATCATTAACCACGCCGCTCGTCCGACTTCCGGCGGCGGCTTGAAGTCGAGTTTCATCAAGATCAAGGATCCGCGGGGACGCCAAGAATTCTACCGCTCGCTCGTACAGCCCCGGCAAGCCTCGTTTCCGCAGGACTGCGTCATCGATACCGAGCAACACATGCTATGCCGTTTCGTCGATGGAGAACTTGCCTCAGTGGAGCCTATAAAACAGACCTTCTGGCTTTGAAGCGTCCTATTCCGCCGCCGGGTTGGAGGGCGCGTCCGTAGCTCGGTCGCGCATTGCCATCTACCCGATCAAGCATTCACGATCTCGACGGGACGCGGCGCATCTGCAACCGAGAAGCTCTCCGGCGGCTCGCCGCGCTGCGTCCGCTCCCACATTGTCATGTAAGCGGTTTCCAGATCGCGCGTGATGCGGGCGGTGTCGAACGGGGGCTCGGTGTCCCGATTGCGAATGAGTCGCGTCCTGATGGCGGCAAGCCGGTCGCGATCTAGCGCGAGTTTCAATGCCAGCGCCTCGTATTCGGCCAGCGATGCGGTTACCAAGTCCGGCAGACCGATCGCATGAAGCAGGCTCGCCGCGACACGGCCGGGAAAGCTGTTGCCCAGGCACGTCACCACCGGCAGCCCTGCCCAAAGCGCGTCGCTCGCCGTCGTGTGCGCATTGTACGGCAGCGTATCGAGAAAAAGATCGGCGAGCCGGTGCCGCGCAAGATGCTGGGCTGGTGCCTGCCGCAGCGCGAAGACCAGCCTCTCGGCAGCGATTCCCCGCGCATTGGCCTCGCGCCGCATATTGCTCATCATGGCAATATTCGTGCACCGAAACCACAGTACACTACCTTCGACCGCGCGCAACAGCCGCATCCATACGTCGAACGTCTCGGGACCGATTTTGTAGGGGTCGTTAAAGCAGACAAAGACAAACCCGGGATCCGGCAGATCTTCTTCGATGCGGCTTGGAGCCTTTTCCGCGATCACGCGCTTATTGTCGCCGGGCAGATAGGTCTGTGGCAGATAGACCACCTTCTCGCTGTAATAAACCTGATTTTCGGAGGGGATCACCACCCGGTCGGCAATGATGTAATCGATGAACGGAACACCCATTGTGCCGGTATATCCCACATAACTCACTTGGACTGGCGCCGGCCTGCGGGCGAGAATCCCGGTGCGCCACGCGCCCGCATATCCGTTCAAGTCGATCAGGATGTCGATCTCCAACCAGCGCAGCAGGGCCGCGATCTCGGCATCCGTTTTGTCTTGCGCGTCGATGAAGCGATCGAACGCGGCTTCGAGCCGCCGACGCATCTCGCTTCCATCGCCGGGACCCAGCGAAATTGCAGTGGTCTCGAACCGCCGCTTGTCGTGATGCTCGAAAACCCCCGCGGTCAATATGGCGACGGCATGCTCGCGAAACTCCGCGCACATATAGGCAATCCGAACCTTATCGTGGCGATAACGCTCGCCCCGCCAACAGGGCTCTGCCACAGGTTTATCTCTCGTCGCCCAAATCCGCGCAACGTCACGGCTTTCCGCTTCCGACCCGCAAATCATTCGGTGATAAAAGGGCGGGATCAGTTGCAGGCCCGCCTTCGAACTCTCGGTGATCCGTCGTTTGTCGACCTCGCGACGGCGCCAATCACAAGAATTATTCCGGGCGTGGATGCCGATCCACGTAGCAGCCAGACGATCGGGATCGATGCCAACCGCGCGGTCGCTTGCGACGATCGCTTCAGCATAGCGCCGTTCAAACGAGAGTGCGCCTGCCCGCATAGTCCACGCCGTGGCATCTTGCGGAACCAGCGTGAGTTCCAGGTCGACGCTCTTGCCTGTTGCCGCCATCGCCGCGTTTCGCTTTCGCCAAAGAATCCGAGTGTCCGGCGCCAACGCGAGCGCCTTGTCATAACAAGCGATCGCCTGTTCGTGGTCGTCGAGGCCGCTGAGCGTATCGCCGAGGTTGCGCCAAGCTCTCCCGTCGTTTGGATTGATACAGACGGCGCGCTCTGCATCCACATGCCTTCTCAGCCACAGCTTCACGATCGAGCCGCTCTCGGATGGGGTCGTCGACGGCGTCCTGTCGCCACTCCGTTCGATCGGCTTGCCGGTCTGCCATGACGCCACAATGCGGCCAATCGTCGGTTCAATGGCTGGATCGGCGCGCTCGGCAGCCGCGATCGCAGCCGGAACGGCCGAACCGAAAACTGTACGCGCGAGGGACGACGCCAGTAGGAACATCCTGCGGCAGCATTGCGCCCGCGCGCGTTCGAGGGCGACGCTCCACTCCAGTCCTGGGTGCGAGCCGATGAAAGCGACAATATCGCAGGCGCGCCTGATGTTCTGCCACGTCTCCTTGCCGCCCCGCATCGCCAAGAGGAGAAGAGCATCTTCCGGAGCGAGCGTTAGCACAGTTCGGCCGTTCAGAATCTTAGGTTGCGCCCGACGCCATAATCCTCCGTCGTCGAGATCGAGCGCCGTAATCATTGGTGTCAATCGCGTGTATAGCGTGACGGCGCTCCCATCGGCGTGCCTGAAGATGGTTTTCTGACATTCGAGGCCATCCATTGGCGCAGATTGCGCCACGGTCGATGGTCTTTCGCGCTCGTATCCGAGACTCCGGATACAAGAGATGCTCGGTGCAAGGTCGGTGGGACGAATAAAGAGATCCAGGTGCCCCGACAAGCGGCGAAGACCGAGATCGCCGTAAGCCTCAATAGCAAGCACAGGGCCGTTGAACGGAATGGCCTCCATGCCCGCCTTCGCCAATGCGTCTACCATTCCTAGGTGCGCGTCCAACAACGCAAGGTTCCGCTGGCGCGCGCGGTCTATCGTAGCGCGAAAGGCATCGAGGATGTCGTCCGTTACGAGGTCGGAGGCAACGCGAATGAGCGTACGACCGGCCAGGCTCGCGAGGCCACGCTCGATCGCCGTGCGCGCGAATCGCGTCCAATCTACGCCGTCAATCAGCATCGCGCGCATCTCAGCTTCGTCCTCGGGGGTCGGATGGGCCCTCGCGCAAGCCAACAGGAGCCGAAACTCAAACGACATTCCCCGAATTCCCAAGTCCTTTACCGGGCGATATACATGGTGGCGAGGTGGTTAGTCGCATTACCCGCACGGCGCTGACACTTGGAGGCGCGCGCGGCGTATTCAAGACCTCGCGGCTGGAGCAGCTATTCCGCAACGGCGCGCTCGGCCCGCTGCATCCGCCGCCGTGACCGGGCACACGGCAAGAGAGTTCCGGCTTTAAGTGCAAGCCGTCCGACGACTCACAAAAAGCTTCATGGCTATTGATCGCCGCGATGGCCTGTAGAAAATTGCCAACCCATGCTCGACGGCGCTCGACGAAAATCGCGTCTGGTTAACCGCGCGGCGCCAAGTCCTGCAGCATCTCTTTTGCTTCATCCTGCCGTTGTTCCGCTACCAATACTTGAACGAGATTGAAGGCAGCCGGTGTGAAATCCCGGTTCTTTTTGAGGATGCCACGAAATATCGCTTCGGCCTCGGGCAGGCGCTTCTGCGCCAGGCGTACCGAGCCCAGCAGGTTCTGGATCGCAGGATCGTTCGGGGCGCTTCCCGCCAACGACTCGGCCAACTCCGAGGCCTTTGTGAGATCGCCCTGCCGCAGCTCGGTCATTGGCGTTACCACATCCGGCGCCTTCGGCGAAATGACCTTCTCGATCTCCGCAAGGTCGCCATAGGCGTCACCATACATCATGAGGAGGCCCGCCGGGTCCCGGGGCGCGACCACTTTCTCGGGCGAAGCCGCAGCCAGTTGCTCATACAACTGAAGCACTTGGTCAGACCGGCCGCTCGCGAGATAAGCGCGGGCGAGCTCGGTGACTGCTGCCTGATCCGCCGGATTCGCCTTGACCACGGGCTCCAGAAGTTTGATGGCGTTTGCAGGGTCCTTGCGATGCAGCGCTATCTCGGCTCGCAAGCGCGCAACGGCAGGTAAATCGGGCTGTTTACCCTGGAATTTTGCAAGGTCGAATTCGGCCATTTCGAATCGACCAAGCCGAAACCTCACGACCCCTTGGAGATAATAGCCGATGGGCATATGGCCAAAAACGGGGTTGGCCGTCGTGAGTAGGCGATCTGCCTCGGCTAGTTTGTCCTGACGCGCGAGAATAAGGGCAGCGAGAAAAATAAGTTGCGGAGAACTGTCTGGCCTGAGCGCCAGATTGACGGCCTGCTGCGCTTCGGACAGCTTGTTCTCGCTGATTAGCGCGTCGACACGCCCGGCAATTGCCGGCAGGCTGGTCGGGGCTACTTCGAGGACCTTGCTGAATGCGGCGATGGCGCCGGCCGTATCGCCCTCGGCGCGGAGCAATTCTCCAGTTATTCGCGTTACCCCTATTTCACTGGGAGCGATGGCGCGCGCCGCGTCGAGCACCTCGCGCGCCTCGGGCAGTTTTCGCTGCAAGATCAAAAGACGAGCAAGAGCGATATGCGTGCGATAGGAGCCAGGGTCGAGTCGAACCGCATCGCGCAGCAAGGGTTCTGCGCGGTCGAAGTCGAACAAGTAAAGGTAGGCTAGACCCAGGCTCATACGCACCATGGACTCTGACGTGGCTTCACGTTGACCGGGCTCGACCTGTCGGAACAGCACGTTGGATTTGCCCTCCAGGTACAAGGCCCAGGCAAGCAGTGCGTCCGCCTCATCATTTCGGGTACCGCTGCTCCGCGCCGCGCGCGCTTCGGCCGCTGCGGCGGTCCAGTTTCCCTTGTCGAGGTGAATACGCCCGAGCTGTAAATGCGCGTCGGCGTTATTCGGATTGGCTTTCAGAGCGGTCCGCAACTCCGTCTCTCGGCGGAGGAGATCGGCGGCCGTATCGGTTTTTTGTGTCGGGTCCAGTGCGTCGGCGGCATGACCCGCCGGAACCGCTGTCAGCGTAAAGGCCGCGGTCGCAAGCGTCAGGAGGAAATTGTTGATCCGAGTGGGGCCCAGCAAGCGCTTCTCCTGCAAAATATGAATGAATGACTGCCCTGGAACCACGCCGTCGCGTTGCCACCCGGTCTCGGCCTGCCCGGTGCTCTCGACTGATCCTCGCGTCCAGGGTGTGCGGGGATGGGTTGTTTCATTCGCACGCCGCTCCTGGCCGTCTCACGCGTGCGACAGCTGGCGCCGAGCGTTCCAAATTCAGCTGTGACGGCGGCGCCAAGTCGAGCGTCGCGGCACGCGATGCAGCAAAGCGCCAAGCTGCCAGAAAACATAGTTTGTAGGCGCCCTTTGTATTCTCACAAAAGCGGCCGAGAGTCGCCACCACCAGAATAGTGCCCCCGACCAGCAATACCAGCTGAGCCGCTGACGATCGGTCGGGCACATGATACACCGTGAACAACGATAATACGGGTTGATGAAAAAGGTATAACGCGAACGTCATCGAACCCAACCAGCGGATGATGGCTGCGATAGGCACCAGGAACGGTTCGGCCCGCTCGGAGAAAGCATTGAACGCGAGCACATTGATGGCGAAACAAGTGGCCGCGGCGTACGCGGCCAGCAACGCTCCGATTGTGTGGTCGGGGGTCCTTAAGAAGCTCAAAGATTCGCGAAAGTAAAGTTCAATAAATGAGCATAAAGGAAGCAAAGCCAGGCCAACCAGCCAAATCAAGCCAAACAGCCAAACAGGAATAGCTGATCGGACACCGGCTTGCCTACGGCGCGACACGTTGTAGGCCAAGTAACCGAGCAGCCACGTGGGCGCCAGCAGCACCATTGATGGGCCCGCCATCAAGACCAGCACGAGAATGCTGAGAATTCGGCCGCGCCCGCGGGCGAACACCAAGATAGCAATGGCCAGATAGTAAAACGCTTCGAAGCTCAGGGTCCAAAATGGCGTGTTGGGCACATCGAGATCTGGCCAAAGCCAGAAGCGGTTCACAAACACCGACGTGCCCAGGTAGGAAAGCGCGACCCCCGTAATCCCCCCGGACTGGAATGCCTCGAAGGCCGTCGGGTACCTCAGTTCCATCAAATAATTGCAGACAGCGGTCAGCAGCAACGCCGGCAACACCACGGAATAGAGCCGGGCCAATCGGGCTGCGGCGTAATCGACTGGCGTCCTCTCGCGGGTTGCCAGCACGTGCGCTATTACATAGCCAGACAACACAAAAAAGACCGCGACAGCGGTCTGGCTAAAAAGATCCCAATGCGAATACCAGAACGGATGAGCCGCCCAGAAGGCGGCGAAGCCAATCTTCGTGTGCTCCCTGAGATGCTCGATGAATACCGTCAGGGCCGCAGCAAAGCGCACCAGATCGAGATATAGGGAGGTTCCCGGTTTCATCTGTCAAGCCATCGTGGGTCTGCCCATGGATGGCTGGTCATGATCATTGGATCCGGCCGTCCTCCTTGCGCACCACAAGTCCTTCCTCCAGGAGCCGCTCCGCGAAGGCGATCCGCTCCTCATCGGCCAGATCACCCGGGATCTCGCGAACAACATAGGCGGGGCGGTTCAATGCAAATTCCAAAGCCTCGCGGAAGAAGGCGGGGAAGACGATGGCGCGTGCACCGTAATTGATGCGAACGGAATCGCCGCCGTTGTGCATCTGGTAGACGATCGCGCGGCGCGCGCCGACAACATCGTCGATGCTGAGCGATCTTGGCCGAAAGAAATCAAGTATCTGATCCGAAACGTCGAGGGGATACGTCCTCACCAGCTCGTCGTTGAATTGCGCAACCACCCCGCGGAGGAATGCCTCATCGGCCACTTCGCGCAATGCCCCTCTCAGGCGCTTTACGATCGCATCCTTGGGGGCCTGAAGGAACCCCAGCGGCAGCGCATGGCGCAAACGCTCGTCCTGTAGGATCGCCCCCCTGACCGCCGCGTAGAGGAGATCCTCCCAAAACACCGCGGTCACACCAAGCGTAATGTGAAGCGACGGTTCCGATCCGCATTCGGCGGCGTGGACAAATCCGCGCGGTATATAAATGAGGTCGCCTTGTTCGAGGACGAAAGAGTCGAGGTCGCCGCGGAGTTCCCGGTCCTCATCGCTCATGGTATCGTTCTTGCCGGGAAATACGCGACGCTGCTTTTCAATCTTCCAGTTTTTGGATCCCACTGTTTGAAATATGAAAACGTCGTGATTGTCCCAGTGCGGCTTGAAGCCTTTCCCGCTCGATGGCGTCAAATAGAGGTTGGTCTGAAACCGATGGCCCAACTCGGCGGCCAACGCCCGGCAGAGCAGGCCCAGCTTCGGCTCCCGATGATGCAGTTGATCGAGGACGAGCGTGCTGCCGGCCCGCATGTCGCCGAGAACGGCCTCCAAACCCTCCGTCACCACGCCTTTGTATGACGCGTTCTTGTTGGTCGCGGCATTGGCAATCTTGACGTAGTCAGGGTTGCGGGTGATGGCTTCTTCGAAATCCTCTAGCGTAAAGAGGCCGTCGTAATAATCGGGATCCTTCCGATGCACGACCAACGGCTGCCGCTCCCAATAGCGCGATCGGAACTCTTCGTCCGCAACCGGCGCGACAAGGGAGGACAACGATAATTTCTGCAGAAAACCGCATACCATGGGGAGAGGGCTCCTCTATGTGCCGGCCGGCGCTGGGCGGCAGGCACCCGCCACGTCGTCTGAAACGAGGCTGCGTTTCGCAATGGCAAGCGCCGAAAGGCTTCTCATAACGAAATCCCTTGCGCGCTGTGACCCTCTCGCTGTCCGGGAGAGCACCTCAGGACGCGACCTTGCTCCATCCGGCAATGAACTCGTTCAACTTCAGTTCGCCGATCTTTTCGATGAGGCGGCTCTTGACCTCTGCCTCTACTTCCTCGAGCGCCGATCCCCCATCGAGCCGCGTCAGCGGTGTCCTAAACAGCTCCTCGGAGAGGAACGGCCGCAAAATTTCGTTAGCGGCATGCCAACTGGTCGGCGGCAGGAAAAATATGCCGAGATGAACGGAGGTGCTCAATCCGCTCTCGCAGTGGTGCCAGTTGCCGCTGGGCACGAACAACAGATCCCCCGGCTCGAGCACCTCGTCGAAGATCGGCTCGGTTTCCGGCGGCGACTGTTTCGGCATGCGCCGGAGGGGATTTGACACGGGAGAACCAAAAATCTGCCAGCGCTTGGTCCCCTCGACTTGCAGGATGACGAGGTCCTCGGGATCGTAATGCACCTGGAAAGCCCCAGCGCCCGCCCCCGACGTGACAATCGCGCCGACCCAGGACCCCTCCAGGGTTCGCGATCTGATCTCTTCACAGACGGCAGCCAAAGCCGGCACGTGCTCGTCCAGATGAACAATGACGACGCTGAAACCGCTCGCTAAAAACTTCTCCAGCTTCTCCGCATCGACCTTGCCCTTGGTCATCCACCGGTCCGCCGGGACCATGATACCCTCTTTCGTCACACGGATATCATCGGGGCGCTTATTGGGATAATTGCCCGCTTCGATCATGCGCCGGAGCGCCGGCCAGCCAAGCAGGGGCGCATAGCGGCCGCCGTTCGCGCCGGGCCGGTAAACCAATTGACGCCGCCGCAGCAGCCCCAGAAATTCGGGCTCAGTCAGCGGCGAAACCAAATCAGCGAGCGTTGAAGGGGCTTCGCTCATGAGAGCTGTCATTTCCAAAGATCACCGAGGCCAAGCCACATGGCCCAAGCTAGCCGGCCCGCCGGCCCCGCAAAGGGTTAAGTGCCCGCTCGTGTCGGTTGAACAAATCAGTCTAGCATAGGCAGTCGAAAAAGCCAACATAAAGCGAAGCTGGGGAGCGCAATTCGCCTTAACACCTGCGATCCAGGGAGTCCCGGTCAATACACCCCCTTGTTCGGTCCAGCCGTAAACTCATTCGTCTTCGGCTTGCCGCGGCCCCCAGCCAGCATCCCGTCCTTAGATGTTTCCCCAATCGTGGCCCAGGCAGCCCCAATTAAGTCGCTTGTTGCGGCAGGGATGTGCCTCCCTAACTCAGCATCGCGGCCCGGAGAGGCCCCCTGCGGTGGTCACAGCAGGGGGCCTCGAGATAAGCACTTCCGGACGTCAAACTCCCGAAGCAGGCTACTGGCGCTTCAGAGATTTGCCACCCTGTCCGCCGCGGGCGTTAATCCGAGCGGGAGGAGCAAACTGAGACGCTTGCGCTTGGCTTCAGCCACCAGCCGAAATCAGACGTGGTCGTCCAGTATCGGCTTGTTGTTAAAGCCGGCGCCGAAATTGCTGTGCAAGCTAATGGCGTCGACGTCTTCGTGGTTATTGCCGAAGGTGAAGTCATCGAGAATGTGCAAGTTCGTCGCCTGGTATGGCGAAATTTGTGCAAAGGCCTGCTTCGTCGACGCGTTCAACAGCATGGCAACTGCTGGGGCGGTCACTGCCACTTGGGCCGATTTCTTAACCAAATCGCGCCGGGACGTGATTGCGGTTCCGCGAGTGTTCTCTTCATCAGACATGCTCTTCTCTCCTCTATCCCGGGCACGAA
>Ga0209380_10003224_pt1 | contig 10176 bp, 10 predicted proteins | sample HubBroMetageWFT6_FD_188347 | JGI IMG/M metagenome (GOLD analysis project Ga0209380, IMG submission 188347) | Warmed and freeze-thawed soil microbial communities from the Hubbard Brook experimental Forest, New Hampshire - Hubbard Brook CCASE Soil... | ecosystem: Environmental > Terrestrial >...
GCCGTGATCACCATCCACAGCACGGGCAGGAAGAAAGCGATCCCGACCACCCAGCCGAGCACTGTCCAGCCTGTCCTGGCGGCGAGCTCGCGGGCGCGGTTCCTCGCGCGGCGTGAGGTCCTGGCCGGCGCCTCTGCCGCCGTTACCGCCGTCATCGTGCCTCCTCGAACTGGAAGACCCGGGCGAACATCCGCAGCGCGAAGCTGGCGACGATGATCGTCAGGACCACGGTGACCACGCCGGCGGCGGCCGCCCCGCCGACGTCGAAGGCGTAGTTCACCTTCTGGTACAGGTAGAAGGGCAGCGTCGTGGTCGAGGTGCCCGGGCCGCCGTTGGTCATCAGCCGCACCTGGTCGAAGGCGTTCACCAGGTAGATCGAGCCAAGCAGGATCCCCAGCTCGATATAGGGGCGCAGGTGCGGGAGGGTGAGCTCGCGGAACGTCGCCCACGCGTTCGCCCCGTCGACCTTGGCCGCCTCAAGGACGTCCGACGCCTGCCCCTGCAAGCCGGCGAGCACGATCAGGACCATGAACGGCGTCCACTCCCAGATCATGACCACGACCACTGACCCGTAGGCGTGCGTGCTCAGCCAGGCGACGTGATGCACGCCGAACGGCTCGAGCAGGTAGTTGATCAGACCGAAGTTCGGATCCAGCATCGGTCCCGCCCAGACCAGCGCCGCGGCGGCCGGCATGACGAGGAACGGCGTGATGATCAGCGTGCGGACCACGCCGCGACCGAGGAACTTCTTGTCGAGCAGCACGGCGACCGCGACCCCGAGCACCATCGCGACGATCACCGCGATCGCCGTCATGGTCACCGACCTGACCACCGCGCTCCGGAAGCTGGGATCGGTGAAGACCTCCTTGTAGTTGGCAACGCCGGTCCAGTGCGCGCCGCCCGGCTGGTTCCAGAAGTAGTTCTGGAAGCTGTACCAGAGCGTGACGAGGAACGGGATCTGCGTGACGACGATCGTGTAGATCAGCGCTGGCAGCAGCGGGAGACGCCGCTGCCAGCCTTCCCGGCGGCTCACCCCCCGCGGCCGGATTCCGGTCGCGGGGGGTTTGACCAAATCCTCGATGATAGTCATGGCTGGCTAGCTGCCTTCACCGTCAGCTGCCGCCGGACAGCTCGGACGGACTGTAGGCCGAGGCGTACCCCTGGCTGTTCTGCAGCGCCTGGGTCACCGATTCCGTGCCGGCGATCGCGCCGGCGATCTGCTGGCCGACTTGCAGGCCGAGGGTCTCGAACTGCGGGATGTCGACGTACTGGACGCCGACGTAGGGCACCGGGTTCACCGTCGGGTGGTCGGGGTCGGTGCCGTCGATCGACTGCAGGGTGATGCCGGCGAACGCGCTGGCCGCCTTCTGGTAACTCGGGTTGTTGTACAGCGAGGTCCTGGTGCCTGGCGGCACTGCCGACCAGCCGTACTTCTGCGCGACCAGGTCGTCGTACTGCTTCGAGGTGGCCCAGGAGACGAACTTCCACGCGGCGCTCTGGTTGTCCACGCCCTGCGGGATGCCGAGCGCCCAGGACCAGAGCCAGCCGGAGGAGGTGGTCTTCTCGGTCGGCGCGAAGGCGTAGCCGGTCTGCGCGTAGACCGACGGGAACTCAGTGGCGATGGAGGTCGCCGCCACCGTGGCGTCGTACCACATCGCGCACTTGCCCTGGCCGTACAGCGTCAGCAGCTGGTTGAAGCTGTCGTTGGAGGCGCCGGGCTCGCCGTAGCTCTTGACCAGGTTCACGTAGAAGTTCGCGGCCTGCTCGAACGCGGGCGAGGTGAGCTGCGGCTGCCAGCTCATGTTGAACCACTGGCCGCCGAACGTGTTGACGACCGTGTCCAGCGCCGCCATGTTGTCGCCCCAGCCCGCCAGGCCGCGCAGGCAGATGCCCGCGACCTTGCCCGGCTGGTTCAGCTTGGCGGCGGCGGCCGCGACCTGCGTCCACGTCGGGTGCGCCGGCATGGTGACTCCCGCCGCGGACAGCAGCTGCTTGTTGTAGTAGAGCATCGAGGACTCGCCGTAGAACGGCACGGCGTACAGGTCGCTCTGGTACGACAGCGCCTTGGCGACCGGGGGCAGCAGGTCCGACGCGTCGTAGGCCGCGTCGCTGGCGATGTACTGCTTGGACAGGTCGACGAGCCAGCCGTTCTTCGCGAACAGCGGCGCCTCGTACGGACCGATCATGACGACGTTGAACGAGTTGCTGTGCGTGCTCACGTCCTTCTCGATCGCCGCCCGCAGGTCGCCTTCCGTGTAGGTGGCGAACTTGACGGTGATCCCCGGGTTCTGCTTTTCGAACACGGACTGGGTGAGCGGAATCATCTGGCCGGTGATCAGCGGGTTGGACACCACCGCGACCGTCACCGTGCCGGTGCTGCTGTTGTTGCCGCCGCTCGCGCTGCCGCTCGAGCCACTGCTCGAGCACGCGGCCGCTGCCGCCACCACGGCGACGGCGCCGCCGACGGCGGCGAGCCTGCGGATCCTGAACCTGGACGATCTCATGAATGAACCTCCACAGCGGTGAGGATGTTCTGGCGCGCCGCGCCGCCGATCCATCTTCTGGCGTTATGCTCATTTGAGCGCTTTCCGCTCATATGAACTATGAACTCACAGTGAACGTGCCGCTAGGCAATGTCAAGAAAAGCTGCCAATATGAGATGAAGACGCTCAAATGAGCGCATGTATGGAGGCATTCATGGCCGGCTTGTCGGCTGATCGGCCGTCGGAAGTCGTGCTGGCCGCGCTGGTGGCGCGGCAGTTCTACCTGGAGGGCGTCTCCAAGGTCGACATCGCCGACCGGCTGGGGATCAGCAGGTTCCGGGTCGCCAGGCTGCTCGAGTCCGCGCGGGAGACCGGACTGGTGCGCATCGAGATCGGCCTGCCCGGCGGCATCCTCGACGCGGGCCTGTCGGCCGAACTGTGCTCCGTCTTCGGGCTGCGGCAGGCGTTCGTCTTCAACTTCCCCGACGACGCGGTGGCGCTGCGCCAGCGGCTCGGCGAGGCGGCGGCCCAGGTGCTGATGGACCTGATCAAGCCGGGCGACATACTCGGCCTGACCTGGTCGCGCACGCTGAGCGGGCTCGCCGCCGCGCTGACCCAGCTGCCGCCCTGCCCGATCGTGCAGATGACCGGGGCCGTGCCGCCGCCGGACGGCAGGGACCTGCTCGAAGTCGTCCGCAGCGTGGCGCGGATCGGCGGCGGCCCGGCGCATGTGTTCTACGCGCCGATGCTGCTCGACGACGCGCGGGCCGCCGCGGCGATCCGCCGCCAGGGCGACATCGCCGAGGCGTTCGCCCTCGTGCCCAAGGTGACCATCGCCGTGGTGGCCATCGGCGCCTGGGCGCCGGGGCTCTCGACGATCTACGACGCGATCACGCCGGCCGAGCGCGAGTCGCTCGCCGCGCTCGGCGTCGACGCGGAAATCGCGGGCGTGTTCATCGGCGCGGATGGCACCCCGCTGACGACGCCGCTGGACAACCGGATGATCGTGACGCCAGGTTCACTGCTGGCGAAGATCCCCTTCGTCCTTGCCGTCGCCTACGACCCGGAAAAGAGCGACGCGGTGCGGGCCGCGATCCGAGGAGGACTAGTCCATGGCCTGGTCACGCACACAACCCTCGCCAGAGCCCTGCTCAGCCACGCCGCGGCTAACCACGGCGACGCTGGCGCCTAGACCGCGGCTGGCCGACGGCACCGCCGGCCAGCCGCTCCCCGGCGGCACGGCCAACCGGGGGCTGGTCGTCCGCGTCGGCGACACCGTGGTCAGGCCGGTCGCGCCCTGCCGGCGCGCCACCCACGCGCTGCTCGACCACCTGGCCGCCGAGGGCTTCGACGGCGCGCCGCGGGTGCTCGCGGCCGGGCCGGCGACAGAGACGCTGACCTACATCGAGGGCAGGGCCGCCGTCCCGCCGCTGCCGGCCGACGTGCTCACGGACGTCGCCCTGGTCAGCGTCGCCGACCTGCTGCGCCGCTACCATCGCGCCGTCGCGTCGTTCGACCCGGCCGGCTACTCCTGGCCCCGGCCGGTCCCCGCCAGGTACCGCACCGGGCTGGTCAGCCACAACGACGTGTACCCGGCCAACCTGGTATTCCGCGACGGCCGGGCCGTCGCGCTGATCGACTTCGATCTGGCGGGACCTGGCAGCGCGGCGTGGGACTTCGCCGCCGCGGCGCGCTCCCTGGTGCCGCTGCAGGACGAGGCGGACGTCACGGACTCGCGGGCTGGCCGCGCGCTCGACAGGTTCCGGATCTTCCTCGAGGCCAGCGGGCTGCCCAGGGCCGAGCGCCGCGAGGTGGCCGGGGCGCTGGTGGCCAACCACGACTGGACGTACGCGATCGTGGCGGAGGCGGCAGCGGCCGGGCACGCGGGTTTCGCCGACCACTGGCGCGCGGTCGCCGCCCCCGCCGCGCGGGCCCGCCGCTGGACCCTGCGGCACCGGCGGGAACTGACGGTCGCGGCCGGCTAGGCCGAGTTTGGTGGACGATGTCACACCGATCACCAAAGAGTGTGGACGATGTCGCATCGACCACGTTCGGGCCGGCGAGGGCCGGCGAGGACGGGCGAGGGCCGGCGGGGGTGGCGGGGCCGTGCGGACGGGCTAGGCGGCCGCCGTGAGGCGGATGACCGGGATTTCCCGGTCGGTCTTGGTCGCGTAGCCGGTGTAGCGGTTGTTGTCCGCGGTGATGCGCTGCCAGGCCGCCGCGCGGTCGGCGCCCGACAACTGGGCCGCCGTCACCTTGAGCTTCCGGCCGCCGATCTCGATCTGCACCTGGTCCGGGTGCGCCGCCAGGTTGTGGTACCAGGCCGGGTTCTTCGCGTTGCCGCCGAACGAGGCGACGATCAGCCAGGCATCGTCGCCGTCAGGGAACGAGCCGAGCAAGGTCTCGCGGGGCTGCCCGGTCTTGGCGCCGGTCGTGGTCAGCACCAGCGTGTTCTGGCCCGGGACACCGCCGCCGCTGCCCTTGCGGCGGTTCCGCTTGATCAGTTGCTTATTAAGCCACTTCGCGACCGGGCTGCCCACGCCGGGCATGCGCTGGCCGCGGGTACCGCTCGGGGTCTTCTCAAACGCCATCGTTGTCCTCCGGTCTGAGCAGTGATTGCAGTGGGAGGAAGCCGCGTACGTTCTGGATGATAGGAGACGGGCGCGAACCGTCAGCGGGCGGTGACGTCAAGCAGGTGATATGTCCGCTTTCCCCTGCGCAGCACCAGCCAGCGGCCGTGCAGCAGATCGGCCTCCGACAATGGCCTGTCTTCCCTCGCCGGCTCCCCGTTGACGTACGCGGCGCCCTGGGCGATCGTGCGCCGGGCGTCGGACAGCGACGAGGCCAGCGGGGTGGCCGCGAGCGCGTGCGCCAGGTCGGCGCCCGGTGCGAACGACGACGTGGGGACCTCACCGGCCAGGAACTCGAGAGCCTGCTGTGACGCGCCAGCGGGCGACCCGCCGAACAGGACCGCGCTCGCCTCCTCGGCGGCCGCGGTCGCCGCGGGGCCGTGCACCAGCGTTGTCACCTCGCGGGCGAGGCGGCGCTGGCCCTCACGCTTGTTCGGTGCCTGGAGGTGTGCAGCGGCCACCGCCTGCGCCTCCTCGACCGGCAGCAGGGTGAGCTGCAGCAGGAACCGCTCCACGTCCGCGTCGGGGACGTTCATCCAGTACTGGAAGAACTGGTACGGCGAAGTGCGGTCGGCGGCCAGCCACACCGCGCCCTCCTCGCTCTTGCCGAACTTCTTGCCGTCCGAGCGGAGCACCAGCGGCCAGGTGAAGGCGTGCACGTGGCCGCCGTCGGCGCGCCTGATCAGGTCCACGCCGGCGAGCAGGTTCCCCCACTGGTCGGAGCCGCCGATCTGGAGCTCCACGCCGTGGGTCGTGAACAGGTGCCAGTAGTCGTTAGCCTGCAGCAGCTGGTAGCTGAACTCGGTGAACGAGATGCCGTTCTCGCTCTCCAGGCGTGCCTTCACCGACTCGCGGGAGATCATCTGGTTCACGTTCGCGTGCTTGCCGACGTCGCGCAGGAAGTCGAGCAGCGTCACCGGCCCGGTCCAGTCCAGGTTGTCCACCAGCCGGACCCGCGAGATGCGCTCGATCTGCCCGGCGATGCGCTCGTTGTTGCGTGCCAGCGTCGCGGCGTCCAGCAGGTTCCGCTCCCTGGACCGGCCGCCCGGGTCGCCGATCATGCCGGTCGCGCCGCCCGCCAGGGCGATCGCGTTGTGCCCCGCGTCGGCGAACCGCCTGAGCACGAGCAGGCCGATCAGGTTTCCCACGTGCAGGCTGTCCGCGCTCGGGTCGCAGCCGTAGTAGAGGCCGACAGGACCTTCATTGATGCGAGCGCGCAGCGCGTCGCGATCGGTGCTGTCCTGGACGAGGCCCCGTGCCTCGAGGTCGGCGAGAAGGTCCACGTCTGTAATCGTGTCACACCGGCGGCAGTGCGCTGGCCATGCGGCGCGGGTTCTGATCCTCCGCCGAGATGCTCTCCACCAGCGTGGTCAGGACGTTCTTGACCGAGCTGAGCTGACGGGCGTCGCACAGCAGCGCGGGGACGCCCGGGTCGAGATCGAGCGCCACGCGGACCTCCTCCGGGTCGTAGCGGCGGGCGTCGTCGAAGCAGTTGATGGCGACAACGAACGGCAGTGAGCGCGTCTCGAAGTAGTTCACCGACGGGAAGCAGTCCCGCAGCCTGCGGACGTCGGCGAGCACCACGGCGCCGAGCGCCCCGTAGGCCAGCTCGTCCCACATGAACCAGAACCGCTCCTGGCCCGGCACGCCGAACAGGTACAGCACCAGGCGCTCGCTGATCGTGATGCGGCCGAAGTCCATCGCGACGGTGGTCGTCGTCTTGCTCGCGACGCCGCGCAGGTCATCGAGGCCGGCGCCGGCGCTGGACAGGCGTTCCTCTGTCAGCAGCGGGCGCACCTCGCTGATCGCGCTGACCAGCGTCGTCTTCCCGGCGCCGAAGCCGCCCGCGATGAGGATCTTGTGCGCGGCGAGCATCTGGGCGTCGGCGGCGTCGCTGACTCCGCCCGCGCCGTCCGTGCCGTCAGAGCGCGCGGAGCCCATTGAGTATCTCCTTAAGCACGTCGTTGCCCGGTAGCTGGACGGCGGGCCTGTTCCGCACCACCCGCACCGCCTCCTCGAGGATCAGGTCGGCGAGCAGCACGCGCACCACGCCTACCGGCAGTGCCGTGTCGGAGGCGATGTCGGCCACCGTCACCGGCCGCTGGCACAGGCGGAGGATCTTGCGGTGCTCCGGGGTCTGCCTGATCGGGTCGTCGCCGGCCTCGCTGTCCCTGCCGACGGCGACCACCACGGCGACCAGGTCGAGCACCTCGCCGTCGGCAGGCTCGGTCCGGCCGCCGGTGACCGCGTACGGGCGGACCACCGGTCCCAAGTCGCGGCGGACCCACTTGCCGTCCCTGCCGGCCGGAGGCACCTCAATCACTCCGCCTGGGTACCGGACGCCGGGAACCTGGGCTGCGACATCAGGTGCGGCCTGGCGCGTTTCGCCAGCATCGCCATCTCGTACGCGACGTGGCCGGCATCGGCGTTCGGCGGGCAGAGCGCGGCCAGGCAGCTGCCCTCGCCGGCCGCGATGACGAACAGCAGGCCCTTCTCGAGCTCGATGATCGTCTGCCGCACTCCCCCGGCGTCGAAGTGGTCGCCGGCGCCGGTGGCCAGGCTCTGCATGGCCGCCGCGACCGCCGACAGGTGCTCGGCGTCTTCCCGCTCGAGATCCCTTGACGAGGCGATGAGCAGGCCGTCACGGGACAAGATCACGGCCTGCCGGAAGTCCTCGACCCGCGACGAGAGGTCATCGAGCAGCCAGGCGAGGTCCCCCCGGCCGCCAGTTGCGTCACCGTCAGCCATCACATCTCCTCGTCGTGCCGAGCCGTGCCGCCCTGCGGCGTGGCATCGTGTTCCGTGTCGTCGAGCCACGTGGCGGTCGGCCCGCTGGCGGTGGAGGTGCCGGAGTACCCGGTGTCCCCGGTGTCCCCGGCCCCGGAGTCTGGGATGTCGTCGGTCTCCCGGCTTCGCAGCCAGCTGCTCTGCAGGGACGAGAAGAGGTTCCGCGCGTGCTCGGGCGCAGGCGCCTCAGGCGGCACATGCACGGGCGCGGGGCCCGCCTGGGCGGCCGCCGCGTGCGCGCCGCCGCCGGCGGCGCGAGCGGACGAGCCGCCGCCCGGCCGGACGCGGCGCGGCAGGCCGTGGAAGGTGCCCGCGTCATCGAAGGCGTCGTCGTCCGCCGGGTATGGGGTCTCGTCGTACCCGTCCATCGCGCCGGCCGCGCCGGAGACGCCGTCCGTGTCGACCGTCGCGAACGACCGGGCGCGCGCTGTCCCGACGAGGGACAGCGCCTCGGACGAGCGCAGGCCGGGCCGGATCGAACCGCCGTAGGCCAGGTCCGCGGCACCGCTGTCCGGCGGCGTGATGACGATGGTTTCCGGCAGCAGCACGATCGCCTTGATGCCCCGGTAGGCGGACGGGGCGAGGGACACCTGGATAGCGTGCCTGGCCGCCAGCCTGCCGGTGACGAACAGCCCGAGCCGGTCGGCGTCGGCCACGTCGAAGTCCGGCGGGTCGGCCAGCTGCTCGTTGATCACCGTCAGCTGGCCGGGCTCCATGCCGAGGCCGCGGTCCTCGACCTCGATGGCAAAGCCGTTGGCGACCCGTTCGGCCCTGACTTCCACCCGGGTGGTGGAGGGGGAGAACAGGGTGGCGTTCTCGATGAGCTCGGCCAGCAGGTGAATCACGTCGGTAACCGCGGCGGCGATCACCGTCTCCGTGGCGTCCGTCGCCGTGGTGACGCGCCGATAGTCCTCGATCTCCGACACCGCGGAGCGGATGACGTCGATCACCGGCACCGGGCCGCTCCAGGACCTGGCGGGCGCGGCGCCCGAGATGATGCTCAGGCTCTCGGCGTGCCGGCGCATCCGGGTGGTGAGGTGGTCGAGCGCGAACAGTTCGCCGAGCGCCGACGGGCTCTCGGCTTGCTGCTCCAGCGTGTCGATGATGCGCAGTTGCCGGTGCAGCAGGGACTGGTTCCGCTTGCCGAGGCTCGCCAGGATCTGCCGCAGGCCGTTGCGCACGCCTGCCTCGGCGGCGGCCGCCTCGCTGGCCGTGCGCTGCATGCCGAGCAGCGCGGCGGCGACGGCCTCGACCTCGGCGCTGGCACTGTCCGCGCCGACCCACGGCGCGCTGCCCGGCTGCTGCTCGCCGGCGAGTTGCCCGGCAGCCGCCGCCAGGCCGGCCATTTCCCGCGCGATCCGGCGGGTGAACGCCCATATCAGCAACAGCGCGACGAGCACCACCACCAGCCCGGCGCCGATGACGACCGACGACTCGAGCACTGCCTGGTGGTGCGGCGCGGCCGACCGGAACCCGGGCAGCCCGTCCAGCGCCCCGTCGAGCGCGGCGGCGGCGGCCGCCGCCCACAGCAGGACAAGGACGACAACGGGTACGGCCAGCCTGACGGCGAACTGGAAACGGATCGACCTGGCTGCTCGCGGGGGTCCCTGATCCGGGAAGCTGGGTACAGCCATATGGTCACTCCTGCGATTTCGCCGCTCGTGGAACGTCGGACGCTAACTGAGCCATGCGTACTCCATTTTCTTAGAGCAGCACGCAGTCGCAGGCCCGGTATGCCGGACTGTTATATCAGCCGGCATACCGCTGCGGACAGCCGGCCGGGCCGGCCTTGCCGGGGTTCGAGCCTTCATCAACAACTGTCCATATTCTCCTCTCCGTGCCTTTACGGCTGATTGTCATTTAAGGCTGGTCATAAGACCGTAAGGTTGCCCTAGCGGCAATACCGCGACATGCGGAGGTATCGGTGACCGGGTTGGAAAAGGTACGGTAAATAGGCCTTGAGCAGTCAGTTCTCAGCCAATCCGCCCGGGCGCCCGGGGCACCCGGCCGCCCCGGGCAGCGGGCCAGAGGCCAGAGGCAGCGTCCCGGGCGCCCCGGTCACTTCCGGGGCGGCTCCCGCGCTGGCCGACTGCTTCACCCCGAGGCCGCAAAGCGGGCCCGGCTCGCTGGACAGTCTCGCGCCCGGGCAGTGGCTGGCGCTGACCACGGCGCCAGCCGGGACCGGTGCGGCCGCGCGGGCGGCGCAGGTGCGCGACTGGCCGGGCGGGACGGGGAAGACGCAGCTGGCCGTGCACCTCGCGCAGACGTGGCGGAAG
>Ga0209380_10003226_pt1 | contig 10172 bp, 7 predicted proteins | sample HubBroMetageWFT6_FD_188347 | JGI IMG/M metagenome (GOLD analysis project Ga0209380, IMG submission 188347) | Warmed and freeze-thawed soil microbial communities from the Hubbard Brook experimental Forest, New Hampshire - Hubbard Brook CCASE Soil... | ecosystem: Environmental > Terrestrial > Soil...
GCCCGCCTGCCGCGCGCCCCCTCTTCGGTGGCGCAGAACTGGTCGGCGCGGTCGCGCCGCACCTTGCGCTTGTCGGTGAGGCGCGTGAGCCCGCCGGTGCCGGGCAAGACGCCGAGCAACGGCACCTCGGGCAGCGACACCGCCGAGCGGCGGTCGTCCACCAGCATGATCCAGTCGCAGGCCGCCGCCAGCTCGTAGCCGCCGCCGGCCGCGGTGCCGCCGAGCGCCGCCAGATAGCGCTGCCCGGAATATGCCGAGGCATCCTCGATCGCGAGCCGCGTCTCGTTGGTGAATTTGCAGAAATTGACCTTGTGCTGATGGCTGGCGCGGGCCAGCGTGCCGATATTGGCACCGGCGCAGAACACATTGTCCTTGCCCGAGCGGATCACGACGGCGCGCACCTCCGGGTGCTCGAACCGCAACCGCTGCACCGCGTCGGCCAGCTCGATGTCGACGCCGAGATCGTAGGAATTGAGCTTCAGCTCGGTGCCGGGAAAGAGGCCGCCCAAGGGATCGACATCGAGGATCAATGTCGCAACCGGCCCGTCATATTGGAGGCGCCAATGGCGATAGCGGCTCGGCTCGGTGGCGAAATCGATGACCATCGGCATACCCGTCAGAGGATCGGTTTATATATGCGAACGCCCGAGGGATCGGCGCGGAAAAGCGCGGTGCATTCCGCCGATCGCTCGAAAATAGCAATTTTTAACTTGACAATCCGGATTCATTCTGCTATGGAGGCGCATCCTGGAGGGATCCGGATCGATACTCCCGCTGGGCGCTAATCCCAATCGGCGGTCCTTGTATCGTTCATGCCTGGCCTTGGGTCGGCACCCCACGAGCAACAGCTAAGACCGTTTGGCATCTCTTGGAGGGGCCACATGCCAAAGCCCGGCCATGACCGAGGGCTCAGGTCTCGGGGATCCATATTCGGGCCACTGCCTGTTGCGGAAATATCGCTGATAATCGCTTCGATGTCGCTGTTTTCGCCACTGTTACCCGCTGATAGGCCGCTGTTCTCTCGTTGTTGTGGCCGCTGTTATTCGCTGTTAACCGGCGGACTTTAACCCAAGAAGCCGTAGCGTTTCCAACGAGTTGACAGGATCGGACCGGCGTTTTGCCGCCGGATCGCTGCAGATGCAGCAAATAGGCCCGTCACAACTCGCCGTTCGGCAATACCAGCACCTTGCCGTCGCGGCCGCCGCGCTGGGCATGCGTCAGCGCCTGCTTGATCTCCTCGATCGGGTAGGCGGCCTCGATCGGCGCCCGGAGCACGCCGTCGCGCAGCTTTATCGCAAGATCGGCGTAGAGCGCGCGTACCTGTTCGGGTGAGCGCTTGGCGAGGCCGCGGCCGAGCATGAAGCCGACGAGACTGACCCCGCGAAAGCCCAGCGCCGGCCGGCTCATCACCGGGTCCTCGCCCGACATCGAGCCGTAGCTGACCACGACCCCGCCATCGGCGACGCTTTCGGCGATGCGCTTGGCGGCCTCACCCGAGACCGCGTCGATGCCGAGCCGGATCGGCTTATTGCCGGCAGTGGCACGAGCACGCTCGGCGAGATCGGCACCGTCGGTCAAGACGGCATCGGCGCCGAGCGCGCGCAACTCGGCCGCGACCTCCTCGCGCCGCACGACATTGATGGTGCGCCAGCCGCGCGCCTTGGCCAGCACGATCAGGGTGCCGGCCGACCGCCGAGTTGGCGACGTTCTGGATCACCCAATCGCCGGGGTTCAGCGCAACATGGTCTTCGAGCAGGAGCTGCGCCGTCGCTGGGTTGATCCGCAGCATCGCCGCTTGGCGGAGGTCGAGGCCGGAGGGGATCGGGATCGCGTCCCGGGCGCGCACGCGGCGACGCTGGGTCCAGTTCTCGCGTTCGAGATTGATGATCAGATCGCCGGGCTTGATATCGGTCACTCCGGTGCCGACCGCGCTGACCCGGCCGACGCATTCCGCGCCCGGGGTCGCCGGCAAGGGCGGATGCAGGCGGTAATTGCCGCGGCAGAAGGAGAGGTCCGCCGGGTTGATCGGAAACGCGAGCACGTCGAACACGATCTCGCCGGCTTGGGGGGCGCCGACATCCGGCGCCTCGACGCATTCGGCCACCGCTTCCGGCGCGCCATAGGCAGCAATCTCGACCTTTTTCATCGGCCTGTGCCTCCCTCAGCACTTCTCACAGGAGCGTCTCTTTCCGTCATTCCGGTGCGATCCGAAGGGTCGAGCCCGGAATCCATGAACACAAGCCTCTGGAATATGGATTCCGGGTTCGCCGCTGCGCGGCGTCCCGGAATGAGAATGATGTGTCACGGCCGCAGCAGGTGATCGTGGTCGGCGGCGTAGAGCCGGCTCTCGCTGCCCTCGCCGGAAAGCGCCCGGCCGACCAGGATCAGCGCGGTGCGGGTGAAACCGGCTGCCTTTGCCTTGTCGCGGATATCGGCGAGGGTGCCGCGGATGATCCGCTCGTCCGGCCAGGTGACCCGGTAGGCGACAACCGCCGGGCAGTCGCCGCCGTAATTGGGCAGCAGCGCGCGCACGACCCGGGCGAGATTGGTGATCGACAGATGGATCGCCAAGGTCGCACCGGTCGCGGCCAGCCGCTCCAAACTCTCGCCGTCGGGCATCGCCGAGGCGCGCGTCGCGGTGCGGGTTAGGATCACGGTCTGCGCCACATCGGGCAGGGTCAATTCGCGGCGCAGCGCCGCCGCGGCGGCGGCGAAGGCGGGCACCCCGGGGGTCACGTCATACGGAATGCCGAGCGCGTCGAGCCGGCGCATCTGCTCGGCGGTCGCACCGTAGAGCGAGGGATCGCCCGAATGCACGCGAGCGACATCCAGCCCCTGTCGATTGGCGTCGGCCATCTCGGCGACGATCTCGTCGAGGGTCAGCGGCGCGGTGTCGACGACCCGCGCTCCGGGTGGCGCGGCATCGACGATCGCCCGCGGCACCAGCGAGCCGGCGTAGAGGCAGACCGGGCAGCGCTTAATGAGGCGCAGGCCGCGCACGGTGATCAGATCCGGCGCGCCCGGTCCGGCGCCGATGAAATGCACGGTCATCGTGGCTCGCCGAAATAGCCGCGCGGGGTATAGAGGCGCGGTGGGTCGCCGGGGATCACACGCGTTTGGCTATTGCCGACCAGCACCAGGCTCAGCATATCGACATCCGCCTCGGCCAGCTCGCCGAGGCGGACGATGCGGTGGCTTTCGCCAGGCCGGGCGAGGTTGCGGGCGATGACGACCGGAGTTTCCGGCGAGCGCTGCGCGAGCAGCATCGCGGCGGCCTCGGCGAGTTGGGTCGTCCGCCGCGCCGAGCGCGGATTGTAGAGGGCGATGACGAAATCGGCGCTGGCGGCGGCTTCGAGCCGGGCGCGGATTGCTTCCCACGGGGTCAGCAGGTCCGACAGCGAGATCGCGCAGAAATCGTGGCCGAGCGGCGCGCCGACCCGGGCGGCGGCGGCCTGCATAGCGCTGATCCCAGGCGCGACGACGATCTCGACCGCCGACCAGTCGCGGCGGTCTGCACGGTCGAGCGTCTCGAACGCCAGCGCGGCGAGGCCGTAGATCCCGGCATCGCCCGAGGACACCAGCGCCACCGACCGTCCCGAGGCGGCCAGATCCAGCGCGAGGCGCACCCGGTCGGCCTCCGCGCCGATCGCGCTGTCGTGCCGGCCTTTGCCGGCGGTGGCCCGGCCGAGCAGGTCGAGATAGAGGCTGTAGCCGACAATATCCTCCGACGCAGCGATCAGCGTGTTCGCCTCCGGGGTACGCCAGGCTGGATCGCCTGGGCCGATGCCGATCACCGCCAGCTTGCCGCGCGGCCGGCCGATCGCGGTCGGGTCTATCGGCCGCGGCGCGCGCGCCAAGGCACAGGTTGCGCGCCGCGATTGCCGTCGGGTCAGGACAAGCGTCCCCTCCGGCCCCGTCGCTGCCAGCGCCGCGCCCTCGGCGACGCCCCAGCAGCCGGTGGCGCGATAGGCGGCCTCCGAGCGCACGGTTAGACGATCGGTTTCGGCCAGCAGCCGCTCAGCGGAAAAAAAGCGCGCCGGCACGCCGAGCGATTGGGCCAATGCGTGGATGCCCGGCTCGCCGGCCTTCAGCTCGATCGACACAATCGCAGCCACTGCGCCGGCGGCAAGGCCGGCCTCGGCCAGCGTGTCATGCGCGAGGCCCGCGATCTCCTCGGCCGAACAACCGCGCTCGCAGCCGATGCCGAGCGCCAGCACCGGCGGATGGAAGACGAGCGCGTGCGTGTCGTCGGGCACCGCGCGATCGGTGACGATGACTTTGAGTTCTGCGCTCTCGGCCCACTCCGCCGAACCGGCGCGCAGCCAGCCGCCGCCCGGGGCCTCTTCAATCAGCGCCACAGACCTCCCGGCGAGCAGCGCGGCGGCGACCGGCTTCACCCGCTCGGGATTGGCGATCTGCCAGCCGGGCGGCGGTTCGTCGAGGGTGATGCCGAGCCGCAGATCGCCGGCGGTGGTGATCGCCGCGACCCCGCCAAAGGCTTCGGCGAGCGCTCTGGCAATCGCATTGGCGCCGTGATGGCCGCCGAGCAACGGCACCGCGACCGAGCCGTCCTCGGCCAATGCCACGACCGGCGGCTCGACGCGCTTGTCGTCGATCAACGGCGCGACGGCGCGGATCAGGATGCCGCTGGCGCAGAGTCCGATGATCGGCCGCCCGGCCGCAAACAATTCGGCAATGTGCGGAATTACGCGGTCGTAGGCCTCGTCCCAATCGCCTGGGGCCGAAAGCGGCCCATGCAGCTGCGCGTCCGGCAGAAGATCGCGCACCCGGCGGCCGAGCGCGGCGCCGCCCGGCCCGAGCACGACAATGGCGGCGCCGTCGGGCAGTTTGCCTGGGAGCGGCTCACTTGATGGCATCGACGGCGACGCGGGTCGACAACCTGTGCTCGCCGCCCGCCGCGAGGCGCACCTCGTTGTCGGCCGCGTTGCCGGTCTCGACGCAGATCATCCCGGTCCAGGCGTCCGCGCCAAGGTCCTTCATCGCGGCGGCCTTCTCGGTCCACGGGTTCCAGACAATTGTCGATGCCGCGCCGTCCTTCTCGATGACGATCCGCCGGCGCCACTCGGAATCCTCGATCACGGCCTGCCGCGGCGTGCCGAGATAGACCCGGTCGGCCTCGCCGGTCAGCTTGATCGGCGCGGTATCCTGGGTCTTGCGCTGTGCGCCGTCGACCTTGTCGATGTAGGTGGTGCCGGCGAGCCCGGTGACCGAGACCTTGGCGATATCGGAGACCGCGAAATAGGTGTGGAGGGCCTCCTCGAACATGATTTCGTGGCCGGCGCGGTTCTGCACCGCGAGCGTGACCGAGAGTGTTGGCCCGAAGGTGACCGTGTAGACGGCGCGGAACGGCTCCGGCCAAAACGGCGACATAGGCTCCTTCGCCTCGATGCTCAACGCCAGCGTCACCTCCCCAGGACGGCTCGTCTCGGCGCGTTCCAGCTGCCACGGCGCGGCGCGGACAAACCCGTGCTGCGGCGCCTTCGGCTCGCGACGGTTTGGCCCGAACCACGGAAAGATGATCGGGATGCCGCCGCGCACCGCGGTCCCCGGCGCGAATATGGCGTTCGGGCTGGTGAAGATGACCGGCCGCTCGCCCTTCGGCTGCCAGTGGGTCACGGTCGCGCCCTGCAGGAACAGCTCGCCCTGCATGCCGTCGAGCGAGACGACGGCTTTGACGAGGTCGCCGACCGGAACGAAATCGAGGGCACCACGGATCCCGAACTCTGCGGCAAGTTTCTCTGCGCTCATGGCAAGTCTCCCTTTTGACCGGGACTATGGTCGCGCATCCCGGTGCAGGAACGCCATCGCGAAATACGGCACATCAGCCGGGTCGATTTCGGCGAGCGGCGCGATACGTTGGCTCGGCAGGCTGGCATGCTCGACGTAGACACCGTTCTCCAGCAGGCCCAACCGGCTCGCCACCCGCCGAAATTTGGCGAAATGGCGGCCTAGCTTGATGACGACAGCGCATTCGGCCTCGGCGAGGCGCCGGGTGAGCGCCGCCTCGTCGAGCGTCGCCGGGATCACGGCCAGGGTGCCGTCGCGCTGGACGAGCGGGAGCCCGGCAGCGGCGGCGCAGGCGGTCAGGGACGAAACGCCCGGCACCACCGTCACCGGGTACCGCGGCGCGAGCCGGGTCAAGATCCCGGCGAAGCTGCCGTAGAACAGCGGATCGCCCTGACAGAGGAACGCAATGTCATCGCCGCGGTCCAATACGGCGGCGAGCTGCGCCGCCGCCTCGTCGTAGATCGCCGACGGGGGCGGTCCCGGGCGCATCGGAAAGCGGATCGCGATCTCCGGTTGGCCGCGGTCGAGCCATTCGGCGGCGATTGCGCGGGCAAAGCTGTCGCCCTCCTCGGGCGCGGGGTAGGCCACGAATGCGGCGGCGCGCAGCAACCGCACCGCCTTCAACGTCACCAGCTCCGGGTCGCCCGGCCCGAGCCCGATTCCGTAGAGCTGCCCCGCCTTCATGTCAGCTTGGTTTCATGTCGGCTTGGGGCCATTCAGCCCGGCGTCACTTTGTAAAGCGTCAGCACCATGCGCTGGCCGTTCGAATAGTCGAAGCCAGGAACGTTTCCGAGCGGCTGCGGTACCAGACCGCGCGCGCTCAAGGCCTGGCGAAACATGGCCTCCTCGCGATTGGTGACCAGTGCCTCGCCGCCGACAACGAGCGCCTCGGCCGCGTCGCGCGGTGTCGTCAGGCGAATTCCGGTGCCGAGCAGGAAGATCAGGCTCGGCTCGCTGTAGCCGACGGCTACCAGCGGCGTCCCGGCCTCGCGCGGGTGATCCGCCACGAGCCCGGCAGCGGCGGGGCTGAGCCAGAGCCGCTCCAGCCCGGGCAGCACGGCGCCTCCCGCCGGCACAATGAAGGCCGCGGCCAGCGCGACAAATCCCGCGGCCATCAGCGGCGGGCGGGGCCGACGGTAAAGTATCGCCGCGGAGAGGCCGAGCAGCAGGATCACGCCCGCCACCGCTCCGGCAATCGGGCCGCCGAAGCGGAGTGGCAGAAAGAGCAGCGCGGTCGCCAGCGCGACCGTCACGAATGCCCACAGCGACTTGACCGCGATGTCGGCCCACCGCGCCCAGCCGCCATGAACCGTGCCGTCGACGAGCGCTGCGCCGGCGAGCAGCGCCAGCGCCGGATAGAGCGGCAGCACGTAGTGCGGCAGCTTGGTCGGCACCAGCTCGAGCATGACCCAGGCCGGCACCAGCCAGGCGATCAGGAAGCGCTCCACCGGCATGTCAAGGCGGCGCCAGCCGCGCATCAGCGCCGGCACCAGCAGCAGAGAGCCCGGCCAGAAGGTCGCTACGCTCAGCACCAGGTAGGCGAAAGGCGGCGCGCCGTGCGATTCCTGCGGACCGATCAGCTTCATCGCCAGGTCTTGGCCAAGCGCTTCGGTCAAGAAACGACCCTCGGTCGCGCGCTCGATCGCGATCAGCCATGGCGACAGCAGGGCCACCAGAAAGACGAGGCCGGCAACCGGGCGCAGGCGGCGCAGCCAGCGCAGGTCGCGGTCGGCGATCGACAGCGCCGCCGCGGTGACGATCGCCAATGCCGGCCCCGCCGGGCCCTTGAGCAGGATTGCCGCCGCCTCGGCGATCCAGAACGCGGCAGCGATCCATGCGGAGACGCTCTTTCCGGCACGGCCGCGCACATAAGCCAGCCCCAGCGCGCCCTGCGCGGCGACGATCGCGGCGAGCAGCGCGGCGTCGGTCTTGGCGATATGCGCCTCGGTCATAAGCCCCAGCGAGCTTGCCAGCAGCACGGCCGCAAAAAATGCGGTTCGGCGGGCCATAGGCGGGTCTCCCGCACCGCCGAGCAGCCGCGCGCCAAACGCGAAGGTCAACAGCACCGCCAAGGTCGCGCCGAGCAGGGAGGGCAGTCGATAAGGCCAGATGGCAGTGCTCTCCGGCGTGCTGAACAGGCTGACCGCGCCCGATTGCAGCCAGTAGATTCCGGCCGGCTTCTTATTGCGGGCCTCGTCCTGAAAGCGGATGCGCAGGAAATCGCCGGTTTCCAGCATCTGCCGCGTGGCCTGCGTAAAGCGCGCCTCGTCGCGGTCGAGCGGCGGGATCGCGGCAATCCCCGGCAGGTAGAGCAATAGGCAAAGCGCGGCCAGCAGCGCATACGGCCGGACGCCGATCAGCCAGGCATTGGCTCGGGAGGATCGCTGCGACATCAGCCGGACTTTGTCACGGCGAGCTGGATGACCGGCAGCATCGGCCGCCAGGCCTGGTGCCGGCCGAGCGGCTCGGCCCGGCTGACCGCGATCCGGCTCAGGCTGCCGCCGTGCCGCGCCTGCCAGTCGAGCAGCGTACGCTCTCCTTCGATGCTGACGGCATTGGCGACGAGCCGTCCGTCCGGCCGCAGCCGGGCCCATAAAGCGGGCAGTAGCCCCGGGTCCCCAATGCCGCCGCCGACAAAGATTGCGTCGGGCGGCGATTGCTCCGGCAGTGTTTCCGGTGCTTCACCGAGAATGATCTCCAGGCCTGGGACGCCGAGTGCGGCGGCGTTGCGCGCGATGACAGCCGCGCGCGCCGGGTCGCGTTCGACCGCGACCGCAGTACAGTTCTCTGTGGCACGGAGCCATTCGATGCCGATCGAGCCGCAGCCGGCGCCGATATCCCACAGCAATTCGCCCGGCAATGGCGCGAGGCTCGCCAGCGTTGCCGCGCGCACCTCGCGCTTGGTCAGCTGCCCATCATGCTCGAAGGCATCGTCCGGCAGCCCGGCCAAGCGCGACAGCGGGCGAGCATCGGGCCCGGTCTCGCATTCTAGCGCGATCGTGTTGAGATCGGTCGTCAGCCGCTCGCCCCACGCCTCGGCTAGGTCGCCTTGGCTCGCCTCGCGATCGCCGCCAAGATGCTCGAAAACGGTGAGCCGGCTCCGACCCCAGCCAGTCTCGGCGAGCAGGCGGGCGACCCGGCGCGGAGTCGCCCCGTCTTCCGACAACAGCAGCAGCCGGCGTCCCGGCGCGAGATGCAGCCGCAGCGAATCGAGCGGCCGGCTATGCAGGCTCAGACAGGCGCAATCGGCAAGCGCCCAGCCGAGCCGTGCCACCGCGAGGCTGAATGCGCTCGGCTGCGGCAGGACCGTCATCTCGTCGCGGGGAAAATGGCGGGCGAGCAGCACGCCGACCCCGTACCACAGCGGGTCGCCGCTGGCCAGTACGGTGACCCGCCGGCCGCGGCGCTCGGCGATGATCCGGAGCGTGTCGGAGAGTGGCTTGGCCCAGACAATCCGCTCGGCAGTGCCGGATGGCGCGAGCGCCAGATGCCGTTCGCCGCCGACCAGGGTCTCGGCAGTCTCGACCAGTGTGCGCGCCGCCGGGCTCAATCCGGCGAGCCCATCCTCGCCGATGCCGACGATGCTGAGCCACCGGCTCATTCCGGGCTCCCGGCGATCAAGGCGTTGACCGCGGCCGCGGCGAGCGCGCTGCCGCCGCGCCGGCCTTTGAGCGCGATATGGGAGAGGCCGCATCCGAAGCCGATCAGCGCCTCCTTCGCTTCGGCCGCGCCGACGAAGCCGACCGGGAAACCGAGCACCAGCGCCGGCTTCTCCGCGCCGTCGGCGAGGATTTCGAGCAGGCGAAACAGCGCCGTCGGCGCGTTGCCGATCGCCACCACGGCGCCGGCCAGGTGTGGGCGCCAGAGCTCGACCGCGGCAGCCGATCGCGTTGTTTTTTGCCTCGCGGCGAGATCGGCGACTTTCGGATCGCGCAAGGTACAAAGGAGGGGATTTTCCGCCGGCAGCCGGTCGCCAGCAATGCCGGCCATCACCATCGCGCTGTCGACCAGGATAGGCGCGCCGGAAGCGAGCGCGCGCTGTCCTGCCCGGACCGCGCCGCGCGACGAGGCAAGATCGGGGAGTATCGAGACATCGCCCGCGGCATGCGCCAGCCGCAGCGCCAGCGGGTGCAGCGCACGCGGCAACCGCGAAAGATCGGCCTCTTCCCGGATCAGCTCGAACGAACGCCGGTAAATCGCCGCCGGATCGCGCAGATACGCATATGATTCCTGCTGGTCATTCCGGGGCGGCCCGAAAGGCCGAGCCCGGAATCCATGAACACCGGCCTCTGGAATATGGATTCCGGGCTCGCCGCTGCGCGGCGCCCCGGAATGACGATCTTGCCGCACTTTTGTCACGGCGT
>Ga0209380_10003227_pt1 | contig 10171 bp, 9 predicted proteins | sample HubBroMetageWFT6_FD_188347 | JGI IMG/M metagenome (GOLD analysis project Ga0209380, IMG submission 188347) | Warmed and freeze-thawed soil microbial communities from the Hubbard Brook experimental Forest, New Hampshire - Hubbard Brook CCASE Soil... | ecosystem: Environmental > Terrestrial > Soil...
CCCAGCCATCCCCACGCCGCGATGCGTTTTGTTCCGATGCAGCCATGCGACGACAGTTCTCCACGAGTTGATAGCAATGGCTCCGATACGCCATTGAAGATGCGGCTCCGGCCTCCTTGGCCGTTGGCTATCGTCTACAGATCCGTGAAGAAAACTTGCTGCATCATCGCCCACCATTCGCCCTGCTTTCGAGTCGCGAGCGCTTCCTGGAGCGGCGTGCAGACCTCCCACCAACGCTTCATGGCCGGGTGTGCAAGCATCTTCTTCGCGTCTGCGTCGAAATCGGTCCCGTGATACTCCCAGTAGGCGAACAACAGGTTTTCCGGCTCCTTGAGGAAGATGGAATAGTTGCGGATGTTGGCGTCGTGGATGACCTGCAGGACCTCCGGCCAGACGGCCGCGTGAAGCCGATTGTACTCGGCGACCGCTCCCTGTTTGAGGGAGATGACTTGACCCATTCGCTCCACCGCTTTCCTCCCTGGTGTCGTCCCGCACGGGGCGTTCTTGCGAGCGCATCAAGAGATATCCGATCGTCCGGGCGGTCGCGAAGGTCTCGTTGATCTTATTCCATCAAGGATTCGATTGAGGGGTTAGCTGCGGAACTTACACTTCTCCACGCCAGATTCCGGCGTGGGCAGAGCAGAGCGCAATTGGATGGAGGGGGTAGTCATTGTCGGTGCCGGCCATACCGGCGCCCAAGCCGCGAAGACGCTAAGGCAGGAAGGCTGGCGCGGGGCTATCACCTTGGTTGGCGCCGAAACCGAGCCGCCCTATCAGCGGCCGCCGCTGTCCAAGGAAATCCTGACTGGCGCCAAGACACTTTCGGACTATTGCCTGTTCGAAACATCCTTTCTGGAGCGGCATGAAATCGAGCTGCGCGCTGGAACGCGCGCGGTTGCGATTGATCGGAAAGGGCAAGAAATTTCTCTCGAAAACGGTAGTAGGCTCCGGTATGGGCGGCTTCTGTTAGCGACCGGGGCCGAACCGAGACGGCTGACCGTACCGGAAGTTGGCCCCGGCAATATCCACTATCTGCGTTCGGCCGCGGACGCGCGCGGCCTCGCGGACGTCATCCGCGGTGGCCGGCGTTTAATTGTCGTTGGAGGCGGATTCATCGGTCTCGAGGTTGCCGCCAGCGCAGCGTCTCGCGGTTGCCAGGTCAGCGTAATCGAGGCCGGCGCGCGCCTGGTCATGCGATCGGTGCCTGCGGAAATCGAAAAGCTGCTCGCGGCACGGCACCGCGTGGCGGGCGTGACCTTCCATCTCAACCGGCAGGTAGCGGGTATCCGGTGGACGCGCGATAGGGTCGAGGTCGATCTCGACGACGGGACGCGGTTGCATGGCGAGGCGATCCTCGCCGCGATCGGGGTTGCGCCGCGGGTCGAACTGGCGGAGGCCGCGGGCCTCGCAATCGATAACGGCATCGCCGTCGACGCGACGTTGCGGAGTAGCGATCCGAATATCTTTGCTGCTGGCGACGCGAGCTCCTTTCCTCACAGGTTGTTCGGCTCGCGCATTAGACTTGAATGCTGGAAGAACGCCGAGGATCAGGGTGTCACTGCCGCTCGTAACATACTCGGCGCCAGCGAAGAATATGACGGCGCGCCCTGGCTGTGGTCCGACCAATACGAACTCAACATTCAGGTCGCTGGGCTGCCCCTGCCCGCCGTGAGCCATGTAGCGCGACCAGTTGAGGGTGGCCTGCTCGTTTTCCACTTAGGCAGCGATGGCAGACTGGTGTGCGCAAGTGGCATCGGCGCCGAAGGGGCCATCGGCCGCGATATTCGGGTCGCACAGTTGATGATCGAGCGGGGGCTGAGACCCAGGGTTGAGGCCTTGGCCGACACAAGTATTAGGCTGAAGTCGCTGTTGGTGGCGAAAGCGGCCTAGCGCCTGTTGCGCGAAAGGGCTCGACCGCGAGATTTGATGGCAAACGATCATCAAACAGAATAGTGCCGCCGAGACGAACGCCTATGATGACAAAAATGAAAAGTGCGCGACGGAATGACGCAACTTATCGAAAGCCGATAATCTGAACGTGAGCTAGACTGAAAAGGCTGAGCGCACGTCAAGCGATGGAGAAGCCGAGCGCGAGATCGGCTCCGGCGGACACGACGGCGTTGCGGGTCGTCGCGTGAGTTTACACTGCGGGCCTCGATCCGAGGTTCGCGAATCGGGGAGGGAGCACATGAAACGAGGCCTAAAGTCCACACTCGCTTCGCTGGCGTTTGTGGGACTGATGGGGGGAGTCGCGCTGGCGGCGGATAACCCACGCATCACAATGATCATTTATACGTCGCCCGGCGTGAACTTTTTCGATCCGCTCTTGAAGGGCGCCAACGACGCGGCCAAGCAGCTGAATGTTGATCTCGACATCCAGTACGCCAACAACGATCAGGCCACGGAGAACAACATCATCCAGACCGCGATAGCCAACAAGGTTGATGGGATCGGGGCGATCATCTGGGACGACAATGCGTTCAACAAGAGCGTCTGCGACGCTACGAATGCCGGCATCCCGGTCATCGCGTTCAACATCGATCATTCTCAGGGGGCGAAAGCCGGCAACTGCAGGCTCGCCTTCATCGGACAGGATTTTCCAGCCACGGGTTACTTGATCGGCAAGCGCATGATCGAGGCGGCTCATCTTAAGGCAGGCGATCTCGTTTTCACGCCGGTTGAATTTCCTGACGCCGTCTACGCGACCAAGCGACACGAGGGTGTGCAGAAAGCGCTTGATGAAATTGGCGCGAAGTCGGAAATGATCGGCACAGGCGGCGACCTGCCGCAGGTGCTCACCAAGGAAGTCCAATACCTGATCGGGCATCCCGATGTGAAGGCGGTCATCGGCCTCGGCGCCCAGCCGATGATCGAGATCGTCCCCGCCATGAAGCAGGCCGGGGTCAAGGTGCCGGTTGGCGGGTTCGACCTCTCGAAGGAAATCCTGCAGGGCATCGAAGACGGGGACATCACTGCGACCGTCGACCAGCAGCCTTATTCGCAGGGCTACTACGCCGTGGTCCAGCTGGCGCAGAGGATCCGTTATGGTCTCTATCCGTCGGACATGAACACGGGCGGCAACGGCATGGTCGACAAGACGAACTATAAGTTCGCGGCGACGCTCGCCGGCCAATACCGCTGAGCTTCCGTGAGTTTGCAGCCCAATGATATGGTAGGCGCTGACGAGCGCCTACCCATTCGTCCAGACGGCTCGTCGGGGACGGCGCCGAACAACAGTTTCGCCGATTGGGTCCGGGGTTTCCGCCGCACGACGGACGCGAGCATTCTAGTCGTTTTCGTCGTCATACAGATTGTCTGTATCGCGGCGGCGCTGATCATGCCGACTAGTTTCAGATATCTGTCTGGGCCGAACATCTCGGTGATGCTCCAGGCGATTCCGTCTCTCGGCATTGTCGCTTTGGGCGTCGGCGTTCTGATGATCGCCGGGGAATTCGATTTGTCCGTGGGCACCGCCGCGACGTTCGTCTCAGTGGTCGCGGCGATGTTGATGAACGATATGTCCATCTCGGTTTGGATCGCGTCGGCGGTTGCGATCGTGCTTGGAACCCTGATCGGGGCGTTGAACGGGCTGATCACGCTGCAATTCGCGATGCCGTCCTTCATCGTCACGCTGGGCGGCCTGCTGTTCTGGCATGGGATGACGTTTCTTGTGCATGGCGCGCAGTCGATCGGCTTCAGACCCGACCCGGTCTTCCAATTCGTCTTTGGTGGAAGCTTGGGCCTGGTCGGAACTAGCTTCCTTTGGTTGATTCTCTGCTGCGTCGGGTTCCATATGATGCTGCAGCACCACCGGCTGGGAAATCAGATCTTCGCGGTCGGCGGCAATCGCGATGCCGCGACCGCGATCGGCATCTCGCCACGCAAGATCAAAGTGATAGCGTTCAGCATCGCTGGCGCGATGGCCGCGTTCTCGGGAATTATTAACGCAACCCGTGTCAACAGCATCAATCCGGCGCAGGGGCAGGGCGTCGAACTGCAGGCCATCGCGGCCTGCGTGATCGGAGGCGTGGCGCTCACCGGCGGACGCGGCGGCATTCTAGGAATCTTCCTCGGCGCAGCGCTGATCTATACGATCCAGGACGTGCTGCTGCTGATGCGGGCGCCGGGATTCTACCTCGACATCTTCGTCGGGGCGCTGATCGTGATCGCGGTGATCTTCAACCAGGTTGCCGGCAACTGGTTTCGCCGATGAGTCGTCCCATTTATGAAGTGAGGGGCGTGTCGAAGCGTTATGGCAACGTCCAGGCGCTTTCGAATCTGAACTTCCATATCGGCGCCGGCGAAGTGGTCGGACTTCTCGGCGACAATGGAGCCGGTAAGTCTACCCTGATCAAGATGATGTCGGGAATTGTCCGACCTGACGACGGCGAGGTTCTCGTTGACGGCGCCCGCGCAGTCGTAAGTTCGCGACGTGACAGCGAACACATCGGCATCGAGACAATCTATCAGGACACGGCTCTCGTCGACACGATGTCGATTGTCCGCAACATTTTCATGGGCCGCGAGATCGCCAATCGCTGGGGCTTCCTCAACCATCGATTGATGCGTGAGATCGCCACCGAGGTGTTGCGCAGCGGCATTCACATCAGCGGCATCGACAGTCCTGACAAAGAGGTTGGCGATTTGTCGGGCGGCCAGAAGCAGGCTGTCGCCATCGCCCGCGCCGTCTATTTCAAGCGGCGTATCCTGCTGTTGGACGAGCCCACTAGCGCCCTTTCGGTGCGCGAGACCGAGGCGGTTCTCAACTACATCAAGCAGCTGCGCGCCGAGAACGTGTCCAGCGTACTCGTGACCCATAACCTCTATCACGCCTATCAAGTGTGCGACCGGTTCGTGGTCATGAGCCACGGTCAAAAAGTCTACGACGTGGCCAAGGCGGATACTTCTATCGAAGAGCTGACACGACACGTCGTTCTCACCTAAGCCCACCGGGCAGCGCGGACGCCTTTAAAGCGCACGGTCACGTCGCGAGAGGCGCACCGACGCACATACGACCCCTCGCCACTTGGATCCAATGCGTTGACACCCCCCGGTGAGCCTGACAATCTTGCACATTCCCGTTTGAAGGCTCTTTAAAATGAAGACGGTGGCTACGCTCGTCTCGCTCTTCTCATTGATGGCGGTGACTGCTCTCTCGTCTCTCGAAGCGAGCGCTGAATCCTCGAACTACCCTGGTGATCTCACGAAGGGCAAGCACCTCACGATCTACGTCGAAGGGCTTGCCGATCCGAGTTCCGGATTCTTCCGCGTGCTGAACAACGGCGCTCAGCAGGCCGGCAAGGATCTTGGGGTTGACGTGAAATACGTTTACCCGACTAGCGTTGACCTTGCCTCGTACACGGAGAAGATCGAGGAGACGATCGCGGCCAAGCCTGACGGGATTCTGATCCTTGGTATCGGCGATCTCGACGCGGTGGCGAAGGAGGCCAAGGACAAGGGTGTCGCGGCGGCCTTCAATCCGGCGCCCAGCGTCAAAGACAAGCCGTTACGCGACCCGGATGACGTTTATGTCTCGCGAGTTGGCGCCGACGAGTACGCGGCAGGCCAGATGGCCGCTAACCGCTTCGCCGAGAAGGGCGCGAAATCGATGATCTGTGTCCAGGAGGAGGTTGGCGACGGCACTCAGACCGAACGCTGCGCCGGTATGGAGCAGGTCGCTAAGGCGAAAGGCGCCAAGTACGATCACGTCGCCGGCGACCCCGATCCGGGCAAGACCGCATCGATCGTCGAGGCTTATCTGCGCTCGCATCCTGATGTCGACGCCGTCGTCGCCACCGGGCAACCCGCAACGGCTGGCGTTGTCGCCGCCAAGCAGGCGGTCGGGCGGCCGCTGCAAACCGCCGGCTTCGACGTCAGCCCCGACATTGTCGGAATGATCCAGAAAGGTGACCTGGACTTCACCATGGACCAACAAGGGTGGTGGCGCGGCTATATCTCGGTGCTCGAGCTCGTCCACTACATCAGGTACGGCCTCATCCAGTCGAACTACTTCCTGACCGGTCCGCAGATTGTCGACAAGACCAATGCTGACGCCGTCGCTGCGCTGGCCGCTGCGGGAGTTCGGTGAGATCGACGAAGGGGAAGTCTCGATTGGCGGACTGACCGCCCTGAAAGCTCGATGATCGAGGCAAACGCAACCGGCCCCTCAGGCTCAGACGCCTCGGGCGGCGCAACCCGGTGGGCCTACAACGTTTTGCGGAGTCTGCTGCAACGGCCCGAACTCGCCTCGCTGGGCGGTCTGGCCGCAGCATTCGTCGTGTTCTCGATCCTGCGGCCGGACCTTTTCCTCTCACACGACAATGGCGTCAACGTCGCGAGCCTCGCTGCGCAGTACGGGATTGTTGCCGTAGGCGTCACCTTGCTCATGATCGCCGGCCATTTCGACCTTTCGGTCGGGACGATCGTCGGTCTGACCGGCTGGGCAATGTATTATTTTGGCAACGTCCTGGGCCTGCCGCCGATCCTGACCATCTTGTGCGCGCTCGCGGTCGGCACGCTGCTCGGCGGCCTTAACGGCGTTATGCAGGTGCGAACCGGGCTGCCGTCGTTCATCATCACCCTCGCGACTTCGCTCGTGTATCGCGGCATCCTCACAATGAATACCAGTGGCTTTCCGGTTGTGGTGAAGTTTCCTGCGTCCTACGCCCAGGTGATCGCAGGCAAGCTCATCTTTGGCTACCGCATGTCGCTGCTTTGGTTCCTAGTGGTTGCGGCGCTCGCAACGCTGTTCTTGCTCCGCACACGAATGGGAAACTGGGCCTTCGCCATCGGGCAGAATCCTACCGCGGCCAAGAATCTCGGTGTGCCGGTCGCTCGCACGACGGTGACATTATTCGCAATGTCAGGCTTCACATCGGGCGTCGCGGGCGTGGTGGTGGCCGTCCAATACTTTTCGATCGACGCGAATCGAGGCGTCGGGTGGGAGCTCATCGCCATCGCGATGACTGTCATCGGCGGCACCTTGCTGAGCGGCGGTTACGGCAGCGTATTGGGCACGGTGCTCGGCGCTTTCATGTACGCAATGGTCAACGCCGGGCTGCTGCTGATTGGCCTCCAGGGCTATTGGGTCAACATCTTCCTTGGAGTCGTTGTACTCGTCGCGGTCCTGATCAACCGCCTTGTCATCGATCGCTTTGTGATGACTCCCGACCGCGCCGCGCTCGAACAACCGGTCGTTGTTGCCGCCGAGATGCGCCCTGCCATCGAAGCCGACCGGTTTGACCGCACCGTCAGCGCCGGCGAACTTCGACCCGCCGCCGGAGCAGCCAGGCCGATCATCGCGCTACGCGACGTCACGATGAGCTTCCAATCCGTGACGGCGCTGCGCAACATTACGCTCGAAGCTCATGTCGGCAAGGTGCTGGCGCTGCTCGGCGACAACGGCGCCGGCAAGAGCACGCTGATCAAGGTGCTTTCCGGAGTTTATCGACCCACCTCTGGCTCGGTCGAAGTCGATGGGCGTCCGGTTATGCTGCGAAGCGCGCACGATGCGCGCGCAGCCGGCATCTCCACAGTGTTCCAGGACTTGGCGGTCTGCGACCTCATGTCCATTGCGCGCAACATGGTGTTAGGCAATGAACCTGTTAAGCGCTTCGGTCCGCTGCGCATCTATGACACGAAGAAGGCTGATCGCATCACGACCGACGCGTTAGCCACGCTTGGGGTTGATCTGCGACGGCGCCTAAGCGACCCGGCCGCGACGTTGTCGGGCGGGCAGAAGCAAGCCGTCGCGATCGCCCGCGCTATCGTTTACGGATCGCGCTGCCTGATCCTCGACGAGCCGACGGCGGCGCTCGCCGTTCGCCAGACCCAACAGGTGCTCGATCAGGTCCGCCGCGCTCGCGAGGCCGGCCAAGCCGTTATCTTGATTATGCACAATCTCCAACAGGCGCTGTCGGTCGCCGACGAAGTGATCGTGCTTGCGCGAGGTCGTGTCATGGGCCAGTTCTCGAGCGCCGACGCAGACCTTGAACGCGTGACTCAACTCGTTGGGGAGGGTTGATCAGCTGAACGGGCCTGCGTGCGCGGCACTCGTTTGGATCTCGGAAGGACAAGCCTGGGTGTCGAATAGCGAAAATCAGTCTACGCCGCTTGGCGCCGCGGCACGGCGCTTCGTCGTCGTCACCAGGGCGCCGAAGGGTATCGGTCGCGAGCTGACAATCCTGCTCGCCGAGACAGGAGCCGTGGTTGTTCCGACTGTGCGCACGGACGCCGACGCCGTGGCTGTCACTACGGAAGCCCAGTCCCGGGGCTTGACGGTGCACCCGCGGCTGCTCGACGTGCGCGACGTGACCTCAATCAACGAAGCCGTCTCCCGGATCCTCGCCGCACACGGGGGCATCGATGTCCTCGTCAACAATGCGGGTCTTGGCTTCGCGCGCGCCGCCTTCGATGTCACCGAAGCCGACTGGGACGAGATGATGGCGGTCAATCTGCGCGGCGCCTTCTTCATGAGCCAGGCGGCCGCACGCACAATGGCGGGGTCGGGGCGGGGGCGGTCGCATCGTCAACATCAGTTCGCAGGGCGGCCTTGTGGGTCTGCCCGACGCGGCCGTGTATTGCGCCAGCAAGGGCGGCTTGAACATGATGACCAAGACCCTCGCTCTCGAATGGGCGAAGGACGCTATTACGGTCAACGCCGTCGCGCCGACTTTCATCTATACGCCGGGGACGGCGCCGATCCTCGACGAGCCGAAGATGCGCGTCGCGGTCTTAGGCAAGATTCCGCTCGGCCAATTCGCGCTGACCAACAACGTGGCCGGCGCGATCATCTATCTCGCCTCGGACGCGGGCCGGATGGTCACCGGAACGATTCTCGTTGTCGACGGAGGGTGGACTTCGCAATGACGGAAACTCTGCGTCTCACGGCTGAGGATTGCGCCGCGACCTTTGAGCCAGCCGACGGCGGCCGACTGACTTCGTTCCGGGCCGGTGACCATGAACTCTTGGTCGCGCAGGGCAAAGACGTGTTCCACTTTGGGAGCTTCGTGATGGCGCCTTGGGTCGGCAGGCTCCGCGACGCGCGCCTCGATTATGGCGGGACCGAGCACCGCTTCACCGCCAACAGCGGGCCGCACGCCTTGCACGGGCTGGTCACGGAGCGGCCGTGGCAAGTGACCGGAGACGGCGAACTGAGCATCGAACTTGGCGATCCGTGGCCTTGGCCGTGCCGGGTGGTCCAATTTACTCAACTCAGTGCGCGGCAAGCGACGTTCCGTATCGAATTGCATGCGCGCGAGACCATGCCAGCCGCAGTTGGCTGGCATCCCTGGTTTGCCCGTCGCCTCGCCGGGACGGCGAAGGCCGCCGAGCTTGAACTTGACGTTGAGCCGGGGCTGATGTGGGCGAACGACTCGACTGGCCTTCCTAGTGGCAAATTGACCGCGCCCGCGCCGAGGCCTTGGGATTACTGCTTCCGTGACCTGCGCGCCGACCCCATCGTGCGCTGGCCGGGCGAATTCGAGCTTATTGTCAGTTCCGACTGCGAGGATTGGATCATCTATGACTTGGAAGACGAAGGAGTGTGCGTCGAGCCGTGGACGGCGCCGCCAAACTCTCTGAACATGCCGAACGCGCGCATCGTGACGCCTGACGCTCCGCTCGTGGCCTCGATGACCTGGACGTGGCGATAGCACTCCGCAGAGACGTAGCGGTCGACGGCATTGTCACACGAACCGTTTTTACTGGTCATTACCGCCTCTCTGTCAGTGCTTGATCTAACGATTCCAACACCTTAGCGGACCGGTTCCGGGCGGTGAGGCCGCCTTTACTTGTTTGGTGTGACAATGCCCCTCGGGGAGTTTGCCTTACGCTTGGCGAAAACCTACTCCCAACTATCTATCGATCCCGTTCTTGACATTTGTCAATCGATACCGGACTAATATCAAATCAGGTCGCCAAGTTGCGAAAAAGCGCCAGAGAACGATTGAGCAGCTTCGGACGCTGGGAGGAAAGAATTGGTCGCTTTGCTCAAGGTGACAGGGCTGCGCAAATCGTTCGGCGGCATCGCCGCGTTGCGCGACGGCCAGTTTGAGCTCGAAGCTGGCACGGTTCACGCCCTCTGCGGCGGCAACGGGGCGGGAAAATCGACCTTCCTCTCGATCGTGATGGGCATTTACTGGCGCGACGGCGGGACGATTTGGCGCAATGG
>Ga0209380_10003228_pt1 | contig 10165 bp, 4 predicted proteins | sample HubBroMetageWFT6_FD_188347 | JGI IMG/M metagenome (GOLD analysis project Ga0209380, IMG submission 188347) | Warmed and freeze-thawed soil microbial communities from the Hubbard Brook experimental Forest, New Hampshire - Hubbard Brook CCASE Soil... | ecosystem: Environmental > Terrestrial > Soil...
GAAAGACCAAGGGCCGGCCCACTTTTATCGTCCTGGATAGCCACATCGGATACGGGTCTCCGAACAAGCAGGACACCGCGTCAGCCCACGGCGAACCGCTCGGAGAAGAGGAGATCCGTCTCACCAAACGCAGATACGGATGGCCCGAGGAGGCGAAGTTCCTCGTGCCCGATGGTGTTTATGAGCACTTTGTGGCGGGCGTAGGGGCCCGGGGCGCACAAGCCCACCGCCAGTGGACAGCACTCTTCAATCAATATCGCGTCAGCTTTCCCGAGCTCGCGAACGAGATTGACTTGATGCAGCGCCGTGAACTCCCGGCCGGATGGGACACCAACCTACCCGTTTTCCCGGCAGATTCCACGGGCCTGGCGGGACGGGAAGCCTCCGGCAAAGTGCTAAACGTTCTGGCGCAAAACATCCCTTGGTTCCTTGGAGGCTCGGCGGATCTTGGGCCGTCGAACAAAACGACACTGACCTATGAGGGCGCGGGCAGTGTTCAGGCCGAAAGTCCGGGCGGTAAGAACTTGCATTTCGGCATCCGTGAACATGCCATGGCTGCCATCGTAAATGGCCTCTCCCTGTCGAAGCTCCGCGCCTTCGGTGCGACGTTCTTCATCTTCAGTGATTACGCCCGGCCCGCCATCCGGCTCTCTGCTCTTATGGAGCTGCCCACCATCTTCGTCTTCACACACGAAGCAATGGGCGATGGAGAAGACGGTCCAACCCACCAGCCGGTGGAACATCTCGCTTCTTTACGCGCCATCCCCGGGCTAATCACATTGCGGCCTGCCGACGCCAACGAAGTCGTAGAGTCCTATCGCTACATTATGCAACTGCGACACGAGCCAGCCGTACTGGCTCTCTCGCGTCAGCCGCTGCCGACACTCGATCGGACCAAGTATGCTCCCGCCTCTGGGGTTGCACGCGGTGCCTATGTTCTTGCCGATTGCCCGGAAGGAAATCCTGAGGTCATCCTGATCGCCTCGGGCAGTGAAGTCAGTCTCGCTGTGAAGGCCCACGAAGCGCTGATCGCTGAAGGCATCCGCTCGCGAGTGGTTTCGATTCCATCCTGGGAAATATTCGATCATCAAACGCAGGCCTATCAGGATTCCGTCCTACCACCTGACGTAAACGCCCGTGTTGCCGTAGAACAGGCTTCGAGTTTCGGATGGGAGCGTTACGTCGGCAAGCCGGGTCGGCTCAATTGCATGAAAACGTTTGGGGCCTCTGCGCCGCTTAAGGAACTGCAAAAGAGGTTTGGGTTTGAGCCTGGCCAGGTAGTGGCAGCGGCCAAGGCGCTGCTGGGCAGGAAGTGATCCGCACATCACAGATGCGCCCAGGTCCTCCCGACGCGCCACGCACTCAGAGGTCCCTGTCCTCAAAAGCGCCCGCCGTCGGATCAAACCAGGGGGAGGATGCGATCTTCCAAGAGGGTGGACCGAGGATGCTGGCATGAGCATCTACGACACCCGCGAAGGCGCTCGCTTGGCAACGATTCAGGAAAAGAAAGGTCACTGGAACCGCTGGGGTCCGTTCCTTTCCGAGCGTGCATGGGGCACAGTGCGAGAGGACTACAGCGCCGACGGCAGTGCGTGGGACTACCTTACTCACGACCACGCTCGTTCACGTGCCTATCGCTGGAACGAGGACGGCTTGGCCGGCATTAGTGACCGGCACCAGTATCTGTGTTTTGCTCTGGCGCTCTGGAACGAACGCGATCCGTTTCTGAAAGAACGGTTGTTTGGCCTCAGCGGCCCCGCAGGCAACCACGGCGAAGATGTTAAGGAGTACTACTTTTACCTGGACAGCACGCCGACTCACTCCTACATGCGGTACCTCTACAAGTACCCGCAAGCGGCATTCCCATATGACCAGCTACTTGCGGAGAACCAGCGACGAACAAAGCTCGATGACGAATATGAACTCGTCGACACTGGGATCTTCGAGCAAGGCCGCTACTTTGACGTGATGGTGGAATACGCCAAGGCCAACGCAGAGGACCTGTTGATTCGCATCCACGTCAGTAACCGTGGTCCGGAACGGGCTCAGATTCATGTGCTGCCGACCCTGTGGTTTCGCAATACCTGGAGTTGGGGGCGCGATGATCGCCGCCCTTCTATCGCGTCGCAGACAAATCGGGAACAAGGGCAAGGCCGCGTGAGCACTCTGATTGCACGGCACTGGCATCTGGGCGAGTACGCCCTGTACTGTTCCGGCGCTGCCGACTTGCTGTTAACTGAGAATGAAAGTAATAGCGATCGGCTATGGGGAGTCCGGTCTCCGACGCCGTACGTGAAGGACGCATTTCATGAGTATGTGGTGAAGGCCAACCGCGCGACTGTGAACCCGGCTGGTTCCGGCACTAAAGCGGCCGCGCACTACAGCCGCACGATCAATTCCGGGGAGACCATCACCCTTGACTTGCGCTTGGCATCGGTGCGCGAGACCACTTTACTCAAGGCGCCGTTTGCTGATTTCGACACTCTGCTGAGTCAGCGTCACGAGGAAGCGGATGAGTTTTACGACGCTGTACTGCCCCGGCGTCTCTCAATAGATGCCAAGCTCGTGGCGCGCCAGGCCTTCGCTGGAATGCTGTGGTCGAAGCAGTATTACCACTACGTTGTCAGCGACTGGCTGGAAGGAGATCCCGGCCAACCGACCCCTCCAAAGGAGCGTTGGGAGGGGCGAAATAGCGATTGGAAACACCTTTTTACGCGTGATGTGATCTCCATGCCCGACAAATGGGAGTTTCCATGGTTTGCTTCCTGGGATCTTGGATTCCATTGCGTGCCGCTGGCCCATGTGGACCCGCATTTTGCCAAGGAGCAGATTCTACTGATGATGCGCGAGTGGTACATGCACCCCAATGGGCAGATTCCCGCGTACGAATGGGATTTTAACAGCGTGAATCCGCCGGTTCTGGCTTTGGCAGCGAGAGGTGTCTTCGAGATCGAACGCCAGCGCATCGGTTTGGCCGACTACGCCTTTCTTGAGCGCGTTTTTCAGAAAATGCTTCTCAACTTCACCTGGTGGGTGAACCGCAAGGACGCTCTCGGCAAGAACATCTTCCAAGGGGGCTTCCTGGGAATGGATAACATCGGCGCGTTCGATCGTGACAATCTCCCACCAGGATACCTCCTGGGGCAGGCGGACGGAACAAGCTGGATGGCGGCATTCGCGAAAAACATGTTAGCGACTGCTCTCCTGTTGGCGGAAAAGAGTCCCAATTACCAGGACCTTGCCAGTAAATTCTGGGAGCATTACGTCTACATCGCCCATTCCATGAATAATCGGAGGGACCCAAAGAATTCGCTTTGGGATGAGCAGGACGGTTTTTTCTACGACCACCTGATCTCTCGGAATCATGAGCCTATCCCGGTGCGCGCCCGCACCATGGTTGGCTTCGTTCCCATGTTTGGCGCGTCAACCGTACCTGCAGATACGTTTGATCGCTATCCGGAGTTCCAGCGCCGACGTAAGTGGTTCATAGAACATCGCCCTGATCTGGTAGAGAGCATCGAGCCGATGGTGGTGCCAGGCGCCAACAATAATTTGATCTTGGGCCTGGTGAGGGAGGATCAACTGCGGCGCATGCTGGCTTATATGCTGGACGAGGACGAGTTTCTGTCGCCCCACGGTGTGCGTGCGGTCTCGCGCTATCACAAGGATCATCCATTGATCCTCGACCTCGCAGGTCAAGAGTATCGATTGGATTATGAGCCCGGAGAGTCCAGGACGAATCTATTCGGTGGCAACTCTAACTGGCGTGGTCCCATCTGGATGCCCGTGAATTTTCTCATTCTGCTGGCCCTAAAGCAGTACCACGTTTATTACGGCGACGCTTTCCAGGTGGAGTGCCCGACGGGATCCGGCCACATGAACACTTTGGACCAGGTCGCTGAGGAACTTGCGCGACGTCTCGCAAGTATTTTCCTGCGCGACAAAGACGGCGCTCGCCCAGTGTTCGGCTCGTGCCGACTATTCAATACTGACCCGCACTGGCGCGATTTGGTCCCCTTCCACGAATACTTCCATGGCGATAACGGTCGCGGCTGTGGAGCCAGCCATCAGACGGGCTGGACCGGCCTGATCGCCCAGATTCTCATTGGCATGAACGAGGGCTTGGCGACAGACAGCCATAGTCAGCCCGAGACTAAGCCGCGATGAGGACACGCAAAAATATTGACGGAAGTTCTCCTCTCGGCGCCGCGGTGTATCACGATGGCGTCAATTTCAGCATTTTCTCGCGCAACGCTTCCGCAGTAGACTTGCTACTCTTCGACCGGATGGATGATGCTCGTCCTGCTCGTGTGATCACCATCGATCCCATAACCAGTCGCACATACCATTACTGGCATGTCTTCGTGCCCGGTGTGCAGTCTGGCCAGATCTACGGATATCGAGTTCATGGATCTTTCGATCCAGCCCGCGGGATGCGGTTTGATCCCGCCAAAATCCTGCTCGATCCATATGGCCGCGGCGTGGTTGTCCCTAAGAACTACCGGCGCGAGGCTGCCGTCGAAAAGGGTGACAACACAGCAATGGCGATGAAGAGCGTGGTCGTGGATCCTAGCGGCTACGATTGGGAAGGCGACTCGCCGCTGCAGAAGCCATCCTCTCAAACCATCGTTTATGAAATGCACGTCCGAGGCTTTACGTGCCATCCAAGTTCCGGCGTCATGGAGAAAACGCGGGGCACGTTCCGCGGTCTGATCGCAAAGATTCCATACCTGCAGCAACTCGGCATCACCGCTGTCGAACTGCTACCCGTATTCCAGTTCGATGCCCAGGATTGCCCGCCAGGCAGGCTCAACTACTGGGGATACTCTCCGGTCTCGTTCTTCGCACCGCATCAGGCATATAGCTCGTGTCAGGACCCGCTGGGCCCAATTAACGAGTTTCGCGACATGGTCAAGGCGCTTCACCTCGCTGGCATCGAAGTTATTCTGGACGTTGTGTTCAACCACACCGCTGAGGGTGCTCAGAACGGACCTACACTGAGCTTCAAGGGCATCGATAACAGCATTTACTACATTCTGGAGCAAGACCGTGCTTGCTATGCCAACTACAGCGGCACTGGGAATACGCTTAATGCGAACCACCCCATCGTGCGCCGCATGATTGTGGATAGCCTTGTGTATTGGGTCGAGCAGATGCACGTGGACGGATTTCGCTTCGATCTCGCTTCTATTCTGGCGCGCGATTCATCCGGGGAAGTAATGTCGACTCCGCCCGTGTTATGGGATATCGAGTCGAACCCTTCGCTGGCCGGAACCAAAATGATTGCCGAGGCGTGGGATGCCGCAGGACTGTACCAGGTAGGGAGTTTTATCGGGGATAGCTGGAAAGAATGGAATGGACGGTTTCGCGACGATGTGCGCGACTTCTTCCGTGGCCACAATGGTTCGTTGCGGAACTTTGCTGACCGGTATCTCGGCAGCCACGAACTCTACCGGCACAAAGAGCGCGAGGCTGAACAGAGCGTGAACTTCGTGACCTGTCATGACGGGTTCACACTAAACGATCTGGTCTCCTACGGCCAAAAGCATAATGAAACAAACAACGAAGAAAACCGCGACGGTTCCAACGATAACCGCAGCTGGAATTGTGGCGTGGAAGGCCCCACAGACGATCCAGCAATTGAGAAGCTCCGAAATCGCCAGTTAAAAAACTTTTTTACCGTCACACTGCTCTCTCTGGGTCTGCCCATGATTCTGATGGGAGACGAGGTACGGCGGACGCAGAACGGCAACAACAACGCATACTGCCAGGACAACGAAACCAGTTGGTTCGACTGGGCGCTCGTCAGGCGACACGCTGACGTGTATCGGTTCGTGAGACTACTCATCGCAAGGCGGCTGTTGCGAGATAAGGAACCAGAGGGCCATCGCATGACCTTGACTCAGTTGATCGGGCAAGCGAATAAAGGATGGCATGGAATAAAACTCGACCAACCAGACTGGGGCGATCATTCCCATAGCGTGGCGTTCAGTGCGGAATTGCCGAAAGAAGGGGCCGTGTGCCACTTGATGTTCAACGCTTATTGGGAGCCGCTTGACTTCGAACTCCCGCCGGTCAGTGGCGCAGGGGCAGATCCGTGGCGCCGATGGATCGACACTTCATTGGAATCGCCGAACGACATTGCGGAATGGCAGACAGCGCCGCCAGTTCCTGGCTACACGTATCGGGCCGGCCCGCGGTCTGTGGTCGTGGTGTGGGCAAGCCTCCGGGAAGCTGTGCCTTCGGCTGTGTAATTACTGACATAGGTATCCCGCAACGTCAAATGCCAGACTGTGACTTTTGACAGTACTCGACCCATTGTGCGCGTAAGAGAATTGAGACCAGCAGCCAATAGCGGAGTGTTGTCGCTTCACCAGCTCGCACGAGTAAAGGCGTCGTAGCGGTCTTCTTCGAATAAAAGAGCTGCGAGCACTGATGTGGTGCATTAGCAGGCAAAGATGATGACTATGAAACAAAGCAATGTGGTGATCATCGGCGGTGGGTTTGCCGCGACCAAGTGCGCAAAAACGTTGAGAAAAAAACTGTCGCGGGACAGTTGTCACATTGTTCTCTTTAGCCGCGAAAACCACATGGTGTTTCACCCTCTCCTGGCGGACGTTGTAGGAGCCTCTCTCCATGCCGATTCCGCGGCGGCGACCCTCCGCCAAATGTTGCCCGGGATCGAGTGCAGAACTGATGTTATAAACCGGATCGATGTCGAGGCGGGCAAGATCGAATATCTGGGGGATGAAGGCCAAATCGATGGGATGGGCTACGACCATCTGGTGATTGCCTGTGGGGCGGACAGTAATCTGGCCATGATCCCGGGAATGGGTGACCATGCCTTCCCGTTCAAAACGATGCGAGATGCCGTGTTGCTGCGTGCTCACATCATTCGGCAGTTGGAGAAAGCGGAAGCCTGCGACAACCCCGAGCGGCAAAAGTTTTATTTGGCGTTTGTAATCATTGGTGGTGGATTTAGCGGGGTCGAATTAGCCGGGGAAGTCAATGACTTAATCAGGGAGAGCACCCGCTTCTATCGCAATTTTACCCGCGACCAGGTCCGGGTCACTCTAGTCCACAGTGGGGACCAGATTCTGCCGGAAGTCAGTCCCTCACTTCGCGATTTTGCGTTGAAGAAAATGGAGCGATTGCGAATTGAGGTCCTACTCAATACCAAGGCCGCGGCTGCCACCCCCGAAGGTGTCGGATTTCCAGATGGCAGTATGATCCGAGCCGCCACTGTAATTTGTACTATCGGTACGACGCCGGCACAGATCGTCGAACACTTCGATGTTCGCAAGGAACGAGGACGCATCGTCACGGATGCGGACATGCGGGTTTCCGGCCTGCCAAATGTATGGGCTATTGGCGACTGTGCCTACACAAAGAATGCCTTCGACCAGAAGCCTTCTCCAACCACAGGACAATTTGCGGAGAGGCAAGGACGACAGGCCGCGGCGAACATTGCCAGGGTGCTTCGAGGGGAGCCTACGCATCCTTTTTATTTCAAGCCTCTTGGGCAGCTCTGCTCGATCGGAGGACGCCGTGCTGTGGCCGAGATGTTCGGATTGCGTATTTCCGGTTTCTCCGCATGGGTTCTATGGCGGAGCGTTTATCTCCTCAAGTTACCCTCGTGGTCGCGTCGGACAAAAGTGGCCCTCGACTGGTTCTCGGATCTGATCTTTCCCCGCGATCTCGGAACTCTGCGAGTGGGCCAGCCTCAACCACTGGCGGGCGCCTACTATCGCCCAGGCGACTTCATCTACCGTCAAGGCGACCCGGCAAATTTCTTCTACGCGATTGAACAAGGCGAGGTCGAGGTGCTGAGAAGCATCAAGGACTCCCATGACGACCGAGCGTTTGCTTTTCTGGGGCCTGGAGATTTCTTCGGCGAAGCAGCCCTCACTCAAGATCCCTGCTACCAGGTGAGTGTCCGGGCGCGTACGGTGGTGCGCGTGATGGCCTTGAGCCGCGAAGCACTCTCGAAACTGGCCGGCACCATGGCGCCCTCGCGGGGCGTCCTCGCGGAACTCGTGAGGCGGCGGTCTCAAGCCTTGTGGCTCCACTTCCCGGCTTCAAAAGAAGCATTAAGCAAGGAACCTCTCTCTTCCTTCCTCGAGCCCGTTCCATCGCAGACCCTCAAACCGGACGACACTCTCGAACAGGCACTTGCTACATTGACCAAGAACGGTCTCGGTTTCTTATTCGTCCTCGATAACGAGCAATGCTTAGTCGGTGTCCTTAATGTGACCGACATCACTAGTGCACTTCTATTGATCTCTTCAACGCCGGTGGAAAGCCGGAGGGATGCCACTGAGGTGCAAGTGCGCGAGTTGCTGTCCGCAGATCCGATCATGGTCTCGGTGGACGATCCATCGTTGCTTGTCGCCTCAACCATGCTCGAACATGGGTTGAACTGCATCCCTGTGGTGGTGAGCAAGCACGATCACCATTTAAAAGGGGCTGTTCGAGCCGAAAGAATTGGCTACTGGATGTTGCAGGAATTGGGGAAAGACACGCTTATAGCGGGGCAGACTGCGACTCTGGGCGAAGAGTTACAAGAGCAAAGGCGAACCCTAAGATCAGCGTAACCAGACGATCGAGCAAGCGCGTCGTTGAGGGCGAACGATAGTGCCTGAAATTCTCCACAATTCGGATACACGAGGTCCTCACCGGAAGGCCTTGTGGGTCTCTATCATGATGGTGGGCTGGTCGCTTGCGGTGCAGCCTGCCTTTGGCAATCTTCAGGATCCATCGCAGATGCCAAATATGTTCAGGCCGGCTTCAACCCACGCCAATTCTATTCTTCAACTGTCGATCTTCGTGCTGATCATTACGGCCCTGATTTTTGTAGTCGTCTTCTCCCTCCTCGTGTATTCCATCGTTAAGTTCCGCAAGCGAGCCGACGACGACGGCCGTGAACCTGCACCTGTCTACGGCAGCAACCAGGTAGAACTCGCATGGACTGTAATCCCCGGACTTATCGTATTGGTACTGTTCTTCGCGACCGCCCGCGTGATCCATGCCATCCAGGGTGCTCGCAAGCCCGCAGAGGCGATCGAAGTTATCGCGATAGGTCATCAATTCTGGTGGGAATTTCGGTACCCTTCGCTGGGTGTGGTTACGGCCAACGAGCTGCACGTGCCGAGCAGCGACCCCTCGCATCCAACGCCCACCTTTATTACGTTGCTTTCCGCGGATACGGACCACAGCTTTTGGATCCCACGTCTGGCCGGAAAGACAGACCTGATTCCAAACCGTGTCAACCACATGTGGATCGATCCGAATGAAACAGGCATTTTTGTCGGCCAATGTGCTCAGTATTGCGGCACGCAGCACGCGAAGATGCTTCTCCGTGTTTACGTAGACGCGCCAGACCAGTTCAAACAATGGGTTCAGGGACAAACCAAACCGGCGCACATGAGTGATGCGGTGAATGAAGGGCGTCGGATTTTTGAGACAACCGCCTGCATTAATTGCCATGCTGTCTCTGGAACCGTTGCGGACGGACGCTTCGGCCCCGATCTGACTCATTTGATGAGCCGTGACACGATCGCCTCTGGCGCTGCGCCAAATACTACCGAAAACCTTCGGTTGTGGATTCACGATCCCGATGCTATCAAGCCGGGCTCACTCATGCCGGCGATGAAGTTGAACGAACGGGATCTGGACGCGGTGACCACCTACCTCGAAACGCTGCGATGAGGAAGAGGTCATAAACCGTATGGCAGCAAGATCCATCACGCTTACCGCCGAGGTCTCGCAGCCGATTGGCACGATGCTCCACGATTGGGTTGTAACCGTGGATCATAAGAAGCTCGGGATTCTCTATATTCTTTACGCCCTCGTATTTCTTCTTATTGGCGGCATTGAAGCCACCATCGTGCGCGTGCAGTTAATGGTTCCGAACAACCATTTTGTTTCGCCCCAGGTCTTCAACCGGATGTTCACCATGCATGGCACGACCATGATTTTTTTTGTCGCCATGCCGGTCCTGTTTGGCTTTGCCAATTATCTGATCCCATTGATGATCGGCACCCGCGATATGGCTTTTCCCCGACTGAATGCCTGGAGCTTCTGGCTTACCGCCTTCGGGGGGCTGCTGCTCTACTTCAGTTTCATTGGCGGTAACGGGCTTTATGGAGCGGGGAATGCTCCCGAC
>Ga0209380_10003229_pt1 | contig 10162 bp, 10 predicted proteins | sample HubBroMetageWFT6_FD_188347 | JGI IMG/M metagenome (GOLD analysis project Ga0209380, IMG submission 188347) | Warmed and freeze-thawed soil microbial communities from the Hubbard Brook experimental Forest, New Hampshire - Hubbard Brook CCASE Soil... | ecosystem: Environmental > Terrestrial >...
ACACCGATCTGTGCCACGGCCCCGTCGCGCTTGTTCTTTGCGGCCAGATAATCGCGCTGTGCGTTGTCCAGAACCTGCTGCGAGACGATACCATCCTTCAGCATTTGCAAATTGCGGTCGTACGTCTCCTTGTACATGGGAAGGTCCGGCGCGGCGGCGTTGACCTTATCCTGCGCAATGTTGGCGGAAAAGGCTCCGACGTTGGCCTCGGCCGCCGCGAGTTGCGCGCGCTGCGCGGCTACCTGCGCGATGATCTCCTGCTGATCGAGCTGTGCCAGCACCTGGCCTTTGCGCACCATCTGATTGATATCGACATCCAGACGCTCCACCAGGCCGCTGGCCTTCGACTTCAGCTCAACCTTCGTGATGGGCTGGATGGGTCCGGTGGCGACCACCGATTTGGCAATGTCGCCGCGGGTGACTTTGGCCAGGCGGGCATCGGGAATCTTCGGATCCCTGCTGCGGGCGACGGCCACGCCCGCCACAGCTACGAGGAGAACGACGACGACAATGCCGCTCCAAAGCCACCAGCGGCGCTTGCGTTTCGTCCGCGTCTGATTCACAACAAAATCCTCCGAGGGATACTGCGCAGGGATACGCAGAGAGTGGTCGGTTGGTTCCCTCGAATGAGACTGCCTGAGCGGCAGGAAGTTATCCGCGGCGGGCGGCGGCAAACTCCGGCGGCGCGGTCGCGGTATCGATCGTGTCAATGCCGAGCCGGACTTTCATCTCCGCGTAAAGAAAGCCGCGGCCGGGGCGGTACGGCTGCACCCATTCACCATCGATGACGAACTGCGGGATCGCATATTTGCCGACGTGGGCGAACACTTCGCGCGCCGCGCCGGGGGTCTTTTCCACGTCGATTTCCGTGTATGGAATCTTGTAGTCCTGAAGAAAGCGGCGTGCCTCGCGGCAGTCGCGGCACCACGATGCGGAATACATCACCAGTTTCATAGACCCACCATAGGGGTGGATGGCGCTCCTTGCCGTGACGGTTGTCACCGCAATCGGCCTTTCCACCTCGGTCGTCTCCGGTGAGCATGCGAAGGGGGTCTGGCAGGGCGGAAGCCTTGTCAGACCCCACGCCGCGGCAGGGCTAGGAGTCGCCGCCGAGACGGAAGACCACGTTTATGGTGGTCTCCACCTCGACAGGTTCGTTATTCAGCAAATACGGGCGATAACGAGCCTGGCTGATCGCCTGCACGGCCGCGTTGACCAGCATTGCCGGTCCACTTACCACATGCAGGTTTTCGATCCGTCCGTCCTTCGAGATGGTCGCCGCCACGACCACGGTCCCCTGCGTGCGGGAAGCAAGGGCGATCGCGGGGTACACCGGCCGGATCGGCACCAGCAGTTGTCCCTGAGCCACGCCGGATGAGACATGGATCGGTCCCGAAGGCTTCGCCGGACGTACGGGCGGCGTCGGCGCCGGCGTTACCGAAGGAAACAGGACTCCCGGCGGACCATTGCCCGCACCTGACCCGGCTCCCATGTCGGTGATTCCTCCTGGGGGCGCGGCGTCGACAACCCGCGTGATCTGGGTGGGGATATGCGAGGGAGCGGTCAGCATGATTCCGATCAGCTCCGGATGCCGGACGCTGCTTGCGGCCGGATGTTCGGCGGCTTGCGGAATCACTGCAGCGGGGGCAGAGATCAGCGGTACGCGCAGGAATTGCTTCGGCAGCGCGGCCGGGTAAACGTAGGGAATGATGATGAGGGCGGCGACCAGCGCCGCCTCCAGCAGAAACGATCCAGCAACATAACGGCGGCTGCGCGTTCGGATGCGCCCCACGGACTCAAGCAAACTGTCTTCAAACATCGGCTCTCTCCTGGAATCAGGGATCAGAGAGAGCGAGGACTTGCCTGCAATTCAGGGGCGCGAGGAGCCCACACCAGCGAGTGGGTTGGTCTCGCGGGTGTTTGGAACGATAGACAGCGAACGCCGCCGCAAGGTTCCCATCCGATTACGATGATCGAATGACTCAGGAGATACCTGCTGCTTCACTGAAATCGCTGCTGAAGCTGGAGCCGCATCCTCGCGAAGGTGGCTGGTTCCGGCAAACCTGGCGGTCGCCCGAGACGATACCCGCCAACTCGCTGCCGGAGCGGTACGTCGCCAATCGGGATCCGGGACGGGCTGCCGGAACCGCCATCTACTACCTGCTTGAACCGGACACGTTTTCCGAGATGCATCGTCTGCAGTCCGACGAGGTATTTCACTTTTACCTCGGAGATCCGGTGGAGATGCTGCAGCTGTTTCCCGATGGAACTGGCCGGAAGGTGATTTTGGGGGCCGATCTTACCGCCGGCCAACAGGTGCAGACGGTGGTTCCGCGGGGCGTGTGGCAGGGTTCGCGGCTGGTCTCTGGCGGCAAGGTCGCTCTTCTCGGCTGCACGGTCAGCCCCGGCTTCGAATATGAAGATTACGAATCCGGCAATCGGGCGGACCTGACCCGAGCCTGGGAGGAGTGGACCGAAGCGATCGCGAAACTGACCAGAGGATGAGCGGCATGGGGGGAGGGATGGCGATGGCGAGGCCGGTCTTGCCATCACAACTGAGCCACGGGAGAATCGGCAAGTTGTGGAAAAAAAGTCCTCCGAGCTGGCATTATGTCATCCGTTAATGCCTAAAGCGTTAACTGATCGCCAGCCCTGCCGCCGGACGCCGGTCATCCTCCACCTCGACTGATACCGGGCAGGGTCCTCTGCCGGCTGGGCGCCCTTCGCCGCGTCTTAGCTGGCGGGCGACCAGGCGTCCACAATCGCTTTGGCGATCTTCGCCATGAGCACTTCGGCCTCGTTGTCGGGCGTCCAGCTGGTGTCCGTGTTGTCGTGCGTGAACTCGGAGATGACGATGGTACCGTGCTTCGTGGTGACTGCGCCCACGTCGTTGCGCACGTGGTCGAGGGCGCCGGTCTTGTTGGCAATCGCCGAGTCACCCTCGGTGGTGTCGAGCTTCTCCAGAAAGCGCGGAATGCTGTTGCGGAAAAACTGCACCTTCAGCATGTGCATCGCGTCGTTGCAGAGAGCCTGGTCGCTGGTGCTGACGGTGGTCGCGGGCGCGGCGTTGCCAATCGGAGCCGGACCAATCGGGGCCGGCCCAAGGTTGCAGGTCACGAAGCGCTCCATGAGCTCGCCCATCTCGCGCGCGGATGTCTTGCCCAGGCCAAACTTCGGTTGATCCGCGGGAAACGGTCCCGACGCGGACTGGTAGACCTTCTTATAGAGCCAGGTGTTTTTCATCTCCAGCGCGGTGATCTGGTCGTCGATGGTCTTCAGGCCGAGATGATCGATCACCAGGTTCGTCGCCGTGTTATCGCTCTCCGCAATCATCATGGTCAGCGCGTCCTTCAGCGTGAGGGTCACCGGGGTGTCAAAGAACAACAGGACGCCCGAGCCGGGAACCTGATCCTCATGCCGCAGGGTGATGGGATCGTCGAAATGCGCCTTGCCCGAGCGGATTTGTTCCAGCGCGGTGTAGAGAATCGTCAGCTTGATGACGGAGGCGGTTGGCACCGGCTCGTCGGCGTTGAATTCGATCGTTTGCCCCGTGGCCAGATCGTGGGCGTAGTACGCAACTTTGCCGTGAAAGGGCTGGATGAGCGCATCGATCTGCGATGCGGGCGGAACCGAAGCTTCCGGGCCGCCTGACGGGCTGTTTTGTGCGGCAGCGATCGCCACGAGTAAGAAGAGACAAGTACAAAATGCGGCGGCACAGGGTAGAAGGCGGGGCGTTCGGCGCATGCCGCAATCTAACACATGACCCGCTTGCGATCTGAGGCGAAGGGCAGCAGAACTTCCTTCGTTGATCCGTATGCGGTTTGTTTGTCAGCCACCCGGAACTGCTCTTGTGCGCTCCGGCAAACGGAGGTGTCCCATGAGTCATTTGGCGATGATGTGCTCATGGAGGTGGGCGGGGTCGAAATGGAAGGATCGCTGAAGGCTGGTCCGTTTATCGTTACTTTTCCTGGACGCTCAATCACCTGCTGGGTTTTGATTGCCAGAATTTTAGTGGGGATGATGCTCTTAGCGAGTGAAGGCGCGAGCGTGAAGCCAGGACGGGACCCGTCCCGGAAAGCGGACAAGCTCCTGCGACGAATCCCACCCCTGGACTGCGGAAATTCAAGTCTTCCCGTTAGACTTGAGCGGTACCACCGTCGACGAAGAGTTCGACGCCGTTGACGAAGCTCGAATCGCTGGAGGCGAGGAAAAGAGCGACCGTCGCGATCTCCTCCGGGCGTCCCATCTCTCCGCGTGGGATCTGGGATTTGAAGAACTCCTTCGCGTCGTCTCCGAGGGGATCGAGGATCGGCGTGTCGATGGTGCCGGGACTAAGGACGTTCACGCGGATTCCGCGCTCCTTGAGCTCCAGGAGCCAGGTACGGGCGAACGAGCGAATCGCAGCCTTGCTGGCGCTGTAGACGCCGAATGTCGGAAAACCCTTGATGCTGGCAATGGAGCCGTTAAGAAAGATAGAGCCGTTGTCGTTGAAGAGCGGAAGCGCCTTCTGCACGGTGAAGAGCGTGCCACGGACGTTGAGATCGAAAGTCTTGTCGAAGTGTTCCTCGGTGACCGCGTCAAGCTTTGCGAACTCGCCGAATCCGGCGCTGGCAAACAGGATGTCGATCTTACCTTTCTCGCGCTTGACCGTGTCATAGAGACGATCGAGGTCGGCAAGGTTTGCGGCGTCGCCTTGCACGCCCGTGACGTTTTTCCCGATGAGCTTCACGGCTTCATCGAGCTTGTCCTGGCGGCGTCCAGTGATGAAGACGTAGGCTCCCTCTTCGACGAAGAGTTTCGCTGTGGCGAGCGCCATGCCGGAGGTGGCCGCGGTGATGACTGCTACTTTGCCTTTGAGCTTGCCCATATTGTTGCCCCTTTTCTGTGTCAATCCTTTAGAGGAAGTTTTGGGGCCATTGTTTATGCCGCCCCTCGCCTCGTTCTGATTAGTAGATGGGGTCGAGATTGGGCACGATTCAATAGTTCCGTAGTTCCGAACTATTGCACATTTTATGCGCAATGCCTACTCTTATGGGTTTTCGTCCCTTATTTCATCCATCGCTGGAGGTCATCACGGAAGAAGCATTCTACATTCCTTGTCCGACCCGGTACGGGTGGCGATCTTCCCCGATATCGTAGCTCAGGAGTGTTCGCAGAACTGCTCGACGTTTCCGAGCGTTGGCGATAAGGCAATTCCGAAGTCCACGCTCTCGCAACACTTCAGGGCACTGAGAGAGGCGGGGCAGACCCGTGGCGAACGGCGGGGCGTGGAGATGTACAACACCTCACGTTGCGCGGAGATCGAGAAACGCTTCCCAGGGCTTCTCCGGGCAATCATCGCCCCGTTCACTCAGAAAGACACCATCTATTCTGTTTGGTACTTCTGGGACACCACATCAGCGTCACTCGACATTGAGTTCCAGTTGCCCGTTAGCCTGGAACTACTGACTCAACGCCCGTCACTGCGTTGATTGCGATTTCGCGGGCCTGGTGGCCGCGACGCGAGTCTCTTTTCCGCTCACAAACACCTTCATGGAGCTCTCGCTTTCGCCCGACTCGTCGGTGTATTCGTAGGAGTCCGCTGAAACAAACTTCATGATGTACCGGGTGTGATACAGCTTCCCGCCAAAAATGCTCTCCCCAAGCCAGGTCCATACGTCGCCGTTCACCGTACCAGTCTTGTTCTCGATTCCTCCTGAGCTGTCAACTGCGTGGTATCGGTATGTCCTGGAAGTCGGATCGTAGTAGACGAAGGAAGCCTCTGAATATTTCCTTCCGGGTCTATAGAGTGCCGCCTCGCAGATCACGGCGAAGCCGCCTGCCGTCCATTTGCAATCGTCAATGCCACTGAATTTCATCGCTGGCGAGTTCGGCCCTATTGCCCCGGCTTTCAATTCGTCTTCGACTGTGAACCTGCCGACCATTACTGCCAGCTTCTTCACTTCCGGGCCACGCGTTGTTTGAGACTGAGCGCCAGCCACGATTACGCTCGAAGCGCACGCCAACACAAATGACACCAACCTTTGGGGGCCACTCATTTGAGTTCTCCTTTCAGGGGTGCCACGGATGCTAGCACAAAACGAATGGGAATCAGGAAATGCGAATCGTTGACGTTAAATCGCCAATGCGCTCATCGAGGAGATTCGTAACGGGGAGGCGGCTGGTATTTAGAAATCCGGGAACTCCTCTTTCTCGATGGATGGATCTAGCCCAGGGCAATCGTTGATCCGTTCTCAGGGGTTCGTGGGCTGAGCGGAAATTGATCGCTGTAGAGATGCGTTGCCGGGTTCATTCGACGCGGTCCCGCCTGCTCCCAGGCGGCGCACGATTTTATAGCCCCGAAGAGCGAGCCGGATTGTGGCTGGTCCCGGTCATCATCTGAGCCGGCGTGGAGATGGACGCAAGCAGATATCCAGAGCTGTGGCCGCAGTCAGCCGGTCTCCGCAGAGAGTATCCTGCTGCCGGAGGGATTGGTCGATGGCGGAATTCACTTTGAACGTGAATGGCGTCCGCAGGCCGGTCATTGCGGCGGAAGACGAGCCGCTGCTCTGGGTGCTGCGCAACCAGCTGCAACTCACCGGAACCAAATTCGGCTGCGGCGAGGGACAGTGCGGCGCCTGCACGGTGCTGCTGGACGGCCGCGCGACGCGATCCTGTCTGACGCCGGTCTCGGCAGCGGCGAACGCAAAGATCACCACGGTCGAAGGACTGGAGCAGCAGGGAAGCCTCAGCCCGGTCCAGCAGGCGTTCGTGGCGGAAGGGGCCTTTCAGTGCGGATATTGCACCTCGGGAATGATCATCGCGGCGACTGCGCTGCTGAGGGAACACGCGCATCCGACCGACGAGCAAATCCTGGAGGCAATGAACGGCAATCTCTGCCGCTGCGGCACCTATCCGCGGATCGTCGCCGCCATCCGGCGGGCCGCGGACACAGAACCGGAAATGGAGACTCGCCATGCCGGCTGATGAATGGATGACAGAAGATCATCTGCACGAGATTCGCGATCGGGTTCGCGCCTTTGAACTGGATCGGCGCGATTTTCTGCGCCTGTGCGGCGGAGGTTTGCTGGTTTGCCTCGCCGGTACTGCCATCGGTCAGGAGTCCGGTCACGCCCGGGGTGGCCATACGCTGCCGGAGGAAGTGAGTGCCTGGATCCATATCGACACCGACGGTACGGTGACGGTCTTTACCGGCAAGGTCGAGGTCGGCCAGAACATCCGCACTTCGCTGGCGCAGTCCGTCGCGGAAGAGCTGCGAGTCGCGTTCGGCGCCATTTCGATGGTTATGGGCGATACGGAGCTGACTCCGTGGGATATGGGCACCTTTGGCAGCCGGTCCACGCCGACCATGGGTCCGCAACTGCGAAACATGGCCGTCGCGGCGCGCCAGTTGCTGGTGGAAACCGCCGCGCGGCGGTGGGGAGTTGATCCGGACACGCTGACCGCTGCCGATGGGAAGGTCACTAATCCTCGAAACGGCGACTCGCTCGCCTACGGCGCGATCACCGGAGGCGAAAAGCTGACTCGGACCGTCAGCGGCGATCCTCCGCTGACTGCGGCCATCGCATGGAAGATCGCGGGAACCGCGATACCCAAAGCCAACGGGCGCGATTTCGTCACAGGGAAGCACGAGTATCCCTCCGACATCACACGGCCCGAGCTGCTTTTTGGCAAGGTATTGCGCCCCACCGGCTTCAACGCGACCATGATTTCCGCGGATACCTCCGCGGCCGAGAAGCTGCCTGGGGTTCTGATCGTCCGGGATGGCGATTTCATCGGCGTCGTTGCGGGCGATGTCTGGACCGCCGAGCAGGCCATTCTCAAAATCGAGGCCAAATGGAACGTCCCGCAGCAAATCTCCAGCCATGAGCTGTTCGAGCAACTGAAGAAGGGCACCGATTCCGGTGTGCCGGACGCCGCCGTCGAGAAGGCGCGGGCGCTTGCGGACGTGCAGTTCTCACAGCAATACACCGTCGCGTACATCGCGCACGCACCGCTGGAGCCGCGCGCAGCGGTGGCCGAGTGGCACGAGGGAAAGCTGACCGTCTGGACCGGAACCCAGCGTCCCTTTGGCGTGCGAGGCGATCTGGCGCGAGCCTTCCGGCTTTCTGAAGATCAGGTGCGCGTGATCATGCCGGATATGGGCAGCGGTTACGGCGGGAAACATACCGGCGAATGTGCCGTGGAGGCCGCGCGTCTGGCAAAAGCCGCAGGGAAGCCCGTGAAGCTGATCTGGACGCGCGAGGAAGAATTCACGTGGGCGTACTTCCGGCCCGCGGGGATCATCGATATTCGCGCCGGTGCGCGACGCGACGGAACGCTGCTTGCCTGGCAGCAGGACAATTACAATTCCGGGCCATCGGGCCTTGAGACGCCCTATGCCGTCGCGGCCCACGTTGCGCGTTATCACGAATGGAATAACCCGCCGCTCGCGCAGGGATCGTATCGCGGCCTCGCGTCCACGGCGAACCACTTTGCCCGGGAGAGCGCCATGGACGAGCTGGCGCACCAGGTGCAAATGGACCCGCTGCAGTTTCGGCTGAAGAACCTCACGGATGACCGGCTCCGCACCGTCTTCATCGCGGCCGCCGACCGCTTTGGCTGGGGCAAATCGCACTCGACTCCCCAGCTGGGATTTGGCATTGGCGGCGGCACGGAGAAAGGCGGGTTCACAGCGGCGTGCGCCGAAGTGGCAATCGACGCCGATCACAAAATTCACATTCGCCGCCTGGTGCAGGCCTGGGAGTCCGGGGCCATCGTCAATCCTGACGGTCTGCGCAATCAGATTATGGGCGCGATGGTGCAGGGGCTCGGCGGCGCCCTCTTCGAATCGATTCAGTTTGCCAGCGGCCAGGTTCTCAACGCGCATTTTGCCGACTATCGCGTGCCGCGCTTTCGCGATACACCGCAGATCGAGGTGGTGCTGATCGACCGCAAAGATCTTCCGTCGGCAGGGGCCGGGGAAACAGGAATCGTTGCCGTTGCGCCAGCCGTGGCGAATGCCATCTTTGCCGCTACCGGCCAGCGTCTGCGTTCGATGCCGATGGCCTCGGGCGAGACTTTTTCGAGTTGATGCATCCTATAGGCCGGTGCAAATAAGTTCCCGCGCGCCGGCTGGTTTTTGACATCTCACCAGCGTGGGGCGGTCGCTCCGCTGGGTGTTTGGCTGAATCATTTGTAAGAATATTTGCGCAGGGAGACTTGATGATCGTGGTACTGGGCTGGTGGGGGAAACGTGCGGCTTCCGCCGCTTTTTTGATTTTGATCGGGGCCGTATTTTTCCTGGTATCGTCGGCCCGCGCGCAACAGATTGCCGTGACCTTCGATGACTTGCCCGCGCATGGTCCGCTGCCTCCTGGCGAGACGCGCCTGCAGGTGGCCCAGCAGGTGATCCGCGCTCTGCAGCGTGCCCACCTTCCGCCGACGTACGGATTCGTGAATGGAATCCGCGTCCAGGAAGAGCCCGACACGATTGGGGTGCTGGGCGCATGGCGCGCTGCCGGGTTTCCGCTGGGGAATCACACCTGGTCGCACATGAACCTCAATCAAAACTCTCTCGGAGCCTTCGAGAGCGACATTACCCAGAATGAGCAGATCCTCCGGTTGCAGATGAAAGATGGCGACTGGCACTGGCTCCGCTACCCCTATCTTGCCGAGGGCGACACGACGGAGAAGGAAATGGGCGCGCGGGTCTTCCTGGCCCAGCACGGCTACAAAATCGCCGCCGTCACCATGAGCTTTGGCGACTACGAGTGGAACGAGCCTTACGCCCGCTGCAGCGCGAAAAAAGATCAGAAGGCAATCGCCTGGCTCGAGCACAGCTACCTGCAGGCGGCCGACCAGAACATCCGGTTCGATCGCACCCTTGCGAAGCAGCTCTACGGGCACGACATTCCCTACGTCCTGCTGATGCACATTGGCGCCTTCGATGGGCGGATGCTGCCACGCCTGCTCGATCTCTATCAACGCCGCGGCTTCTCCTTCGTTCAGCTGGAGCAGGCCGAGCAGGATCCCTTTTACAAGTACGACGTGGATCCGAGGCTCCTGTCCGGTCCCGACACGCTGGAAGGCGCAGCGACCCAGAAGAAGATGCCGCTGCCGAAGCGCGAGGATTTCAGTCCAAAACTCGACGCCTTGTGCCGCTGACGGCAACCCTTTGGGC
>Ga0209380_10003230_pt1 | contig 10160 bp, 7 predicted proteins | sample HubBroMetageWFT6_FD_188347 | JGI IMG/M metagenome (GOLD analysis project Ga0209380, IMG submission 188347) | Warmed and freeze-thawed soil microbial communities from the Hubbard Brook experimental Forest, New Hampshire - Hubbard Brook CCASE Soil... | ecosystem: Environmental > Terrestrial > Soil...
TTCTGCAGTCGTTCCCGCCAATCCTGTAGGAAACGTTCCGCTTCCGCTCGATGCTGAAACCCCAGCACCATATCGTCCGCATACCGAACCACGATAACCCTGAGGATCCAAATGAAAACGGGAATGAGGCGGAGAGGGTTTACGCCGGTCATAACTGAATATAAAGACGCTTCCGGTTTCCCCGACGAACAAAGTGCAAATTCGTATTGCCAAGAAATGAACAGCCGGAGTGCTGGGCGGACAGTTGAAAACGTGAAACAGTTCCTTCTGTGCCACGTCGTTGCATGATATGACAAAGTGCACCGTTCCCAGTTTCTCATCATTTCTCTCCTCCAGCACTAGGTAGTATAGGGGCGGTCGAAGGTGTGGGGAAGACACGGTCCGCAAGCGGCTATGATCGAAACTCTGAAGCCAGATTGTGCCATGCCTGGATTTCAGCTCGGCGCAATCAACTGGATGAGGGCAAGGTCGAAGCCACCATCGCCGCCATGAACCGCCGCCCAAATGCGGGATTCTGAGGCTCAGAAAGAACTCGAGAAAGAGAGGGAATACTTTCGCGGCAACGCGGAAAGGATGTGCTATGCAAAATTCCGTAGCCAGGGCTTATTCGTGGGATCCCGCGTGGTGGAGGCCGGCCTCGCAACTACACCGGCCCGCACGTACTTGGCCGAGGAGTACGCGAGGGTGCATCCAGCTAGAGCAATCCAAGTTGGTCGGGATACCTGGTTTGCAACGAGCTCACCAGAACTTCAAACTCTGGTAGCTCCCGTACGTTTTTGATGTGAGGGTCCTTCAGGAAAAACGGCCAGCATGCGAAGCCACTGGAGACGCTTCGCTCCAACCACTCAAACGCAGCTTGACACCGCTCCAACATTGCAAGTATGCACGCGATTTGATAGTAGCTGTGGTGCGCATGGCCAAAAGATTTTGGGCTCGCGCAAGCCGTGGTCAGGCAGTCCAGCGCCCTTCCCGCTAATCCGGTCGACGCGTAGAAGACGCCTTGCAAACTGACGATGAGTGGTTCTTGCGGCAAGAGCTGGACCGCCTCATCCAGTAGGTTTTTCGCTTCTTTCAAATCTGCTGTCAGCAAGGCCAGTTGAACAGCAAAGTAGACAGGATACTTGTTCTGTGGATTCTCGGCGCGCCAAGCTTCGATCTCCTCGCGTGCCAAGTCGTATTCCTGGTTCCAAACGTACACTTGCACTACGCTGTGACTAACAGCTTTTCTGGGATGAAATGGCCGTGCTCGCTCGTACATTTCACGGGCGTGCTCGAGTAGCCCGATGTGAGCCAGGATCGTGCCCAGACGGTTGTACGCCTGGGGCTGATTGTTCTGCAGAGCCAAGGCTCGCTTGAGTTCGGCTATTGCTTCAAGGTGCTGGAAGTTCTTCGACGGCCCCCATAATAGAAAAGCACTGGCGACGTGCGCTTCGGGCAAATCCGGTTGCAGTTCCAGGGCGCGCCGGCAATGGAACTCGGCCTTCTCCAACCAAGCGCTTGCGGGATCGAGCTCAAAGTGGCGCGTCGCGCACACTACGGAAAGAACGGCATGCGCCAGAGAAAAGGCGGGATCTCGAGTCACGGCGTTGCTCAGGTGCCGAGCGGCTTCGTCCAGCATCCCTGGATTGCCTGAGGAACTGAGCCTGTAACCCTGCATGAATTCCGAATAGGCCATAGGGTCTTTGCTATAGCGCTGGGAGCGTTGAACCACCGCTGGACCTAGCGGCCGGTTCAATGCCATGGCGATTTGCTTCGCGATCTCGTCCTCGAGGTCGGACAGGTGGTTGAGGTCGAGATCGCGTTTCCGTGTGAAGCAAACTCTCTGCAGATGCGTGTCAAGCATTTCTATCGAGAGGCGCCAAAGGCCTTTGGACATTTGAATGCCGCCGCGAACGATAAAACGCACGCCGAGACGGGAAGCGGCCTCCGCAGGTGTCGCCTCGGCCGACACATTTAGCACCGCAGAAGTCGGCAGGACGTCCGCGCCCGGCAAATTCCCGAGACGCACGACCAGTGCGTCGGCAAATCCCAGGCACACGCCATAGTCATCCGTGGCCTTGCCCAAAAGCACCAGCGGCAACACGGCCAACGACGAGCGCCCGCTCCACCCGCCCGTCTTTTCCGAGCTGACGGCACGTACACCACCCGGTCCAAAGTCGGATTGTGGATAGTGTGCATCTACAACACGCACCGGCCCCACAAATCTGTAGCCTTTGCCCACGACGGTTTCTAGAAAGCGCGGTTTCGCGGAGTCGTCACCCACAGCAGTGCGGATTTTTCGCACAATGTTGTTGATGTTAGGCTCGGTATCGATGAACAGATCGGAGCCCCACAATTTGCCGACGATCTCCTGGCGCGAAACCAGTTGGTCCCGCCGGCTCACCAGAAGAATCAGCAGTTCCATGGGCTTCTTTTCGAGTTTAACTCGCCGTCCTTGGCGGCGAAGTTCGTAACGCCCCAGGTCCAGTTCGATCTCGCTTACTACCGGTCTTGCGCGTCGCATAAAGCTCTCGAGGACATTATCCCCTAAGAATCAATAATTTGCGACGATATGGAAAAGATAGGCGAACGGTATCCGCTCTTCATTGGAATGGCCCGCTGCACAAGACATGATTCCCAACGTTCGATCCTGAGCGACGGATGCTCAATCATGAAAAGATGCTTGTTCCTTACACTTGCAGTGGCTGGAATGTTTTCTTGGGTGGGGCTGGCTCTCACCCCTGACGACGATCCGAGCAGAAATAGTAGTCCGATCCTCGTGCGTGATAGGCGAGCACGCTACACAGCCCGGGAAGCGACAACGGTCGCTTCCTGGGCCTAACCCAAGGAAGCAACATCGTGAGAACCTGCACGAGAGCATCGCTGTATGAAAACCCGAAAAAATCGCAATCAAAAAGGAGAATATCAATGGCACTGGACATGGACAAACTGAATGTGTTCGTAGGGCAATTCGTTGGTGATCTAGGAGCGACGGTCCACTCTGGCATGGTGGTGATTGGCGAAAAGCTGGGGTTGTACAAGGCGCTCGCTGAAGGCCCGCTGAACTCAGCCGAGCTGGCCGCAAAGACCAGAACAGATGAACGCTATGTGCGCGAATGGCTGGGCTCCCAAGCTGCCGGCGGCTACATCACATATAACGAACAGACGCGCAAGTTCAGTCTGAGCGAAGAGCAAGCATTCACGCTAACGAACGAAGACAGTCCCGCATATCTTCCCGGGGCCTTCCAATTGGCTCTAGGCTCTCTGTCCGCGGTTCCCAGGATTACCGAGTCCTTCCGTACCGGTGCGGGCATGGGCTGGCATGAGCACGACGAAGATGTGTTTCATGGCTGCGAGAAATTCTTCCGCCCGAGCTATGCAGCTAACCTTGTAAGTTCTTGGATTCCTTCCCTGCAAGGCGTAAAGGCCAAGCTCGAGGCCGGCGCGCGCGTCGCGGATGTGGGGTGCGGCAAGGGTGCGTCCACTGTGCTGATGGCCAAGGCATTCCCAAAATCGCAATTCTTTGGCTTTGACTATCACGACAAATCCATCGAGGGCGCCCGCGCAACCGCCGCTAAAGAGGGTCTCGAGGATCGCCTCAACTTTGGCGTCGCGAAGGCCAAAGCATTTCCAGGCGAAGACTACGACTTGGTCACCATGTTCGATTGTTTGCACGACATGGGTGATCCGGTCGGCGCCGCAACCCATGTGCGCAATTCACTGAGCAAGGATGGCACATGGATGATCGTCGAGCCCTTTGCCCACGATGAACTAAAAGATAATCTGAATCCCGTCGGCCGCGTGTACTACTCTTTTTCAACTTTATTGTGCACTCCCTGTTCGCGTTCGCAGGAAGTAGCGCTGTGCTTGGGTGCGCAGTCAGGCGAAAAACGGATTCGCGATGTGGTCACCGCAGCCGGCTTCAGCCGTTTCCGGAGAGCGGCGGAAACACCGTTTAACGTCGTCTACGAAGCTCGTCCGTGAGCAGTTCCGGTGACGAAGGATAACCCCGAACCTGAGACCGCGCCGCAAGTCGGCGCGGTTTCATCACGGCAATAGGAGTCCGGAGGAAACAAGGCCGATTGTCTGCACATCGAACGTCGCTTACGGGAACAGCGTGCCGTGCCGAAAGTACTTAAAGCCATGCCGCTCGGTGCGTCCCGGCGAGAGTGGCAACACCGGATCCTTTCGGTCGGCAAGACGGCCCTACGACACACGTCTGCGGAGTTCTTCGCGTTCCTGGCGGACATCGTCGTCAACCAGCCGCGCGGCAAAGAGAGTCACGTGATTGCCGACCCTGCTGGCCCAACCAGATCGAACTCTGGTTTGCCAAGATAGAGCGCGACGTCATTGCGTACGGCGTGTTCACGTCAGTGGCCGACTTGCGGAGAAAGCTCATGAAGTACATCCGGCACTACAACAACGTGCCAAAGACACTAAAGTGGCGCTACTTCGATCCTACGCGTCGCATTACTCCCGGTTCAGCGCAAGGTGCAAGGAGTTCCGACCCTTCAGTGGACAACAGTCCCTGCCAAGCCCATCTGAAGTAAATGCGCAAATTGTGCAGCGGCCAGCGGTCGGCTGAAGAGGTAGCCTTGTCCTTCTGTGCAACGCTGGCTCTGAAGGTAGGCCCTCTGTTCTTGCGTTTCGATGCCCTCGGCAATCACGAGGTGTTTGAGGCTCTTTCCCATGTGAATCATAGCGCTCACGATGGAAGAGTCATCGGGATCGGAACTGATCTGGCGGATAAAGGACTCGTCAATTTTCAAGACATCAATGGGAAACTGCCGAAGATAGCTGAGACTGGAATAGCCGGTGCCGAAGTCATCCACCGCAAGGTGAACCCCCATGGTTTTGAGCTCTTGAAGTACGGAGGCCGTAAATTCGGCATCCTCCATGAGGACGCCTTCGGTGACCTCGAGTTCGAGATATCGCGCTTCCCAGCCAGTTTCCAAGAGTATCCTCCGGACACCTTCGACAAAATCCTTGTCGCGGAACTCAACGGCGGAAATGTTGACGGCAATAGGCAATGGCGGCAGCCCCGCGATCTGCCAGGTGCGCGCTTGGGTGCATGCTTCGCGCAGTACCCAACGGCCGATTTGAATGATTAGGCCACAATCTTCGGCGATGGGCACGAACTGGGCGGGAAGGACGAGTCCACGGTCGGGCTGCTGCCAGCGGATCAACGCTTCGACTCCGGTGATCTCACCAGTGTCGAGATTTACCTTCGGCTGGTAATGGAGCAAGAACTCTTCTCGCCCGAGAGCACGGCGCAGGCCGCCCTCGAGAGATTGCCGTTCTATAGCCTCCATATTCATCTCCGCCTCGAAGAACTGGAAATTGTTACGCCCGCTTTGTTTGGCGTGGTACATCGCCGTGTCCGCATTCTCGATTAGCATTTCGGCGTCTTCTCCGTCTTCCGGGTAGATGCTTATACCGATACTGCCATCGATATGCAGGTCTTGTCCCGCGATGGCGTGGGGTGCGCTGAGCGAAAGAAGTATTCTTGTTGCGCTCGTGGACGCGTCTTCCGAACAAATGATCTCCGAAAGCAGCACCACGAATTCATCACCGCCCAGACGGCAGACCGTATCGCAACCGCGTACATTGGCCAGCAATCGCCTTGAAACGGACTGAAGAAGCTTGTCGCCGACGGCATGTCCCAGCGAATCGTTGATGTATTTGAAATGATCCAAATCCAGAAAGATCACGGCAATCGGTCTGTTCTGGCGGCGAGCCAGAGCAATCGCTTGAGTGATCCGATCGCTGAGCAACAGGCGATTGGGCAGATTCGTAACAGGATCGCGCTGCGCGGAGTGCGTCATTTGGTTCGACATGGTCCGCGCCGCGCTGACGTCATGGAAAACAATCACCGCTCCAGTGACGCGGCCTGCCCGGTCATGGATCGGCGCGGCGGAATCTTCAATGACGGATTCAAATCCGTCGCGGCGGATAAGGACGCAATTCACAGTTAGGCCGAGTGTCCTATTTTGCTGGACAGCCATCTCCATGGGGTCTTGAGCGGTCTTGCGCGTGGGGCCGTCAATAATTCGGAAGACTTCGGCAAGGGGTTTGCCGATGGCTTCTTCGCGGGGCCAACCGGTCATGGTCTCTGCAAAGAGATTGAGATAGGTGATATTGCCGGAAATGTCCGTGCAGAGAACGGCGTCACCAATCGAGTTGAGGGTCACCACCGCGCGTTCTTTTTCCACGTACAAGGCATCTCCGACGGCCTTGCGCTCGATCGCATTGCGCAATGCGTGCGGCAGCGAGTAGCTGTCTAGGTGACCCGCCAGGAGATAATCCTGCGCACCGCGCCCTACCGCCTCTTTTGCGAGGGCTTCGTTACCATTGCCGAGGATCAAAATCGGGACGTCGGGCGCGATGGCAAACAGCTTGTCGAACGTCTCGATACCGTGACTGTCGGGCAAGGACAGCTGGAGTAGGACAGCGTCGATTCCTCCTTTGCTCAGGCGTGCGAGACCCTGGGAAAGTTGGCGAACCCATTCCAGGTCGAACGAACCGCCGCCTGCCATGGCAAGCGCCGCGCGAATCTTATCGGCGGCGGATGGATCGCTTTGAATCAGAAGTATTTTTGGAGACGGAATAGGTGTGGTCATTGGGCCTTTCGTCGAGCCTCAGAGCCAGTTCTCTCGGCGTGCAAAACCGTCCAGACATCGTGGTACTTAACTTGTAAAGAGACTATCTCTGGGGGTGATCTAATTCTGTCCGCATCAGCACATTGAGTACTACCGCAGCACCTAACTCTCGGTCAGGGTCACTGCTACGAATCTCGAGTGTGTTCCTACCTCGCAATCGCTCTATAGGACATCTACCTCGAGGGCCGGCTTGAACCGTTATACTGCCAGGCTGCCGGGGGACGTTGCGTGCTGCATTCAGGTCTCCCCCGCTCAGAACCTCACGTAGACCGGAAGCTGTCCGCGATTGACGGCCATCCAAAGGAAATGAATTTCCGCCGCCACGTTCACTCCACCGTCCCCGCCGCGCTGCGAATCCAATCGTTTGCCGTCTCGCGGCTGATGCTGAACATCTTCACCTGCGCTGTGATACAGATTCTCGTCCCGGTTCCTACCAAAACGCCATTCGGCGCAAAGGCCTTTGAAATCAGTGACATCCAAGAAGATCAAACTGAGGGCGCCCAGACCAGGCGTCAGAACGTAACAATGCGTTACATCGGTTTGAAAGACCAGCGAATGGAAGGCACTCGGAGAATCCGTCTTCGCAAATGCCTCCAAACCAAGTGCCCTCGCACGTGGTCAAGAAACCGTTGCCGACGCCGCTGGGCCCATCCGCCCAATGAATCAACGGCTTAGCGCGCCAAGAAGGGCTCCTTTCAGCGATTTTGGACAGAAGTAGAGTCTTATTAGACAGTATCGCGGCTGCCAAACAGGAATACTAGGCGTGCGTGCATAAACGGAGATCACGATGACGAGAACTATAGCTTCGCATGGAGGTGGCAATGGCTCCCCCCCTGCCTCGACAGAGACTGAACATGTGGCCGACATTCTCGAACGGGAACTCGATGCCACGATTCATGAGTGGATGGGGCTTGTGGAAAAAGAGCCGGACCTTCTCCGAATCCGGCTGAACTTCCAAGAACGCACCGGCCATCTTCCGAGACTCCTCCATGATGTGATTGCCAGGCTGCGCCTTGACAAAGGATCACAAGCTCCGGTTTCGGTCGCTGCGAGTCATCACGGAGAGCTGCGAAGAAAACAAGGGTACACCGCCGCCATGGTCGTAGATGAATCCCGAATCCTGCAGGTCAGCATTTTTTCTACGCTGCACAGGAATGAGCATCGTGTGAAATTTAGCCAGTTGCTTCCTGACGTTGTGACCATCGCAGACGAAGTAGATGCGCAATTAAAGCAGCAGATCCTCTGCTTTCTGCCAGGAAGGCGCGTTGGGAAGAAGGAAGCTACGAACTGAACTTGCTCCGCACCGAGTTGATCGGATGCCAGTACTGCCCGTGCTTAGCCTTGGCGATCGCAGCTCGGGATTCAGCGAGGGGCGCCGGCCTTCTGGGTTCCGGAACAAAGCTCTGGTTTTCTGGTCTTGTATGAGATGAAGATGAAGTACTCGTTGATTTGGACCATAGCCCCAGGCAATCGCTGTATCGCAGTTGAGCCACCATTCGCAGTGTCGACATGAAAACCAAGGAATCCAACACGAAATCCCTTGACCCAGAGATCTTTCGCGATAGCTCGGGAACGGCGAGAAAAGCTGCCGAATTTCGAAAAGGCCAGCCAATTTACTGTCAAGGTGACCCTGCCAATAACGTCATGTACATTCAAAAGGGCAACGTAAAATTCTCCGTGGTTAATGGGTCGGGTAAGGAGGCTGTGGTGGCGATGTTTGGTCCGAGCGATTTTTTTGGCGAGGGCTGCATGGCGGGCCAGCCGATCCGCACGGGCACGGCTACTGCCATTACGCCGACTGCCCTTCTTGCTATCGACAAAAACGAACTGTTAGAAATGCTCCGTACGCGGCACAAGCTATCCAACCACTTTGTCGAGTATATGCTCAGTCACAACAATCGAGTCGAGGAAGATTTGATCGATCAACTCTTCAATTCGAGTGAGAAACGCCTGGCCCGAACGCTACTCGTGCTCGGCCGCTATGGAAAAGCGCAGCACCAGCTGGAAAGCGAACTGCCGTATGTTACCCAGGAGACTTTGTCGGAAATAATCGGCACTACGCGCTCTCGTGTGAATCTGTTCATGAACAAATTTAGAAAACTGGGCTTCATCGAATACCACCGCCGTAGGATTAAGATCAACAAGTCTTTGCTGACATTTGTTTTGGACGAGTAAGACCTGTGGCTCGCCAAAACTCCAGCCCATCGTGAAATCAATAATTAGCTGTGCCATCGCACTACCATTCGGTTATAAATCCTGACCGTTAAGCCGTTCGCCTCGCTACCCTGCGAGACATGGCCATCACAGATTCGTAGGTAGTGTGGTTCACTTATAGCTCACTCCACAACAACCGGCGCTCATGCCGGGTGCAAATTGTGCATGAAGTTCGAAGCACGGGAGGTTCAGCATGCCCGAGTCGCGCTCGACTCGGAAAATCAATCCCACTACTTCGGCAGGTGTCGTTGGCTTATCGTCGATGATAAGGCGAATCGCGATCTGTGTCAGCGCGAATCTGTTTCCACTCGATGGAATCAGCGGCGCAAAACCTTCGGTCTACATGTGGGGCCGAGCGCGGACCACCTGAATGCAGCACGCAACTATTCCCGGCAGCGACACCACATGTAGGACAGGGGACAGAGGATAACTGTTTGGCTGTGAGATTTCTGCTCTTCATTCTGCCACAATAAAATAACGCCAGCCGATGCGCTGTGCAATTGTGAACACTCCCAGTGTTAGCTGCTACGCAAGCAAATTGCAGTTGAGATGACTCTTGGTAGACAGGAATAAACGCGGTAATCGATGGAGTGCTTTCCAGTAACGCCTTTACCCGGACTTAGCCTGGACTCGCTCTCAGCCGAAAAAGCACCTTAATACAATACTGTATAATACCGCACAGTTAGGCTTTCCGCTGTCGGCTACACTATTCATCCATGTCCAGACTCCATAACAAAAAGCGACTCCTTCTGGTGGGCGACAACGACGATGTCAGGGCTGTATACCAGAAAGGCTTGGAAGCCTATGGGTTTGAAGTCGTCGTCGCCGCTAGCGTAAACCAAGCGCTGAGACTCATTTCTACGGAAGAATTCGACGTCCTGCTCTCCGACCTGCACATGCCGGACGCCGGGGATGGATTTACCGTCGTCAGCGCCATGCGCCACGCACACCCGCAGGCAGTGACACTAGTACTCAGCGGCTACCCTGCGCTTCAAGAGGCCATGGCTGCTATGCTATTGGAGGCCGACGAAGTCCTTGTGAAACCAGTTGGCTTGGCCGCGGTTGCCGAGATTATCGAGAAAAAACTCTCGAATCCTTCAGCTCGCATGTCTATGAAGAAAGAACGCGTCGCTGAGATTCTGGAGCGCGATGCGGAACCCACGATACGGGATTGGATGTCCAAAGTGCAGCGAAACGAAGAATTGTCCAGCGTCTCGCTGAGCTATCAGGAGCGCACCGGCCATCTTCCGCTCCTCCTCGGCGACCTCGTCCGCCGCCTCCGCCTCGCTCCAAATGCCAAGCTTCCCA
>Ga0209380_10003232_pt1 | contig 10157 bp, 13 predicted proteins | sample HubBroMetageWFT6_FD_188347 | JGI IMG/M metagenome (GOLD analysis project Ga0209380, IMG submission 188347) | Warmed and freeze-thawed soil microbial communities from the Hubbard Brook experimental Forest, New Hampshire - Hubbard Brook CCASE Soil... | ecosystem: Environmental > Terrestrial >...
ACTCAGCTGCAAATGCGTTATGTGGTCGCTGGTCGCACTCTCCTGACTTGAAGCAAAAAAGCGGACAGGCTACCGACAACCCATGTCAGGAGTTCTGAAATTAGCCTGGTGTTAGGGCGAACCAGTTGTCTAAGGGTAGCGAGGTCATGGGCCCAGCCGTCTTCGAAATGACGATTCCAGAGACTGACCGTCGCGCCGGTAGCGCGAGCCAATTCTGCTGCGCTTTCGTAGTGAGGCGCTTCGACGATTACGTGATCTTGTGGACTCACCAGGGCCCGATAGGCTACATAAATGCATTCCTCGGCACTCGAAAAAACCTGTACATGATCGGCTGCGATGCGGTCATAAATCCCCGCAATCGCCTTCCGCAGCGTGGGCGCCCCTGGCACTTCTGTATAGCCAAGCCACAACGCTTCCATCTGTTCCCGAGCATCTGGCTCGAACTCCAGCAGTTCACTCAAACTGCGCGATTCCGCATCAGAGCTACTCAGCAAGAACTGTGCCGTGAACTCATGCCGCGCGAAATAGTGCTCGATCCGAAACGGTGCAAGAGTCATGTTCGTCCTCGCTGAACCTGCTTTGACCAGTTGTACAAGCTCGCCTGTCGTCTCCCATCTCGTCTCCATCGAGGATGTTCACAGCGGTCCAAGAGATTCCTGAAGGAAACTACACGTTGCCGCCCAAGAGCGACGATCCGCTGTCTCATCGTAGGAGATCCCATCGCGACGGTTGTTCGCCTCGAGATTCGTGAAGGCATGTGCTGCCTGACCATAGAGGATCATTTGGCAGTCGCAGCCGGGCTCGGACAGTTCACGCGCAGGGTCAATACATCTTGGTGTGGTGCGAGCGGGTCCCTCCATCCGGGGATGACGAGAACTTTCGCTGTCACAGCCTCCGTTTGACTAAACTCCGGTGCGCGCAACATGCCGTGAACACTTACCGCGGCCCGCAGCTCCGGCGGAGCGGTGCGTGCCAAATCGAGCGCGCATAGGCCCCCGAAGCAATATCCAATGACGGCGATGCGGCTGGGATCTGCGAAGGGATGTAGCTTTGCTGCTGCGAGCGCCGCTAGTAAGCGGCGTTTGAGCAGAGTCCGGTCGCCGGCGTAGGGAGCCATGAGCTCCGTATTATCGTCGGATGCACCGCCCCGAACGCCTTTACCGTACACGTCGAGCGCGAATCCGAGATACCCCATGCGGGCCAAGTCCGATGCTTTGGCGCGGGCCTGCTCGTTCGGGCCATCCCAAGCATGAGCGATCAATACACATGGTCGCTTCGCGCGGCTTGACGTATTCAAGGCAACGTGACCCTCACAGAGTACTTCTCCGTCACGATATTCGAGTGGCCCGTTCAACACAGCCATCGTGGTTACCTATCCGTCCTGAGGGGTGCGCTAAACGATTCCACGTGGGCGGCATACCACTCCGGATGCCCCATCGACCGCACGCATTGAGCCAGCTGCTTGACAAATGCGGGATCCGGTGCGGAATCAGGCAGCTGTGGCACGATGTAACAGAGCGCCGGCAAGACGAAGCCGTCTCGCGTCGTCGCAAGGACTGCTTCGGGGACGTATTTAATTCCGAAGTTCTTTTCCAACCCAGAGTATATGGTCGTAAGATCGTCATGCGTCAGGGCCATCAGTGACCCGAAAACGACCGCTCGATCAGATCGAACGAGATTGGGTCGAGGACGGATAACGAGGTCGAATCCTGGTAACTTCGCCGGGTATGCGTCAGTCACCGTCACCCCGAAGTCCTTCATCGCTATGGGATTCATGATCGTGCCGTAAAAAAATGCCCAAATTGCGGGTCTCGGTGTTGTCACCGGCTTCTCCAGTTAAGAGACACAGTTTGTATTTCGGCCAATCCACAAAACAAGATTAGTCATATAACCTGTGAACATTAGTCACAGGGGTCAAATACGACTTCCGTCTCTCACAGCATTGCAGGCCTTCGAATCCGCGACACGCCACGGCAGCTTGACGCGCGGCACATGAGCCTGAGTGGCAGCCTCAGTGATGGGCATTAGGAGGTTCTCCTTGGGCTCATATTTCCGTTTCAGGATCGATGAAAGCCGAATCTCTTGCCAGTGGCCTGAATGCCATTTATCGTAAATATCGTGCCACGGCACAAAATAACGAAAGCGCGTTTCTCCCCGACCTCGCATCGCGTTGCAGCCCTCGTGTATGAGGGCCTTGCCACTTTTGAATTCGGTATCGTTGTGGAATTGTTTGGACTGCCTCGTCCAGAACTTGATCCGTGGTACACCTTCGAGGTCTGCGGCTTGGAAAAGGGTCCCTTGAATGCGACCGGGGGCGTGAGCATTTTGCCGCGCCGGCCTCAATGGTATTTTGGACGCTGAGACCGTTGTCGTAACAGGATGGCGCAACCCAGACGAAGTGCCTCCGGGCCGCCTCATTCGTGCTCTTGCCGTAGCGCACGAACGAGGAGCGAGATTGGTATCCATCTGTTCGGGCCTATTTGTTCTGGCCGCAACCGGGCTTCTTGACGGGAGAAGGGCGACAACACACTGGCGCTATATCGACAAAGTGCGGCGCATGTATCCTCGAATTCGTCTCGAACCCGACGTGCTATACGTCGACGAGGGCGACATTCTCACTTCGGCCGGGAGCGCAGCAGGAATCGATCTTGGCCTGCATATTATCCGCAAGGATTTTGGAACTCTTGCAGCAAATGCTGTGGCTCGAAGAATGGTCGTTTCGCCGCATCGCGAGGGTGGGCAAGCGCAATTCATCGATAAGCCTGTAGGTGACCAGTCAAACGCATGGCTCGCCCATTTACTCGATTGGGTCCAGGCCAGATTGGGTCATTCAATCACCATCGATCAACTCGCACGACAAGCGCATACAAGCAAGAGAACACTGAGCCGGCGGTTTGCAGACGCACTTGGCACCAGCCCGCTGGACTGGGTGACGAATTTGCGCGTGCGACGAGCGAAAGACTTGCTCGAAACCACGGACCGTTCCATGGAAGAAATCGCAGATGATTGTGGCTTTGGATCTGCACCCACGCTTCGTCATCATTTCCGCGCGAGGGTAGCGTTGAGCCCAAGCGCCTATCGGCGGCGCTTTGAACGAATCGACTTTCGCGATCCGGGTCTAAACCGGCTCAAAGAACAGAAAGGCCATCATTGACGGGCAATCTGCCGAGTCGTCAATGGTCTGAATATGCCTCGTGAGGCAGATACCAATCTACAGCGGCTCATTGGGAGCCGCGCTCCTGACACATGCATTGGCAAAGAAGTGGGTTGCCAGGGGCCTGAACAGCCGGGAATTGTTTCTCGCCAGGTTCGGTGAGCGTGAAATCCTTGTGTGGCTGGGCCCGAAACCTTTGAGCGAAGCTGACCCATCGTCGTTTATTGGCATCGCCCGAGCCAAATTGGCATTACGCTTTGAGTTCCAGCGCATGGCTTAGGACCTCACGCCAAATATTCGCGCCCGAGATCCGAAGTTAATTGTTACCGGTGCGTGGAGCGGCCTTAGCATTTCCGCTGCAGGTGGGAATGTCGTAGCACTCTCGGAAGGCAGGCACGGCCAACGCATGTTCTAACGTCAGGTCGTTGAAGTTGGCCAGGATCTCGGCGGTCCGCTCGGCGCCCGCGCTATATCCCACCTTGTGATACGCGATCGCAAGCAGGCGCAACGAAAAGGGATTGTCGTAGATTTCTGCAGCGTAGCTGCGCCACGGATTGTGCCCGCGCACTGCCACAACCCTTAATCTCTACGGAATTCAGCGCTACCCGAAACCGGCGGAATAATCCGAGGCGTCCTTCAGAAACGTGTTTATTCGGCTCGCCACATCTCCACCAGCCCTTCCTTAGTGCTTATGGGAATCCCCAGAGGAGCTATCCTCGGGCGGCTTTTTCGCCAATACGATCATCAATGTTTCCGGCCCGTCTCCCGTCATATGAGGCACCATTGTGGGCGATCTCGATTCGTATCCCGCGTCTTTCGCGGTTTTGTTGGGCGCATAGAACATCAAGTGTGGAGGCACGACCCCCCACTGCTTGGTATCGGAATCGTAGAAATAGTTTTCGCTCGACATCATGTAAAGGAAACCCGGCCCGGGCGCTTTGTAGCGGCCTTCCTTATACCCCTTCGCGATGTCATCCTCGATTTCTGCGTCTGACTTGCCCTGTGCCCGCAGTTCTTCTCTGTGCATGGCAGTAACCATAAGAGTTCGGCTACCTACGGCGTCGAAGCACGCTGGCGCTGCCGAAACTTGCATTGTTTCTTTGAATGACCGCCAAATGAAACAACTAACGCCGTTGGTGCCTTCGCGAGCTTTCTCGTAGCCTTTGGGCCCCAAAATATAAACTGTAGCCTTACTCGATACTTCGGTTGGTGCTGCACTCAAGGCCAGTTCGATCTGCCGCTCGCGCGGCGTGGAAGAATCTATTGTGTGCACTTCCTTCGTGGGTTCCTTAGGCTTGTCTTGAGCTGCCGTACCGCTGGGTAAGGCGGTAAGTGACAAGAGGCCCGCAAAAGTCGCTTTCATCCATCCCGTAAGCTTCATGTTCGTTTCCTCTTCTTTCTATTCATTCACTCCAAGCGCGGCTCGCTGGTTTCACAGGGAAATTGGTTCGGACAACCTAGTGGACTTTTACTCCCACAGCCTCCGACAGGAGCGTCCAGTGCTGTCCGCCGTCCGAAGAGATCTCAATGCGTGTGATCCGTTTCTCCGGGGTTACAAACTCGTAGGAGTCCCGCAGGTCAAAGTTTCCCCCTTTGCCATCGGGAACCTGATAAGTGTAGTGCCAGCGATTCCCCTCAATGATGACGTTCGGTTCTTCGAGCGTTTTGTAGTCTTTGCTGATTCCGAGATGCTTGTAAGCCTTACTTTGATCGTCATAGGTAAAGATTGTGAGATGGTCAGACACTTTGCCTTCATCCGCATCCGTTTTTTCGCTTAAGTACTCGCAGACCATGTAGCCCCGGTCGGCCGACCATGAGCATGTAATGTGGGTCGGGATGATAGCGGCGTGGCCGTAAGGGGTTTCCTTGCGTTCCACCACTTCCTTCCAACGACCCTCCCATATATTCATCTTGTCGCGCGGATCGGTTGAGCCCGTGGGAGTGGGCGCCGCCGCGTTTGCCATAAGACCGAGCGCCAACATTGACACAATCCAGGCAGCCAGCATCGTTATCCGTCTATGCAATCGCATTGTTGATCTCCTGATCTATAGGGTTTTCTGAGTTCCTCTCAACGTGCCTCGGATAATTAACACGTGCGCGGGTTCATGCGCGCACGTCAATCACGAGCCCAAAGTCAGCGGGAAAGTTGCATCTGATCTTTTTCCGCGCCTTCCCACGCCTCGTGGGTTAGAACGCATTTCTAGCTTTCGTCCTTCCAAAGCCATACGAAATGCGAGAATGCCATTCAGAATGCGCATAATCTCTTGTTTCGTGGGCTCCTGTACCTCGACTTGAGTTGTCATACAGTTTGACCGGGCGAGCAAAAGCCGGCCTCATTCATCCCGTAAGCTTCATGTTCTTTCCTCTTCTCGCAAATAAAACGAGCTACTGCGGCCGCAAATCCGGCCCACGTTGGGACATATATTTGATCCAAGCCAACGATCTCAATTCACCACAGCTAGCCTCTGCATCTCCAGTGAATCTCGGAGCAGAAGATACACTGGAGACGTCTGGAGACCTTGGTCCCCGGGTGAATTCAAATAAACCAATTAGCCTCTACTGCGTCGATAGAAGAGGTGATCAAAGATGCTAGACTTTCCGATGAATGGGGAGGCCACGTTGGATAACGGGAACCGGACGATACGCTTTGGGGCGTTTGAGGCCGACCTCCCCTCCGGAGAAGTCCGCAAGTCCGGAAGCCGCATCAAACTCCAGGACCAACCGTTCAAAGTACTGCAGATTCTGCTGGAGCACCCGGGAGACTTGGTCACTCGCGAGGAACTGCAGTCCCGTATCTGGCCGGAAGACAGTTTTGGAGACTTCGACCACGCGGTGAATGTGGCGGTCGGCAAACTTCGCGCGGCCCTGGGCGATTCAGCCGAAAATCCATCCTTCATTGAGACGGTGCCACGTCGTGGGTATCGCTTTGTAGCCAGGTTGGACGAAGATTCGGTGGATATGCATCCCCAGCTACCCGCGATCAGCTGCGTTCAACCCAGTAGCGTGTCATCGGCACTCAACCGCACCGTCCTGGCACTTCTGGCGGCCATAATCTGCGGAATCCTCGTCGGCTTTGGCGTTTTCCTCGGCCACCGTACAACCAAATGGCAGCCGCCAGATTTTCAGCGGCTGACGGTTAGTCGCGGCACGGTATATTCAGCAAGATTTGCGCCGGATGGTCACAGCGTGATTTATGCCGCCTCCTGGGACGGCGCACCCACTGAAATATTCTCGACCGACCCGAAAATCCCAGGAGCGCGAAGCCTCGGATTATCCGCAACTCAGCTCCTTGCTGTTTCCTCTTCTGGTGAAATGGCGGTGCTGCAACCGGTCGATAATCGTTTCTTGTTCGCATGGCGGGGAACTCTTGGCCAAGTCCCACTGACGGGCGGATCTCCTCGTCAGCTCGCTGAAAGTATCGACTGGGCTGATTGGTCTACAGACGGGGCGACGTTAGCGGCCGTCCGCAATGTAAACGGCAAACAGCGTCTTGAATTTCCACTCGGCCATGTTCTATACGAAACCTCTGGCTGGATCAGCCATCCGCGGATTTCGCCCAAGAGAGATCAAGTCGCATTCCTGGACCACCCGATCTATCCTGACGACAAGGGCGTTGTCTCGATTGTCGATCTTGAGGGACACAAGAGGGTTGTCTCTGCGGACTGGGGAAGTGTCGAAGGGTTGGCGTGGTCAGCCGATGGAACCGAGATCTGGTTCTCGGCTGCCCAAACTGGAAGCGAACGTTGCATCTATGCGGTGGATCTATCGGGTCACCAACGTCTGATCTTCCGTGCGCCCGGAGGAGTCACGCTGCAAGACATCGCCTCCGACGGCAGAGTCCTTGTAACCCGCGATGAACAACGCGTCGGAATGATGGTTCTAGCGCCGGGCAAGAAAGAACCGGGCGACAAAGAAAAGGAGATCTCGTGGCGGGACTGGTCGGTCCCCACTGATATCTCCAGTGACGGCAACACTGTGCTCTTCGACGAACAAGGAATTGATTCTGGACCAAACTATACCGTCGCCGTGCGGGACATGCGCGGATCGTCCCCGATTCCCCTTGGCCCCGGAATGGCGGGCAGTCTATCTCCCGATGGAAAATGGGCAAGCACGATTGTTTCCAATGCCCATCTTCTGCTGTTGCCGACCGGAGCAGGCACGCCCATGCAAATCGACCAAAGCGACATTCAGCAGTACTGGTATGGAGCTAACTGGATGCCTGATAGTAAGCAAATCGTTTTCTCCGCAAACCGGCCTGGGCATGCCGTTCAGTGTTTCGCTCAGGATGTAGACGGCGGCAAACCACGTCCGGTGACTCCGGAAGGAGTTAAGTTCTGCAAGATCTCTCCAGACGGCAAATTGATCGCCGGCAACGGTCTTGCTGGTGGTGAAGGCTGGTTGTATCCCATCGAAGGTGGTCAGCCACGCCCTATACCTGGCTTGCAGACGGGCGAAAGTTTCGCATGGACCTCAGATCCGCGCTGGCTGTACGTGTATCAATGGAAACAACCACCGGTCAAGGTCTACCGCTTGAACATTCTGAGCGGACAGAGGCAGTTTTTCAGAGAAATAACTCACCCAGACGTAGCGGGACTTCATGGCATCTCTCACATTTATTTCAGCTCTGATGGTCGAGCCTACGTTTACGGCTATACTCGCCTGCTCTCCGAGCTCTATTTGGTGACGGGGCTCAAATAGGATTTTCGCTCACGGTGCCAGATTCTACCGACCGCGGCCTAATTGGCACCCGTTCCCATCGAATTCCGCAGGTCATCGCCGCACCTTGTTGTGCGAGTTCCCCCCTTCTTACCACATTTGATTGCGTTACCGGAGTGGTTGACGTCAGGGGTCAATTCTATCGTTTGACAAGGATTCTGGGCGGGTGACGGGCAAACCGAAGATCAAATACGTTCAAGACTCGCGACCGCATAACCGTCGCATCCTCACGTTCTGCATGCATTGATTGTTTGAATCGTCGGTGACATTTGGCTGAGAAATAACGAGCTCCAGGGGGCCGAGATGGCGTCAGCAGGATATTTCAATCTTAACTGTGAGAGCGAAAGTCTTCACCTAGCAGTCGAGCAGCGTGCTGCGACTGTGCGATCGAGAATTGTGGCAAAATGCATGCGAAACTGGACGACTAAAGAATACGGGAACTGGCTATTGGCCATCCACTTGGATAGTCAAACTCGAAGCATTATGTCGTCTGGCATCCCGGTCGGAGGAGCTGGCGTTGCCAGGGGTAAACAGCGCCGCGCCGACCTGTGCGAAGAGTACGATCATCAGCGCGCTCCGAGCTGGATTGGAGAAGAACGCGGCAAACCCGCCCGCCGCCGAAAATAGCAAGCAAGAGGTAAAGCAACGATTACCCCGACTGCGACGGCCGTCATTCTTGGTGAGAGGCCCTTCGTGGCAGCGGTCACGACCTCCGCTGTGACCCGGGACGCTCTTTCGGTTTGGCGATGAAGCCGAAATAGAGGCTCAGCAAGAAAAAGACGAAGTGGGGAATGGAGCGCCAGCCGCTGATCTTGGGTGTCAGGACAAGATGGGTGCCCAACAGTGGCACTGATACATTCGCGAGGTAAAGATAAAGCTGCATCCCCGCACTCATAAAGAACGCGCCGGCAAGGAATTTGCGATACTCCCTACTTCGATACGCGAAATATAGGTTTGGAAGAGCTAAGACAACGAGCGCAGTCAGCAGCACTGGAATCATTGTTCTTGCTCCTCGGGGATATTTAACTCTGATGGTAGCCCTGGGCGCTTGACAGGGAAACCACTCAATAGACGCCCGGTATTAGCCGCTTTGTGCTACGGCTGTACTCTTCGTAGTCAGTTCCAAAGGCTAGGCGGAGCGCAGTCTCTTCAACATGAATGCGATACAACACAGCCACCGTCGGTGGAACCAAGGCAACGGCAAAACAGGCCCATGTGCGTGCGTGAAGGGCAAGGGCCACGAGAATCAACTCCAGGCCGAGATATGAAGGATGGCGGACAAGGCGATAGAGTCCGCTTTGCTGCAGTCTCTGCCCGGCGCGCGTCGCTACGTTCGTGCTGAAGGCCCGGCCCAGCGTAACGATTGCCACGACACGAACTCCCAAGCCGAGAATCAAAATTCCAAGGGCCGCGGGCCGCAGCCAGCTATAACTTCCCGGCATGTCGATCGGGAAAAGACTATGCATCCAGTCGTCGATCTTGAGCGATGCAACAATAACAAGCACGAGAATGATTTGCGATCCGCGATCTTGTATCTTGCCCTCGCCCCGGCCTGTTTGGGTGAAGATGATGAGGAGGACCTCTCCCACCCCCCATAGGCTTGTCAGTGCATTGAAAAAGAATTCGATAGTCATGATCGTCCTAACTTGCCTCCTGACTCCATTTGGAGCAGCTTTGGAAGTTTGCCTCACGGTCGCGCGCGACCGTGAGAGAAGAGTGCTCCGGACGGCGAGGGAAAAACAGTAGCGGCTGTCATCGATGAAAGATGACAGGTATCATCCTGACACTTATCATGCGTTCCGCATGACAGCTCTGGGTACCGGGACGGCGTTGCCTGGTGGGATGATGAAGGTATGAGGGAAGGGCAATCAGACGCAGCAGAACGAAAGGTGGCAGCCTCGGGTATGCACATCACCGACTCGAAGTGGAAGTTTCTCCGTGGCCGCTGGATCGTGCGCTGGGTGGGGTTACTTTATTCCGCATATTTCTTTTTCACGCCGGCTTATCGGCAATCCTTTGCGGTCTGGATCAAGTTTGCGGTTTTTTACGCGGCTTTCCTCATTCTTTATTTCCTCGTAGGGGAGCTTGCGGGGCGCCGGCAGACAGTGGCGTTCGTGTTGTTCTTCATCGTCGTCTTTCTCTATTACCCGCTGAATCAGGACGCCTTCGTAATGTTTGTATACCCGTTCGCCGTGCTTTGCCTTTTCCTCACTCGTTTGCGAACCCTGTTTCTGGTGCTGATTGCGACCATGGCCTGCGTCGTGGCGGAGACCCGGTATCTTGGCCG
>Ga0209380_10003233_pt1 | contig 10151 bp, 7 predicted proteins | sample HubBroMetageWFT6_FD_188347 | JGI IMG/M metagenome (GOLD analysis project Ga0209380, IMG submission 188347) | Warmed and freeze-thawed soil microbial communities from the Hubbard Brook experimental Forest, New Hampshire - Hubbard Brook CCASE Soil... | ecosystem: Environmental > Terrestrial > Soil...
TCGACATTTTCGGCGAGCCGGATCACGCGGTTGAACGACAGGTCCTCCGACAACGTGTTGTGCACCTCGGCCATGTTCTCAAAGCCGACCCGGTCTTCGCGGATCAGCTTCTCGTACATGTGCATGACGATGTCGTTGTCCTCGGCGTGGATCGCGGCGATGCCACCGGATGCGCCGAGGATTTTGAACACTTCCCAAATGTCGCCGAACTGCACCATCCGGCCTTGCCGGTTCGGCCGGATGTCGGTCGTGAACATTTTCACCGAGGCGTGGCCCTCCTGGACCGCCTCCGGCAGCGGGTCCAGCACGCCTTGGGACAATTTACCGTGCAGCAGCAGATGGAAGCCGTAGTCGCAATAGCAGGCGCCGGCCCATTCGCGCCGGCGCAGCTCGATCGATTGCTGCAGTGGCTGGTCCGACGGGCACGGCGCAAAATCGAGCAGGGTGGTCGTCCCGCCGTGGAGGGCGGCGCGGCTGACCTGCTCGGGCGGCGCGCTCAACAGATCCTCGTTGCGGCCGGGGAACGGGATTGGCGAACTGCAATGGATGTGCGGATCGACCCCGCCCGGCATCACGATCTGCCCGGCCGCGTCAACAACCCGCGCGGCGCCGGTGTCCGCGAGGCTGCCTGGGGCGCCGACCGCGGCGATCTTGCCACCGCTGACGCCGATATCGGCCGGCTCCGCGCTGCCGCTCGGCATCACCGCTTTGCCGCCGGTAACAATCAGATCGAACATGCTCTCCACTCCTCGTCAAATTTTTGCCGTCTGCGTCTGCCTCAACCTCCCGGCCCCTCACGGAATGCCGCGTCGGCGGCCTTTTTCTGCGTCGGCGACAGTGTCGCGTAGAGCGCTTCGAGCGCCGGCAGCATCTTCTTCCATCCTGCCAGCTCGACTTCACTATACCTGATATAGGCGCGCAGATCGTCGATCGCCGTGGCGCCGGCAGGAGGCTGTTGCGGCGCACCTGCCTCCGCCCGGGCGTTCTCCCGCATCACATTCGCCACGGCATTGAACGGAGCCTCCTGCGCAGGGGTGATCTGCAATCTTTGGTGAAGGGTCGCGATATTGACTTCGACGTTTGGCGGCGGCGCGGCGGGCTGGGCTTGCGCGAGCAAAACCTGCGCCGGGGTCCCGGCCGCGGCGATTTGAGTACTCGCTGCAATCATTGCACAACCCAATAACCCAACGGCGGCAAAGCGCAACAACAGGGCGCCAGCCGTCCCGGCCAAGAGCGCGCGCCGCGACAGCGATTGTCGACGGACCGTCGCCTGCGTCATCGGTTCTCCTCGCTCCCCTTGATTGGACGGATTGTGGCCCGGCAGATCCCAGGAGGCAACTGCTGGCCCCGTCGCAATCAAGCCATGCGGGCAAGGAAGACCATGCCGTCGATTTCGCGTGGCGGGTTCGGCCGCTGCCGCGTGTTACACTCCCCTGGAACGATCGAAGAAAGGGATAGCGATGGCGTATGACCTGTTGATCCGCAACGGCCGCATCGTCGACGGCTCGGGAATGCCGGGTTTCCGCGGCGATGTCGGGGTCAAAGACGGCAAGATCGCCGAGATCGGCAAACTGAGCGGTCCCGCCACGCGGACTGTCGATGCCGACGGGATGGTCGTCGCTCCCGGCTTTATCGACAACCACTGCCATTACGACGCGCAGGTCACTTGGGACCCGCTGTGCTCGTTTTCCTGTGACCACGGCGCCACCTCGGTCATCTTCGGCAATTGCTCGCTGTCACTGGCGCCGGTGCGCAAGGGATCGGAGCGGCGGCTGTCCGAGTTTCTCTCCTATGTCGAAGCCATCCCGATGGAGGTGCTCGACACCCTCGAATTCACCTGGGAGAGTTTCCCCGAATATCTCGACCAGATGGACCACCATCTCGGCGTCAATGTCGGCAACCTGATCGGCCACACTGCGGTCCGCTATTACGTGATGGGCGACGATTGCCAGAAGCGCACCGCCACCGACGACGAAATCAAAGAAATGCAGGGCCTAGTTCGCGACGGCATGAAGGCCGGCGCGCTCGGCCTCTCGGTGTCGCGCAACCAGGGCCATTTCGACCCGCAGGGCGTGCACATCCCGGCGATCTGGGCCGACGAGAAGGAGATCTTTGCGCTCGGCGATGTGCTGCGCGACCTCGGCACCGGCCTCATCCAATCCGGCGGTGGCAACGGCGCCGAGATGAAGGACGCGCTGATGAGCCGGCTCAGCGAGGCGACCGGCCGCGCCGTCGTATACAACAATCTCGGCCAAACAATGCGGCGGCCCGGCCAGTGGCAGAAGCAGATGGCCCAGGTCGATGCGACAACCGCGAAAGGCATCCGCGCCTTCCCGATGTGCACCCCGAACCGCATCACCGACTATTTTACGATGCGCAACACGCAGACCTTCCGCGGGCTGCCGGTGTGGCACCCGATCTGTCTGTCGTCGCCCGAGGAGATGCTGAACGCCTATGCCGATCCGGAAGTCCGCAAGAAGCTCCACGAGGAGGCGGTCGAATTCAAGGGCGGACCGGCGATCGGCATCTGCAGCACCTGGTGGGACTACATGGTGCTCCAGACCGCAATGCTCGAGAAGAACAAGTGGATGGAGGGCAAGACCGTCGGCGAGATCGCCAAAACCCAGGGCAAGGGCATCATCGACTGTTTCCTCGACTTGGCGATCGAGGAAAACCTCGACACCGAGTGGCTACACGGTGAGAACAACGTTGACGACAAGGCGGTCGCGCAGATTCTGAATTACCCCAATGCGATCATCGGCTTGTCGGACGGTGGCGCGCATGTGCAGTTCCAGAGCGGCTTCGGCTTCTCGACCCGGCTGCTCTCCGAGTGGGTGCGCGAGAAGAACATCATGTCCCTGGAACAGGCGGTGCGGCGGCTGACGTTCGAATCGGCCTCGATTTTCGGCCTATACGACCGCGGTCTGCTGCGTCCCGGCATGGTCGCCGACATCGTGATTTTCGATCCCGACACGGTGAAGCCGCTGCCGCTCGAGGTATTGCACGACTTCCCGACCGGCGCCAAGCGCATCAAGGAGCCGGCGCAGGGCATCGTGGCGACCGTGGTAAACGGCGAAGTGCTGATGGAGAACGGCAAGCACACCGGCGCGCTGCCCGGCCGCGTCCTGCGCAACACCTATTACCACGCCAACCGCGCCTAGTACCCGCGGCACCCCTCACCCACCTCGCTGCGCTCGCCCCCCTCTCCCGCAATGCGGGAGAGGGGGGCAACGCGCTCACCTCAGAACTCCTCTCCCGCACCGCCGGAGAGGGGGGACCAAGCCCGAAGGGCTTGGTGGGTGAGGGTTTGCGCATCGCGCGATGACCGACGCAGCCGGTGTCCGGTGTTAGTTAGCCCGCGGCTCCCGCAGCGCGTGACCTGCTCGCCGTTTTCTGTTTCGCCCCAGGTGCTGTCTCGGCCGTCACCTCGACCTCTACGGTCATCCCCAGCGAATCCGAGGGAAAGCCGGTCCAGGTGCCGGAGACCGGCACCGCCTGCCGCGGATCGCGGGCCACGGCCACGCGGATCAGATCGTGGTTGCCGACGATGCCGTTCGTCGGGTCGAACTCGACCCAGCCGGCTCCCGGCAGATAAACGCGCAGCCAGGCGTGGGTGGCGCCGCCGCCTACCCGCCCGCCTTCATGAACCCGGCCTTCGTGAACATAGAGATAGCCGGATACGAAATGCGCGGCGAGCCCGAGGGAGCGCACAGCTTCCATCATCAGCACGGTGAAATCGCGGCAGCTGCCGCTGCCCAGCCGCAAGGTCCTGACCGGGTCCTGGACACCGCTTTCCTCGCGCCTGACATATGTCAGATTCTGTCTGATCGCGTGCGTCATGGCCGCAAGCAGTTCCGTCGTTTCGGTGCGGCCGTCATGGCGCAAGAACTGCCGCGCCCACTGGTCGACTTCGTGCTCGGGATCGAGATATTGCCGTTCCATGGCCCGCAACAAATCGGGCATTTCGTCGGCGCCGTAGGTGAAAGGGTATCGTCTCGCATATTCCTCGATCTGAAAGTCGAGGACTTCGGTCGGGGACTGCTCGAGACGAATCACGCTCTCGAAGCGCAGCTCCTGAGCTCGCCCGCTGAACCGGGCAACCGCGACGCAGTTGCCGAACACGTCGTGGACCCATCGGATATCCATGGGTTCCGGCGTGATCACCAGCTTAGCCTCGAGCAATTTCTGGTCGTAATAGTCGCGCGGCCGCAGCATCAACCGGTGCTCGCCGAATGCAACGGGTTGCTTGTAGCGATAAGTGGTGAGGTGCTTAACGGTAAGGACGGGCATGGGTCTGCCTATTGCGAGCTCGCCGTCTGCGCTTGAGACGTCTCGGGGGTGTAGCCGAAGAAGGCGATCGAGAGTTCGCGGGTCACCGCCATCAGCTGCCGCTGGATCGAGTCGAGAAACTCGTGAAGCCCGCTGCGCAAGATCGCCGCAATGTCGAACGTGCCCAGCACTGCCTGCAGCCGGTCGAGCTCCTCGGCCGCGTCGTTGCCGTTGCGCAGCCCATGGTGCGATTTGACTTCGCCGAGCAGCCGGCCAACCTCGCGCACGCAGTGATGGACGGAGCGCGGGAACGCGTTGTTCAGCAGCATAAAGCCCGCCACGCGCGCCGGCGTCGTGCTGGCGGCATGCAATCTCCGATACGCGTGATAACCGGCGGCCGAGCGCAATAGCGCATTCCATTGGCTGACATCGACCGGCGAGCCGACATCGGCAACGCTCGGGAGCAGAAGATGGTACTTGATGTCGAGAAGGCGCGTCGTCTGGTCGGCGCGCTCGATATACCGGCCGATCTGATAGAAGTACCAGCCCTGGTCGCGGAAGAACGTCCCTTCGGTAATGCCGGTATGGGTCTGGCAGGCTTCCTTTATCATCGCAAACAACGCCGCGAGATTGCCAGGTGCAAGATCTTCCGCACTCAACTCCGTCAGGCGATTGTAGAACACGTTGAGCTGAACCCACATCTCGGTGGAGATCAGCGGCCGCAATGTGCGAGCGTTCTCGCGCGCATAGCGGATTGTGCTGACGATCGAGGTCGGATTGTCGCCGTCGATGACATAAAAATTCACGACGCTGTGTGCAGCGGGCGCGTCGTGACTGGCAAGAAATCGCTCCTCATCCGAGTTCAGCTGAACGATCGAGCGCCAGTTCTGGCCGCCGCGGCTGTCGCGCGAGAAGGTCTCGTTGACGTCCAGAATGCGAGCGAGGTTTTCCGCACGCTCGACATAGCGCGCCAGCCAGAAGATGCAATCCGCATATCGTGCGAGCAGAACGTCAGGCAACGACCCAAGTATCCTTTGAGCCGCCGCCTTGCGACGAATTTACCACCAGCGAACCTTGACGCAGCGCCACCCGCGTCAACCCGCCGGGCAAGATCCAGGTGCTCGCTCCGGTGACGGCAAAGGGCCGCAGATCGACATGCCTCGGCTCGACACGGCCGTCGACCAGGGTCGGTGCGACAGAAAGCTTGATGCAGGGCTGGCTGATGTAATTTGCCGGGTCTGCAATGAGCTTCGCGCGGCATTCGTCGAGCTCGTCCCGGCTCGCCTTGGGGCCGACCGTAATGCCGTAGCCGCCGGCCTCGCCGACCGGCTTTACCACCAGCTCGGCCAAATTATCGAGCGTGTAGCGCAGCGCTGCCGGTTCGCGGCAGATATGGGTTTCGACATTCTGGAGTATCGGTTCCTGTCCGAGGTAGTAATGGATGATGCGCGGCATGTAGGCGTAGACCGCCTTGTCGTCGGCGACGCCGGTGCCGACGGCATTGGCGAGCGCGAGGTTTCCCGCCCGATAGGCTCGCATCAGCCCCGGCACACCAAGCATGCTGTCGGGCAGGAAGGCCTCGGGATCCAGATAATCGTCGTCGATCCGCCGATAGATCACGTCGACCCGCGACAGGCCGCCGGTGGTTCGCATGAAGACGCGGTCGTCCTCGACCAAGAGGTCCCGCCCTTCGACCAAGGGCACGCCCATCTCGCGCGCCAGGAAGACGTGTTCGAAATAAGCCGAATTGTAGGTGCCCGGGGACAACAGAACGACACGCGGATCGCCGCTTCCTGCGGGCGCCACCTCATGCAATGCGGAGATGAGTCTCGCGCCGTAGTTTTCGATCGGACGCAAGCCGATCTCGTCCAGCAGATCAGGGAAGGCGCGCAGCATCATATGCCGGTTCTCGACGACATAGCTTACGCCGGAGGGCGTCCGCGCATTGTCCTCGAGGACGAGGAACGTACCCCGCTCGTCCCGCACGATATCGGTGCCGCAGATATTGACGTAGGTCTTGTGCGGCAGATCGATGCCGCGCATCGCCGGGCGATAGTTGCGGTTGCCGAGGATCAGATCCGGCGGGACGATGCCGTCCCGCAGCAGATGCTGCTTATGGTAGATGTCGTCGAGCAGCAGGTTGATCGCGGTGATCCGCTGCGTGATGCCGCTCTCGAGGTGCTGCCACTCCTCGCCCGACAGGATCCGCGGGATCACATCGAACGGCAGAATCCGATCGATCGTTTTGGCATCCGAATAAACCGTAAAGGTGATCCCGAGATTATAGAGCTCGGCGTTGGCATTGCCCGCGCGCTGCTTCAGCGCCGCAATCGACAAGCCGGAAAGGCGTTCCCTGACCACCCGGCTCGCCGCGCTTTGCAGCATCTCGCAATAGAATCCTTGCGGATCGTAACCGTCGAGGACCGAGGGGTTCATCTGCCTGCTCGAAAAATCGGCCAGCGGCCGCAATGAAGCATTTTCCGCGCCAGGGCAGTTTCGCAACACCATGCCGGCGATTGCGCCAGCCGAGTGCCCAATTCTAAGGCTGTCACCGCAACTGCGCCGATTTAAGGCAGGGCAATCACGCGGCGAGCTCGAGGATTTCCTGCAGCTGCGCCGGCCCGGCGATGGGCCGGGGGTTGCGCGGGACCCAGGGTGTCTGCATCGCCCCCTCGGCGAGGCGCGCGAAGCTCTCCGGCCCGATCCGCACCGCCGCGAGGCTGCGCGGCATGCCGAGAGCGGCGATGAACGCGTCGAGCACGTCGCTGGCGTCCTCGCCGGGGTGGCCCATCGCGGCGGCGACCAGCGCCTGGCGCTCGGCGTTGACCGGCTTGTTCCAGCGCATCACCGCCGGCAGCATGATGCACGAGGTGTGCCCGTGCGGGATGTCGAAGAGGGCGCCGAGCACATAGCCGATCCCGTGGCTCGCCCCCATCGGCACGCCGCTGGCGAGCGGCCCCATCGACAGCCACGAACCCATCTGGCAATCGAGGCGGGCCTCGAGATCGCTCGGATCAGACTTGACGCGGGGTAGACCGCGTGTGAGCAGCGCCAAGCCGTGCAAGGCCTGCGCGTCGGCGAAGGGGTTGGCCTCGCCGGAGCAGATGCCCTCGACGCAATGGTCGACCGCGCGAATGCCGGTCGACAACCACAGCCATTCGGGAGTGTGCACGGTGACGGCCGGATCGAGCATCACGGTGCGCGGGATGATTTGGGGATGCCGGAACAGTTCCTTCACCCGCTGCCGCTCGTCGGTGACCCCGGCAATCGCGCTGAACTCGCCGGCCGACAATGTCGTCGGGACCGTGATCTGCCGCACCGCCGGCCCGTTGCACGGCGGCGGCTCGAGGGCGCCGTCCGCTCCCTTGACTGGACGCAAATTGTCGAGCGCCTCCGTGGTGCGGATGTCGTTCGCCAGGCACAGCTGCACCGCCTTGGCGCCGTCGGTGACCGAGCCGCCGCCGATTGTCGCGATCAAATCGGCGCCGGCCTCGCGCGCCGCCGCGGCGGCCTCGATCACGGCGCCTCGCGGCGTGTGCGGCGGCATCCGGTCGAAGATGCCGGCGAACCGGTTGCCGAGCGCACGGCGCACCGCCGCGACCTCGTCCGTCGTGCGGTTCAGCGTCCCGCTCACCATCAGAAACACGCGCTCGGCATCGAGCCGTTGCGCTTCCTCCGTGACCGTCTCCGCGGCGGGCTTGCCGAACACCACCGCTTCCATCGCGCCAAACGCGACGCGTCCCAAGTGCGACATGGTCAGCCGGTCCCGCCCTGCGCAAGAAACCGGCGGGCGATCGAGGCGTGCATCGCGATGCCGGCCGCCATGCAGTCCTCGTTCAACATCATGCGGTTGGAATGGCACGGCGCGACATGATCGTGCTCGCGATGGCCTTCCGGCATGACGCCGAGGAACATCAGGCAGCCGGGCATGCGCTGTAATACGTAGGAGAAATCCTCCGCCCCCATGATCGGCGCCGGCCGGTCGATGTAATTCTCCGGGCCGAGCAGCTCGGTCGCCACCGAGCGGGCGAAATCGACAAAGCCGGGATCGTTGACCGTCACCGGATAGCCGCGTTTGATGGTCACTTCGGCTTCGCACAAATGAGCGGCCGCGATATTGGCGGCGACCCGGCGAAGGCCTTCCTGCGCCCGCTCGCGCGCCTTTTCCGAGGTCGCGCGCAACGTGCCGATCATCTCGGCCTTCTCGGGTATGACATTGTTCGTCGTGCCGGCGGTCACTTTGGCGCAGGTCAGCACGACCGGGTCGAACACGTCGATCCGGCGGGTCACCATCGTCTGCAGCGCCAAGCCGATTTCGAAGGCGACCGGGATCGGATCGACCGCGTCTTGCGGCATCGAGGCGTGACCGCCGCGACCCTTCACCGTGATGGTCCAGTAGTCGGCCGAGGCCATCATCGGGCCGGGCTTGCCGAGAATGGCGCCGGCCGGGACACCAGGCCAAATGTGCAACGCGAACGCCGCGTCCGGCTTGGGATCGGCGTCGATCAGGCCATCCTCGATCATCAGGCGGGCGCCCCCATGGCCCTCCTCGCCCGGCTGGAACATGAATTTGACCGTGCCGGCCAGCTCGTCGCGATGCCGGTGCAACAAGTGCACCGCCTGCACCAGCATTGCCGTATGCGCGTCGTGCCCGCAGGCATGCATGCGGCCGGCAATTTTGCTGGCAAAGTCGAGCCCGGTCTCCTCCGGCATCGGCAATGCGTCCATGTCGCCGCGCAACAGGATTGTGCGCCCGGTCTGCGTCCCGGGCTTTCTGCCCGCGAGCGACACCACCAACCCCGAGGTCGACGGCCCGCGCGCGATTTCCACATCGAGACCCTGCAACCCGTCGAGCACCGCGGCGGTCGTCAGCGGCAGCTCGAGCCCGAGCTCGGGCTCGGCGTGAATTCGTCGGCGCAACGCAACGGCCGCGGGCAGCAGCTCGCGTGCTTCCTCGAGAAGACGGTGCAATTCGGACATGATCGCCTTTCGCTGTGTCGGTCCTGCCGGCTCGAAGAAGCAGCTTACCGCAGAACGTGCAATATTGCGACCACCGCGGCTTGACCTATGCCGATTGGCAGGCCTGGTGGTACGACGCCAACTACGATCCACCAACTACGATCCACCAACTACGATCCACCAACTACGATCCAAGCGTGCAAGGGACGAGCCGATGTCCGACGAAAAGCCTTTCTCCCTCGAAGAGGCGACGATCGACGAATTGCACGAGGCCATCAGAGCCGGGCGCACAACCTGTGTTTCCGTCGTCCAGCATTGTCTCGATCGGGTACGGGCCTATAACGGCGTCGCGAGCCTGCTCGTCACCGAAAACGGGGCGCCGATCCTTGAAGCTGTCGGCACGGTTCGGGGCATGGCGCCGCTGCGGTTCCCGGCCGAGACCGTCGCCGCCTCGAAGATCTTCCCCGATCTCGACGAGTATAAGGGCCCGCCGCTCGAATTCGGCCGCATGGAGCCGACGGCGTCCGATCCATCGGTGCAGCAGCAATACGGGATGATCACCGGCAAGCCCAATGCCGGTCAGCTCAATGCGCTCGCCACCCTCAACATCAGAGGCGAGCGGTCGGTCACCTGCCGCGGCGATTTCGACCGGCACCCCTGCGATGGACCACTGCCACCCGGCGCGCCGCCGATCTGCGAGCACTTCCGCCGATTACCCGACGCGCTCGAACGCGCCGCCGAGCTCGACGCGCAGTACGGGCGCGATCCCGATCTCGACCAGATGCCGATGTACGGCGTCGTCTTTTCGTTCAAGGACCCGTTCGACACGAAGGACATGCGGACGACCGCCGGTGGTGATGCGGCTTACGACATCGACTTCCCGGCGCGCGACCACGTGCTGGTCGAGCAGTTGCGCAACAAGG
>Ga0209380_10003235_pt1 | contig 10149 bp, 6 predicted proteins | sample HubBroMetageWFT6_FD_188347 | JGI IMG/M metagenome (GOLD analysis project Ga0209380, IMG submission 188347) | Warmed and freeze-thawed soil microbial communities from the Hubbard Brook experimental Forest, New Hampshire - Hubbard Brook CCASE Soil... | ecosystem: Environmental > Terrestrial > Soil...
ATTCGGCGAGCTTTCCCGAAACGATCTCCAATCCCGATGCGGCCCCGAACCTCGACGCGTGGAAGACGGCCGCCGCGCAATTCGTGCTGACCGGGCGCGTGCTTCATCAGGACGCGGGACGCGTCACCGCGCAGTTCCGTTTGTGGGACACCGCGACCGGCGAGCAGGTCGCCGGTCAGCAATATTCGACCGAAGCGGCGAACGCGCGCCGCGTCTCGCACATGATCTCCGATGCGGTGTTTTCGCGCGTGACCGGCGAGAAGGGATTTTTCGATTCCCGCATCGTCTTCGTCGACGAGACCGGCCCGAAGGAGAAGCGGCACAAGCGGCTCGCGGTCATGGACATGGACGGCGCCAACATCAAATATCTCGACGGCGGCAAAGAGCTGGTCGTCACCCCGCGTTTCTCGCCTTCCGCCCAGCAAGTCGCCTACATGTCGTTCGGCGACGGCGATCCCAAGGTGACCCTGCTCAATCTCGACACCGGACAACGCGAGTCCGTGGGCAATTTTCCCGGCATGACTTTCGCGCCGCGGTTCTCGCCCGATGGTCAGCAGATCGTGCTGTCCCTCTCCGACGGGGCGAGCACCAACCTTTACTCAATGGACCTTCGCTCGCGCGCCACGACTCGCCTCACCGAGGGTTCGGCGATCGACACCTCGCCGACCTATTCGCCAGACGGTTCGCAGATCGCGTTTGAATCCGACCGCGGCGGCTCGCAGCAGATCTATGTGATGAGCGCGGGCGGCGGCGCGGCCAAGCGCATTTCATTCGGCGAAGGCCACTACTCGACGCCGGTCTGGTCGCCGCGCGGTGACCTGATCGCCTTCACCCGCATCAAAGGCGGCTCGTTCGGCATCGGCGTGATGAAGCCGGACGGCTCTGGCGAGCGAATCTTGGTTGAAGGCTTCCATAACGAGGGGCCCACGTTTGCCCCCAACGGCCTCTATCTCATGTTCTTCCGCGACGCGGGCGGCGCCGGGGGCGCTAAGCTCTACATGACCGATATTTTCGGCCATGCTGAATTCCTGGTGCCCACTCCCAACTACGGCAGCGATCCCTCCTGGGGACCGCTGATGCAATGACGCGAGCAGGGCCGGCGGCCTTACCGCGCGCCCGACCCTGCGGCATTGTCGCGTCAATTTTTAGCGATCGGCGGCTTTGGCTCTTTTCCTTCTCGGAGGAGATCGACCATATCCAGGAAAATACAGACGAACCGCACGGCCGGGTTTCTTGTGACGTCCGGGTTCAATGGGCCTTCGATCGGAACCTCATGGGCGGGGTCGCGCTCGACCGCCTTTCGGTAAAGGCGCCATGTCGCGTGACCGAGCACCGGCATGACGAGGGCCAAGCCAAAAAACACGGGCAGCGAGCCTAGGACAAGCGCCACTGCGACAATCAGGCCCCAGAATGCGACGGCGAGCGGATTGGCGCGCGTCACGTGCAACGAAGCCTCAAGCGCCGGCACGAGGCCGAGGTCGCGATCGAGCATCAGTGGAAACGAGATGACACTGATCGCAAGCGCGAGCACGGCAAAGCAGAAACCGACCAGCCCACCTAGGACGATCAACGTCCACCCGCGACCGGTGCTCAGAACGTCCTGAAGGAACGGGATCGCGCCGGCGGGCGGATTGGGCCCGTAGAGCGACACATAGATGAGCTCGGCCGCGAAGATCCAGGCGGCGAAGATCGCGAGCAGCAGCAGGCCGAACGCAAGAATCGAGGGCAGAGCGGGCGAGCGAAGGACCGCGAAGGCGTCCCGTCCTCTCACCACCAGCCCGCGTTCGCGCCGGCGGCTCATCTCGTAGAGACCGATCGCGACGAACGGTCCGATGAGTGCAAAGCCTGCCGCGAGCGGAAAGGCCAGATGCAGCGCATTGCCGAGTGATGTCATCGCGAATAGCGCAATTCCCGCAACGGCGTAGAACAGGCCGACGAATACCGGATACGTCGGCATCGAGAAGAAATCGTCGAGCCCCTCCTTGAGCGCGGAGAAGCAGTCCTCCGGGCCGATCCGTCGCACTCGCGGCGTCGCAGCGAGTGCCTCTGGTCCGAAATAGACGTGGAAAGCGGAAGTCACAGCGGATCCTCCTTCATATCGTCTGCGCCGAGCGAGATTCGGGCGTCAGCCAGGGAGGACCGTACGTCGCGAAATCTCGCGCGGATTGATTGGGTAAAACATATGCTCAATCGCGAAATTTGTCACTTGCAATCGGAAAGGGACCGGCATGCGTGCACTCTCACTCAGCCGTCGCCTGTCTCGCTTTCGCGGCTGGCGCGCGCCGCGAGCCAACGGTCTTGGTTAGAACGACGATGATGGCAAGCGTCACGCAGTAAGCGACGACCTGAAGCACGGAGGGCTGGTCGGAGTAGCCGATCAAGGTATGCAGCACCCGACCGAAAAGGCTCGTGTCGGAAAGGATGGCGGACGTGTCCCAAGCCGTCTGGCTCAGCATGGTCAGGACGCCGGCCTGCTGCAGGAACAGCACCGCTTGGGCCGCAAGGCCGGCGGCGAGCAGGCTAATGAGCGCGGTCGTGACTGCGAACAGGCGACGCTGCGGGATGGCGACCAAACCGAGGTAGGTTAGCGCCGCTACCGCCATGCCAGCCGCAAGCCCGAGAAGTGAGCCGACAACGAGCTCAGTCGCAGTTGAGCCTCCAGCCGCGAGGAGGCCATACATGAAGAGGGCGACCTCCGAGCCTTCGCGCATCACCGCGACAGCGCAGACAACACCGAGCGCGAAGATCGATTGCGAACCGGTCCGCACCGCCTCGCCAACCCTCTTGACGTCAGCCGCGAGCTCGCGGCCATGGCTCGCCATCCAGACATTGTGCCAGGTCAGCATCACGACGGCGATCAGGAGGATCGTGGCGTTGAATATCTCCTGGCCAATGCCCGCCAGAGCCTCGCCGATCGCGCCCGCAAAGGCTGCAACGAGCGATGCGCCGACCACGCCGGCTAATACGCCCGCCGCGATCGCAAGCCGGCTGCCGGCGAGCCCCTTCGTTACCGCCAACACGATGCCGACAATGAGGCCGGCTTCAATGACCTCACGAAAGACAATGATAAGCGCGCCAAGCACTCTAAAGCGGCCTTCTTTCGCGCCCGCAGATTCCGATCACTGCGTCACCAGAAACCCTTCGGTCGTCGATTCGTGGTAGTCGTCGAAGAAGCGATAGCGGCCCGGCGCTAGCGCTCGCACTTGCACAGTGATCTTGCCGCCTCCCGGCACAACCTTTTCAACCCGCAACGCCTTGCTTTCGAATTCCGCCGGCGTCTTATCCTGGTTCTCCACCTCGATGACGATAGGCTTGCCCGCAGGCGCGGTCGGCTCGGCCGGCGAGAATTTGTGGTCCGCGAGCGTCAGGCTGAGTTTCGTGGGCTCGTCCGCAATGGCGAGAGGGGCACCTGTTCCCAAGGCGATCGCCAAGCCGAGAACCGCTGCTGAAACGACCCGCATCTTTGTCTCTCCTCTGGCGGCCAAGTTACCGGCGAAGTCCGTCGATCGACGCCAACCTTCTCAAGTCCGAGCTAACACTCGAGGCCGTCTTCTCAAAGGCGCGTGCTGAAAATTGAAATGATTTCAATTTGGAATCACTTCAATCTGATTTGCCGGCGGCTATTTCGCGGGGCAACGCGGCGGGGCCAACGCGTCGCTGACAAGCGCTGCGCTGCCGTCTCGGGCGAGCTCTCGAGTCCACGTCGCCAACCCCCTCTCTGCGCCGCCTTTCAGCTCTCGGGCGAACGGACGCCTGTCGCGCGAAATTGTTTGCCTCAGCAAAAGAAAACTCTTGCGCCAAGGCGCGATTCACCCAAATAGTGATCTTGCCCAATACGCACGTGCCTGTGGTCGTGTGTCGGTCGGCGGGGATCTGGACAAGAGGCCAGTTAACCGTCCCTGGAAGACCGGCAGCCGGAGGCGAACCGGCGAACCCCGCCAAACGGGGGACGCGACTTGAAGCAACGACGGACCGGGCTTTTTTGGTCTCTGCTGGCCCTCCAAAGGTCGGCGCCCAAAGAGGCTTGTCTATCTTGCCGGGCGTGCGGACGGGACATTTCCTCGTCCAAACGATGGCTCCGATCGCTTGAGGCTGCTCAGCCTCGGGCGCGTCTTGGCCACGGCGTAGCAGCTGACCGCTCGAGCGGTCCGTCGATGGCTTTTCTAAGCCGGTCGCCGGATTCGCGCAGCGGTCGCGTCGGCGGGTCAACGACTGCGCGTCGCGTCTCCAACGCGCGAGCGCAAAGTCGCATCGCCGGCGAATCCTTCATTTGCCAGGCGCGGAGCCATCCGCGCTCTTGGGGGATGCCGCTCATGACTGACCGCATCAAAGAGTTCCTCGCGCGCAACCACGAAGATGGGCCCCGCCTCATCGTCGATCTGGACGTCGTGCGCGAGAATTATCTGGGCTTCGCCAGCGCCCTACCGGACACACGCGTGTTCTACGCCGTCAAGGCGAATCCGGCGCCCGAGATTCTCGATCTGCTTGCGGGGCTCGGCTCGTGCTTCGACACCGCCTCTGTGGGCGAGATCGAGCAGACTCTGGCCGCCGGCGCTGCCGCCGACCGCATCAGCTTTGGCAACACGATCAAGAAGGAAAAGGACATCGCGCGGGCTCATGCGCTGGGGGTCCGCCTGTTCGCCGTGGATTGCGAGGCCGAGGTGGACAAGATCGCCCGCGCTGCGCCGGGCGCGAAGGTGTTCTGCCGCATTTTGTGCGACGGGGCGGGCGCGGAATGGCCGCTGTCGCGCAAGTTCGGCTGCGCGCCAGAAATGGCGGCCGGTGTGCTCGAGCGCGCGCACGCGCTCGGACTGATCGCCCATGGCCTCTCGTTCCATGTCGGTTCGCAGCAGCGCAATCCGCGCATGTGGGATCGGGCGCTGAAGGTTTCGGCCGCCATTTTTCGCGACCTCGCCGAGCGCGGCGTCCAACTCTCTATGATCAACCTCGGCGGCGGCTTTCCGACGCGCTATCTGAAGGACGTGCCTGCAATCAAGACCTACGGGCAGACGATCTTCCGGGCGCTGCGCCGACATTTCGGCAACCGGATTCCGGAGACGATCATCGAGCCAGGCCGCGGCATGGTCGGCAACGCGGGAGTCATCGAGGCCGAGGTGGTGCTGATCTCGAAGAAGTCGGACGAGGACAAGCAGCGATGGGTCTATCTCGACATCGGCAGGTTCAACGGCCTTGCGGAGACGCAGGACGAGATGATCCGCTACCCGATCCGCACAGATTTTGACCACGACCCGCTCAGCCCTTGTGTCATCGCGGGTCCAAGCTGCGACTCGGTTGACGTTTTGTACGAAAAGGAACCATACCTGCTTCCGGTTTCGCTCGAGATCGGCGCCAAGGTCATGATCGAAGGAACGGGCGCCTACACAACGACTTATTCCTCCGTCGGCTTCAACGGCTTCCCGCCGCTCAAGTCGTATGTGATCTAGCGTCGTTTCGAGCCGGCGGATCCGTTGGCTCGAGCGACCGCAATCGGCAAGCGGGCGATGTTGCCCGCGCGGCGACAAGGTGTTTGTGGGCCAGCTTAGCCTTGCGGCATTCCGCCCGATCAAATCCGTTTGAGCTTCGGTTATTAGAGGGACCGACGCTCTTCGGTCGACTATGAGTTCCACTCACTAGCCGCTCGATTCGCTCCCAATTGAGAAGCCTTGAGCGTCGTTCGTCGCGACAACGAGGCTTCTTTGACCACGGACGCTGACCGCTCGTCTTTCTTCATCGCGCTTGTCGTCGTCGACATCTTCGTTGGCCTCGCGGACGCCATCACCGGCCCCTACATCGTTCTCTTTCTCGTCGATGAGGCGCGCTTCAGCCCCCTTTCGTTGAGCGCCATCCTGACCGCAAGGGCGCTCAGCGGCATCGTGTTCAGCACGGCGTTTGGCGCCTGGATCGACAGGCGAACGAGCGTGGCGCCGCTTCTGCTCGCGCTCGGCGGATCGGCCGTCGGCTATGCTCTGCTCGGATTGACAACCGATTTCGTCGCCCTGCTCGTCATCGCCGCGATTCCGGTCGCGATCGGCGCGGCCGCCTTCTCCCAATCGATCGCTCTCGCCAAGCGAAATTTCAGTCAGGCCAACCCTCACACGGTCAATCGCGCCATCGGGGTTCTGCGCGCGAGCTGGTCGCTGGCCTGGGCCATCGGGCCCGCCATTGGCGCCATACTGATCGGCGCGGCGGGCTATCGGGGCGCCTTCTTCGCCAGCGCCGCCTCAGGCGCGATCGCCCTTGCCACGCTCGCTGTTGTCCGCTCAAGGGTGGTTCTCGCCGATGCAGGCCACGCCCGTCCGCCGAAACCTGCGAATGGCGGTCCAGCGATCGCGCTCGCTTTCGCGGCGCTCGCCTTGTTTCACACCGCCATGTTCTTAGGGTCGATCCCACTTCCCATCGTGCTTACGACGTCGCTGGGCGGCGTGGAAAGGGACGTCGGAATCACGATGAGCTTGTGCGCCGCTTTGGAAATCGTCGTCATGGGAACGCTGATCTGGAGGCCGCTCCAGCGCGCAGAGCGCGTTGCGATTGTCGCTGGTTTTGCCGCTTTCATTATCTATTTTGGCGCGTTGACGCTCGTGCATTCGGTCGCGGGTGTCTTCTGGACGCAGATCCCGCGGGCGATCGGCATCGCGTTCGTCAGCTATCTCGGGATCAGTTTCCTCCACTCGCTCATGCCGCACCGCGCCGGCGCGGCCGCGGCGCTATTTTCGAACTCCGGTCAAGTCGGTTCAGTGCTCGCTGCTCTCAGCGTCGGCGCTTTGGCGAAGGCGTTCGGTTATGCCTCTATCTTTGGCGTCTGCGCGGTTCTCAGCGCCGCTGGTCTCGCTTGCGTTTGCTTGACGCCAGCCGAGCCTGATTAGGTTTACCGCCTTGGGACGCGGACCAATCCAGCGGGACGGCCGTCGAACCTACAGCGCGTCGTCATCCAACTGTCATCGCGCCATCCGAATCTTCGCGACCTGCCTTCTCGCGGCAAATGAGCTCTTTGGGAAAACGACGCATATGAAACACAGGCTTCGCGGTGTAACCGCATTGACCATCGTCGCAACCCTCACTCAACCCGCGCTGACCGCGTCGCTCCCTTTGGTCACGACCCAACCCGATCCGCCGGCCGATGTCGCGCCCTATTTCGTCGGCGATACGGACCCTCGTTGGACAGGGCCTGAGTGGTCCGCCGATGACATCGCGGCGCTACGACAGAAGGTCAAATACGTCTTCGTTATCTTCAATGAGAACCGTTCGTTCGACCACGAATACGGCACGCTTCCGGGCGTCAATGGCCTCTATTCCGACGGGAAGAATCCGCGCCCGTCCGCCGAGACGCCGGGATTCACGGAAAGCTACCTCGATACGAACACCGGCGAGACTGTCTCCGTTCAGCCATTCCGCGTCGGTCCCGAGCAGAACTCGACGATCAAGGACTCCACCGACCATTCCCATCCTGGCCTCGCCGCCAAGATGGACGTGCAGAACGGCGTCGCCAAGATGGACAAGTTCGCCGAAGTTGAGTGGCGCAAATATGCGCGCGGGGGCGGCGCAGCGCGCGAAGCGATGGGCAAGCAGTTCGCGCGCCTCGTCATGGCGCATATCGACTGCGACACCATCCCGTTCTTCTGGCGCTACGCGAGCCGCTTCACCATCTTCGACAACAATTTCGCCACCGAAGACACACCCTCCACGCCAAACGCGATCGCCGTCATCGCCGGCCAATCGGGCGAGACACAGTGGGTAAAGCACCCGAGCGAAACCCGAGACGCCACCCAGGACGGCCTCACCGGGCCGATCAGCGGCACAATCAACGGCGAGACCTATTCCGGAACGGCGACCACGCTAGGTCCGCCTTTGGTCGAAGACCCCCAGCCCTGGTGGGGCTCCGAGTTCGACAACACCGTCGTTGGTCGCGAACCGGCCGGTGCGCCGGGCAAGGAATGGTACAAGTCGACCAACATCGCCTCCAATCTCACCTTCGCGACACTGCCGCTCACATTCATGGGCGGGTGGATCAATTGGTTCACCGACCAGGATCGCAATCCAGCCTTCGACCTGCCCGACGTGACGAAGGACATTCCTTTCATTGGCGCACTGGGCGGCCCGCCAGTGCAATGGCGGTGGTACCAGAACGGCTACGACCACGAGCCAACCGACCCCGGAAGCGAAGCCTCGCATCAGAACTACGTCAGCCACCATAACGGGGCGCAATATTTCGGCTATATCGCCAATAATCCGGCCGAGCAGACCAATCTCCGCGGCGAAGGCGATTTCTTCTCCGACATGGCGAAGAACGGACTGCCGCGCTCAGGCGGCGTCTTCTATATCCGCGGCGGCTACTACAACCTCAAATATCCGAAGGATTCCGCGGTCATCCAGAATCCGAACTACCCCAACAAAAACGGCCTTAACCCCACCGAGCTCGCCGCGATCCGGACGGCGAAGTCCGGCGACGACGATCATCCGAGCTATTCTGACAGCCAGCTCTCGGAATCCATGGCCGCGCGCGTCATCAACGCGATCGCGGCCAACAAGGACGTCTGGGAGCACAGCGCGATCGTCATCACCTATGATGAATCCGACGGCCTTTATGATCATGTCCCGCCGCGAATCCTGAGCTACGGTCCCGATGGGCTGCCTATTGCTCGCGGAATCCGGATTCCGCTTTTGCTCATCTCGCCTTACGCGCGCGTCCACGCCGTGTCGCACGCCGAGGGCGACCACAACGCGATCATCGAAACGATCAACGCGCTCTTCGGTCTGCCGGCTTTATCCAGCCTGCCGGATGAAAAGGAGGCGCTCGCGGCCGGTGATTCGCCAAAGTTCAACGCTTTCGCGCCGCCCGGCTTTGAGCAGAAGTATCTGGGGCCGCGCGACGAGGAGTCCTCCACGACCGCGAGCCTCTTATCCGGCTTCGACAAGGCGCGGATCACCGGCGCGCTGCCGCCGCTGCCGGGCTCCTATGCGATGATCCCCGAGGCCGACATTGATTCCTTTCCGCATTATGGCGGCAAGGGGTGCGCGGCGATTGGGATCACGCCTGAGGACGTGCGCCAGAATATCCAGAACGTGATTCCCGAGGGGTTCAATCCGCTGCCCGCGACCCTGCCGGCGTACAATTGACTTTACGTTTTGGGATGAGCGGGCGCGGACAAAATCCTCGTGCTGAGGAGCCCGCAAAGCGCGCGTCTCGAAGGACGGCTCAAGCGGTGACTCTCGCCGTCGCAATCGCCCTCGCATCATGCTCCCTCGCCCACGCCGGCCCGGTCGTCGATCGCATCAAATCCTCAGGCGTCATTCGCTGCGGCGGCGTCCCGCGTCCGGGCCTGGTCGGCCAGTCGTCCAATGACGCGCCCTCTGGCCTCTATCTCGACCTTTGCCGCGCGATCGGCGCGGCCCTACTGGGCAGCGAAGGCAGGATCGAGTTCCATCCTTATGATTCCGACAGGGCCTTCGCGCGCGTCGCTGACGGCGCCGACGATCTGTTCTTCCTCGACGGATCGGACATCGCCGATCATCGCCTCGCCGGCGCGGTGACGCTGGGCCCAGCGGTCTATTTCGTTTCCACTGCCGCAATGGTTCATGGGCCAGCGCCGATCCAGCAATTGAGCGATCTCGCGGGCAAGTCCATCTGCTTCTACCAAGGCGACAACGCGCACCTGAACCTTGAAGCGTCGATGGCGGCGCGGCGTCTCGATTTTGTGCGGATGGGCTACATGGAATATGGCGAACTCCACGACGCCTACAATTCCCGAGTCTGCGATGCTCAGGTCGCCGAAAGCGGAGATCTGGCTGCCGCCAGGCTTGAGGACCATTCGGCGCCCGCGAGCCGCATCCTGACTGAGCCGCTGGCGAGGTTCCCGGTGTTCGCCGCGACGCCGGCAAGCGACCCGCAATGGTCTGCGATTGTCGCCTGGTCGACCTATGCCCTCCAGCGCGCCGAGCTGCCGTCCACGCCCTGGACGGCGGCGGGCCTGAACTCCTTAGGCGTCGAGGGTCGCGATCTCGGCCTTGCCGAGGATTGGGGGAAGCGCGTTATCGGCGCCGCGGGCTCCTACGCGGACATCTATGCGCGCAATCTCGGCGACGGCTCGCCTCTCAAGCTTCCGCGCGGGCCAAACGCGCCGGCCGAAGTCGGCGGCCTGTTCGTCACGCCCT
>Ga0209380_10003237_pt1 | contig 10148 bp, 9 predicted proteins | sample HubBroMetageWFT6_FD_188347 | JGI IMG/M metagenome (GOLD analysis project Ga0209380, IMG submission 188347) | Warmed and freeze-thawed soil microbial communities from the Hubbard Brook experimental Forest, New Hampshire - Hubbard Brook CCASE Soil... | ecosystem: Environmental > Terrestrial > Soil...
AGCGAGTCGGCGAGGCGAATACCGATGTCGGGACGCACCACTAGGCGATCGACCACCACGTCGATGTCGTGAGTAAATTTCTTGTCGAGCGCCGGCACCTCGCCGATCTCGTAAAACTTGCCGTCGACTTTGACGCGCTGGTAGCCCTTCTTGCCGAACTCGGCGAGTTCCTTGCGGTACTCGCCCTTGCGGCCGCGCACCACTGGCGCCAGCAGATAAAGCCGGGTGCCTTCCGGCAGCGCCATGATGCGGTCGACCATCTGCGAGACGGTCTGGCTTTCGATCGGCAGTCCCGTTGCGGGCGAATAGGGCACACCGACGCGCGCCCACAACAACCGCATGTAATCGTGGATTTCGGTGACCGTGCCGACCGTCGATCGCGGGTTGCGCGACGTGGTTTTCTGCTCGATGGAAATAGCAGGCGAGAGGCCGTCGATCTGATCGACGTCCGGCTTCTGCATCATCTCCAGGAATTGCCGCGCGTAAGCGGAGAGACTCTCGACATAGCGGCGCTGGCCTTCGGCATAGATGGTGTCGAAGGCGAGCGAGCTCTTGCCGGAGCCGGAAAGGCCGGTAAAGACCACCAATTCGTCGCGCGGCAGGTCGAGGTCGATGTTCTTGAGGTTATGCTCGCGCGCGCCGCGGATGGAAATCGTCCGCGTGTCTACGGCGCGGCTGCGCTGGCGGCGGCCGCTTTTGTCGGAGCTATCAAACAGGTCGGTCATTCACTTATCCGCTCGTCCCCGCCGCATGGGGACCCGAACTGTGGGCGAACTATCCTGCGGCATTGTGGATTTCCGTTTGCGCGGAAAAGAGCGGAGAAAGAGCCCGCCAGTGCCGTCAGCACAGACTACCCGAACATAGTGAGAACGTGGCGGATTTGCCAGCGCGGCTCCCGGCTTTTACCGGGGAAAAGCGCAGGAATTGCCCCTCAAAACGGAATGGTCGTCCCTACTCTCGGAATGGCAGTGGCGATCCAGCCAAGAACGCGGATGGTCTTATCGTCGGGACGGAGCGGAGCGTCCTCGCTCGGGATCTGCGAAGCGACGAGCTTGAGCGCCAGCATGCACAGAAACATGCATACCGCCCAATTCGACACCCAGCGTGAGTAGTCGAATATGACCACGAAAATGACGACGTAGGCGGCGGTAATGCCGGCAAGGCCCGCGATGGCGGCGATTCGAAGCCAGCGCGCCGGCAGGGCGGAAATCAGGTTCCCGATATAACGCGCGACGGGGACGTGAATGGCGATCAAGGCGGCATAAACCGGGAAGCGCAGCGCATTGTGGACGAACAGCATGCGGGTGAGCGCCATTTCCTGTGGCAGCGTCGCGTACCACAGATGCGCCGTGTCCGGATTGATCGGGTGGGTGGCCCGCGCGCTGACATAGGCGAGGTAGGTGTCCCGCGGCACCGGCATGCGGCCGAACAGGGCGGTGATGACGAAAACCACGGTGAGAAGCGCGGCGAGGCCTAAGCCGTAAACCACCTTGGCGGCCGACAATTGCGGGCGCAGCCCGTAACGGAGCGCCACAATGAACGCGATGGTCGGGACATAAAGCAAAAAATGCAAATGATGCATCAGGATCAGGACGATGCATCCCAAGGCGATGATCAGCGGATAAAACGGTCCGGTGCCGATCAGCAGTGCCACCAGCGCCCACGCGCAGCCGTAAATGTCGAAATAGCCGAGCGAGATCATGAAATTTTTGAAGAAGAACGGCGAGCCGATGACGAAAACGAACAGCGCAAAAGTTTTCTGCGTGCAGCCGAACGTCTTGCGGAAGGCTGCGAAAAAAAGCGCGACCGTGATGATCCAAATGATAACGCCGAGGATATAGACCAGAGAGATCGGCACATGGTCGGTGAACAGCGCGATGATGCTGCCGACCAGCGCGCGCCGGACAAAACCGAAGTGATAGGTCGTGAGATACTGGCTGTATTCGAGCAGCGGGACGTGGACGAAAATTTGATAGATGAAGGAGAGGGCGGCAATCACGGCGTCGATTGCCAGCATCCATCGCCACGGCCGGTTGGCGTCGCCGCGAAAAAACTCAAGCGTCATGGAAGGTTCGCGCGCTCGTAAGCTTCACGATGCAGTTGCCGGCAAAAGCGGCGACGGCAGCGGCGCATATTTTCATCTTCGCGACGCCAAGGCAATTTGGATAAGAGCATGATCCGGAAAAGTGGAAACCGGTTTTCCGAAAAGATCATGCTCCATTGAAATCTTTCAGGCCGGCGCAAAACAAAACCCCGGGCCAAGGCCCGGGGTTTTCGCACTTAAGCTAGTCGCGCGATGGATCCGTCACCACGGATTAAATTTGAAGTTGATGCCCGCGCGAACGATGTTGTCGGTGAGTTTGACGGTGAGTGGGGTCGCGGGCCCAGCAAAGCAGTTGGTATTACAGGTAAAGCTGCCGAGATCGGCATACAGATATTCGGCCTTGGCAGTCCAATTCGGCGCAAAGGCGAATTCAACCCCGGCGCCCGCGGTCCAGCCCACTTGGGTGCTCGACTGAAACGGGCCGCCGTTGAAGCCAGCCTGCACCGGCGCGAAGGCGGCGCCGCCTGTCCCGTAGAGCAACACGCGATCGATCGCCCAGCCGGCACGGCCGCGCACGGTGCTCAGCCAGTTGGCCTTGGTTTGGCAGCCCGGTCCGCAGCCGCCAATGTTGCTGGTGCCGTTGAGGTTCGACCAGTCCCAGTCGCCCTCAATGCCGAGCACTGCGGCGCCCCATTGGACGTTGCCGCCGACGGTGCCACCGGCGAGCCCGCCATTGGTGTTGAAGTTGCCGGTCGTGAGACCGGCAGCGGCATTGTTCCAGCTGCTGGTGCCAAACGCATAGCCGCCGTTGGCGCCGATATAGATACCGCTCCAGTTATAGACCGGGACGGTCGTCGGCACGTAAGTCGCGGGCGCGCGCGGTGCCACGGGCGGCGGCAAATCTGCCGCTAACGCTTGTCCCCCGGCTACGAGCGCGATCGCGCCGGCCCACAGAATCCGCTTCATGCAACGTTCTCCTTACTCGCGTGATTTCGTGTTGTTGTTGTTCGCATGACGCCCCGTTTGCCCCATCACACCTAAACTAACGAACGAGCCCCAGAATCGGTGTGCCTAAAAGGCCACAACCCGGAGACATTCGGCACAAACAATGCGCCAATAAAATGTCCCGATCTGGTTAACCCCGATGCACTCCGATCCCGCCGTTTCTGGCACGAAACTCTGGCGAATTTTGGTTAATGGCGTATGCCGCCAGCGTTGGCCGACCCGGTCCGCAATGCCGCATAATTCCAGCGATGGTTAACACCCGATTGACGACCGCCTTGCGCCCCTGATGGGAACAAAGTAAGAACATAAAGGCGGTGGGCCGGCAAGGCGCCTGCCACAGCGGCCACCCCGATGTGGATAAATCGGATCGCGCTTGCATCGGCGGCAGCCAGGCCGGCTAGGTGAGGCAGGCGAAGCCAACGGAGCGTGTCATGGCGGGAAGCGTCAACAAAGTCATTTTGATCGGCAATCTGGGCGCCGATCCGGAAATTCGCCGCACCCAGGATGGCCGCCCCGTGGCCAACCTGCGGGTCGCGACTTCGGATTCGTGGAAAGACAAGGCCACGGGCGAGCGCAAAGAGAAGACAGAGTGGCACCGGGTCGTGATCTTCAACGAGAACCTGTGCCGGATCGCCGAGCAATATCTCAAGAAAGGCTCGAAGGTTTATATCGAAGGCGCGCTGCAGACCCGAAAGTGGCAGGATCAATCGGGTCAGGACCGTTATTCGACCGAAGTGGTGCTGCAGGGCTTTCGCGGCGAGCTCACGCTGCTTGATCGCGCCGGTAGCGCGGCGGGCGGGGGTGGCGGTGGCGAATTCGGCAGTGAAGAAGCAAGCGGAGACTTTGGCTCTTCGGGCCCGACGCGGCGGGTTGCCGCGGCTGCCGGCGCCGGCGGGCGCGGCGCCCGCGGCGATATGGACGACGAGATTCCGTTCTAAGGAACGTCATTCCGGCGCTCGCTCACCGGGCGGGAATGACGGAGTGAACCATGACTCTGGCCCCGCTGCTCGCGGCCGACGGCGCCATTCGACTTCACGCTTTCGCGGCGATGGCGGCCTTTGTTCTCGGCGTCGTCCAAATCGGCGCGCCTAAGGGAACGATCCCGCATCGCACGATCGGGTGGGTGTGGGTCGCGCTGATGCTCGCGGTCAGCATCAGTGCCTTCTGGATACACACCATCCGGCTGTGGGGGCCGTGGAGCCCGATTCATCTGTTGGCGATTTTCACGCTGGTCATGTTGCCCGTGGCGGTACTTCACGCCCGGCGCCATCGCGTCCGGCAACATCGCATCGCGATGCTTTCGTTGTTCTTCGGTGCGCTGGTGATCGCGGGGCTATTCACGCTGTTCCCGGGCCGGATCATGCACGCCGTCGTGTTCGGCCAGTGACGCTTTATGGCGCGGCAGGAGAGGGTGCCGAGAGTTGATGCGAATGTTAGAGTCGGACCACTAGCCAAGCGGTGAGCGCGGCGATTCCCGGCGAGTGCCGATGGAGCTGATCTTTCTCTGGAAGTTCGTGCACGTGCTGGGCGCCTGCGTCCTGCTCGGTGCCGGGCTTGGCATTGCCTTCTTCATGTTCACGGCGAATCGCACGCAGCATCCCGGCGTGATTGCGGTGACGACCCGCATTGCGGTGGTCGCCAATCTGATTTTCATCACCGCCGGCATGGTTGTGCTGCCGCTGAGCGGCTGGCCCTTGGCGCGGTCGATCGGGCTCTCGCCGCTGGAAGAATCGTGGATCGTGCTTTCGATCTTCCTCTATCTTTTTGTGCTGTTGTGCTGGCTGCCGGTCGTTTTCATCTTGATCCGTATGCGCAACTTGGCGCGCGAAGCGGCGATGACGACCAAGAAACTGCCGGACCAATATCGCCATCTGTTCATCCTCTGGCTTTGTCTGGGCTGGCCGGCCTTGGCCGCGGTGGTCGCTATTTTCGCGCTGATGGTGTGGCAGCCGCGCGTTTGGTGAAGGATAATTTTTTTGGAAAACACGATGGCCGCTGATTTGCAAGGCGGGTGTGCGTGCGGGACGGTGCGCTACCAGCTCGGTTCACCGCCGATGTTCGTGCATTGCTGTCACTGCCGCGACTGCCAGCGGCATACCGGAAGCGCCTTCGTGCTCAACGCGCTGATCGAAGCCGATCGCGTTACACTGCTTGCCGGCCATCCCGAACCGGTCCCGGCGCCGACCCCGAGCGGCACGCCGCAGCAGATTTATCGCTGTCCGTCGTGCCGCGTGGCGCTGTGGAGCACATATGGCGGCGTACAAAAGCTGCGCTTCGTACGCGTCGGCACGCTCGACGATGCCGCGACGCTCAAGCCGGGCGTGCACATCTACGTGCGGTCGAAGCTTCCCTGGATCACTCTGCCGGAAGGCGTCCCCGCCTTCGAGGCTTACTACGACTCGCGCAAACTTTGGCCGGCCGAAAGCCTTGAGCGGCGCCGCGCGATCTTCGGCGAGGCCCCGGTAACGCTCAAGTGAAACACCGCGGGCGAAGCCGCCACGCGGCGTTTGCTTAATCCGCCATGATTGCAGCGGCCGGCGCGCGTTGGCCGGTCAGCTGTGATGTTCGGCGTGCTTTTTGGAAGCGTGATGGTGGTGGTCGGTCGCATGCAGCGAATGGCCGTGGGCGACTTTCGAGTGATGCGCCGCTTTCTCGTGATGCCCGGACTTGTGGTGCTTTGCGGCTTCGCGATGATGCTTTGCCGCTTCGTCGTGATGGTGAGCGGCTTTTTCATGATGCTCGTGGATGTTGTGATCCATGATCCTCTCCTCGGCTGGGATGCGGCACCATTGCAAGCCACCATGAACCATTTGCGACCCGCATATGGCAGCAGAAAGTGAACCACAAGAAGGGTGACACACCGGCCTAAGCGGGAATCAGCGCGCGGATTCCGTCGACAACGAATTGCACGGCGAGCGCGGCAAGGAGCACGCCCAGAAGCCGCGACAGCACGATGTTACCGGTCAGGCCGAGCAGCCGGCTGATGCGGCCGGCGGCGGCGAAGCAGAAAAATGACGCCAGCGCGACAAACGCGACGACGGCGAGCAGAAGGCCGACCAGCAGCAGGTCGCGCCCAGCGCGGCCTGCAAGCAATACCGTCGCCGTGATGGCACCCGGTCCGGCGAGCAGCGGGATGGCGAGCGGAAACGCGGCGATGTTACGCACGTGCTCCTCAACCGCCTGCTCGGCGACTTCCCCTTCACGGCGCATGCGCGCGCCGAATACCATTTCAAAGGAGATGGCGAACAACAAAAGTCCGCCGGCAATACGGAATGCCGGCAACGAAATGCCAAGCGCGCGCAACAGCCAATCGCCGATCAGTGCCGAGCCGATCAGGATGGCGCCGGCGATGACGGCGGCACGCAGCGCCACGCTCTTGCGCGCGTGGTCCGGCAGCCCCTCGGTCACGGCGAGGAACGTCGGCGCCAGCCCGGCCGGATCGACCACGACCAGCAACGTCACCAGTGCCGAAATGGCGAAATCGAGTGGCATACAGGGCCGATTGCTTAAGCCGCGGTGGTCGAGGGTTCTTCCAATGCGGCGGCGCGACGATGTGATCGGTTTGCCCGAGCGTCAAGCTGAATAAGCCGATCGCGTTAGGGCGTCAGGGCTATTTTCGGCGAGCCCAACGCCTGTCATGGTGAGGGCACAAAGACAGCGCGGGAGGGCGCGCAAAGGAGAGGACATGGCCAAGTACCAAAACATTCTAGGAACAGTGGGCAATACGCCGGTCGTCAAGATCAACCGGCTCGCTCCGCCTCACGTGAACCTCTACGCCAAGATCGAAGCCTTCAATCCGCTCGGGTCGGTCAAGGACCGGCTGGCGCTGGGCGTTATCGAGGCCGCCGAGCGCTCAGGCGAGCTCAAACCGGGACAGACCGTCATCGAGGCAACGAGCGGCAACACCGGCATCGGCCTTGCTATGGTGTGCGCGCAAAAGGGCTATCCGCTCGTAGTCACCATGGCGGAAACTTTCAGCGTCGAGCGCCGGCGGTTGATGCGTTTTCTCGGCGCAAAGGTCGTGCTTACGCCGGCGGCGATGCGCGGCTTTGGCATGGTGGTCAAAGCGATCGAGCTTGCGAAAACCAACGGCTGGTTCTTGACGCGGCAATTCGAGAACGAAGCCAACCCGGACATGCACTCGCGGACGACGGCGCGCGAAATCATCGCCGACTTTGCCGGTGAGCGGCTCGATTATTGGGTAACCGGTTACGGTACCGGCGGCACGCTCAAGGGCGTCGCGCGCGTTTTGGCAAAAGAACGTCCGGAGACAAAGATCATTGTCTGCGAACCGCAGGAGGCGCCGTTACTAGAGAGCGGCGTTCCTCAATCGCGCAATGAAGACGGATCGCCGGCTGCCGCGCATCCGGCGTTCAAGCCTCATCCCATGCAGGGCTGGACGCCCGATTTCATTCCCAAGCTCACCGAGGAGGCGATCGAGACGAACACCATCAGCAAAATCATTCCCATCCCCAACGCCGACGCGCTGCGCTACAGCCGTGAGCTCGCACAGAAGGAAGGCATATTCGTCGGCATTACCGCCGGCGGAACCTTGGCTGGAGCGCTCAAGGTTTGCGCCGAGGCGCCGAGTGGGGCGACCGTGTTGTGCATGTTGCCCGACACCGGCGAACGCTATTTGAGCACCCCGCTTTTCGCCGACATTCCGGCCGAAATGAACGAGGCGGAAATCGCGATTTCACGGTCCACGCCGCTTGCCCAAATGGGAACCTGAATGGGCTAGGCGGAGCGGTCGCGATACTGGGGTAGCCTATTGAAAATTAAGAGGAAAACCTTACATCCGTAGGCTCGAAACAAGTGGCATTTTGACGCCCAATCGGCTAAGAAAACCGAGCGCAGATTCGCGCTCGGTTCTTGCCAGGATTTAATCGCGTGGCTGACGAAACTGATACCCCGCCGATAGCCGGCGGCCCCTCTGATATTCGCCCGGTTTCGATCACCGAGGAGATGAAAAAGAGCTATCTCGATTACGCCATGAGCGTGATCGTGGCGCGTGCACTCCCTGACGCGCGCGACGGACTGAAGCCCGTGCATCGGCGCATCCTCTTCTCGATGCACGAGAACGGCTACGAATGGAACAAGCCGTACCGCAAATCCGCGCGCGTCGTCGGCGACGTGATCGGCAAATATCATCCGCACGGCGACCAAGCGGTTTATGACGCACTGGTGCGCATGGCGCAGGACTTCTCCATGCGCCTGCCGCTGATCGACGGGCAGGGGAACTTTGGCTCAGTCGACGGCGATGCGCCGGCGGCGATGCGATATACCGAAGTCCGGCTTGAGCGCGTCGCGGGTTCCTTGGTCGAGGACCTCGACAAGGACACCGTCGACTTCCAGGCCAACTACGACAACTCCGAACGCGAGCCGGTGGTGATGCCGGCGCGCTTTCCCAATCTCCTGGTCAACGGCGCCGGCGGTATCGCCGTCGGCATGGCGACCAATATCCCGCCGCACAATCTCGGCGAGGTGATCGACGCCTGCGTGGCGCTGATCGACAATCCCGGACTGTCGATCGAGGACCTGATCGCCATCGTACCGGGCCCGGATTTTCCGACTGGCGGCATCATTCTGGGGCGCCAGGGCATTCGTGCCGCCTATCATCTCGGCCGCGGCGCCATTGTGATGCGCGGCAAGGTCGAATTCGAAACGCTGCGCGGCGAGCGCGAGGCGATCGTCATTTCCGAAATCCCGTACCAAGTGAACAAGGCGCACATGGTGGAGCGGATCGGCGAACTGGTGCGCGAGAAGAAAATAGAAGGCATTTCCGCGCTGCGAGATGAGTCCGACCGCGATGGCTATCGCGTGGTCGTGGAAATGCGCCGCGACGCCGTGCCCGACGTCGTGCTCAACCAGCTCTACCGCTTCACGGCGCTGCAATCCTCGTTCGGCGCCAACATGGTGGCGCTCGACAGCGGCCGGCCGCTGGTGATGAACCTGAAGGATCTGCTGACGAGTTTCATCGCATTCCGCGAGGAGGTGATCTATCGGCGGACTAAGCACCTTCTGAACAAGGCCCGCGACCGCGCCCACGTCCTGGTCGGTTTGGCTATCGCGGTGGCGAATATTGACGAAATGATTCGGCTGATCCGCGGCTCGAAGGACGCTAACGAGGCGCGCGAACAATTGATGGCGCGCGACTGGCCGGCGCGCGACGTCGCCGCCATGGTCACGCTGATCGACGATCCGCGGCACAGCGTTTCCGAAGCCGGCACCACCAAGCTTTCCGGCGAGCAGGCCAAGGCGATCCTCGACCTGCGGCTGCAGCGGCTCACCGCACTCGGCCGCGACGAGATCAAGGCCGAACTCGATAAGCTCGCCGAGGAGATCGCCAACTACCTCGACATTCTGCGCTCCCGCGCGCGCATCCAGACAATCATCAAGGACGAGCTCGCTACAATCAAAAGCGAGTTTGCCACGCCGCGCCGCACTTTGATCATCGATCAAGAAGGCGAGATGGAAGATGAGGACCTGATCCAGCGTGAGGACATGGTGGTCACCGTCTCGCATGCCGGCTACGTCAAGCGCGTGCCGCTCTCGACCTACCGGGCGCAGAAGCGCGGCGGCAAAGGCCGCGCCGGGATGCAGACGCGGGAGGAGGATTTCGTCACCCGCCTGTTTGTCGCCTCGACGCACACTCCGGTCTTGTTCTTCTCCTCGCGCGGCCAGGTTTACAAGGAGAAGGTCTGGCGGCTGCCGCAAGCAGCGCCGCAGGCGCGCGGCAAGGCGCTGATCAACATCCTGCCGCTCGAGCAGGGCGAGACCATCACCACCATCATGCCGCTGCCGGAGGATGAGTCGACCTGGCAGCAGCTCGACGTCATGTTCGCCACGACCCGCGGCACGGTTCGCCGCAACAAACTATCCGATTTCTCCGACGTACGGCGCTCCGGCATCATCGCCATGAAGCTCGACGAGGGCGATCGGATCGTCGATGTGCAGATTTGCACCGAGAGTGACGACGTATTGCTGACTTCGGCGGCGGGGCAATGCATCCGCTTCGCCGTCACTGACGTACGCGTTTTCCAGGGCCGCACCTCCATGGGCGTACGCGGGATCAATCTCGCGGAAGGCGACAAGCTGA
>Ga0209380_10003239_pt1 | contig 10146 bp, 8 predicted proteins | sample HubBroMetageWFT6_FD_188347 | JGI IMG/M metagenome (GOLD analysis project Ga0209380, IMG submission 188347) | Warmed and freeze-thawed soil microbial communities from the Hubbard Brook experimental Forest, New Hampshire - Hubbard Brook CCASE Soil... | ecosystem: Environmental > Terrestrial > Soil...
CAAGAATATGGAGTGGGTGGGGGCGTCGGCGGGATTTTATCTGGAGGATTGAGCGCCCGGCTAAGGATTTCTGCCGTCCCGCCGGCACCTGGCTCGTAGTACTTCTTTTTTCTTTCTTCTTTCGCCCCATCCCGGGGCTTCATGAATTCCCGCTTGCCACCCACGGTTTTGGAAACAACGCCTATTGCTTCGGGCGTCCATCCGCATAGTTCGCGACATAGTTCGAGCCAGTTTGCAGTGCCGGCCCGCGCCCATCCCAATCTCGAGGAATCGCGCCGGCGATTTTTTCAACAGGCTCCTGCGCGCCAGCAGAAAGCGACCGACATTGTCATTGGGATACAGAGGGCGGAATCGTGGCTGCTGATGGAGGTGATCCGAGTGCGAGATGGAGTCGAAAAGAGTCGCAGAAAGCTAAGGTCCCTGCCGTCGAGCCAAGCCATCCTTTCTATTCCTCTGCGGGCGAACAGGGGTCAGCTTGCGGGTTCAGCCTCCAGCCGGCGGCCAATCAGAACTCCTCCCCCAATCAAACTGGCAACCAGCACAACAAAAATCAGCAGCCAGCCCCAGTGTTGCAGGGGATGACGGAGCACGCGGATCAAGCCACGCCCATATTGGCTGGCGACGAACGCGATGGCCGAATATCGAGCGGCGCGGCATAGGATGACAACTAAGAGAAACTTGGGCAGCGAGTAATCGGAAGCGCCGGCAGCGGCGAAAAACATGCTGGTGGGCGTGGGCAGCGGAATGGCGGTCGAGGCGACCAAAGTTCCAGTGCCCCATTTCTTAAACAGCTTGAGGAATCTCGAGACATTGCCCTTCTTGAACTTTTTGTCCAGGTAGGCCGATCCGGCTTTGCGGGCTAACCGGAACGTGAGATAGGCACCCACGATCGAACCGGCAGTTGCCGTCGCGGCGTACTCATACCAGGGGTTGCGGTGACTTGCCGCTAATGCGGCGGTGAGGATATCGAGACCACCAAAGGTCGGAAGAGGAGAACTGTCGAGAATGGCGAGGAAGAACAGCCCGACTGCCCCCAAATGCATGAGCGTTGAGGTAAGAGTCCTACCTCCGCGACGACGCCTTTGATTTTGAAGGAGCAGATTCAGCATCATCGCAATATATCAACTTAGTCGGGCTGGAAGGACGCCAGGATGCGAATCTTTAGGAGAATCGTCAGCCGCGCTTTTTGACGATTGTGGTCTCAAGTTCCTTTCCGTTAGGGCGTTTCACGAACATCTTGTCGCCGTGGAAGCGGACTGGCACTGCTGTTCCGGAGCCGAATTCGCCCGGAATGTAGCCATCGGAGGTTTCCGGATTGTACTGGCCGATATATTCCGTTCCGTTTACGCGCACGATGATAGCCATCTTGCGAGTTGTAGACCCGGCGGACTCGCGCAGGATCTCCTGTTCGGCTTGAGCCCAATTTTCGGCATCGCGACCGGGTACTCTTCCATTGCGGATGTAGATTTCTTCGGCGCGTCGGCGGATAGCCTCTTGCAGGCTGGGTGGAGCGGTTGGCCAGGGATTAGATGGGTTTGCGGTTTTCATGAACTCCTAGCTCCCTCTGCGCGATGCAATCGGGCAGTCTGGTGTTACCTTTAATAGTATTAACACTATTGCGGAAAATCGGGCTTTTCGTTCACGGGAACATCCCAGAAGGACTTAGGCAGGGCAAGTTCGGGAACGGAGGCCTCTGGAGTTGACCGGACTCGGCGAGGGGCCTAACATTACCGCCGAGCAGGGTCAGCGCTTTCATGATTGATCAGCAGGTATCCCATTACCGCATCCTTGGCAAGCTTGGGGGCGGGGGTATGGGCGTCGTGTATGAAGCGGAGGACCTGAAGCTGGGGCGGCATGTTGCCCTGAAATTTATCCCCGAGAATCTGGCCGGCGACCCCAAATCACTGGAGCGCTTCACCCGCGAGGCGCGGGCTGCTTCGCAGCTGAACCATCCGAATATCTGCACGATCCACGGCATTGAAGATAACAACGGGCATCCGTTCATCGTGATGGAGAAGCTCGAAGGCGAAAGCCTGAAGGCGCATATCGCCGGAAACCCGATGAAGCTGGAGGAAGTGCTTGACGTTGGGGTGCAGGTGGCGGATGCCCTGCTGGCGTCGCATGCCAAGGGAATCGTGCATCGCGACATCAAGCCTGCCAACATCTTCCTTACCCCGAGCGGGCAGGTGAAGGTGCTCGACTTCGGGCTGGCGAAGCTCGTGCAGAACCCGGGCGCGGAAGACGCGGATCAATCGCTCACGGCGGTGGGGATTATCCCGGGGACGGCTGTCTATATGTCGCCGGAGCAGGCGCGCAGCGAGACCGTGGATGCACGCAGCGACCTGTTTTCATTCGGCGTAGTGCTGTACGAGATGTCTACGGGAAAGAAACCGTTTCACGGGAATAACTCTCTGCTCACGCTGGACGCGGTGCTGCATCAGAAGCCGACGCCTCCGCACGACCTCAATCCGAAGATACCCATCGAATTGCAGGGAATCATCGGCAAGGCCATGGAAAAGGACCGCAAGCAGCGCTACCAGAGCGCGATGGAAATGCGGTCCGATCTGGCGCAACTCAAGCGGGAAGCCGAGTCGGGAACGGTCAAGACGGGAAGCAATTCGACGCTTCTGCGAGCGGCCTCGGACACCTTCAGCCGAAATTCAAGGTTTCAGACCTATCTTGTGATTGGAATGGCGGCGCTGCTGGTCACGGTGCTGGGGGCGGTGGGAGCGTGGTGGTTCAAGCATCGCGAAGTAGCGAACGCCGAACAGAAGAATGCGATCGCCGTGTTGCCGCTGCAAAACTTGAACGGCGACTACGGCATCGACTATTTGCGGTTCGCGCTTGCCGACGAGCTTTCGAGCGTGTTGACCTACTCCCGTTCTCTGGAGGTACGGCCCTCGTCGGTGACGCGAAGATATGTGGCCTTAGATCTGGATCCGAAAAAAGTGGGGCAGGAGTTGCGGGTGGGGCGACTGCTGCAAGGTCATTTCATGAAGCAGGGAGATCAGTTGACGGTGACGCTGGAGGCAATCGACGTGCCGACCGAGCGCCTGCTGTGGCAGACCAATGTCAGCGCCAAGGCCGATGATTTGATCGGCCTGCAGAATCAACTGAGTTCGCAGGTACAGCATGGTTTGTTGCCGATTCTAGGCGGAGCTTCGGGTGCGTCGGAATCGGCGGCATCGCGACCCAAGAACCAGCAAGCGTATGACTTGTATTTACGGAGCATCGCGGTGCCGCATGATGCCGCTCCCAACAAAGAAGCCATCAAGATGCTGGAGCAGGCGGTGGGAATCGATCCGACTTATGCGCCCGTGTGGGAAGCGTTGGGACAGCGATATTATTTCGACTCTGCGTTCGGTGGCGGTGGCGAAGATATGTTCCAACGCTCGAATGCGGCGTATGAAAGGGCTGTGACGCTCGATCCGAACCGGGGTTTGGCGGCCAGCAGCCTGATTACGAACCGCGTAGAGCGCGGCGAGCTGGGGCGGGCTTATGACGCGGCCACAGACCTGGTGCGGCGCCGGCCGCAAAGCGCTGACGCTCATTTCGCACTCAGCTACGTGCTGCGTTATGCCGGGATACTCGATCAATCCATGCAGGAGTGCAACCAGGCGCGTTCGCTCGATCCGGGAAACTTTGCATTCCGCTCGTGCGCGTGGTCCTTCCTGGAGATGGGCAAGACCGATCGGGCCATGGACTTTGTGCATCTGGATGCCGGGTCCGAGTGGGCGGCATGGGTGACGCCTTATGTGTATCTGGCCGAGGGGAATGCGGTGGAGGCACGGGACAGCGCAAAGAAAATGGCGAAGGCTCCAATCTATCACCGCGAGTTGATGCAGGCCTGCACGGCGGCCCAGCGTCCGGCGGATTTGGCGAGGATTGTGCGCGAGAATGAGTCGTCGGTGATGCTGGAACTGGATGCTGAGGCGTGGTATCACATGGGCGTTCTGATGGCGGCTTGCGGGCAGAATGAGCCGGCGCTGCGACTGCTGAAAGCCGCGGTACAGCAGAATTATTGTGCGTATGCGGCGTTGCTGGATGATCCGCTGCTGAAGAATTTGCGGAAAGAAACGGCATTCAACGAAGTGCTCACGGCCGCGGCTAACTGCAAGGCCGCGCTGCAGGAAGGGCGGCAGTAGGGCTGTTGGCAATTAGCCATTCGTCATTCGTCGCTCTCAGTTCTCGATTCTTGGTTCTTGGTTTCGTTTCTCGGGTTTGCGACTTAGGACTTTTCGATTCTGGGTTTGTGCAAGGGCACGGCTTCCGCCGTGCCGCAAGAGTCGCCAGCGATCTGGGCATTAGCCCTGAGGTTCCAGCTGGCTGTGGTCCAAATTTCTGAAGGAAACTCTTCCCTCTATGCGGAATTTTACCCGGCGGGAGCTGATCAAGTCCTCGGTGGCGAGCGTCGCGGCAATCGGCACTCCCCCGCTTAGCACTGCTTTGGATGCGGCTGCGCCGGTGCGCAAGGGTCGCATCCATCAATCGGTGTGCCAGTGGTGTTACCCTCGCGTTCCGGTTGATCAACTGGCAGAGTACGCGGCGAAAATTGGGCTGCGAGGAGTCGACCTGCTGCAGCCTGATCAATATGAAATTCCGCGGCGTTATGGACTGGTGTGCTCGATGGGGTATGCAGGCGGTGGCGAGATTGGGAAGGCGCTGAATCGCCCGGAAAATCATCCTGCGATTGAGCAAGCGTTTCGCACAAACATTCCGCGCGCAGCCAAGGCCGGCGTTCCGAGCGTGATCACGTTTTCCGGGAATCGCGGCGGCATGGCAGATGAGGAAGGCGCGCGCAATACAATTGCGGGACTGAATCGCGTCAAAAAGATCGCAGAAGACAACGGGGTGACGATCTGTCTGGAGTTGCTCAACAGCAAGGTGAATCATCCCGATTACATGTGCGATCACACGGCGTGGGGCGTTCGCGTTGTCCAGGAAGTGAATTCGCCGAATGTGAAGCTGCTGTACGACATCTACCACATGCAGATCATGGAAGGAGATTTGATCGATACGATCCGGGCGAACATGAAGTGGATTGGGCACTTCCACACGGGCGGCGTGCCGGGGCGGCATGAATTGGACGGGACGCAGGAAGTGCAGTGGGATGGAGTGATGCGCGGGATCGCGGACGCGGGATTCAAGGGATATGTGGCGCATGAATTCGTACCGACGGGGGATCCGCTGGAGTCGCTGCGGAAGGCGGTGGAGCTGTGCGATGTGTAGGCGGCTCTCGACTTCCGGCTTCCGGAACGCGCCTTCCGGAATGCGGCGCCTCGAGGTTTTCCGAAGATTCGAAGATCCCCACTTCTCGCAAAGCACGCGAGAAATGGCGCACCCGGGCGGAGTCGATTTACGGCAACCAATCCGGGCGTCCGTACTATAATTCGGCAATCTTAACGGGCTTGTTCTGGCTTCGTGTGGGATTACGAAAATCTGATGAGGAGCTTCCGATGATGCGTTCGAGGCTGATCTACTGTGTTCTTCCGCTTCTATTGCTCAGCGGCTGCAAGAAAAGCGACAGCGCGCAGGAGGCCTCCGCGGCTAAGCCGACTCCCAGCACGAACGCGGCGCCCGCTCCCGCTGCGCCGGCCGCGAGTGCAACCGTCGCTCAGGATGCAGCAGCGACGGAGGCAGGCGCCAAGATGGCCGCGGCCGATTGGGCGCTGAAGCAAGAGGAGATCAAGAGCGATCCCAACGGCGAGTGGGCGATTCAGGCCACCGCCTTCTCGACGTATAACGACGCCCAGGGCATGGCCGGATACTCAGCTAATCAGGCGACCGGAGCTCCTAATGTCGACAAGTACGCGGATGACGGGGCCGCCTGGACATCGAAGACTCCGGATGGCGGCATCGAATGGCTGGACTTGAAATATCCCAAGCCGGTATACGCGACCGAAGTGCGAGTGCGCGAATCGTGTGGCTCGGGAGCGGTGATCAAGGTTGAAGTCTTCGACGACAAGGGTGGGGCCCATGCCATTTGGCAGGGCAACGATCCCACGAAGGATTTGAACTACCTGATGGCGAAATTCCCCAAGACTGCTTTCAAGACTGACCGCGTCAAGGTCACGCTTGCGACCAACGTTGTCGGGGGGTGGAACGAGATTGATGCGGTTCAACTGGTGGGGACTGATCAGCCTTAGCCGAGTGAGCAGCGAGGAATGGGCACTGGCACCGCAATCATACAGATGGAGCAGATTTGACGACGAGATTGGTCAGCCCATAGCCAGGGCGTGCGGTTCATCAGACGGGGAAGCAAATTGAAGAACTATTGATTTTGCGAATGGGAACAACAAGAAAATGCTTGTGGACGGATTGCCTGTTCCGCATCGACTAATCACCTTGATTGACCGCGGACTTTGGCCTAGTACGGCAGCGGAAGCACAGTGGCAAAATATTCACTCTCTCGTTCCGGCAGAGCGAATCCATTTGTTCGCCCCTGAAGAAGACAAGATCTACCTCATGGCGCCGCCGTTTCGCACCGTGGCGACTATACGGCAGAGTCAGGGCAAGGGCAAGTTCTGGGATCGCTTTGCGGCACTTGAAGGCATATCACCTGAACTGTCGGTCGACATCGGTGACTTTGGACTTGGCTCGGATTCTCCGACTGTGCTCGACTATCGAGAGGACCGCAACAGTCCAACCGTGATTCGGCTCAAGTGGAGAAAGGCCGAGCGGCTCCCTAACGTTTGGGTGCGTTGCGCCGACACCCTGGACAAATTCGCCGATATGCTTGCATTAGATCGGAGCGACCAAACATCCCCAGTACCTACCTCCTAAACTCCGGTTTCTCTCGAGACAGCGGGGACCCGCTGCGTGGGTGCCTCGCCCGCGCAACAGCCGACTGTGCCCTCGGTCATTCATCGAAAGAATTTGCGTCAAAGCGGGGGTAGGCCCCATCCTTGTAGGGTGAGACATTCCGGACCCCCTAGCCTGCCGCGGGCCGATCGGCGCCGCGCTTCCTTTGAATTTTATCGCCTGTATTTTTTCGCCGTCTGCCTGCTTGCGATTTTTTCTCTTGCGTCACAGATTCCCAGCCTTGCGCAAAACGCGCGCAAGGATGGGGCATCCGCCGCGCAATCTGCGCCAAGCGCCGAATCTCGGGCAAGCTTTGATGCGGATCCTCCGGGACTGCTTTATCAGGGAGTGCCGGCGGAGTTGCCGCAGGATCAGGGGATGACTGGATTGCGATTGGAGTTATTGCGGTTGGGGACTACGGCGCGGCTGATGCAGGCGGTGGCCCATCCGGATGATGAGGATGGCGGGATGCTGACGCTGGAGGCGCGCGGGCGCGGGGTGAGCACGCTGCTGATGACGCTGAATCGCGGCGAGGGCGGGCAGAACAAGATTGGCAGCAATTTGTCGGACGTGCTGGGCGTGCTGCGTGCCGAAGAGTTGCTGGCTTCCGATCAGGCCTATGGAGTTCAGGAGCGGTTTTCGCATGTGGCGGATTTTGGGTTTTCGAAATCGCCAGACGAGACGTTTCAGAAGTGGGGCGGACACGATACGGCTCTGGCGGACATGGTGCGGGTGATTCGGACGTTTCGTCCGGATGTGCTGGTGGCGCGGTTTTCGGGGACGGATCGGGATGGGCACGGACATCACCAGGCATCCAGCATTCTGGCGAAAGAGGCGTTCCGGGCGGCGGCCGATCCGAAGCGGTTTCCGGAGCAGATTGCCGCGGGCTTGCTGCCGTGGCAGGCGAAGAAGTTTTACATCGGCAATGTGTGTGGCTTTGGGGCGATGACTTGTCCGGACGCGGATTTCACTTTGAAGCTGAATACGGGCGAGAAGAATGCGGACCTGGGTACGGGGTATGCGCAGTTCGCGATGGAGGGATTGCGGCACCAGAAGTCGCAGGGCGCGGCCAACTGGACGATGGATCCAGGGGATCGGTTTACGTTTTACCGGCTGGTGGATTCGGTGCTGCCGCCAACCGTGGCTAAGGATGGGCACGAGAAGAGTTTCTTCGATGGGATCGATACGACGATGCCGGGACTGGCGGCGCGACTCGGAACGGAAGAGAAGAAGGTTCCGAAGCTACGAACGGAATTGACGGAGATTGCGAAGGATGTCGCCGCAGCGGCGGATAGTGCGAAGGGGAGTGACGCCTCCGGCACAGTTGCGCCTTTGATGAAGGTAGTGGCCGAACTGAATCGAGTGAATGTCGAAGTTCGCGATAGCGGTCTGGCCGCGGGTCCCAAGCTTGAATTGCTCACACAGTTCGCGACCAGGCAACAAGATGCGGAGCGAGCGCTGAATCTGGCGCTGGGCGTGAGTTTGACGGCGGATGTTTCGTCCGACGGTCAACGCGAGGTTCATCCGGCGAAAGAAGCGGATGCGCTGACTACGGTTTCGCCGGGTCAGGAATTTCTTATTGCGGTGACGTTTCACAACGGATCAAAGCTGCCGCTGCTGATTGATCACGTCAAGCTGGAAGTTCCGGAGGGCTGGAACACGATCAACGGGAAGACGCGGCCTGAGATTGTTTCGGCGGGAGAGGATCTGCACGCGAACTTTCGTCTGCGGGTGCCGAAGAACGCGAAGTACACGCGGCCCTACTGGCATCGCGACGATCCCGATACCGAGGCGGTGAATCACATCGATGATCCGAAGTACGCGACGCTTCCCTTCCCGCCTCCGGAGATGCGGGCGCGGGTGGAGTATTCGGCAGGCGCGGAGAAAACGCGAAACGGGATCACAGCGGTCGTGGTCACGCCGTTTATCGATGACTCCGGGAAACAGCGGTCTCGGCCGCTGGCGATTGTGCCGGCGTTTTCGGTGATGCTGGAGCCGGGGACGCAGGTGATTTCAACGCACAACGGCGGGGCGACAACGGTCACAGTCGGCGTGACCAATAATCTGTCATCCTTGTCCGGCGGCGTGCTACGACTCGAATTGCCCGAGGGATGGCGCTCCGAGCCCGCACAGCAAGATGTGAAGTTCACACACCGAGGCGAGAAGCAGGATGTTCAGTTCAGGGTCTTGCCTGGCAGATTGCAGGAAGGGCGCGCGACCATCCGCGCTGTTCTCACTCAGCCTTTACTCGATTCTGGCTCGACATATAGCGAGGGATATACGCTGGTCACGCGCGAAGATCTGGGGAGTTTTTATTATTACCAGCCGGCGCGACAGCGGGTGAGTGTGGTGGATGTGCAGGCGCCACATGATTTGAGAGTCGGCTACATCATGGGCGCGGGAGACGATATTCCGACGGTGCTGAAGCAGGTGGGGATGGACGTCACGCTGATTCCGGCGGAGAAGATTGCTTCGGAGGATCTGAGCAAGTACGGAACGATCGTGCTGGGGATCCGTGCCTACGACACGCAGAAAGAAGTCGTAACCAATAACAAGAAACTGCTCGATTTCGTTTCCGCGGGCGGAACGCTGGTGGTGCAGTACAACGCCGGCACGGCCGACTTCAACTCGGGCAAGTTCACTCCGTATTCTGCGGAGCTGAGCCGGGCGCGGGTTTCGGTCGAGGAAGCTGCAGTGGAGATTCTGGCGCCGCAGGATTCCGTCTTGCACTATCCGAATACGATCACGGCGCGCGATTTCGACGGGTGGGTCCAGGAGCGCGGCTTGTACTTCATGGACAAGTGGGACGAGCATTTCACGCCGCTGCTCTCCTGTCACGATCCGAACGAAGACGCGCAGAAGGGCGGACTGCTCAGGGCGCAGTATGGAAAAGGGACTTACATCTACACGGGCTATGCCTTCTTCCGGCAGCTGCCTGCAGGCGTCCCCGGAGCGGTGCGTCTCTATGTGAATTTATTGAGCGCGGGCCACGAAAAGCAGTAGCCAGTTGCCAGCAGCCGCCAGTTCCATCTCGCGGTATCGAAAGGACGATGATGCACGCCATTCGCATTCACGGCTACGGCGGTCCAGAGGTCATGGAACTGGAAGCGCTCGCTACGGCCCATTCCCGGCATCGGGCAGGCAGTGATTCGAGTCCATGCGGCAAGCGTCAATTTTCTTGATGTTCAGAAGCGGCGCGGCGAACTGGTAGGGCAATCCTTCACCACCGGGGCAGCCCGGCGGGGTCTGATCGGCCGGCAACGCTAGGCAGCCAGGGGGTAGGAATGGTCGAGGCTCTGGGGCCCGAAGTCAGCAACCTCCGAGCGGGAGATCAAGTCAGTTTCG
>Ga0209380_10003240_pt1 | contig 10145 bp, 8 predicted proteins | sample HubBroMetageWFT6_FD_188347 | JGI IMG/M metagenome (GOLD analysis project Ga0209380, IMG submission 188347) | Warmed and freeze-thawed soil microbial communities from the Hubbard Brook experimental Forest, New Hampshire - Hubbard Brook CCASE Soil... | ecosystem: Environmental > Terrestrial > Soil...
TCGATCTGTCGGAGGTGCTCTTCATCCCGACGGCGAACGTGTGGGAGACGATTCCCGCGCCGCTGCTCGACCGGATGGAGCTGATCCGCCTGGACGGCTACACCGAGAACGAGAAGGTTGCGATCGCGCGCGATCATCTCCTCCGCCGCCAGGTGGAGCATGCGGGTCTGCGACCCGACGAGGTCACCGTCACCGATGCCGCGATTCTCGCGGTGATCACCGATCAGACACGCGAGGCCGGTGTGCGCAACCTCGAGCGGGAGCTCGGCAAGATGACCCGCAAGGTCGCCACCCGCATCGCTGCGGGTGACCTGGTTCCTCCTTTTGAGATCACGCCGGCGCAGGTGCGCGAGCTCCTCGGCAAGCCGAAGTTCGACAACGAGGTCGCCGAGCGAACCGCCGTGGCGGGCGTCGCCACCGGGCTCGCGGTCACCGGCACCGGGGGTGATGTCCTGTTCATCGAAGCCGCCAACTCCCCGGGCGACGGCAGGCTCACGCTCACCGGCCAGCTCGGCGACGTGATGAAGGAATCGGCGCAGATCGCCCTGTCCTACGTTCGTGCGCATGCGGAGGCGCTGGGCGTCGATCCCGAGGCGGCCCGTCAGAGCATCCACGTTCACGTGCCCGCCGGTGCGGTGCCGAAGGATGGCCCGTCCGCCGGTGTCGCGATGACCACGGCGATCGTCAGCCTCTTGACCGGGCGGCCGATGCGGAGCAGCGTCGCCATGACCGGTGAGGTGACCCTTCAGGGGCTCGTGTTGCCGATCGGCGGCGTGAAGCAGAAGGTGCTCGCGGCGCATCGCATGGGCCTGCGCGAGGTGATCCTGCCGCGACGCAACGAGAAGGACATCGAGGACGTCCCCGAGAGCGTGCGTGAGGTGATGACGTTCCACCTCGCCAGTCACGTCGAGGAAGCCATCAACGTCGCGCTCGAACCCATCGCGACCGAGGTCGCCGCCGCGGCGTAACGGCGCCGTATTTGTCAGAATCCGCGGCCGTGGCCAGAGCGGGTTCGCACGTCCGAGTCGTCGTCGAGGCGGCGCAGAAGCGCGCCTTTGCCTCGGCGATCGACTGGCCGGGCTGGTGCCGGAGCGGACGCACCCCGGACGCCGCGCTGGAGGCGCTCGCCGCATACGCGGATCGGTACAGCCCGGTCGCGGCCACAGCCGGGCTTCGGCTGCCGCCAATCCGAGGCATCGAATCCTTCGACGTCATCGAAGCGGTGAAGGGGGACGCCACGACCGATTTCGGAGCCCCGAGCATGGCTGCTACGGTCGAGACGCAACCTGCTACCGCGAGGGAAGCCGGCCGGATCGCAACCCTCCTCGACGCGGCATGGGCGACCCTCGACGATGTCCTCGCGACCGCACCGGCGCAGTTGCGCAAAGGGCCGCGCGGTGGGGGTCGCGATCGCGACGCGATGTACGACCACGTTCTCGGGGCGGAGCAGGCGTACGGGGGGAAGATCGGCGTGCGTGCAAAGCCCCCACCCTCCGCTGACGATCCTGCCGCGATGCGGGCGATGCGTGAGGCGTTCCTCTCGGTGATCCGCGCGGACCGCACCGGAGCACCCGCTCGCGAGCGTGGATGGGCGCCGCGCTACTGTGCCCGTCGCCTCGCCTGGCATGCGCTCGACCACGCATGGGAGATCCAGGACCGGAGCGGCTGACGAGGCGGAAGGGCCTGACGTCTCAGCCGGCGCGCGATTCGCTCAGGCGTTTCTCTATGCCGTCGAGGACGAGGCTGACGCCCTCGTCGGCTCGCCAGGTCGAGGCGTCGCTCGCACTGGACGGCCGTGGCTGCGCCATCTGCGCAATAGCCGGGGCGGCGGTGTCCATGGTCACTCGCACGCAGCCGCTGTACACGGTGAGGTCGTATCGATCAGGGTTGCGCATCGCTCCCGGCGTGTCCCACTGAACATCGGATGTCATCGCCCGGATGGGCTTGCCGTCCATGCGCACCTTCACAGACCCGGACGACAGCAGTGCGTGCACCGCGGTGTTTCGTGGCCGGTGCAGGGTCACCCCGACGATGCCGCTGTTGACCCGGATGGGGATGACGCCGCTCGGCGCCGGCAAGGTGCACGTGACATTGCCGGCACCGCTGTCCAGCTCGACTCCGCTGATGCTCAGACCGCTCAGATCGAGCACCGTGTTCCAGGTCCCACCGTGGATCTTGAAGTACCACGTGTGGTCGGGACTCAGCTCAACGGCGCCGTGATCGCCGCCACGGCGATTCTTGACGAGCACGAGACCGTCCGGACGAACCTCCACCGATGCCGCTCCGCCACCACCGACCGAGGTCGCGGGGTCGACCGCGCCGGGCGGTGCGGCGCGGACCAGCACACGCCATGAGCCCGAGTCGATTGCCAGGGTCATGACCTGGCCACCCTGCTTCCCCCCCGTCGCGTAAGGGGTGGCAAACGCCGACGCCGCGGCCTCGACCACCAGCGTGAACGCGGCGCTCTCGGCGGCCTCAACGCCGGCGGCCGCAAGGACTCGGGCCAGGTCGCGCGTCAGGCGGCTGCGCTGGACCACCGGCAGCGAGGTGAGCACCACGCTCGCGGCAGCCCGGTGGTCGAGCAGGAAACGGGACAGCTCGTCGCAGGCCTCGGCGACCTGTGAGCGCCACGACCGCGGCGAGACGGGTACGACCACGCGATCCAGCACCGCGTCAGCCACCAACTCGAGGAGCTGATCCTTGTCGCGCAGGTGCCAGTACAGGGAGGCGGCCTTGACGCCGAGGCGGTCGGCGAGCGCGCGCATGGAGAGGCCGTCGACGCCGACCGCGTCGAGCATCTCCAGGGCGGCCGCGATGACCACTTCGCGATTGAGCCCGGATGTCTCCGTCTCTTGACGGGCCACAGGTCTGTCCTCCGTTGTCCTCGGCCAGGATGCCAGGTCTTCAACTCGAGCTTGACTTCCCTAACAGTGTTTGGCTAGTATCGCACATGTCAGCGTTAGGTGGCCAAGCAAGGAAAAGGTGTTAGAGATGGAATCAACGCTCGAGGCGACCGGCCTCGTCAAGGCTTTCGGCAAGACTCGTGCCCTCGACGGGCTGAATCTGACCATGCGGTCCGGTCAGGTCATGGCTTTGCTCGGACCGAACGGCGCGGGCAAGACGACCTTCGTCAACCTCGTGGCGACGCTGCTCCGCCCCGACTCGGGGACGCTGTGCGTCAACGGCATCGATGTTGCCCGACACCCGGGTGCGGTGCGCCGGCTCATGGCCCTCGCCGGCCAGGCGGCAGCGGTGGAGCCCACGATGACGGGTCGAGAGAACGTCGTCATGGTCGCTCGCCTCTTCGGCGCCTCCGCGGCCGCTGCGCGTCGCGATGCCGCCCTGGTGCTGGAACAGATGGGTCTCAGCGACGCCGCCGACCGCACCGTGCGCACGTACTCGGGCGGCATGCGCCGCCGCCTTGACCTCGGCGCAAGCCTTGTCGGCCGTCCCCGGTTGCTCCTGCTGGACGAGCCAACCACGGGTCTCGACCCGCGCAGCCGGCTCGAGCTGTGGGACACGATCCGCACGCTGGTCACCAACGGCACTGACGTCCTCTTGACGACGCAGTATCTCGATGAAGCCGATCACCTGGCGTCACAGATCGCGATCATCGATCACGGTCGCGTGGTCGCCGCCGGGACGCCAAGGGAACTGAAGCAACGCGCCGGGCAGAATGTCGTCGAGGTCCGCGTTCGCGACAGCTCGGCGCTTGACCGGGTCGCCTTGACGTTGATGGCGATCGGCGACGGACCGGCGACGATCGACCGGCCGACCCACAGCGTGCGAGTCGCGCTGGGCGCCGACACCGAACGAGTCTTCGCTGCCCTTCGCCCGCTCGACGACACGGGCATCGCGATCGACGAGGTCTCGGTACGTCAACCAACGCTCGACGAAGCATTTCTTGCGCTCACCGGCGCCCCCAAGGAGGACGTGGCATGAGCATCGCAATCGCACCCCCGCGCGGCAATGCGGCAGGCCTCTTCGTCTCCACAGGGCAGATCGCTCGGCGCGTCCTGCTCAAGTTCATCCGCTCGCCGCAACTGGTCGTGGTGGGCACCGTGCAGGGCGCCATGTTCCTGCTCATCTTCCGCTACGTGTTCGGCGGCGCCATCGCACTCGCCGGCATCAACTATGTCGACTTCGTCGTGCCAGGCTTCATCACGACAGGCGTGCTCTTCACTGCGATGTACGCCGCCGCGGGCATGGCCGAGGACATGAGCGCGGGACTGATCTCACGGCTGCGTTCGCTTCCGATTCCGCGAAGCGCCGTGCTCATCGGACGCGCCCTGGCCGACACGGTGATCCAGATCTGGGGACTGGCAATCACCGTGGCAATCGGTTTCCTCGTCGGGTTTCGCCTCCATGGCAGCTGGAGCGCTGCCCTTGCCGCCGCCGCGCTGGTCGTGCTCTTCGGCTTTGTCTTCGAGTGGATGTTCGTGCTCCTTGGGATGCTCGCGGGCTCGGCTCAAGCCGCCCAGGGGTTTGCGCTGATCGTCTTCCCCTTCACGTTCGTCTCATCCGCGTACATCCCGGTGGCAACCATGCCGTCGTGGATGCGTGGCTTTGCCGAGAATCAGCCGGTCACCGTGATGGTGAATGCGGTGCGCACGCTCACTCAGGGACAACCTGCCGAGGCGCTGCTCGGTCACCCCGCGTCCTACTTCGTGATCCGGTCACTGCTGTGGTCGCTGGGGCTCATCGCCGTGTTCGCACCGCTGGCGGTCGCCAAGTATCGGCGCGGCTGATGGTGGCCGCTATGAATGCGATAGCGGTTGCCCAGCAGGAGCAAGTACCACTTGTTGACCAGCCCGAAGACCGGAGGTGATCTGCGTCAACGTGCTGCCGACGAGTCCCGTGGTCACGGTGGTCGCGTACGCGGCGTTCTGGTACCACACGTCGACCTGCAGCGAACCGCTGGCGTCGGTGAAGATTGCCTGACTGGGTACCGCAAGCACGTTCGTGGCGTCAGCGACGTCGATGCTCAGCGTTCCGGTGTATCCGTCGCGCAGGCTCGTGTCCGGTTGGCGGAGAGCGCATTCGGCATAGAACTCGGGTACCCCGCCGATCAAGGTTGGGCTAGTCGCGATGAAGGTGACGGTGCAGGGAAGGCTGTTGCCTGGCATTGGATTGACGATGACCGTCCCTGTCTGGCCGACCCGCAGGTTCCCCGTGTCGTTCTGAGAGAACGGCGCCACCGCAAGGAAGTCCGTCGCGCTGCCCATGACGATGAACGCTCCCGGCGCGGGCGCCGCGCCCGGCACCGGCGGCCCGCTGTTGCCTCCCGGGACGTTATCGCCGACCGAATTGTTCACCTCGAGGATCGTTGCTGACTCGGGCGCACGTAGTGAGGTCTTGGCTTCATCCTGTTGCGCTTTTACAAGGAGGAGTTTGGCGCTGGCCAGTTGGTATTGAGCCGAGGCGATAACAGCGCTCGAGCCACCGGCTTTCGCGGCGGCGAGTTGCTGTTGGGCGGAGCTTACGGCCGCGTTCGCCTGAAGCAACGTCGCCTGCTGAGTGGCATCGTTGAGGTGCGCAATCTGCTGACCTTTGGTCACGTTCTGCCCCACGTGGACGTAGATCGCCGACACCTGACCGAAGATGCTGAAGTTCACGTCCATGAGTTGCGCGGGCTGGAGCGCCGCAGAGGCGCTTGCGGCCGCCGAGACGTTCTGCCGCTCCACGGTCGCCAGCTTGGGCTCGGCCGGCGCCTTCGTGATGCGCATCAGAAGCACCGGGCCCACGACTATGACAACCACGACAAAGACGACCCCGGCGCCGATCCACAGCCTGCGCAGCAGCGTTTGATGATGGGCAACACTGCGATAGCCCGGGGAGGGCTGCGACTTGCGATCGTCGCCAGATCTCATCAGTTCTGCCCCTTTCCCTGCCCCACTCAGAGGTTTCCGGCCGAGCCGGAACCTGTCGGGCACACGATATCGTTTCGCGAGCCTTCGCCGCAGATCACACGGCTAGGAAACATTGATGGTCTGCTGCTGCTCCGGCGCCGCCGAATAGTTCGCGTCGCCGGCCTGGAACGCGTCGATGATGCATGTCCCAGGCAGTCCGCTGGTGATCGTGACCGTCGATCCAGAGATGCTGCACGTGAGTGGCGTGCTCGACGGGTCGATGTTGAAGGTCACGGGATTACCTGAACCGCCTCCGCTGGCTGTCACCGTGTACTGCTGCAGCGGCAAGCAAGGGCACGACGGTGCTTGAGATATGAACGTGATCGACTGCGGGGCCTGGGCCACCTCGAACTGTTCCTGTCTTTGCTGCGCGACGCTGTAGTCCGCGTTTCCGGGTTGGTTCGCGTCGATGACGCACGTGCCCGCTGCGATGAACGAGACCGCCCCTGTCGACGAGACGCTGCAGGCGGCGCTCGAAGGATCGGCGGAGAACGTCACGGCGCCGCCTGCCGCAGACGCGGTCACGCTGTAGCTACCGCCATATGTGGGGCTCGTGGGGCGGGGGCTGGTGATGGCGATCGACTGCGACGCTTTGCCGATGTCCCACGACATCGTCTTCGACGGCGCCGCGTTGTAGCGCGAGTTGCCCGCCTGGGTCGCATCGATCTCGCAGGCTCCGACCCCGATGTAGTCGATGGTGCCTGCCACGGACTTGCACACCGCGGTGGTCAGACTGCTGACCACCACCGGATTGCCTGATCCTCCGCCGGAAGCCGCCGGCTGATAGGACTGACCGTACGTCGCCGCAGTCGGGGTCGCGGATGTCCAGCTGATCGTCTGCGATAGAAGCGCCGGATTCGGTGTCGGCGTCGGTGGCGGCGGCGGGAGGCCGGCCGGAGTGGTCGGAGTGGACGTCGGACCCACGATTGGGAGAAGAACCGCTGTACCCGGAGCGTTGGTGCCGGCGCTCGGCGCAGGTTGGACGCCGGGCGCGACCGGGCTTGCGGTCGCAGTGGGCGGGTTGAAGAACGGGAGCAGGTTGCTGAAGAACCCAGACCCACCGGAGGGGCCCGGGGGTGCGGACACACTCCGCGCCAGGACGAGAGCCGCGATGAGCACAGCAACTCCCAGCGTGCCCAGCCCCACCCAGACTCGTGGCCTACGACTTCCGGGGGAGCGCAGGGCCGCGACCGTCGCGGTCGCCGCCGCCGAGTTGCCAGGTATGCCGGCCGGCAATCCGACACCCACGGCGCGGTTGGCCTGACCCGCCGCCACAGCCGTCAGGAGTGCCCGACCGTCCTTCCGCCAGCCTTCCCCGAGCGTGGCGCGTGCGTATTCATCCAATTCATGGCGAAAGTCGTCGAGCGTCGCGCTCCGCTTCGACGGGTCCTCGGCCATCCCCTGAGTGAGCAGCGGCCGCAGATCGACCCGCACGGCGGACTTGGACGCGCGACCGTCGAGGGATTCGACGAAGACCGCCGTCGCGGCGTAGAGGTCGGCTGCCGATGTCGGCGGTCCACCCGCAAGGACTTCGGGGGCCAGGTATGGCTGCTCCCCAGGCAGCAGGCCCGCGGTCACAGGCGTGCCGGCCAGACCGGCATCTCGAAGCAGCACGGCACCGGTGGTTTCGACCACGACCGAATCTGGCGTGAGATTGCGATGGAGGACACCGGCACTGTGCAGAGCCTCGAGCCCCGAGATGCAATCCTCGAGGAGGACGAGACTGGCGGCCGGCTCGAGGGGCCCATGTCCGTGCAGCAAGCGAGACAGGGTGGTGCTGCCCGGGAGGGACTCGTAGACAACGGCGCCGGCGCGCCTGTCGAACTGCATCACCGAGACGAGGTTGGTGTGGCGCACCTCTCGGAGCACGCTCATGTCGCCCTCAAGACGGCGCATGAAGGCTCGACCGGACTTGAGCGCGGGAGTCAGGACCCTGATGTCCACGAGCGCGCCGCTCGCCTCCGACCGTGCCGCGATCAGGACCCCGCACGCGTCAGATTCGACCTCTCCAAGAGGCGTGAATCCGCGCGCAGGTGTTGTCGACGCGACCTTCGGCCCCCGCCTTCTCAGCATCCCCATCCCCATGGATTCAATTATGCCCAAGTGACTGCGCCAGCGTTGTTCTCCACGTCCGACGAGACCCTCAGCGCACCGCCTTTTTCACCAGCGCGGTGATCTTGGCCTCTTCGGTGGCGGTCAGCCTGGTGAGCGCGTACTGAATCGGCCACATGACGCCGTCGTCGATTTTCGCCTTGTCGCTGAAGCCGAGCGTTTGGTATCTGACTTTGAACTTCCCTGCGTTTTGGAAGTAACAGATCACATTGCCGTCCTTGGCGTATGCGGGCATTCCGTACCACGTTTTCGGCGTGAGACCCGGTGCTGCGGCCGTGATCAGTGCGTGGACCTTCTTGGCAATGGCGCGATCCGGCTCCTGCATCCTGGCGATAGCCGCTAGCAGCTCCGCCTTCCCATCCGCCTTGGCCGCCTCGGCCTTGAGCTCCCGGACACGCTCGCGGGCCGCCGCCTTTTCTTCGGCGCTGAATCCCGCGGATGCCGCGCCTTTCGCGCTGGTGCTTTTCGCACGATTCTGGGTGCTCTTGGTCGCCGTTTTGGTCGGGGCCATACTTCGCGACTCCTGTTCGAGAGTTGACGAGAACGATCGTGAGTCTATTGCCACAGGCTGCCGGCGGCGTGAGCCGGAGCGTGCCGCCCAGTGAGCAACGACCGAGTGCCGATGAAGGGAATCGAACCCGTTACTGCGCCATTCGGAACCGGGCTCCGTGACGGAGCCTAATATCGACTGATGCGGCGCATCGTCGCGCTTGTCCTTCGGCTGGCGTCCGTCCCGGTGGGCGTTGGGGTTGGTCTCTGGACCTCGCAACTCATGACATTTCCGAGCCAATGCTCGCCTGAGGGCATCTGCCTCCTCAGGCTTGTTGCAATACGCACCTTCGCGACCTGGCAATGCGCCCTGTTCGGTGCGGGTGCGTCGGTCGTCATGCTTCTCCTTTCATTGGCCGTGACGCGACTGCCGTCGACTCGGGAGTTCAGGGCGTCCTGAACGACTGATAGTGCAGTAGCGACACCGGTCCGCAGGCTGAGGCTGATCGGTTATCCAAGGGTCGACGTGCGACGCGTTTGACGCGGATGTAACCCGGGACATCTATCTCGTTGAGCGGGCGGTTATCAGGACCCTTGACAAACGGACCGAGCATCCCACCCCGACGTAAATGCATCGGTACTGCCTGGATTGTGTCCGGTGCAGTAGATGTCGCCAACAAGGAACCCTTGCGCGCCAGCGGCGACTATCGCGAGGTCAGTCTTGAAGACGTTTGCTCCGTAGGTCAACACGACGTGAGCGATTCCGCCGGTAGGCAAAATGTCGACGGTGATGGACTCGGCCGGCCACTCGGGGTCCTGGCATCCACCAACCGGATCGCAGGGAGCGCCACCACTGTCGCCACCCTGCGAGTCCAGATTCAGCTGATTGGCCAGCCGTACTGTGAACGGGCAAAGGCTGAAGCGGTGGCCTGGACTCGGGGAAGTCCCAGTCAGTCCGCCGTCACACGTGGTGAATTTGGTGCCATGTTCCACACACAAGGCGTCGCGACACGGCGGAAACACGAGTTCCGCGATACGTCTGAGCTGGTCCACACTTGCGATCGGCGAGGGCGTGGAAGTCTGCGCTGCAGTTGGCGCCGCGGTAAGGCTGGGTGAAGCAGTTGGCGCCGCGGTAAGGCTCGCTGACGGGGTGGTCGTCGCCGAAGTGGTAGCCCCGCAGCCGGCAACCGCAAGGAACAGCGCTCCTGCCGCCGCTAGCCACACACTCCGTCGGACCAGCAACCCGAGTACCCGGTAGGACTCCGAGCACCTACCGAGCACGGACGCTCTCAAACAAAGCATCGATTCCGGCGGAAGAGTCGAATGGTCGCGAGGTTAGCCAGGCAGCAAGCGCTCGGTATTCGCAGTACAGGGCTGCGCTAACCGCCGTCCGAGTGTCGATCACCTCGGCCAGACTCAACAGCATCTGGACGATGCAAGCCGGCTTGTCCTTCGCAAGGTCTGAATCTGACCCCTTCACGGAGCCATTTTAGGGTCATTCCGGTCCACTCCAGGGCATCAATTCGTATTCCAAGGACCCATTTCGAGAGTGCCGAGGAAGGGAATCGAACCCTTACGCCCTTACGAGCACAGCGCCCTGAACGCTGCGTGTCTACCAGTTCCACCACCTCGGCG
>Ga0209380_10003242_pt1 | contig 10141 bp, 6 predicted proteins | sample HubBroMetageWFT6_FD_188347 | JGI IMG/M metagenome (GOLD analysis project Ga0209380, IMG submission 188347) | Warmed and freeze-thawed soil microbial communities from the Hubbard Brook experimental Forest, New Hampshire - Hubbard Brook CCASE Soil... | ecosystem: Environmental > Terrestrial > Soil...
CCGCTGCGATGCCCTCCCAGGCGACGGCGGGAATCGTGAACTTCGTCACGCAGTGGAAGTCCGCAACTACCCGGCAGCGCGGCAGGCTGCCGATCTCAGCCCAGCTCCACCGGTGCTCGCGCCCCGAATCGGTGGCGCCCGACACGCGCAGGTCCCAGGTGTCGGGATGGAACGTGGGAACCGGGCCGTAGTGCAGCGCCGGCCATGCCTTCGGGACGTACTGACCCGGCGGAAGGGCGTGCCCGGGCACCGCCTGCGGTACCTGCTCCGCCTGCTGCGCCGCGGCCAGCGGCTGTGTGCCGCTGGCCGGCGCGCGCGCGGCGGTCACTGGCCGCAGCAGCGCGGAAAGGCTGACCGAGGTCTGCGGCACGCCGACCTGCCGCGCACTGGTCTCCGGATGCCTCATTACCGGCTGACCTGCTCCTTCCCGCACCGCGCCGTCGTGGCGCTGCGCACCGGCCCCTTGCCCACAGGTGGGGCTATCTTGCCACCCCGCTCCGAGTGCTCCACCTCGCACCCGGCGCGGGGCCCACCCCTGGCGGGTTTTGGAGGGTCCGCGGGGGGTGTCCCCCCGCGGGTTGAGTTATGCTGCGCCGCGTGCGCCATGAGTACTGGTTGCCGCCCGGCGACCCTGACCAACCTGGCCAGCGCTGAAACTCACCGAGCACGAAGCGCGGCGGCTACTCGCCACATCCCCGGTCGCGAGGATGGCCACGGTGACCGAAGTCGGCCGGCCGCACATCGTCCCCGTCACCTTTGCGGTGGACGGGAACTACATCTATACCGCAGTCGACGCGAAGCCCAAAAACGAGACCGCCGCCCGCGGTCTGCAGCGGGTCCGCAACATTGAGGCAGAACCACGGGTGGCGCTGCTCGCCGACCACTACGCCGACGACTGGACCTCGCTGTGGTGGGCGCGCGCCGACGGCCGCGCGTCGATCGTGACCGAACCGCAACTTGCTGCCCGGCCGATCGCGCTGCTGACCGCGCGCTACCCGCAGTACCGCGACGTGGCTCTGCCCGGCCCGGTGATCGCGATTCTGGTGGAGCGGTGGTCCGGCTGGGCCGCGTCACCGCCCAGGTAGTGCCTTCCCGAGGCGCAGCCGCGGCATCGTGACGCCACTCTGGCCCGCGACCCGGCATCGCTCCGGGTCACGGGCCAGATCCCCTCCTGGGTGCGCCGGTGGCTGATCAGCCGTGGCTGAGGATCAGAGAACTATTCGAGAGCGTGCCGACGGCCCACTCGTTGGCGGCGCCGGCCACGGCGGCGGCGGCGAACAGCGGACTGTAGCTGCCGACGGTGGGATCGGTGTCAACCGACCAGGCGCTGCCGTTCCAGCGAAGGATCATTCCCTGCACCGTCCCGCCGTTGATGCTGGGCACGTTGCTCCCGACGGCGTATACGTCGTTGGGCCCGCGGGCCGCAACGCCGGTGAGGCCGGGATCGGCACCGGGCGTCGGGCTGGGGACGATGCTCCAGGCGGCGCCGTTCCAGTGCTCGATCAGTGTGCTGCCCCCGACGGCTGAGGTCGCGCCGATGTCCTCGCCGACCGCCCAGGCGTCGCTGGCTGAGATGTCGGTCACCGCGCCGATCGTTGAGGTGTTCGCCCCGGCCTGCGGCATCGCCACCACCGACCACGCGGTGCCGTTGAAGTGCAGCGCCTCGGGGACGAATTCGTCGGTCGCGGTATTCAGGGTGCTGCCCACGACCCAGATGTCACTCGCCGAGCTAGCCGAGATCGAATCGTTTGTTCCGGGGGTGAAATCGGGATCGGGTATGGTCACCTGGCTCCACGTGGTGCCATTCCAGTGCTCGAGGAGCGAGCTGTTGGCCTGGCCGACGGCCCATGCGTTGGTGGGGCTCAGGTCGACCACGCCGGTCAGCTCCGCGACATAGCCCGTTGCGACCAGCGAGGAGTTCACCGACCACGCAGTGCCGTTCCAGTGCTCCATCAGCGTGCCGTCATCGTGCTTTCCGAGGACGCTCATCCCGACCGCCCAGGCGTCGGTCGGCCTGCTCGCGCTGACCGATAGCAGGCTGGAGGGCACGCCCAGGGTGGGCGTGGCGACAAGCGACCACCCGGTGCCGTTCCAGTTGTAGCTGACCGGCGGCGGCGGCGCCTGGCCGGCCGCAGCGAATTGCTCGCCGACGGCCCACGCGTCGGTACTGTTCAGGGCGGACGCCCCGGTCAGCATCGTGTTGTTCCCGGTCTGCGGGACCGTCACCACGCTCCAGCCGGTCGAGGCTGACACCGCCGCGCCGAACAGCAGCGGCGCACCGGCGAGCGCGACGACGCCGACCCACCTCTTATATCGGAACCTGGGGCCGACCCGGTCACCGGCGTCTTCACGATCGGGCGGGATTCCCCGGCCGCGCCGTGAACTGACATACATCGGGCGCACGTGTCCTCCTTAGGACGTAAATGGTTGAGCAGACACAGCGAGGATGGACCGGTGCCTCTTAAGGTCGTCTTAATTTCTTCTGCCACCCGCGAGCGCTGCGCGCCGCCCGGGCCCGGTTGCCGCGGCGGCCGGCCCGCCCTGGGCGCCCGGACCTGACCAGCCAGGCGGGGTGCAACGGGGTGACTGGCGGGGATGCGGGCGCGCTGCGTATTCAGCTGCTTGGCCCAGTACGGGCTTGGCGGGGCGAGCAAGAAGTTGAGCTTGGCGGGCCGCGGCGGCGGGCGGTGCTGGCGATGCTGGCCATGTGCGCCAGCCAGGCGGTGTCGCGCAGCGAGCTCATCGACGGGCTGTGGGGCACGGACCCGCCGACCAGCGCGGTGAACAGCGTGCATGTCTATGTCGCCGGGCTGCGCCGGGTGCTGGAACCACACCGGGCGCGCCGGGCGCCGGGGCAGGTGCTGTCGGCCAGCGCGCCGGGGTACCGGCTGCGGCTGGAGCCGGGCCAGCTGGACGCGGCGGCACTTGACCGGCATCTAGCACAGGCGGTCCGGTCAACCGCCGCAGGTGACCTGGCGGCGGCGGCCCGGTCCCTGGATGCCGCCAAGGGGCTGTGGCAGGGTGCAGCGCTGGCCGGCATTCCCGGCCCGTGGGCCGACATCGAGCGGGTCCGGCTGGGCGAGCTGCGCCTGACCACCATCGAGGAATCTATCGACGTGATGCTGGCGCTTGGCGGCCACCACCAGGCCGTGGCGCAGCTGGCCGGGCTGATCCGCGAGCATCCGCTGCGGGAGAGATTCCGCGGTCAGTTCATGATGGCGCTGTACCGGTGCGGCCGACAGGCGGATGCCTTGGCCGAGTTCGCCGCCGCCCGTCGCTTCCTGGCCGGGGAACTCGGCATCGAGCCCGGCCCCGGGCTGCGCCGCCTGCACCAGCAAATCCTCACCGCCGACGCCGAGCTCGACTTGTCGAGCGCGGGGGGCACGCCGGCCAGCCTGAACGTCCTGGCGGCGCCCGGGCCGCGCCTGCCCGCGCCGGTTCCCCGAGAATTGCCAGCGGACGTAGATGCCTTCACCGGTCGGTCGGGCGAGCTGGCCGAGCTAGACCGGCTGCTGTCGGCCGGGAGCCAGGCGGCCCGTGGTGACGCGGAGAGCGGGGGGCCGGCCGCGGTAGTGATCTCAGCGGTGGCCGGGAGCGCCGGGATCGGCAAGACCGCGCTGGCCGCGCGCTGGGCTCACCGGGTTCGTGACGCGTTCCCGGATGGACAGCTGTACCTGAACCTGCGCGGGTACGACCCCGGCGAGCCAGTGACTACGGCCGACGCGCTAGCAGGGTTTCTGCGCGCGCTCGGGGTGGCCGACCAGGACATCCCGGCCGACGTGAGCGAACGCGCCGCACGGTATCGCAGCATGCTGGACGGGCGGCGAATGCTGGTGCTCCTCGACAACGCCGCCAGCACGGCCCAAGTCAGTCCGCTATTGCCCGGCAGCCCCTCCTGCTTCGTGGTGGTCACCAGCCGCGACTCCCTGGCCGGTCTGGTGGCCCGGCACGGTGCCCGGCGGCTCGACCTGGACCTGTTGCCACCTGCTGACGCGGTCGCGCTGCTGCGGGCACTGATCGGCGCGCGGGTGGATGCCGAACCCGCCTCGGCCGCCACGCTGGCCGAGCGGTGCGCACGGCTACCGCTGGCCCTGCGGGTGGCCGCCGAATTCACCGCCGCCCGCCCGGCTCTGACCCTGGCTCAACTGGTTGACCAGCTGGCCGGTGAGCAGCGGCTGAACCTGCTGGACGCCGGCGGCGACCCCCGTACGGCCGTCCGGGGTGTCTTCTCCTGGTCATACCGGCACCTGTCCGTCCACGCCGCCCGGGCGTTCCGCATGATCGGCCTGCATCCCGGCCCCGATCTTGACGCCTATGCGGCCGCCGCCTTGTCCGGCGCCTCCCTCCAGAACGCCCACGACGCTCTTGACCTGCTCGCCCGGGCGCACCTGATCAGTCCCGCCCGCCCCGGGCGCTACGCCATGCACGATCTGCTCCGCGCCTATGCCACCGAGATCACAGCCACCGAGGACGCGCGAGCGGCGCTGACCCGCCTGTTCGACTACTGCCTCGGTGCCGCCGCCGCAGCCATGGACATCCTGGTCCCCGCGGAACGGGACCGCCGGCCCCGTGTTGCCCGGCCGACCACGCCCATCCCGCCGGTGGCCGACCCCGCGGCGGCGCGCGCCTGGCTCGACACCGAACGGGCCGCCCTGGTGGTGGCCGCCGGGTACACCGCCGCCCGCGGCTGGCCCGGCCACGCAACCCGGCTTTCGGCCATCCTGCGCCGCTACGTCGAGACCGGCGGCCACTATACCGACGCTGTCACCATCCATACTCACGCCCGCCAGGCCGCCCGCCAAGCCGGCGAGCGCGCCGCCGAGGCTCAGGCGCTGAACTGTCTCGGCCTCATCAACGGGCGGATGGGCCGCTACCCGGAGGGCGCCGAGCACCTCCAGGAGGCCCTGGCGCTGTTCCGCGAGACCGGCGACCGGTCCGGTACCGCCCGGGCGCTGACCAACCTCGCTTCGGCCAAGTGGCGGCAGGGCCAGTACCTGCAGGCCGCGTCCCACAACCGGCAGGCCTTGGCGCTGTGCCGGGAGATGGGTGATCTCATTGGCGAAGCTCATGCCCTGAATGGCCTCGGCCTGGTCGACTGGCAGCAGGGCAGGTACTCCGGCGCCGCCGACCACTTCCAGGGGGCTCTGGACCTGTTCCGGGAGCTCGGTGACCAGTCCAACGAAGCCCACGCGCTGGGCAACCTCGGCATGGTCGGCGGGCGGCTGGGCCGCTTCGCGCAGGCCGACGAGCATCTCCGGGAGGCCCTAGCGCTGTTGCACGAGATCGGCGACCGGTCCGGTGCGGCCAGCGCGCTGACCGACCTCGGCTCGGTTGCGTGCCGGCAGGGCCGCTACCGGGAGGCCGCCCGCCACCACCGGCAGGCCCTGGCCCAGTTCCGCGAGATCGGCGAGAAGACCGGCGAGGCCGAGGCGCTCAACGGCCTCGGGGAGGTCCTGCTGGCAACCGGCCAGGCCGGCCACGCCCGCGCGGAGCACGCTGTGGCCATCTCCCTGGCCAGCCAGATCGGTGACAAGCACGAGCAGGCCCGCGGCCGCAACGGCCTCGGTGCGGCCCTGCTCGACAGCGCCCTGCCTGATCAGGCCCGTGCGCAGCACGCCTCCGCCCTCGCCCTGGCCAGCCAGTCCGGCGACCGGTACGAGCAGGCCCGTGGCCTGGACGGCCTTGCCCGCAGTTACCAGGCGGCCGGTGACCCAGGCCGGGCCGGCCGGCACTGGCGCCGAGCCCTGGCCCGTTATACCGACCTGGGTCTTCTCGAAGCCGACGACATCCGCAGCCGGCTGACCGCGCTCGGCGGCGCCGCGTTCCAGGATCTCGGCGAGGCCGGCCTGAAAATGCCGGTCACCGTGCGCGCCCAGACCGGGTAGTCCTGGGCCGGCTGGCTCACAGTCCGGCGACCGCCGGGATCACCTCGCCGCCGATCACCTCGATCGGGCGCACCTCCCACACCCTGGCCACCCCGCCGATCGCGGCCTGGAACCCCATCTCGGCGAGCGCGCCAAGCTGGTCGATGACCTGCCCCACCCGCTCCCCGTTCTCGCCCACGTCGAACCTGAAGTAGCAGGTTTTGACGATCTCGCTGTAGTCGCGCCCCTCGGCGTCGCAGTGCGCGCGCAGGACGTCGAGCTTGCGGGCGAGGTCGGGGCCGGTGAAGAGGTTGCACGCCTGCGCATAGCGTGCGACGAACCGCAGCGTCTTCCGCTCACCGGAGCCGCCGATCATGATCGGCGGATGCGGCTGGGACAGGGCCTGCGGCGAGTTGAGCGGCCGCTCCAGCTGGTAATGCTTGCCGGTATACGGGGTCTCGTCGCCGCGCCACATCTGCAGGCAGATCTGCAGCGTCTCCTCGAGCCGCTCGAACCGCTCGGCGACCGGCGGGAACGGTATCCCGAGGCCGCGCGACTCCTCCTCGTTCCACGCGGCGCCGATACCCAGCCAGGCCCGCCCGCCGGACAGCACGTCCAGCGTGGTAATGATCTTCGCGAGAATCCCAGGGTCCCGGTACACGGTGCCGGTCACCAGAGTCAGCAGTTTTGCTCTGGAGGTGCAGGCGGCCAGATAACCCAGCGTGGTGTAGGCCTCGAGCATCTCCCGTTCCGGCGGTCCGATGACTCCAATCTGGAAAAAGTGGTCCATCACGCTGATGAAATCGAAGCCGGCGTCGTCGGCGGCGGCCGCCACCGTCGCCAGGTCGGCGCCGAGCCGGGCGGGGCCGCCCGGCCAGGTGAAGTCCGGGATCTGCAGTCCGATCTGCACGCGATCACCTCCGCGGACGAGCCTGCCACATCGCGGGCGGACGGCGGGCGAAAGCGGGCGTCAGAACGGCCGTTTAGACTGCTCATCGGGCACCCGAAAGTCAAGACCTGATGAAGGAACTTGGGACTCGCTTTCCTATTGCTTTGTAGTGATCTACTCTGGCGCTGACCGTTCATTACTCCCTGCGTGCTCATCCTCCTCATGGAGACCGCGATGCAGACAGCCCGCCGTGCGGGCATCGTCCTCGGCTCCATCTCCGCCGCCATCGCGACGCTGGCAGCGGCCATGCCCGCGCGCGCGGCCGACCCGCCCAGCTGGCAGATCGCCGCCAAAGCTCATTACGGTGCGTCAGCCAACGCCTCGGGCTATTCGGCACTGGTCGTGCTGGCCAAAAATGACGCCTGGGCATTCGGCGGGACCAATCCGGGCGGGCCGAGCACACCGACCGCCGTGCGATGGAACGGGTCGCGCTGGCAGCCGTCGTCGCTGCCGGCCGGGCTCAACGGGTTCATCGTCGCGGCCGCGGGCTCGTCGGCACGCAACGTCTGGGCGGTCGGCGACGGCTACGCGCTGCGCTGGAACGGCGTCAGGTGGAGCGTCGCCAAGACGTGGCGGACAAACAACGAGGTAACGTCCATCGCCGTCATCAGCCGCACCGACGTCTGGGTTTTCGGGTCCTCCAGCTTCAGCGGCCAGCCGAGCCTCGGCACGTGGCACTACGACGGGCACGGCTGGGCGCAGGTAACCGCGGCGGCCGGGGCCATCGCCGGGATATACCGCGCGAGCGCGGTCTCGGAGAACAACATCTGGGCGATCACGGTCAGCCCGCGCGGCGGCTCGGTGGTGCACTACAACGGCACCGCGTTCGCGAGCGTGCCCGCCGCCGCCGCGGCCCTGGCCAACACCCAGCTCAGCGACGTCCTCGCGGTGTCACGGCACAACGTCTGGGTGTCGGGGACCACCCCGGTGAACGCGGCGGACGGGCACCTGGTGCTGGCACACTGGAATGGCAGGTGCTGGCGCCGGTTCATGGCGCCGTGGCCGGTGCAGCAGGCCGATCGGTTCGCCACCGACGGCGAGGGCGGGGTCTGGATCCCGGTCGTGACCGAAGGAAACGACTCACCCACCTGGATTCTGCATCTGTCGCGCGACGGCGACTGGACCCGAACCCAGATCACCGCCGCCCGCGGATCCGGGGTTGGCGTCGGCGACCTCGCGCTGGTCCCGGGGACCACAACGCTGTGGGGTACCGGCGGCATGGTGACCACCTCGGGCGGTGAGGCCGCCATCTGGGATCACGGCGTAGATATCGACCGCCTGGCGGTCCAGATCCACCACTGGGCGCCGCGGGACCACCCAGCCATCGCCGGCCGCGGGGTGATCCGGTTCTACCTGACCCTCGGAAACAACGCGGCCGTCCAGGTGTTCCTGATTCCGCGCCACTACTGGGCGCGGGCCAGGATCGACCAGCCGCGAGAGCCCGCGTCGAGCACGTGACCGATTGGCAGGCGTGGCGTAAAAGGCGGTCTTAAGAGCGGGTCGGGGTATGCTCCTGCGCCGCGGCAGCAAGCTCTTGGGCCAGGTCGTCCGCGTCCAGCCTGGCCTCGATCTTGCGCAGGTCCTCGACCCGCGCCCTGGTCTCGACCTGACGCGGGGTAAGCAGCGAGCAGCAGTCCTGGTCCGGCAGCTCGGAGATCTGCAGGGTGGCGATCCGGCGGGCCTCGGCCATGATCTCGGTCTTGTCCAGGCCGATGAGCGGGCGCAGGATCGGCAGTTTGACCGCGTCGTCCAGTGCAGTGATGTTGGTCAGCGTCTGGCTGCTGACCTGGCCCAGCGAGTCGCCGGTGACCAGGGCCGCCGCGCGCAGCCGCCGGGCCAGTGCCTCGCCGGTCTTGAGCATCAGCCGCCGCTGCGCCATGATCTGCAGCCTGCCCGCCCCCGAGGACGCCACCTTTTGCTGCGTCCGCCCGAACGCGACCACGAACAGCCGTGATCCGCCCTGGAACTTGTCCAGCTCCCGGACCAGGCCGTACGCCTTGTACACCGACTCGGGCCCGGTCAGCGGCATGCCGGAGAAGTGCAGGAAGCTGCAGCGCAGGCCGCGCCGCATCATCCGGTAGGCGGCCACCGGCGAGTCGATGCCGCCGGACATCAGCACCAGCGCGCGGCCGCTCATGCTGACCGGAAGCCCGCCCTGGCCAGGCAGCCCCTCGGTGAACACGAACACCTCGGACTGATCGACCTCCACGAACACGGTGGTGTCCGGGTGGGACAGGTTGACCGGGTAGCCGTACGCCTCCTGGATCCTCGCGCCGATCAGGGTGGCGAGCTGCGATGAGTTCATCGGGAAGCGCTTGTCCCGGCGCCTGGCCCGGACCGCGAAGCTGCCCGGCCGACCGGCGGTGAGCTGCACGGCGGCGGCCACCGCCGCCTCGGGGTCCTTGTCGACGCGCACCGCGCGGCAGACCCGGGACAGGCCCATGACGTTGCGCATCCGCTCGGCCAGCAGGTCGGCAGTTTCCGCCGCGGCCTCCCCCGCCTCCAGCACCCGCAGCACGATTACGCCCTCGCGCTGCCAGATCTGCACCCGGGCATCGAGGTCGCGGGTGGCCCGCCTGATGTTCTCGTGCAGCAGCCGCTCGAACTGCTGCCGGTTCTTGCCCTTGAGCACGATCTCGCCGAGCTTCAGCAGAACGCACGGCTCGTGCAGTGCGCCCTCGACGCCACTGCACGCGTCGCGGGAGGTTAGGGGCAGCGCGGACATCCTTACAGTCTGCCAGCACCATGGCAGGGGCCGGACCGCGTCTGCCGCCGGGCATGGGTTAACGTGCCGATACCGGGCAGGGTTTGCGGGTGAGGCATGCAACTAACCAGTGCGGAGGAAGCCATCGTGACCGCGGTACCAGACATCATGCTGAACAACGGCAACACGATCCCCCAGTTCGGCTTCGGCGTGTTCCTGGTGGAACCGAAGGACACGGTCGAGGCCGTGTCCACCGCCCTGCAGGCGGGTTACCGGCACATCGACACCGCGGAGATGTACGGCAACGAGCGGGAGGTCGGCCAGGCCATCGCCAAATCCGGCCTCGACCGCGGGGACGTGTTCGTCACCAGCAAGCTGGGCAACGACAGCCACCGTCCCGATGACGCCCGCCGGGCGTTCGACGGCACGCTGGAGGCCATTGGGTCCGACTACATCGACCTGTTCCTGATCCACTGGCCGCTGCCGACCAGGTACGACGGCGACTACGTGTCGACGTGGCAGACACTGGAGGAGTTCTACCGGGACGGCCGGGCTCGCTCGATCGGCGTCTCGAACTTCCAGCCGCACCACCTGCGGCGGCTGCACACCGAGTGCGAGATCCCG
>Ga0209380_10003243_pt1 | contig 10141 bp, 6 predicted proteins | sample HubBroMetageWFT6_FD_188347 | JGI IMG/M metagenome (GOLD analysis project Ga0209380, IMG submission 188347) | Warmed and freeze-thawed soil microbial communities from the Hubbard Brook experimental Forest, New Hampshire - Hubbard Brook CCASE Soil... | ecosystem: Environmental > Terrestrial > Soil...
ATGGAGAAGACCAAGAATGCGTTTCCCAACGTTGCCGATTTGGTCCGCAAAGAAGCGTTCCGCCGCGTCTCCACCTAAAGACCGGTCGCAGGTGCGGGTTGGAATTCCGAAGGTGCTGAATGTGTGGACGACTCACCAGTTCTGGGTGGGCTTTCTGCGGGCGATCGGCATTGAATCGGAGAATATCGTGTTCAGTTCGGATACTTCGGAGGAGCAGGGGCGGGAGTTCGGCAAGGGGCGCGGCACGGTGGATTGCTGCTATCCGGTGAAGTGCATCAGTGGGCATTACGGGGAGTTGGTATTCGGACAGAAAAAGAAAATTAATATTCTGCTGAGTCCGATGATTCATTCGCTGCCTTCGGTGCTGCATGGGCATGTGGTGGATACGGTGACTTGCACGCGTGTGATGGCGGGGCCGGAAAGCATTAAGTCTGGATTTTTGAAGGAGCGCGACGTTTTTGGCGAGAACGGGATTACGTATGCTTCTCCGTTTGTGAGTCTTGGCGACCGGCATATGGTCGTTGAGCAGCTGCATAGTTCGCTTAAAGATACGTTTAATCTTGAACTGGAAGAGACGGAGCGCGCGGTCAAGGCGGGGTTTGCGGCGCTCGACAGTTTTACGGAAAAAGCGCGGCAGCAGAGCCGGGATATTTTGACCTGGTGTGTGAAGAATCAGAAGCCGTGCATTCTGGTGCTGGCGCGTCCTTATCATATGGATACGGGGATCGGGCATGAAATTGAGGGGGACTTGCAGGCGCATGGGTATCCGATTTTGTGGCTGCAGTATCTTCCTGGTGATTTGGACTTGATGAACTGGTTGTTTGAGGCGGATTTGAAAGCGGGGAAGATTAAGAGTCCGTTTGATATTACGGATGTGTGGACTTCTTCTTACAGCAGCAACACCAACGAGATTATGTGGGGAGCGAAGGTGGCAGCGCGGTGTCCGTGGATTACTTGCGTGGTGCGGCTTTCGAGCTATGAGTGCGGGATGGATCAGCCGACTTACACGCCCACGCAGAAAATTGTGGAAGCGACGGGGACGTTGTTCTTCAAGTTTGGGGATCTGGATTCGACGAAGCCGGCGGGCGGGGTGAAGATCCGGATCGAGACGATTGTTCACTACATGGCGAAGTATTCAAGAAAGATCATGCAGCAGAAGCTGGGATACCTGTCGCCGGAGTGCCCGCTGGGGACGGTTCCGGCGTTTGAAACGGCGGGAGTGATGGAGGGGGAAGGGATTCGGGAAGAGGCAGGAGTGGCGCAGCCGGTTTCTGCATCGGCTTCGTGAACGGAAATGACGATTCCCGGTAAGTTGTCGATTTATGCCGCCCTGGCGGGTGCTCTAGCCGTGGCTCTGGCTTGCTCTGTGTTTGTCTTCGCCCTTGCCGGAGCCGGAGATAAGGATAAAGGAAACACTTCTGAAGTGAAGTTCGCTGCTGGCGCGAAACTGGTGCTGGTGCCGACGCTGGTGACCGACAAGTCGGGCAATCACATCAGCGGACTCAAGCAGGAAGACTTCACGGTGCTGGAAAATGGGGCTGAGCAAAAGCTTGCCACGTTTGAGGAAATCACCAGCGACCCGCACCGCTTGTCGCGTCCCAAGAATCCCAACGAATTCAACAATGCGCTCGCGGGCGGCACGTCTGCGCGACGCGTTACGCTGATCGTGCTCGACTTGATTAACACGCCCTTTCTTGATCAAGTGAATGCGCGTACGGAATTGCTGAAGTATCTTACGAAATCGGTGAACGAGCGCGAGCCGACCGGTCTCTACACGCTTACGCGAAGCGGCGTTCAGGTAGTCCACGACTTCACGAGCGATCCTCGCATCCTGGTGGCCGCGCTGCATGTGGTGAAGGGTGACACTTACCAGATGGTGGATAGCGACGAGGAAGTGGAAGCCATCACGGGAACCGCCAGCCCGGATGGCAGTTCGGGTGCGCCGAGCAGCGGGGGGAGCTCGAAAAGCGGCGGGGAGACCCCGAAAAGCGGGGGGAGTTCGAAAGGGAATGCGCAGGCGGCGGTGCAGGGCGAGGCGCAAAAACTTCAGACCATGATGGAAGACTCGGAGCTGAATTTTAAAGCGTTCGAGCAGCGCGTGGCCATCACCTACACACTGGACGGATTGCAAACGGTGGCGCAGGCCCTGGCCGGAGTGCCGGGGCGGAAGTCGCTGATCTGGGCGAGCGGCGGATTTCCTTTCAACGTGAGCGACAACACGATGCAGCTGGCACCCGCCGGACGGGATACGCTGGCCGATGTATTGCCGCTCTATGAGCGCACCTGGCAGTTGCTGAACGATGCGGAGATTTCTCTCTATCCTGTGGACGTGAAAGGCCTGCAGGTGACCAGCATGGCCGGCGCCCCGGTGCGCAATCCGGGGAAAAACTATTCCCGCCGTATGCAAAACAGACAGTTCGACACTCAGTCTTCTTTCCAGACATTTGCGGAGATGACCGGCGGCCGCGCCTATTACGGATCCAACGATCTGGAGAAAGGTTTTCGCGAGGCCGTGAATGACTCGGCGGAATACTACATGCTGGGTTACTACATTGATCGCTCGCAGACGAAACCAGGCTGGCGCAAGCTGACGGTGAAGGCCAAGCGCGAGCACGTGGAAGTGCGCGCGCGCAGCGGTTTTTTTGTTACCAATGCCGCTATCGACCCGGAGAGGAGCCGCAAAAGCGACATTTCGTCGGCCTTGCAGTCGCCGCTCGATTACACGTCACTGGCGCTGGTGGCGCGCTGGGACAAGATCGAGCCGGGAAAAGAGCCGGGCAGGAAGCACGTGACTTTCGTGATTCGCCTGGCGCCCGATGCTGGCGTGATCAACGACGCCGACAACAACCATGTTGCGCTGGACTTTGTGGCAATGGCGAAAAGCCCCGAAGGCAAACCCATGGGTAGTCCCATGGGGCAGAAAGTTGACGTTCATCTGACCCCGGATAGATTGTCGGCGATCCGGCAGCAAGGTGTGGTCTATCGCGACGGGCTCGATCTGGCTCCGGGAGAATATAGCATTCGCTTCGTGGTGCGGGACGACCTCAGCGGACGGACGGGTTCGGTGGCGGCGCCTTTGAAAGTTGAGTGAATTGGGTGGACCGCCGAGGGTGCAGCGTGCCAGCGCCGGGAAACCATCTTGAGCGGCATGGACTTGAACGGGGGGTGAGTTGTGGTGGCTTGATCTTTTGTGGAGGGTTCCGCCTTGCTTCGCTTCGGCGGGACGGGCGAGGCGCCCTTCGCCACATGGCCTTGCTACAGGGGCTTGCCACATGGGTTTGGAACGGGCTTAACAGGACAGAGAGATTCCGATCTGTTTCGCGAACTCCAGGTCGTTGGGAGTGAGCAGAGCTTCGTACCTCTTCGGCGTCACAGGGACCGTGCAGATGCGCGAGATTTCTGCTTCGATCTCTGCATCGACGAGCCGCAACAGCGTATTGATCTGATCAGAATTGAACATCGCTGTGTCCGGTCACCCATGATCGCGGCGTTTTGTTCCGCTCGCGCTTGCAGATCGAGGGTGTACTCCTCACTCTGATTGCAGCTTACGTTTCGGCACAAGCGGGCGCAAGTGACCAAGGTCACGGCGCTGCTGTTTACGCCCGCGTATTGGGTGTTGAATCCCGCATGTGAGTTGCCTGGAAACTATTTTAAATATTCGCGTGGGGGGAGCGGGACCTCGGGGCCGGAGCCGGGGCTGGAGGAGTGTGGGGCTGGAATTCGTGGTGGCTTGAGTTTGCGATGGTTTGAGTGTGAGATGGTTTGAGTTTGTGGGGGCCTGATCTTTTGGGAAGGTTCCGCCTGGCTTCGCTTCGGGACCCTTCGACTTCGCACCCCAGCTCGCGGGGCGCCGGTCGCCACATGCCTTGGTTGTTCAACGAACCCAGCGGGCGGAGAGGGCACGCACGGGTTGGGCTATCGACTGAAAACGTATCAGCCGCACTTCATCTTTCCCTTTTATGGAAGCCAGCGGCATGAGGCCGCTCTCCATGATTTGGTTCGCGCTATCGACGGTCATCAGCGCTTCGGCGCAGGGTTTTACTTCGGAAGCGCCGTCATGCTGGTAAATGTGAACGGGGAGACGGTCCAACTCCGCGCGCTGGCCGGGACGCAGGTCCCATCCTGATTCGCTGAAAGATTGCGCCAGCAGCAGCGCGCACACAAACGCCGGATTACCCCACAGGTAGTCCTCGTGTTTAGGCTTGCCGGGCATTTCTTCGAAGGAAAATGATTCGCTGGGATCGGTTTCCTTGCCGTAGGGAAGACGAAGGAGAAAACGGGGAATGGCGAGGCCCACTGCGTTCGCTTCGGGAAGCGCTCGCAAGGCGGTCCACGCGGATGCACTCTCGCTGTCGGCGGACGCGGTCCAGTCACCGGCGTTGGGCGTCGCCGAAAAAGATTTGCCGCCCAGCAGAGCAGGGCTGGCTGCGGCCAGGAACGGGGCTGCAGCGGCGTGGGCAATCTTGGCCAAGCGTCCGAGCAGCTCCGCCTCGGCAGGGGTCGCTGCGAAGGTGTAGTTTCCCACAATTGCGGCCCAGGGCTCGCCGCCGAAGGAATTTATCGCGTCCTCAGCGAGCAGCCGGTGTGTGCACGTCGATCGCAGATCGGAGGATGAATTCAGATCGGCAGCTAATTCATCCTTCGACAAGTCGACGAGATAAAGTTTCAGCATTTCGTCCGTGTCGATCCGACGCACCAGCAGGAAGACTGCTCTCCACGCGGCTTCGAGCGCCTGGAATTCGGGGACATGCAGCAAGGCTCGCATCTGCGCGCCCAGGGCGCGATCGATGAGGCCGACGATCTCCGACTGTTGCGGGTCGGGGGCGGAGATGAGATGAGGTTCCGTGACTCGCCGCACGAACTTCTGCAAGTCGCTTTCAGCGGGGGCTCGCGTCTGCGCTCTGGCTTCGGTTTGTTCGATCATTTCGTCTAGCAAGCTGCCCAAAGCGAATGGCGAAGCTTGCGGAGTTGTTGGCTGCGCGGGTTCGTGAGGCTTGGCTGCGGGGCCGGGCAGACCGAGTTCTGCGGCTGCATCGGCGAACGTGGCTGGGTCTGCCAGGCGAGCACGCATCTCGCGAAGCTTGCGGAACATGTCGACGTGTTCGAAGAGACGGTCGGGATGGAAATCATCCAGCTCGGAAAACTGCACGGTTGCGAGCTCGTCGTCCTCCAAGCGCAGCTTCAACTCGGGGTAAAGCGCCGCCACGATGTCATCGAAGTTATCGCGATCCACCAGAGTTGGCTGGCGGGCCGGCAGCGGCTGCTTGCGTCCATGTCCGCTAAAATCACCCAGCAACAGAACTCGGAACGGCGTCTCGGGGAGTGGTCGAGCCAGCGAGGTGTCTCCGTCGACGGCGATTTTGATTTCTCCGAAATGGAATGGCGGCATGGACGTTCTCCTTGGAGAATGCGCTTTCGGCGAATCGATATCGAGCTTCGATTGCCATGTTGCTTCGTTTATCTTGACTTGCTTCTATCGTTCACTGCGTCGGCTCTCGGCTTTCAGCGATCCGCCGGTTTGTTGCAGCAGCTTGCTCACCAGGGCCGTCCAGCCCGTCTGATGGCTGGCCCCGAGGCCTTGTCCGGTGTCGCCGTGGAAATATTCGTAGAAAAGAACGAGATCGCTCCAGTGGGGATCGCTGTGAAACTTTGGCGTGGTTCCGTTTATGCCGCCGTTAACTGGGCGGTTGCCTTGTTCGTCCCGCAGGAAAATTCCGGTGAGGCGGCGCGAGATTTCGGCGGCCACTTCGGAAAGCGTGAGCTGGTTGCCGGAGCCAGAAGGAAACTCGACTTTGAAATCGTCGCCGAAATAGTGATGAAACTTTTGCAAAGATTCGATGAGCAAGTAGTTCACGGGAAACCACACGGGGCCGCGCCAATTCGAATTGCCGCCGAATAGTCCGGTGGAGGATTCACCGGGCTCGTAGTCTACGCGGTGCTCCTTGCCGTCGAAAGAGATGCTGAAGGGATGATCGCGGTGATGCAGCGAGAGAGCGCGAATGCCATGGGGCGAGAGAAATTCGTTTTCGTCGAGCATGATGTGCAGCATGCGGCGGAGCTGTGCGGCATCGACGATCGAGAGCAACCTTCTTTCTCCCATTCCGGAAGTTTGCATGCTGGCGACGTTTGCGGTGAGATCCGGGCGGTTTGCGATGAACCACTCCATGCGGCGCTTGAAACCGGGGAGGCGTTGCATGAGGCCGGGCTCCAGGGTTTCGACGGCGAATAACGGGATCAAGCCGACCATGGAACGAATCTTGACGGGAAAATGCCCGCCCTCGGGGAACTTCAGCACATCGTAGAAAAATCCGTCGGTCTCGTCCCACAGGCCCCTGCCATCGTGGCCGAGATGATTCATGGCGTAGGCGATGTAGATGAAGTGCTCCCAGAATTTGCTGGCGACGTCTTCGTAGGCAGGATCCTGCGTGGCGAGCTCCATGGCGATGGCCAGCAAGTTCAGCGTGTACATGGCCATCCAGCTGGTGCCGTCGGATTGCTCGATGTGGCCGCCGGTGGGAAGAGGGTCGCTGCGGTTGAAGACTCCGATATTGTCCAGACCGAGAAAGCCGCCCTGGAAAATGTTCATGCCTTCGGCGTCTTTGCGGTTGACCCACCAGGTGAAATTCAAAAGTAGTTTATGGAAGATGCGGACCAGAAATGCGCGGTCGCCACGGCCGTTGCGCTTTTTGTCAATCTTGTACACGCGCCACGCGGCCCAGGCATGGACCGGAGGATTCACATCTCCGAGGGCCCATTCGTAGGCAGGGAACTGGCCGTTGGGATGCATATACCATTCCCGGAGGATGAGCACGAGTTGCTCTTTGGCGAAATCAGGATCGACCAAGGCCAGGGAGACGCAGTGAAACGCCAGGTCCCAGGCGGCATACCAGGGATATTCCCACTTGTCGGGCATGGAAATCACGTCGGCATTGTAGAGGTGAGGCCAATCATGATTGCGGCCGGTGGCGCGTTCCGGCGGCGGAGGATTGCCGGGGTCGCCCTTGAGCCACTCTCGAACGACGTAATGATAGAACTGTTTCGACCACAGCAGGCCGGCGAAACCCTGGCGCATCACGTTCTTGGCGTCGAGCGAGAGAGACTTCGGAATAATGGTGGCGTAGAAATCGCCGGCTTCCTGTTTGCGGGTGGCGAAGAGAGTGTCAAAGTTGGTGAAGGCTTCGGCTGGCTGCGGGAGGTCAAGATTCGTTAGGCGCAGCCGGAAAGTTAGGGATTTTCCTGCAGGAATGTGCAGTGCGTAGTGAGCTGAGGCTTTGGTGCCAGCGGGTTCGGCGGCGACTGCCTGTTTGTTTCCGTGGACGATGTAATTGTTGATTGCGTCTTTTTTGTGCAGTCCGCTCTCGGGGGCGTTCAAGATGCGCTGGCGGTTGGTTTCGTTTTCGGTGAATAGAAGTTCTGGGGAACCTTCGCAGTGCAACCAATGTCTCACGCAGCCGGGATGGGTTAGTGCAATGGCTCCGGAAACTTCGCGCAGGTTAGGGCGAGGTTCGGGGTTGCCCCAGGACCAGGTGTTGCGGAACCAAACGGTTGGGAGCAGGCGGAGGGGGGCCGATTGGGGGCCGCGGTTCACGACCGTGATCTTGATGAGGATGTCTTCGACATCGGCTTTCGCGTATTCGACGAAAACGTCGAAATATCGGTCTTCGTCGAATACTCCGGTGTCGAGCAACTCGTATTCTGGATCGTTTCTGCCGCGGCGGCGATTTTCTTCCAACAGCTGGGCATACGGAAATGCAGCCTGCGGATATTTGTAGAGATACTTCATGTAGGAATGCGTGGGAGTGCTGTCGAGGTAGAAGTAACATTCTTTTACGTCCTCGCCATGATTGCCTTCTTTTCCGGTGAGGCCGAAGAGTCGTTCTTTGAGGATGGGGTCGCGCTCGTTCCACAGTGCGACGGCGAAGCAAATCAACTGGCGGCGATCGCAGATGCCGGCGAGGCCATCTTCATTCCAGCGGTAGGTTCGCGAGCGGGCGTGATCGTGGGGGAAATATTCCCAGGCGTTGCCGTCGGCGCTGTAGTCTTCGCGGACAGTGCCCCAGGCGCGCTCGCTGAGGTAGGGTCCCCAGCGCTTCCAGTGGCGTTTGCGGTCGCGTTCTTCGGAGAGCCTGATCTCCTCGTTGGTCATAGAGGGCGTTGTTGGAGAGTGTTCGAGCTTGTGTCAGAGCGTGTTCAGAGTTTGTTCAGTCCGTCGAGAGCCGCAACTTTGTATGCCTCAGCCAGCGTCGGATAGTTGAAAACTGTGTCGCGGAAATATTCCAGCGTGCCGCCCAGGGACATCGCGGCCTGACCGATGTGCACGATCTCGGCGGCGCGGTCGCCGATCACATGCACGCCCAGGACCTTGAGAGTGTTGGGATCGAAGAGAAGTTTCAGCAAACCCTGGTCATCGCCGAGCATCTGGCCTTTGGCCAACTCGGCGTAGCGCGCCAGTCCGACTTCGTAGGGAATCTTTTCTTTCGTGAGTTGTTCTTCGGTGTGGCCGACCATGGAAATCTCGGGGATCGTATAAATGCCGTAGGGGATGAGATTGGGAATCATTTTTCCGGGCTTGCCGAACATGTGGCAACTGGCGAGGCGGCCTTGCTCCATGGAGGTGCTGGCGAGCGCGGGGAAACCGATGACGTCTCCGGCGGCGTAGATGTGGTCCACGCTGGTTTGGAAATTTTCGTTGACCACCATTTTGCCGCGGCCATCGGACTGCAGTCCGGCGGCTTCGATCTCCAACTGATCACTGTTGGCCTGCCGGCCGACGGTGTAGAGAAGCCCCTGCCCATGGACGTTTTTTCCGCTTTCGAGGCGGGCGAAGACGCGGTCGCGTTCGGCGTCGAAGCCTACTGAAACTACTTTTTCGCCCAGGCGGAAAACGGTTCCGAGCTGACGCAGCTGGAAACCCAGGCTTTCCACAATTTCGCGATCCACGAAGTCGAGCAGGGTTGGGCGCTGATCGAGAAGAGTGACTTTCACTCCCAGGGCGGCGAACATGGAAGCGAATTCGAGCCCGATGATGCCGGCCCCCACAACCACGAGTTCGCGTGGGACCTCCTCCAGACCGTGGACCGCGTCGGAATCGAAGATGCGCTTGCCGTCCATGGGGATATCGACGCTGTGGGCGGGACGTGTGCCGCAGGCAATCATGATGTAATGGCCGCGCAGAAGCTGCGATCCATCTTCGCTTTTGACTTCGACGGTGTGGGGGTCGAGGAAACGGGCATTGCCCTCAAAGGTTGTGACCTGGTTGCGTCGAAGCTGGGCTGTAATGACTTCGATTTCGCGCGCCATGACGGCCTGTGCTCGAAACACCAGATCGGACATGGCGATACGATCTTTGAGGGCGTAGTTGCGACCGTAGAAACTGCGCTGGCGAAAGCCGCTCAGGTAGAGGACGGCTTCGCGCAAGGTTTTGCTGGGGATGGTTCCGGTGTGCACACAAACGCCGCCGATGGTTTTCTTGCGGTCAATGATGGCGACTTTCTTGCGCAGTTTGGCGGCGCAGATTGCGCTCTTCTGCCCAGCCGGACCGCTGCCGATCACCACCAAGTCGTACTCGTTGACATCCATGAGGCGGGATTTCCTTGGTCATCCCGAAACTCAACGATTGTATCCGCATCTCGCCGGCTCGGGGCGCTCGTGAGCAATTTTTCATCGAAGCGTAACTTGATTCCGGTTCTGGAAGCGGAATAGCGGACGACTCGCCAATAGGATGCTGAATGGGCGTGCCAAGAGACGTTGAGAAACGAGCTTTGAGAACAAGCGCCGGGAACAAGCGCAGCAGGAGCTATGACAAGCGTTTTCTCCTGTTAAAATCCGCGCGAATTACCTGCGCGGGAGTTGCATACTGCCGGCGCGGCGCATTCGGCGGTGAGGGCAGGGCTGCTCGACGCCCGCCGAACCACTCGCGGTACCAGGTTTCGGCGGTGAGTTTGTTTAACCAGATCACAGGATCGCACTGGCTATAGTCCTCGCCGTTCGCTCCGGTTCTCGGAAAGAAGACGTGGATGGGCTGCTCACTCAGATAGGTGTACTGGGCCTCGCCTGCGTGCTGCACCATGGGAGCGTCCATGCGCGCGTTAAGGGCTCGTTGAATTTCCGGGAAACGCGGGTTGTAGCTGTGCTGAGCACC
>Ga0209380_10003247_pt1 | contig 10134 bp, 9 predicted proteins | sample HubBroMetageWFT6_FD_188347 | JGI IMG/M metagenome (GOLD analysis project Ga0209380, IMG submission 188347) | Warmed and freeze-thawed soil microbial communities from the Hubbard Brook experimental Forest, New Hampshire - Hubbard Brook CCASE Soil... | ecosystem: Environmental > Terrestrial > Soil...
GAGGAACGGTCATCGTCGCTGGACGAGAGAGTCCGGCAGGTGGTGATCCTCAGCGTTGGCGCGGTGTGGTGGTCCGCCTATGAAATCTATGCCCACTCGTCGATCGCCCGTCAGGCTGGATTGTCAGAGGATACGATCCAGGCGCTCCAGAATGGAGAGCCCGCGAAAGAACTAACTGACAAGGAGCGGCTAGCCCAGACATACACTCTGCGATTGACGTCGGAGCACTCCGTCGATCCGACCCTGTACGAGAGAGCCGAGCATGCCTTTGGCAGACAAGGGCTGGTTGACATCGCACTCCTCATCGGCAGGTACCTGACTATCTGCGCACTTCTCAATGGATTCGACATTCCCCGGCCCTGACGAGCCCGAGAAGACCTCCGGGCAAGGGCTCACCGCCCGGCAGAAGCGTCGATCCTGGCCACCGAATCCCGCCTGCCCCGATTGCCTGCTGGCACCACCCGCGGCCCGGCCATGGAAGACGCGGGACAGGCGCGCGTGGCCACGCACCGCACACGACACGTTCGCCGACCTCCAGTCCCAGCGCCTCACCGCGCAGCCATTGGCCCGCTCGTAGGGTCCTCGCCACAGACCCTGGAACGCCGGCCGCCGGACGACCGAACGAAAGGCCACGCCATCCGGGTGAATACGGGTGCTCTACCAGAGCTCAACCCCGGAGTACATGAACGGAGAAAGGACCATGGCATACGGGCACGCCGAACGTAACCTCGCCCTGGTGCGCCAACTCGAAGCCCAGACTCAGCAGCTTCTGGAAAGCCTGGATGGGCTTGATCCAGAGCAGTCAGCCTGGCTAAATGAGGTCACCAGACCACATCGACCTGTACTACCAGCACCGGGTGGACCCACGATCCCGATCGATGGCACCGCGCGTCCGGCAAGACCACCCGCGTCTACTTCCGCTGGGCCGCCAGCGCCCGCGCCCGCAAAGCCATTACCGCTTTCGCCCACAACTCCCGGATGCAATCACCGTTGGCCGCCAAGCTCCACGCCGACGCCCGCGCCTGCGGCAAGCGCAACCCCCACGCCACCCGCATCGTCGCCCGCGCCTGGATCCGCGTCATCTGGGCCTGCCAGCACACCGCCATCCGCTACGACCCCGACACCCACCGCGCCCAGCAACGCTCTATCGCGCGAGGACTTGGCTTAGGGAACTGAAACGGCAGCTCTCCGACATCGTCTACCACCAGATGACAATCGATGCCCACGCCACCGGGCGGAGCTGGGAGGGCACTCGGGGACGACTCTGCAATCCAGCGTGACCGGCCCAACCCCGGCAGCCGGCTCTTCGGATAAGCCACTTCCCAGGTCCGCTGGCCAACAGCCCAAAACCTTGTCCCTGTCCGCGCCTTGACACAGCGGAGCCATGAGGGTACGAGCCGATGCTCGCGTCGGCAGGCTGACGGCCGCGCAGAGTCGCCTGTGCGCCGGATCGGCTTGGTCAGGCTTTACGAGTTCGCGCAGCCACTGAATCTCGGCGGAGGTTTTCTGGGTCGTGCTCCGCGCGATCTCATGCCGGGTAATACCGGCATGCGTAGGACCACGCCTTGGCTATGGCGACTGCTTAGCGGAACTAACGAGCTTCGGGAGCCAAGGTGGGAGCCAACATTGGCAGTAGCAGAGCGGCGTCAGGCGTCGTGAGGCGATAGTCGTCCCAGTCAGCGTCATATGGCGCGATGGTGAGCGTTGTATAGCCTGGTTCGGGTTTGCCTCCTAAACAGTAGGCCGCAGGTTCGAGTCCTGCTCGGGGCGCTAGCTGCGATAACACTGACATCCGATGCGGGTGACGCAGCTGCAGTAGCCACTGCCTAAAAGGCGTCCCGGAGGTTCCGGAGGCTGCCATGTGCCCCGCGTGCCGGCGAGGGTGTCGGGCAGGACTCTGCCGGCACATTTCCGCGCTCCGCGGCGCCGTACAACGGAGGAGTCGCGAGGGCTTCGGCATCGTCACCTCGGAAATCGAGGCGCTGACAAAGCGCTAATGACGCTCGACTTCGTCGGCGCGAGAGCCGTCGCGCACGGCCAGAGGCCAGTTTGAATATTGTTCCCAGCGCCCGCCGAGGCCCTCGACAGCCAACCCGCTCGACAGCCAACGCGCTCATGCCCAGTTTGTCTGACATCTCCTTCTCGGCTCCGGCTGGCTCGCACCATGGAAATGCGGGTGCAGGTTCCGCTCGGCTGAGCAATGCCGACATACGTTCGCGAATCGGGTTCCTAATTTCGTTGAGCGCCTCATGACCCTCTGCGAAGATGTGGCCGGTGGGATGGGAGGCGCTCGAGCAGTGGGGCGACGACGCCGTTCGCATCGAACCGCTCACTGGCGGAGTCGGCGTCAACCAGGTGTGGAGCGTGCGGGTCAACGGGCATCTCGCGGTCGGTCGTCTCGGCCGCCGCAGCAACGCTGATCTCGCGTGGGAGACCGGCCTGTTGCGACACCTCGACCGTGAGGGGATGCCGGTCCCGGTGCCGATCCCGACCACGGACGGCCGACAGTTCGCCGACGGTCTGGTGGTGATGACGTACGTAGAGGGCAGATCGCCCCAGACCGAAGCAGACTGGCGTCGCGTCGCCGACACACTCCGGCAGCTGCATCGGCTCACGTCCGGCTGGCCCCAGCGCCCGGGCTGGCGATCGTCGATCGACCTTCTGCACGCCGAGACCGGGACGAGGGTCAACCTCGGTGAGCTGCCGCCTGAGGGTGTGGCTCGATGCCGGGCAGCGTGGGCGCGACTCACCGGTCGCGCGACGTGCGTCGTCCACGGCGACCCCAACCCGGGCAACATCCGCATGACCGCGGATCGCGTCGCATTGATCGACTGGGACGAGTCGCACGTCGACGTTCCCGACCTCGACCTCGCACTGCCGCACAACGCCGCCGGTCTCGACGACGACGCGTACGACATCGCCGCGCAAGCGCGGGCCGCATGGGAAGCCGCCGTCTGCTGGGACCCCAGCGGGACCGACCGGTTCGCAGTCGAGCGGCTCGCCGAAGTTCGAGCGGTCTGAGCAGCAGGGAGCATCGGGTCAGTCATGATCGACCGCCACCTAGTCTGCTGACCAGCAGCATTATGGTTATGGGGCGCTCTGGTCGCGCATCTGTTCCGCATCACGAACAGCTGAAAGCAGGCTCAATGATCGACCACGTATACATCTCAGTGGCCAATATCGAGAATTCGCTTGCCTTCTACTCGGAAGCCTTGAAACCACTCGGCTGGCACGAGTGCGGCAGCTACAGCTCCGAGTCCGGTCCTGCGGGCGTCCCGGACCTGTTCGGACTCTGTGACGACATCTACGGCACTGGCAATGGCGTCGGAGCGAGCATCTGGCTCCGGCAGCGCCAGCCGGGAGAGACGGGCCTCTACCTCGGCGTCGTCTGCGAGAGTAACCAGGCTGTCGATGCCGCCTACGCGGCGGCGATCAAGGCAGGCGGCATCGACGAGGGCGAGCCTGCCGATCGCACGTACTTCGCCCCTGGCTATTACGCCGCCAACGTTGCTGACCTCGACGGCAACCGACTGGAGTTCGTTCACAAGGCATGGAATCCCGGGCGACCCCTCTAGCGTTCGCGCGGCGCAACACTCATCCTGTATTTTGCGTGAGCAACCGTACTGAACCGGCATAAAAGTATTAGATCATGCAATGACGGACAGAGGCGAACTCCCCGGTGCCATTCGGAGAGTTCGAAAGACTGCGATGCGTTACTGACTTGTATGTTCCGGGCAGAATGGGGACGATCGGAAAAGACGACCATTGCAGGGTCGATTGTTGGCGGCGTGGTCGCCATGCAACATGCGTTGCCGTGGCCGACCGTGCGAGGAGGTGAAGGCGTTGTTATCGCGTGTCTTCGGCATCATCGTGGCGATCCTGATCATTGTCTGGATAGTGTCCAACCCGGCTGGAGCCGGTGACTCCGTGCACGGCTGGGTTGCTGGAATCTTCACGTTCTTCCGTCACCTCAGCTAGCCTCGACGTTCCCTGATCTTGGGTTGATGGCCTGAGGTTGAGGCCCGTGCGGGTGGCCGGGCCGACCGGCCCGGCCACCGCCTCGTTCCCTACCTTGTGACCTTCAGGGACCGGCTGGGGCGCAGAGCGCGGACGGCAGGCCTCGCCTGCCCGCGTGCGGCCGCCTCGGCGGCGCCGGGCAGGCTGAAGGCGTAAATGGTGCCGTCGAACCCGGTCTGGTACACCATCCCGTTCACGATGACCGGCTGCGAGGTGAGATAGCCGCCGGTGGTGTACGACCACAGCTCAGTGCCGGTGGCCGCGTTGAGGGCGTAGAGGGTGTCGTCCTCGGAGGGAACGAAGATGACTCCGTTGGCCACGCTTGACGCCGCGTTGACGCTCGCGCCAGTCTGAAATGACCAGACCTGCTGCCCGGTCGCCGCGCTGAGGGCGTGCTCGATGCCGACGCTGCCGGCGGCACCGACGTAGACCAGCCCGTCGGCCACCGCGGGCGACGACTCGAACGTCGTGAGCGCGGAGTAATTCCACAGCTCGGTGCCGGTCGCCGCATTGAGCGCGTCCACATCGCCGGCCTGATTGGCAACGTAGACGACCCCGTTGGCGACGGCAGGCGCGGAGTCGATGTAGCCGCCGAAGTCCCCCGTGTTGAAGGACCACAGCACCGCTCCGGTCGTCGCGTTCAGTGCGTAGACGTTGTAGTCGTACGAGCCGATGTAGACGACCCCGTTGGCCACCGTGGGGGAGGAGTAGATCCAGTTACCGGTGGTGTAGGACCACAGCAGCGCTCCGGTCGTGCCATTCAGCGCGTACAGGGTGTCGTCGCGTTGAGCGCGTACACGTTCCCGTCGTCGGAGCCGGAGTACAGCACGCCGTTGACGACAGCCGGCGGCCCGTAGATCCCAGCTCCGGTTGTGTAGGTCCAGTCCAGGCTGAGCGAGCCGACGTTGCCTGGACTGATCGTGTCCTCGTACGGGTTGGACTCGTCGTTGGCGGTGCTGAACCCGAACTCGGGCCAGTTGACCTGGACGTCATAGGCGGCCTGGGCGGCGAGTCCGCTGCTGCTCCCGACCGCGGACACCCAGTACGAGCCCGGCTGGGCCGACGCGGGGATGACGAAGCCCGGGTAGCTGAAGCTGCCGGCGCTGCTGCTGACGACCAGGGCCTGGTCGGTGGTCCCGGCGTAGAGGTTCACCGCCTCGTCCTGCCGAACCCTGACCCGGACACGGTGACGGCCGTGCCGGGCGGGCCGGAGGACGGGCTGATCGTGACCGCGGGACTCGGCACGTTAAGCGGCTTGGCCGAGGTGTACGTGTCCCCGCCCGTGGTCAGTGTGAGCTGGCCGGTGGCGGCGCCCTCCGGAACGACGGAGATGATCTCGGTCGCCGAGCTCACCAGGCAGGTCGCGCCGACCGACCCGAAGCTGAGCGTGCACGGCGCCGTGAAGCCCGTTCCTGACAGGTACACCTTGGTCCCGACCCTGGCCGTGGGCGGGGTGAACCCGCCTCATAGTGCCTCCTCCGCCTGGTTCCAGGCCTTTGCCTGAAACATGTGGGCATTCTGAGGTCACTGTTACATTCAGTCGGCGTATGCGGGAGTAGGGACCCCTGCGCGCCACCGCGAGAAAATGTGTTGCCCGGTGAGCGGCCGGCCGGGCATCGTCGCGGGCGTGACTGATGACGAGGCGGTTGAGTGGCGGGCAATCACCCCGGAGGACGGGGCCGAGTGGGCCCGGCTGCTGATGGCGGTCGAGGAGTCCTACGGCACCGAGGACTTCGTCGCGGCTGAGGACCTGGTGGAAGACCTCCGCGATCCGGACGTCGACCCGGAGCGCGGGACGATCGCCGCCTTCAGCGCGGGGAGCATGATCGCCTACGCCGGGCTGCGGGTGAGCTCGGGCGTGACCGGCCGCTACGAGATGGACCTGTACGGCGCGGTGCATCCCAGCCACCGCGGCCGCGGCCTCGGGACGCGGCTGCTGGCGTGGGCAGAGCAGGCGGCAGTGCCGCTGCAGGAGGCCCGTCATCCGGGCCGCCCGCTCGCGCTGTCGGCCAGCTGCCCCGGAGGCCAGGATGACGCCCTTGCGCTGTTCGCTGCCGCGGGCTATCGGCAGGCCCGCTGGTTCCACTTCATGAGCCAGGAACTGGCTGGCGCGCGGCCGGCCCGCGAGCTCCCTGACGGCATCCGCATCGCGGGGTACGCGGCCGAGTTCTCGGACGCGGCCCGGCAGGTCCGGGACGAGGCGTTTGGCGGTCGATCGGACTCCGGCCAGACGGTCGAGAGCTGGCAGCACTTCGTCGACCACGATCGGTTCCGCCCGGCCTTCAGCTTCCTGGCCTACCGCGGCGACGAGCCTGTCGGCGTGCTCATCGCCTGCGAGTACGACGCCTACAGACAGGCAACCGGCCGCCGCGAGTGCTTCATCGCCGAGGTCGGCGTGACCAGGGCGGCACGCGGCCGCGGCATCGCCTCCGCGCTGCTCGGCCGCTCACTGGCCGCCGCCCAGGCGGACGGCTGCGACATCGCCACGTTGTACGCGGGCACGGACACCCCGGCCGGCTCGCTGACTCTATGGGAGCGCGCGGGTTTCACCAGGCAGAGGGCGTCGGTCACGTTCATCAAGGACCTGACGGACCAGTAACGCGCCACCGACGCGAGCGATGATCAGGACGGCTGGGGAGCGCTTATCGGCGGCATCGCGGCTGCGGGCTCTGAGCTGCCCGGCCCTGGCTCCTCCGTTATCAGCCCGCGGGCCTCGAGCCAGGCCAGCAAGTCCGCCTGCACCTCCGCCTCGGGACGATCGGTGCTCAGCTCCAGCAGGATGCCGCGTTCGCGGTAGTAGTCGACGAGCGGCGCCGTCTCCCTGGCGAAGACGGCGAGCCGGTGCCGGATCACGTCGATCGTGTCATCGGCCCGGCCGTCGCGCTGCGCCCGGTCGAGCAGCCGGCTGACGAGTTCTTCCTCGGGCGCAGTGAGGTAGATCACGGCGTTGCTCGCCAGCGCGAGGTCGGCGCCGAACTGCGCCGCTCGCAGGGCCTGCGGCATCGTTCGCGGGAACCCGTCCAGGACGTAACCGCCGGTTTCCTTCGCCGCGGCCACGACGACAGGAGCCAGGATGCTGAAGATCAGCTCGTCCGGGACGAGATCGCCCCGCTCGGTGTACGCGGCGACCTGCAGGCCGAGGTCGGAACCGCGCGCTACCTCTGCTCGCAGCAGGTCGCCCGCGGAAATGTGCGCGGCACCGGTGTGCAGCCTGAGCCAGCGGCCGTGCGTGCCCTTACCGGCGCCAGGCGCCGAAAGCATGATCACCCGCACCATGACGACTGCACCACCTCCAGCCCGCGCGGGCCCTGGGTGCACAGTATCTCCTGTCAGAACTCTCGTCAGCCGCCGGGCGGCCAGGTATAGATCAATCCGTGATGCTCATATAAGGCATCATTGCGGGCGTGGATAAGCGATCGCGGTTGCTGGCACGGCTTTTCGCGGTGTGCGGGGTGCTCCTGGTGCCGTGGATCGGCGTGCTGATCGAGCAGTTGCACGGGCAGGCCGGCAAGCGCAGCTTCAACTCGTCCTGGGTCGGGCTCGATGTCCTCGAGGCGATCTGCCTGCTCATCGTCGCGCGGCTGCTTTCGCGCCGAAGCCGGGCGACGAGTCCGGTCGCTGCGGCGACGGCAGCGATCCTGTGCCTGGACGCCTGGTTCGACACCATGTCGGCCGCTCCGAAGCTGCCCTACCTCGAGTCGATGGCCATGGCCTGCTTGGCCGAGCTGCCGCTGGCCGCGCTGCTCGCCTGGACCTCGTGGCGCACGCTCGAGTGGGCCGCCGCCCCGCGGGCGGCCACTGCCTCCCCGCCAGGACCCTGAACTCTGAGAGTTTCCCGGGTCCGCCGCTATCCGGGCCAATCATGACCATTATGGAGAGTATGGATATGGCAGATAGCGATACTGAAGCGATTGGCGAGCTCAGCCGGCGGACGCTTTTGAGGAACGCCGCAATAGTCGGAGCCGGAGCAACCGCGATCGGCGCCGCGTCATTGTCACGCGCGGGCGCTGCGCTGGCGATGCCTGCGCTGGCCACCACTAAGATCGAGTATGGCGCGATCCACGGCGTCTACCCCGACTGGGTGGCCAATGCCCCCAGCCCGGATCACAAGAACAGCGAACGGCGATACTTCGGAACGGTCAATTTCATCCCCAAGGACTGGAAGGCGGCCGGCTGTTACAGCGACTATGTGACTATCAGCATCCGGCCGAATCCCGACGACCTGCTTCACAACAAGACCGTTCCGAATAACGGGAGCGGCTTTACCACCCTCGACGGTCAGATCAAGCACCTGCTCAGCACCTGCCCCGACAACGTTGAGCTGGCCAGCTGGCACGAGGCGCAGAGCAACAATCCGCTGCACTACCCGAAGTACATTACGGCCGAGAGCATGCGCGCGATCCACGCGCACATGCAAAAGCTCTGCTCAACTACGCGGAATGCAGACGGCGGACGGGTTAAGTACGGCTGCATTCTTACCGGTGCGGTCGCGTCTAACACCAACTGGCTCGGCAAGAAACTTGACTGGTACGGCGTCGACATCTACGACAGTAAGAACTTCGATAAGCAGGACGGCCTGCTTGACCACGACGCCATCACCAGCCGGATGGATCAGAACCTGGAGCACTGGCGCGCGGCTGCCGGGACCCGGAAGGTAAATGTTCGCGTTACGGAGACCAACAGCCCCCACGACAATCATCGCAAGAACTGGATGCTCTGGCTCAGCCAGTGGATGGCCGCGAACAACGGCGACCGGATGATCACGTACTGGGGGACCGGGAGCCTGTCCGGCCTCTGGCCGCCGAGCAAGACAGTGCGCGAGTACTACCGGACCCTGCAGCATAAGTACGGAGCCTGATCGCCGCAGTCTGGTCGCCGAGCACGACCACCGCAGGATGACCAGGCACCTGCTGGAGCGGATCGTCGCCCGTCAGGGTCGCCTAAGACGCCAGGGGTCAATCCGGGCGTGATGGCATGATGCACGCATGATTGCGCCCGCCGCCACGCTCCGAAGGCCGTTCCTTCGCTACTGGCTGTCAGGTTTCCTCGCCGACTTCGGCGACGGGGTCCGGCTGGCGGCCCTGCCGCTGCTGGCGGCTGAGATCACGCGCTCACCCGCGGCGGTCGGGGCGGTCACGGCGGTCCAGAGCCTGCCCTGGCTGCTCCTCGGCGCGGGGCTCGGGGTGGTGGTCGACCGCACCGACCGGCGCCGGCTCATGGTGGCGGTCGACATTGCCCGAGCAGTTATCATCGCCGGGCTCGCCGTGGCGATCCTCCTGCATGCCGATGGGCTGGTGCTGATCTACCTGACCGGCTTCACCACCGGCGTCGGCTCGGCGCTGCGCAAGACCGCGCAAGTGACCTGCGTTCCGCGGCTCGTCGACGCTGCCCGGCTTGACCAGGCCAACGGCCGGATCATCGCCGGGCAGATCGTGGGCAATGAGCTCGCCGGCCCGGCCGTCGGCGGCTGGCTGTTCGGCCTGGCCGCGGTGCTGCCGTTCGCGGTGAACGCCGGGACGCTCGGCATTGCCGTGCTCCTGCTGCTCACCCTGCCCAGCGTCTTCCAGCCGGTGCCCGGGGCGGCGGCCGACGGCCAGGCGCGGCCACGCGGGTCGGTGCGCCGGGACCTTGCCGAGGGCCTGGCCTGGCTGCGGCGCAATGCCGATATCAGGGACGTCACGCTGGCCACGGGGGTGATCAGCGCCATGGATGCCGCCTGGTTCGCGGTGCTCGTCCTCTACGTAGTGCAGATCCTGCACGAGGTCCCCGGCGCCTACGGAGCGCTGCTGGCCGTCGGGGCGATCGGCGGCGTCGCGGCGGGCGCGGTCGGATCCCGGCTCACCCGGCGGCTCGGCACCTGGGGGTCGCTGCTGCTCGCGGGCCTGGTGATGGCGGGCACCCAGCTCGTCCTTGGCCTCACCTCGGACGTGATCCTGGCCGCGATCATGCTGGCGGCCAGCAGCGCCGCCTTCGCGGTCTTCAACATCGTCGCGGTCACCATGCGCCAGCAGCGCGTTCCCGACGCCCTGCTGGGCCGGGTCAGCAGCCTCTTCGGGACCGTTGCCGGCGGCGCGGAAGCGCTCGGCGCCCTCGGCGGCGGCCTGCTGGCCACCGCGG
>Ga0209380_10003248_pt1 | contig 10134 bp, 7 predicted proteins | sample HubBroMetageWFT6_FD_188347 | JGI IMG/M metagenome (GOLD analysis project Ga0209380, IMG submission 188347) | Warmed and freeze-thawed soil microbial communities from the Hubbard Brook experimental Forest, New Hampshire - Hubbard Brook CCASE Soil... | ecosystem: Environmental > Terrestrial > Soil...
GGCGCCACAAACTCCGCTCTGCTCGCTGCTTTTGGCGGAGTGTGTGCAGCAGGCGGGCTGGCCTGACGGCGGATTTAATGTGCTGCCGCTTTCGAATGACGACGCCAGTTTGCTGATAACCGACGATCGCATCAAGCTCATCAGTTTTACCGGCAGCGTGCCCGTGGGCTGGGACATCAAGCGCCGCGCCGGCAAGAAAAAAGTGGTTCTCGAATTGGGCGGCAACGCGGCGGTCATCGTGCACAACGATGCGGATCTTGCTTATGCCGCCGATCGCTGCGTCGCCGGCGGATTTGGCTACGCCGGCCAGACCTGCATTTCCGTGCAGCGCATTCTGGTGGAGCACTCCGTCTACGGAAAATTTACGGACCTGCTTGTCGAAGGCGTGAAGAAACTCAAGTCAGGCGATCCGCTCAACGAGTCGACTGACGTGGGGCCGGTGATCCGTGAGTCGGACGCGGTCCGCACCACCGCGTGGATTGAAGAAGCTGTCCGTGCCGGAGCGCGCCTGTTATGCGGCGGCGGACGCAAGGGACTTGTGGTTGAGCCGACGGTTCTGACCGGGACTCGCCCCGACATGAAGGTGAATTGCCAGGAAATTTTCGGCCCAGTCGTGACCATCGAGCCCTACAAGACTTTCGACGATGCACTGCGCGAGGTGAATCATTCTTCCTTCGGCCTGCAGGCTGGCTTATTTACGCGCGACGCGAAGTTGCTGTTCGAGGCGTATGAAGAGCTGGAAGTCGGAGGCTTGATTGCGGGAGACGTTCCCTCGTTCCGCATCGACCACATGCCCTACGGGGGCGTCAAAGACTCCGGCCTGGGCCGCGAAGGCCTGCGCTACGCGATTGAAGAAATGACGCAACCGAAGCTCCTGGTTATGAATCTTCACTAGTATGTCGCGTAGAGTGCATGGTTCGGGAATAATCCGCAAACTGCGCGACAAAATTCTGCGAAGTATTTATAATTCCGTGTTTCCCGTACTCATCTCCGGAACTCTGTGGGGTTCCGGATTCACTGGCTAACAAGCTTCACGCAACCGGGGCGCGAAAACCAGGCAGGTCCGTCGGGGGTCTCGTCGGCTTATTTTTCATAGAACATGCCGCAGATTTTTCATCGCAGCACGAACACCATGTCCCGCGCCACCATCTTTGGCGCGGTGTTCGTGGTTGCGGCGCTGAGTTGGATGGCGATGGAGGTCCAGCGCTCTCCTTACATCACCTACGCGGGCGTGCGTAAGCCGCAACCGGTGCCCTTCAGCCATCAGCATCACGTCAGCGGACTGGGCATTGATTGTCGCTACTGCCATACTTCGGTGGAGACCTCGAGCTTCGCGGGCATTCCTCCGACCAAGACATGCATGAACTGCCATTCGCAGATTTGGACCAACGCCCAACTGCTGGAGCCGGTGCGCGCCAGCTTTAAGAGCGGCGAATCACTGCAGTGGACGCGGGTGAACCAGCTCCCTGATTTTGTTTTTTTCAATCACAGCATTCATGTCAACAAGGGAGTCGGCTGCAACACGTGCCACGGCCCGGTGGATAAAATGCCGCTGATGTACCAGCAGGAATCGTTGCAGATGGAGTGGTGCCTGAGCTGCCACCGCGCGCCGGAAAAGAATCTGCGGCCACGGGATCAGGTTTTCAATATGCGCTATTTGCCGCCGACCAGCACGCATCCGGTGGCGGTGGATGGACAGAGTTATACCGATCAGGACGAACTCGGCGCGGCGCTGGTGAAGAAGTACAACGTACGCAGCGTGAAAGATATTACGAGTTGCAGCACGTGTCACCGGTAGGTATGTGGGGCGACGAAAGACCCACTTCTCGCGCAAAGAACGCGCGAGAAATGGGCACCCGGGTTTGTTTCGTGCGAGTTGGCGATAGAAATGGACGAGCTTAATAATTCCGGAATGCGGGAGGGCGGGAAGCGCGAGGACGTCTGCCCGAGCAAGAAGGGCAAGCTGGATCTGGAATCCGTGCGCGAGCGGATTGAGGCGGCGACCGCGCACGATGCTGCCGAGAAGACTGGTCCTGAATATTGGCGCAGTCTGGAAGAGCTTGCGGGCAGTGACAATTTCCAGGATGCTCTGCATCGCGAATTTCCCAAAGGCGCTTCCGAGTGGGTCGATTCCGTTTCCCGCCGCGGCTTCCTCAAGGTGATGGGCGCGTCGCTCGGACTGGCCGGTATGACTGGCTGCGTCCGCCTGCCGCTCGAACCGATTGTGCCTTACGTGCGGCAGCCCGAGAACGTGATTCCGGGCAGGCCCATGTTTTATGCCACGGCGTGCACGCTTGGCGGATACGCCAGTCCGCTGCTGGTCGAGAGCCATCTTGGCCGTCCCACGAAGGTGGAAGGGAATGACCAGCATCCCGCCTCGCTCGGCGGGACCGACATTTTTGCGCAGGCTTCCATCCTTGGCCTCTATGATCCCGACCGCTCGCAGACGGTGGTCTCCATGGGCGATCAGCGTTCGTGGGAGGCATTCCTGGGCGCGATTCGCGGGCCGCTGAACGCGCAGAAAGCGTTGCAGGGCGCGGGCATTCGCATTCTTACTCCGACCATTTCTTCGCCCACGCTGGCTGATCAGCTGCGCGGGTTTCTGAAAATTTATCCGCAGGCTAAGTGGCACGTGTATGAGCCGGTCAATCGCGACAACGTGCTCGAAGGGGCGAAGCTGGCCTTCGGACAGCCGGTCGAGACGCGTTACGATTTGTCGAAAGCCGACGTCATCGTGTCACTCGATGCCGATTTTCTCTACGCTGGATTCCCCGGCAACACCCGCTATATCCGCGATTTCGCCAAGCGGCGGAATCCGGATGACGGGAAGATGACCCGGCTGTATGTGATCGAGAGCACGCCGACGTCGACGGGAGCGAAGGCGGATCATCGGCTGCCTGTCCGAGCACACGAGATCGAACTATGTGCCGCGGTTCTATCCCGTCCCGCGGCTGTGGCACTAAGAGAAGCGGCGCAGGCTGTTGGCGAAGGGACAGAGAAGTTCTTCGATTTTCTGTCTCGCGATTTGGATAGTAGCGCCGGATCGAGTGTGGTTTTGGTGGGTGACCACCAACCTCCCGCTGTCCATGCATTCGCTCATGCGATCAATGCGAGGCTCGGCAATATCGGGAAAACCGTTTTCTATTCCGATCCGGTCGACGCGAACCCGATCAACCAAACCGAATCGCTGAAGGATCTCGTCGAGGACATGCGTGGTGGCAGGGTCGATCTACTGGTCGTCCTTGGCGGCAATCCGGCGTACGATGCGCCCGCCGATCTGAACTTCGCTGACGCTTTGACCAACGGCAGGATTCCGCTGCGCGTTCATCATGGCCTCTATCAGAATGAAACCGCAGAGCTTTGTCAGTGGCATGTCAACGCGACGCATGAACTCGAAGCCTGGGGCGATGCTTGCGCCTACGACGGCACCGTCAGCATCATTCAGCCGCTGATCGCGCCGCTCTACAACGGCAAGAGCGCGTTGGAGTTCGTCGCGCTCCTCTCCGGAAAGGCCGAAGCCACTGGATACGACCTGACTCGCGCCTATTGGCAGAAGCAACACACCGGCGTCGACTTCGAGCAATTCTGGCGCAAGTCGCTCCATGATGGTTGGATCGAGAACACGGCGGCTACTCCAAAGCTGGTAAAGGCTGCAACCGCGCCCGTTGGGTCGGTCCCGTTTCCCCTCAACGCCATCGAGCTCAACATCCGCCGCGACCCCACCATCTACGATGGACAATTCGCCAACAACGGCTGGTTGCAGGAATTGCCCAAGCCGATGACCAAGCTCACCTGGGACAACGCCGTGCTGATCGGACCCAAGATGGCGGAGCGTCTTGGCGTCAAGACCGAAGACGTCGTCGAACTGGAACTGAGCGCCGCAGATTCGGGCGGCGCCGGGAATGCCAGGAAAGCCAAAGGCCCCGTCTGGATTCAAGCCGGACATCCCGACAATTCCGTATCGGTATTTCTGGGTTACGGCCGCAAACGCGCGGGGCGCGTGGGAACGGCGCAGGGCTTCGACGCTTACACGCTGCGCACGACGGCGGCGCCGTGGATCGCCAACGGCGTTACGATTCGCAAGACGGGAGAGACTTTTAAGCTCGCTTCCACGCAGGGCTACCAGTCGATGGACACGCCTGACGGAGCGCATCGCCCGCTGGTTCGTGAAACCACGCTCGAGGAATATCGCAAGGAGCCGGATTTCGCGAAGGAAGAAGAGACGCCAAAAGAACTCACGCTCTACGAGCCCTATCCTTACGACAAAGAAGATTACGCCTGGGGCATGTCGATCGACCTGAACTCCTGCGTGGGGTGCAACAACTGCATGCTGGCCTGCCAGTCTGAAAACAACATCGCCGTCGTCGGCAAGGAGCAGGTCGTGATCGGCCGGCACATGCACTGGATTCGTGTCGACGCCTATTACCAGGGTGATCGCGATAATCCCCGAGCGTTTTTCCAGCCCGTGCCGTGCATGCAATGCGAGAACGCGCCTTGCGAAGTGGTCTGCCCGGTCGGCGCCACGAATCATACGCCCGAAGGCCTGAACGATATGGTCTACAACCGCTGCGTGGGGACGCGCTATTGTTCGAACAACTGTCCTTACAAAGTGCGGCGCTTTAATTTCCTGCTGTTCCAGGACTGGGAGACGCCGCAATACAAGATGATGCGCAATCCCGACGTCAGCGTGCGCAGCCGCGGCGTGATGGAGAAATGCACCTACTGCATCCAGCGCATCAACGAGCGCCGCATTGATGTGGAAACGGCTTCGGTGCGCGAAGAAAAGACCATCCGCATCGGTGACGAATTGCAAACCGCCTGCCAGCAGTCGTGTCCGGCGGGCGCGATCATCTTCGGCAACATCAACGACCCGAACAGCAAAGTTTCAAAGTTGAAGGCGCAGTCGCGTAATTACAGTTTGCTGGGTGAGTTGAATACTCGCCCTCGGACTACATACTTGGCAGAGGTGCGCAATCCGAATCCGGAACTGAAGGGGTGACGGAGGAAGGAATGTCGGGAGCAGCCGAAAGCCCCACTTCTCGCAAAAGACGCGAGAAATGGGGCACCCTGAAAAGTGGAGACTGAGATCCCTCGCTCCCTGAAGAGCGGCTTCGCTCAGGATGACACCACGGATTTAATGACGCCGGGGATTTAAAGCATCGACGAGCAATACAACTAGAGCATGGACGAGCAATACAAAACGACGAACGCCGGCGGCGCCCCGGTCATCGAGCCGGGCTACACCTTCGGCACGGTCACGGAAAAAATCAGCGCCATTGTGCTGACTCGTCCCGCTTCGAACGGCTGGTTCATCGGCTTCGGCATCGCGTTTCTGCTGACCATGATGATGCTGTTCGCCATCGGCTACCTTTTCCTCAAAGGCGTCGGAATCTGGGGCGTGACCATCCCCATCGGCTGGGGCTTCGCGATCGTCAATTTCGTGTGGTGGATTGGCATCGGCCACGCCGGCACACTGATTTCGGCGATTCTTCTTCTGCTGCGCCAGTCGTGGCGCAACTCCATCAACCGCTTCGCCGAGGCGATGACTTTATTTGCTGTGGCCAGCGCGGGAATTTTCCCGGCCATCCACGTTGGGCGTCCGTGGCTGGCTTACTGGCTGTTTCCGATTCCCAACACCATGGGCGTGTGGCCGCAATTCCGCAGCCCGCTCATTTGGGATGTATTTGCGGTCTCCACTTACGCAACGATTTCGGCGTTGTTCTGGTTCATCGGCCTGATCCCCGACCTGGCCACGCTGCGCGACCGCACCGACAATAAGGCGCTGAAAATTGTTTACGGCATGCTCTCCATGGGCTGGCGCGGATCGGCGCGGCACTGGCATCGTTACGAAACTGCCTATCTCTTACTCGCCGGTCTGGCCACGCCGCTGGTGCTCTCCGTGCATACCGTGGTGAGTTTTGATTTCGCCGTCGGCATTGTCCCTGGATGGCACACCACGATCTTCCCGCCCTACTTCGTCGCGGGTGCGATTTATTCCGGCTTTGCCATGGTGCTGATGCTGGCCATCCCCATCCGCAAGATTTATGGACTGGAAGATTTCATCACCGAACGCCATCTGCAGAATTCGGCGAAAGTCATGCTCGCCACCGGACTCATCGTCGCCTATGGTTACGGGATCGAGGCTTTCATGGGCTGGTACAGCGGCGATCGTTATGACGCGTTCACGCTGTGGAACCGCCTGCACGGGCCCTATGCCGTTCCTTACTACCTGCTGCTGATCTGCAATATCTTTATTCCGCAGGTGCTGTGGATTCGCAAGCTGCGCACCAGTCCAGCCGCGTTGTTCTGTATTTCAGGCGTCATTCTTGTCGGCATGTGGCTCGAGCGCTTCATCATTGTGGTGGTCAGCCTGCAGCGCGACTTCCTCACGTCCTCCTGGGGCATGTATTACCCCACGCGCTGGGACTGGATGACCTACATCGGTACCATCGGCATGTTCCTGGCCGCCATGTTCCTGTTCCTGCGCATCCTGCCGGCGATTTCGATTTTTGAAATGCGCACGCTGCTGCCGGAAGCGGAGGTCAAAGAATGATGGCGGGTGCAGTGTCGAGGTTCGCGGTGTCGAGGTTCATAATATGAAGCGCGATCCCATCTACGGCATCATGGCGGAATTCGATTCCGCGCAGGCGCTCATCGACGCCGCCAAGCACACCCACGAGGCTGGTTACCAGAAGATCGACGCCTATAGCCCGTTCCCCATCGAAGGGCTGGCTGAAGAAATCGGATTTCATCACGATGAGGTCCCGCTGGTTGTGCTCATCGGCGGCCTCGTCGGCGGCCTCTCCGGCTACCTGATGCAATATTGGATGTCCGCCGTCGACTACCCGCTCAACATCGGAGGTAAGCCATACCATTCGTGGCCTGCTTTCATCGTCATTTCGTTCGAGATGACGATTCTTTTTGCCGGAATCTCGGCGGTGTTTGGCATGTTGGCATTGAACGGCCTGCCCATGCCCTATCACCCGGTATTCAACGTGCCGCGCTTTGCTTTGGCGTCAAAGGATCGCTTCTTTTTAATAGTGTTCTCGTCAGACAAAAACTACGATGCGTCCGGCACGCGCAAATTTCTGGAAGGCCTAGCACCGCGCTCGATTTCGGAGGTGCCCAGCTAACATGCGGCGTGTCCACAAACCTTCGATCGCACCGATCTGCGGGTGGTCCATCCTTGCGCGTTTTGTGCGCAAGGGTGGGATTCCACGAAAGCTTGCGGTGTGGGGTCCTTTGCGCCCCCTGGGAAAGAGGATGCTGTCCCTTGCGACGCTGTTGACGACAATCGCGCTTGTCACCGCGTGTCGCCTCGACATGCAGGTGCAGCCGCGCGTGAATCCGCTGGCGAAGAGCGATTTCTTTCCCGACCAACGCTCGGCTCGCCCTCCCGTCGAAGGCACGGTGGCGCGCGGACAGTTGCACGAAGACGCTTATTTCTATACCGGAAAAATTGGTAACACTCCAGGCGACTACATGCCTTTTCCTGTGACCCGGGAAGTTCTCGACCGCGGTCGCGAGCGCTATAACATTTTCTGCGCTCCCTGCCACTCGCGCATCGGAGACGGCAACGGCTTTGTCCCTTCGCGCGGGTTCGCTCGCAAGCCGCCGTCCTATCACATACCCCGGCTGCAGAAAGCTCCCGTGGGATATTTCTACGACGTGATCACCGAGGGCTTCGGCATCATGCCCGATTACTCCTCGCAGATTCCTCCGCGCGACCGCTGGAACATTGTGGCCTATGTCCGCGCTCTGCAGTTGAGCCAGAACGCTACTAGGGCTGACGTTCCAGCCGGACAGAGTGTTCCGTCGGTGCCGCCAAAGTTCAGCGAACCGGGAAACGGCGCGACTCTACCCGTGCTCGCACCCGCGGTCCGTTCGGGATCTGAAGAACAAGACGAACCGAAGGAAAAACCGGAGAAGGAAGAAGCGAAATGAGCCCGGCGACTGCAGCCCATCTCGACCTGACGGCTCCGCCGGTGGCGAAGACTATCTCGCAGCGGTCGCTGATCGTCGGCTTGGTCTTCGGAGTCATTGCCGTGGTCCTGGCTTTTATCCAGCCGCAACAGTTCTATCGCGCGTACCTGCTCGGGTTCATGTTGTGGCTGGGCGTGGCGCTGGGTTCGATGGCGATTCTGATGATCCGTCACCTCACCGGCGGCGGCTGGGGTATGGTCATTCGCCGCATCCTGGGCGCGGCCATGCGCACGGCGCCGCTGCTGGCCGTCTTGTTCATTCCCGTCATTCTCGGAATCCACAAGCTCTACATCTGGGCGCAGCCTCTCGACCAGATCGCCGACAAGCATCTCCGCGAGCACCTCGAAGATATTACCAAGACCTATCTCACGACCAACGGATTCATCGGCCGCGCAATCTTCTATTTCGCTATCTGGAACCTGCTCTCTTTCCTGCTTACGAAGTGGTCGAAGGAAACCGACCACCCCGGTTCTCCCGACCACACCAGCCGCTTCAAAGCCATTGCCGGACCGGGCCTCATCCTCTACGGATTCACGATTTCGTTCGCCGCCATCGACTGGGTTATGTCGCTCGATCCCAGCTGGATCTCCACCATCTTCGGATTAGTCGTGCTCATCGGCCAGGTGCTTTCCGCCATGTGCTTCGCGGTAGTGGTGGAGCGCATTCTTTTCAACTACAAGCCGATGTCGGAGATGTTGAAACCCGACTTCGTCCACGACCACGGCAAGTGGATGCTGGCGTTCACCATGGTCTGGGCTTATTTCAACTTCTCGCAGTGGCTCATCATCTGGGCCGGCAACCTGCCGTCGGAAATCACGTTTTATATGACTCGGCTTCACGGCGGATGGGCATCGATTGGGTTAATCCTGGTGATATTCGGTTTCGCCGTCCCTTTCGCGATTCTTTTGTCGCGGCCTTTCAAACGCGATATTCGCCAGCTGGTCTGGCTGGCGGTGTGGATGCTGCTGATGCGCTACGTCGATATGTTCTGGATCATCGAGCCGAATTTTTCCAAGACCTTGAGTGTCACCCTGGCGGATATAGTCGTGCCGATTGCCATCGGCGGTTTCTGGCTGTCTTACTTTTTCTATAACCTGGGCGCGCTGCCTTTGCTTCCAGCCTACGATCCGTCGGCTGGAGAAGTATTGGAGCCTGCGCATCACTGATGGGTGGAGCAGACTCACTTAGAGAACACGACGTTGGAAACGACGAGCACCGAAATATGAGCACCGACGCTAACCCGAGTAACAATCCGTACGGACACGGCTCGTTCGAGCGCGAAGACCTGAGCGTGTCCGGAGTGCTCTATTTTATTGCTGGAGTAGCCACGCTTGGCTTAGTGGGGTTGCTGTTGATGATTGGCTTCTACAAGCTTCTGGACGAGCGAGCCAGCAAAGCTCAGCCCGAGGTGAGTCCGCTGGCGACAAATGTTCCCAAGGATACTCGCAACCTGGCCGAAGGCTACAAGGATTACCTGAAAGATAATTTCCCGGCTCCGCGATTAGAGATTGACGAGAGGACCGAATTAAACGACGACCGCATCGCGGAAGAAGAGAAACTCAACAGCTACGGCTACGTCGACGACAGCCACGTCACGGTGCGCATCCCCATCGAGCGTGCCATGGATCTGATCGCGCAACGCGGCCTGCCCGTGCGCTCGCAGGCTGCTGCGCCGAACGCAGAAACGCCCGTTGCAACGCAGCCGAAACCAAAGGCGAAGGCAAAGAAGGGATCGCAGTGAAGCATTTCAGTAGTTACAAGTCGATTCCCGCACAGCGACCTGGTCGGATGGCTCTTGCCGTCATGTTGCTGGCGTCGTCCGCCTTTGGGCAGATGATGTCGAAGGGAATCATGTCGCCGCCAGCGAACGTGCGTCCGCCCAAGCTGGAGAACGTTGGCATCGAGCAGCATCTCGATGGCCAGGTCCCTCCCGACCTCATTTTCCGCGACGAAACCGGAAAAACCGTGAAGCTCGGCGACTACTTCGGACGCAAGCCGATCATCCTCGACCTCGCGTATTACAACTGCACCATGTTGTGTGGCGAGGTTCTCCTGGGACTGACCGGCGCGATGAAGATGGTGAGCTTCAACCTGGGCCACGAGTATGACGTCATTACGGTCAGCTTTGATCCGAAAGACACACCCGAACTC
>Ga0209380_10003249_pt1 | contig 10133 bp, 8 predicted proteins | sample HubBroMetageWFT6_FD_188347 | JGI IMG/M metagenome (GOLD analysis project Ga0209380, IMG submission 188347) | Warmed and freeze-thawed soil microbial communities from the Hubbard Brook experimental Forest, New Hampshire - Hubbard Brook CCASE Soil... | ecosystem: Environmental > Terrestrial > Soil...
ACATCGTTATATGAGATATGAGATATGAGCTATGAGCGCCGTCGCGTGTCCTCTAAGATACCCACACCATAGTGTCGCGCATTTTCGATCGGGCCGAACACCGAAACCCGGACCCAGGAGACTAGCGCGTCGAGAAACTAAAGGCGGTCACTGTGTGAAAGCGCTGCCCCGGTTTCAGTTCGGTCGAGGGAAAGTTCGGATGATGGGGGGAATCGGGGAAGTGCTGGGTTTCCAGACACAATCCGTAGCGACGCTGGTACGCGATACCCGCCTTGCCTTTAATGGTGCCGTCGAAGAAATTCCCGCTGTAAAACTGAACACCCGGTTGATCGGTGAGAACACGCATGACCCGTCCGGTGGTCGGTTCATAGACCTCCGCTGCTTCAGTCAGTTCCCGGCCTCCTGAATCGAGAACCCAGTTCTGGTCGTAGCCGCCGGCAACGCGTAGCTGTTCGTAGTCGGAATCGATCCGTTCCCCAATCCGGGTTGAATTCCGAAAGTCCAATGGCGTGCCTTCTACAGACTTCAGTTCGCCAGTTGGAACCAGGGTTGAATCAGCCCAGGTGAAGCGGGACGCGTGCAACCTGAGATCATGATCCAGTATGTTGCCCTTACCGGCACCTTTCAGATTGAAGTAAGAGTGGTTCGTGAGGTTCAAAATGGTGTCTTTGTCAGTGGTAGCCGCGTAGTCAATTTTCAATGTGCCCTGCTTCATCGTGTAGCGAACCACGACCGACAGATTGCCGGGATAGCCTTCCTCGCCATCTCTACTCAAATAGGTAAGCTCGACGCCGTCAGGAATCGCCTGCCCTTTCCAGACGACGATGTGAAATCCATGCGGCCCTCCGTGGAGCGCATTGGGGCCGTTATTGACCGCAAGCGAGTATTTCTTCCCGCCGAGTTCGAAGCTGCCGTTTGCGATTCGATTCGCGTAGCGCCCGACGATGGGTCCAAGGTACGCGGTGCCCTTGTGCGTGTTGTTGTTTACGTATCCGTCGAGATTGTCGAATCCCAGCACTACATTTTCGGACTTGCCGTTCCGATCAGGAACTTTCAGCGATACCAAGTATCCGCCATAATTCATCACCTGCGCTTCGACTGGACCGTCGGACAGCGTGTAAATATCAATTGGAGTTCCGTCCGGTAATTTTCCAAAAACTTCTTTCTTCACGTTGCTTTTTCCCTCCACAGCTGCGGCGCACAGAGCCAGCCATAGTGCGCTAGTCATGAGTTTCCATACGATGTTCATGAAAATCCCTCGGGGCACAGGATGAGAACTCTTATCGTTTAGACCGATGGTGCGGCCACCGATTGTCGGACCCGTAGTTCGGCTTTCAAGGTGAGGACGGGGTCCCGGTCTCCCAGGGAATGATCGGCGTCGGACAAGATGCGCAGAAGCATTTGTGCTGCTTGCCGCCCCACTTCGTGACCGGGCTGAGCAACGACCGTCAGTTCCGGACGCAGCAAAGTGCTAAGACTGAAACCGTAGCTGTCGGGCGCAGGCTCATCGAATCCGATGATGCTGATCTCCTCGGGACAGCACACGTGAAGTTCGCGCATGGCTCGAAGCAGTCCGAGGGTCATCAGACCGTTGGAGCAGACAATCGCTGTCGGGGGTGTTGGCAACTTCATCAGCTCCAATCCGTTCTGATATCCGCTTTCGGGGTGGTAGTCGCCGCGCCTGAAATATGCGCCGCTGAGTTGCATGTGAGAGTCCTCTAGAGCTCGACGGAAGCCCTCCGCCCGGTCACTGGCGGTTGAAAGATCAAGTCGTCCCGCAATAAACGCCAGCCTCGAGTGTCCGAGCCCGATCAGGTGCTGCGTCGCCCGATAGGCCGCGTCGACGTTGTCTACCACAACCGCCGCCCCGCGGTAACCGGGAGGAATGCGATCGAAGAGCACGATGGGAGTTCCGGAACGCAGTTGCGTATCTGCGATCGAGTATAAGTCCGTAGACGCCAACAGGATGCCGTCAACTCTGCGCGATAGCAAGGCTCTGAGATGACGTTGTTCGATTTCCACGTCGTCATCAGAATTGCACAGAAGCACGGAATATCCGACATGGCGCGCCGCATCTTCGATTCCACGAAGCACGTCGACGAAGAATCCGCTGGAAAAGTCCGGCACGATCACCCCAAGGGTCGTGGTCTTTTTCACCCGCAGGCTGCGAGCAACATGATCAGGATGAAAGTTCAGCGCCTTCATGGCATCCTGAACTCTGGCCGCAACCACCGGACGCACTACCTGTTTTCCATTAACCACAGCAGAAACCGTGGCGATCGAGACATCCGCCAAGCGAGCAACATCGCGCATGGTGTAGGAGCGCTTTTTGGGGGCCGGATTCATGCAAAGTTAAAGGACCAATGCTAATTGGCTTGAAGCTGGCGCGCAACACAAGAGGCGCTGTGAATCGATTCTTGCTGGGCATCAGGGAGGGAGCGAATGCGGCTGGTAGGCAAGAGCCCGTTGATCGCCTCTGGCTTCTCCAACTCGATGATTTCTATCGAGTTAGCCAGCGTACGGTTCAGGTGCTTGAGTCCGGCTCCAATTTCACGCGGTTGGGTTGAATCGATTCGATTTTGCGAGTAGATTAGCGCGTGCAGGAATGGATAGCAGGCTGCGGAAAAACTCCGCTCTCCTGGCCGCTTTGAAAGGGTGCGGCTTTCAGCCGAACCTCAATTGCGGCAATATCAGTCGTGGCTTTAGCCGCTGAGGGAGCTTGTTCCTGGTTCAGGACACTTTTTCCGCGGCCTTCACGGAGTGGTGAGCGCCGGGGACTGGGAAGTCGTCCCGGTCAACTGCTGCAGGCGCTGTGGTGATGTTGCGCTTTGGGTAATTCTCCATCCCTGTAACGTAGTGCCGGTATGCTGGGCCAATCGCAAATACCAGGGCATCCCGTTCCAGAAAGCCAAGTTCATCCCTTCCCCCATAATGTTCTGGCGGTCGGATTCGTCCTCCCCCCTGTAACACGCCCGATCACCCACGCCTTCGCCTTTCCCGGTGTCTTTCATCAGAGTGATCGCGGCCACGCAGACCGGGCTTTTTCGGAATTGGCCCACATGCGGTAGGCCGAGCAGATGCCCGACTTCGTGCACGACCACAATCTGTGGTTTTACTGGTATATCTTCGTAGATTCCAATGATGCCATCAGCAGACCATCCTTTGAACTTTCGCGTTACCCCATTTGGGGGACAGGCCGCACCCTGGCAAGTAGGATCTTCGATATCGAAATTCGTCCAGCAGCCACGGTCCCCGGGAGCGTACGAACGGAAGTTCGGGTTCGAGTCTGTATCCAGACGATAGCAGTCCACAATCGCATGCGCGTCGGACGGCCCATTCGCCCACACGATCTCGAAATGGCAATCGACATTCAGATGAAGCAGCGGATTGCCGTGCGGCCAATCCAGACCGCGGTACTCCAGCGGTGGCAGGACGCAAAAGCCAGTCTGATCCCAGAACTTTTCCGCAAGACGCTTCACTTCCGGCCGGTATTTTTCGAACTCGGCACTTCCGGCGTCCCAATTGCGATGAGCAAATTTCTTGCCGTTGCCATCGACGGGAGCCGGTGATTCTTTCCCGCGTTTCACCAGCAACAAGCGAAGATAGATGGTCAACTGCGCGTTCACCGTGGCGCCGGCCCGCTCGGTCGACAGCGCGGAATTAAAGTAGCCCGTCTCACCGGACTCCGCTTCGGCGGAACGCCAGTACTTGAAATTGCCAGGCTTACAGTACGAATTGGGTAGAAAACCGAGCATAGTCACACCCCACGCCTTACGATCTGACGTTCCGAATATTGCCGAAAGGGTCCCCGTTTAGAAGAAACGGCCGAGTGTGTTCCGTTTCGACTTGGGAGTCAAACACTATTCCCGGCACACCGCTCCCTGGGCTAATTAATGGTGTAAACCGGAATCTCCTTTTTGGTTCAAAAACGGCACTGATCATATACCCATCCCGCAGTTCGCCGATAGTCTGAAACAATTTTCAGACGGACCGGCCCCTAGCGCTTCGATATCCGAACCCGCACCGTGCCGAAATTGCCCGATATTCCGCAACTTTTGCAACACCTCTCCTCCTTGCCTAGTCCCTTGTAGACAGATTCCGCTGCTTGAGCACGCCCGCCGATCTATCCCGTCGGTACCGGCAGTAGCGAGATCCGATCTAGCATTGCCCCGAACCGCCGCCGGTTCAGATGTCCTTCCGCCAGCAGTAGCCAATAATAACGCGCATGTTTCACCAGCCGTCCTCCGGTCTTGACCAGCCGTTGCTGCAAGCTGGTCAGCGACCAGTTCTCAATCCCTCTCGGCAAACCCAGCCGCCAAACACTCTCCTTCCCCGTTGAACAGCAACAGCGGGTGATAGCAGGTGGACTCAAAATGCCCGTTGTAGGCACTGTGCTCCTGTTCTCCGTAGACCGGGATTTCCGTGCTGTCCATATCCAGCACTACCCTCTGGGGTGAATCCATAGCCTCTGCCTTCGTCAGCAGTTCCCGATTGATTCGGCTCAGACCTTCCAGATTCTCGGCTTGGCTCAACACCTCGGTCTCAAACCAATGCAGGCGCGAGGGCAACGCTGCTCCACGCTCCCAGATCTTCTCCGAGCCGATCAAACGGAAGGTCGGATCTTGCGATAGCCGCTCCGCATCGTTCAGATCTTCGTATCCTGCCAAGCGACTATAGATGGACTGTCGCAGCAGATCGGAGAGCGGCAACTGCGTGTTCTTGCCGCGTCGGTCGTCCATGATGTTTTCGACGATGAGCGCACTCAATCCCAGACGTTCATCCAACTCGCGCACCAAAAGCAAACCGCTGTCGGAGGTGACGCGAGAACCTTGGAAATCAACTTTCAAGAAAGGGTTAAACGAGAGCTGAAAGGGCTGATTTTGTTTCTCAGCCACTGGGTCGAGCCTCCGTAGAGTTCGTTTTGCTCTCAGAGCCCTATGAATGCTGGCGTTGGCGCGATCATACAACCACTTACTCAGAGTTCAAAAAGGAAATGTGGGCTTAATTGATTTGGTCAACGGAATCGGAGAATCGAGAGGGAAGCGATAGACCGACGAAGTAGGTCCCGCAAGTTCGGCGCCTACGACGGTCGCGCCATAGAAGGGATAGGAAAATACATGTCCGCCAACATCCCACGCAGAGGTCGTTTATAGAGCTGGTAATCAATGTTGAAGTAGAAGTCACCTGCGGTTCGGGGCTTCATCCCTGGGCCAGCAGTCCTCCTTCAACCATCAGGCATGAGCCGGTAATGTAGCTTGCGTCTGGGGAGGCAAGCATGCGCACGCCGCGGGCAATATCTTCCCCGGTAGCGAACCTGCCGAGAGGAATCTTCTCAAGTATTCGCTTTTCATCCTCGGGATGTATCGAAAAGTGATAAGTAAGGAGCGGGCTCTCTGTCGCCCCCGGGATAATGCAGTTGACTCGGATTCCGAAAGGTGCAAGATCCAGGGCGGCGGCGTGCATGAACGCCACTTGGCCGCCTTTGGTGGCCGCGTAACCTGTATAGCCCGGATAAGAGACGAAAGCATGGCCAGAGGAGCAAATGATCATGCATCCTGACTTCTGCTTTTTCATATATTTGCTCGCCACTTTGCAGGAGAGGAACGTGCCAGTAAGATTCGCCGCGATCATCTGATCCCAGTCTTCTTTGGTGGTCTCATCGATAGGCTTGTTGATCTGGATGGCGGCGTTCGCAAAAAGAATATCAATCTTCCCGAACTTCTCGACGGCTGCAGCAAAACTTGCCTCGACCTGGTTTTCGATGCCGATATCTGTTTTCAGGTAGAGGACACTACCTCCGAGAGCTTGGATCTCGGCGACTGTTTCTGCCCCTGCTTTTTCATTCCGGTTCAAGATGACCACGTGCTCACCATCGCGAGCAAAAAGCTTCGCGGTCGCTTTGCCGATTCCCGAACTTCCGCCCGTGATCACGATTACGCGATTGCTCAATTCTGGCTCCTTATCAATGCCGAACTAGGAATGGAATAAATGCGGCACGGTTATCATTTTAAAGATTTTGAGCGTCAACCGAGCGCCCTCTGCATTGCAATCCGAAGCCAGTGGCGTAGTGCTGCTTCCTGATCGGAGGTGAGTAAGCGCAGAGACATGCCTGCCACGGGGATATCAGAGCCCTGCCAGGGGTATGCCTTCCTTTTCTAGGACCCTACTTATGTGTTGATCGGCTTCTGGCGGCAGCTTGCCATACGGGCTGCTGGCCGCGCCGACCGGGCGCCCGCGAGCCGACAAAGCAGATCGAAGGCGCGCCTCACGTTCGGTTCCGCAGTTCAGAGTGCGCCATAGCCGCACGAGCCGTTCATGAATCTTTCTGGCTTTCGAATGATCGCAATCCTGAAATGCGGCGTACAGTTCAACGCATTCCCGCGGAAACACGGTAGCCAGATTGGAGACAAGACCGTGTGCGCCCATGACCAGCGCCGCGTAGTGAAGGTCTTCGACCCCAGAATAGACCGGAACTTCCCCGCGCGAGCAAAGAAGGTCTACCAGGACGTGCATGTCGGCTGCTTCAAGCACGCCATCGACCAGCCGCCTTTCGATTAATCTCTGAATCGGCTTGCTGCCGATCACGCTGCCGGGCAGACAATCGGCTACGAGCAGGGGACGGTTGGTAAACTCTCTGAGCTCGGCGAACATTTCTTCCAGGCCTTCAACTCCGGGCTGGGCGAGATAATGAGGTTGCGCCACCAGGATGGCATCGGCTCCGCCCATCTCAACCGCACGCACCATCTCGAACCCTTCCGAAGAGGCATCCGGGAACACAATCGCAAAAAGCGGCTTCTTCGAGCAGCGCTTTACGGCAGCGCACAGCGATGACAGCTCAAGCGGGGTTGCGCCGATCGTCCCTCCCAGCACACCACCGATCGAAAGCGCGTGGGCACCACTGTCATCCAGCACTTTCACTTCGCTGGCGAGCCGGGGCCAATCAGGTTCTCCATCGCTGGAATAGGGGATCACGACATCGGCGATAACACCCGGCACCAGTGCCTGTATTCTTTGCAAAACGTCCTCTCCGGAAAGACTCTGTTTGGTCCACTCGACTGCCCAATTCAATTGCGCTGCTGCCGCAAAGGGAATGCTCCCGGCTCGTCCTCCTACAGCCAGTATGGATCTGTACTCATGCCCTTTGTTCGTTTCCTACGGGGGAGGGAACTCCTCCGTCCATCAGGCCTCCAGCACGAAGCGCCGATTCAATGCTGCCGGCCGCGTCCGCCGTGGGCCACTGAAACGGCCGTCGGGGTTTGCCAACCGGCCGCCCGGCCAACATCGCGGCGTACTTAGCTCGGGCGCAGAAGTCGGGATAATCAACGGTCCGCCAAACCGGCGTGAGCCTGTCGTGGAAGCGTAGCCCCTGCTCGTAGTCTCCCGCTCTGACGGCTTTCAGCATTTCCACGGTTTCGCGCGGAAACATCGCCGAAGTGCCCGAGATCGTCCCGTCAACTCCCAACACAAAGGACGGATAAATCATGTCGTCAATGGCGGAGAATATCTTGACCTTGCCTCCCACCTCAGCCAGCAGGGCGGCCAGCGTATGGAAATTGCGCCCGCTCTGCTTGATGCCCACAATCGCCGGGTTGTCTGCAATGAGCTCCTGCAGAGATTCGATGGCAGCTTGCGCCGTCGGCATCACGTTGTAGATGAGGAGGGGGATCTCGGCGGCGTCAGTAATGGCGCGATAATACTCTGCCAAGACCGATGTGTCCGCTGACACATGAAAATGAGGTGGAGGTACCTGCAAGCCCTGGGCACCCGCTTTGCGCAGCGCGTGGGCAAGCCGCACCGCTTCGGCAGTACTATCCGCGATAATGCCACCAAGCACGGGAAGCGCGCCGCCAACCGCCTCGATTACAATTCGCACCGCTTCCCCCAGTTCTTCGGGCGTCATGCCGGCACCTTCTCCCATGCTGCCGCCAACCACCATGCCGGAAACCCCTGCTTCCTGCAGATAGAGCGCTTCCCGCGCCAGACCGGCAGAGTCGATCCGATCATCGTCGGCAAATGGAGTAAACATAGGCGGTACTACGCCCGCGAGGTTACGCAGCTGGTTCGTGATTCACCCCCTGCTAAATGTTGTCCAAACTAGCACTGCCCGCCGGCTCGTGTCAAGAAAACGGAATCAATTCCGTCCTGCGGAATTAAGCTTAGCAGCCGAATCGAAGCCCGAGTGCAGAGAACTTCAGGGGAGGTGCTCCGGGCGCTGGAATTCGGTACAGAAACGGGTGGTTCGGACCGACCCCATACCCGCTTGGTCGATGAATTTGAGGCCTGGAAATCAGTGGAGGCGAAGCGGAATTGGGTGGCGGCGGCTCCGTTTGCCCACCCGAAAAATTGTTGTTGCCCGATCAACAGTGCAGAAAACGCCGTTCTGATGGAAACGCGGACGTCCCAGAGGAACGTCCGCCATGAGTTTTACTCTCGATGCCATCAGGTTGTTGGCATCGAGATGCGTCAGAGCCGGACGGTTACTGTCTTGAGCTCCGTGTACTGCTGCAGGCCGTACTCGCCCATTTCTCTTCCTATGCCGGACTGCTTGAACCCGCCGAACGGCGCGCCGGGGTCAAAAACGTCATAGCAATTGACCCACACCGTACCCGCCCTGACACTGTTCGCAATCGCATGCGCCTTACCGATGTCGCGAGTCCATACGGCCGCAGCCAGGCCGTACATCGTCTTGTTGGCCCGCTTTACAACATCATTCAAATCATTGAATTTGATGATGCTCATCACGGGACCAAAAATCTCCTCGCGAGCGATCTTCATGTTGTCCTCGACATCCACGAACACTGTGGGTTCAATGAAATAACCGCGCGAACCTGCCCGCTTGCCGCCCTGCACCAGCTTGGCTCCTTCGCGCTTGCCGGACTCGATATAACCCATCACTTTGTCAAACTGGATATCGTCAACCTGCGGCCCCTGCTCGGTCTCAGGATCAAAGGGATCGCCCACTTTGCGTTTTTTGGCGCGAGCTACCGACCGCTCCACAAATTCGTCGTAGCACTTCGCTTCCACGAACACTCGCGATCCAGCGCAACAGCATTGCCCCTGATTGAAGAAGAGACCAAAGTGGGCGCCTTCCACCGCTTCGTCCATATCGGCGTCCGCAAAAATGATGTTCGGGCTCTTTCCGCCTAGTTCCAGGGTCACCCGCTTCAGATTGCTCTTGGCGGCAGCTTCCATGACCAAGTGTCCGACTTCTGTAGATCCCGTGAACGCCACCTTGTCTACATCCATGTGGCTCGCGATTGCAGCGCCGGCAGTTCCGTATCCCGGCACTATGTTCACCACGCCTTCGGGGAAGCCGGCTTGCTGGATCAGTTCGCAAACCCGAAGCGCAGTCAGCGGAGTCTGCTCGGCTGGCTTCATCACGATCGTGTTGCCCGTGGCCAGCGCAGGCGCTAGCTTCCAGGTCTGCATCAGGATGGGGAAGTTCCACGGGATGATCTGCCCGACGACACCCACCGGTTCATGTCGGGTATAGGTAAAATAGTTGCCCGCCACGGGAATCGTTCTGCCCTGAACTTTATCGGCCCAGCCCGCATAGTACCGATAGGTCGCGATCGCGAGCCCGAGGTCGGCTGCTCTTGCAACGTGGTAAGGCTTGCCATTGTCGAGGGCTTCAAGCATCGCCAACTCGTCGGCGTGCTCCTCGATCAGATCTGCCAGCTTATACAATAAGCGTCCGCGGTCCGCGGCCGACATCCGCGGCCAGGGCCCGTTCTCAAAGGCATTCCGTGCCGCCTTGACCGCTTCGTCTACATCGGTCGCATCCGCTTCAGCGACTTGGCAGATCTCCTCGCCAGTCGCCGGGTTGATCGTGGGGAAAGTCTTCCCGGAATGGCTGTTTACCCAGCGATTATTGATGAAAAGCTTGGACGGACCGACCGCAATTGGGAGCTCCTTCGGAACTGTAGCCATCAGTTTCACTCCTTTCGGCTTCGAGCCAGCGGACCGATTTTGGGTACCGACAGTTTGGATAGACGAGTGCCAGCACTGAACCAGCACCCTCGCGTGCCCCGGAGTCTATCACTGCCGCCGGGAAAGATCAATGTTTCGGAACTGATTCCGATCCACAGGGTACGCCCGATCATATCGGGCTAGGCCGGCTCTGCTTTCGAAGC
>Ga0209380_10003250_pt1 | contig 10133 bp, 8 predicted proteins | sample HubBroMetageWFT6_FD_188347 | JGI IMG/M metagenome (GOLD analysis project Ga0209380, IMG submission 188347) | Warmed and freeze-thawed soil microbial communities from the Hubbard Brook experimental Forest, New Hampshire - Hubbard Brook CCASE Soil... | ecosystem: Environmental > Terrestrial > Soil...
ACAGCGGCGCTGCCGTGCGCCGCAAACACCCGTGTCTCGCCGCCGCGCACCGCGTGGCGTCGCACCAGCACCACGGCGACGAAATCCACACCATCGCGGTGCGCCCCCTCAGGCGTCGGGCGGCCGATGCCATCCGCCGTGTCGATACGGAACTGGTGTGCCTCCAGGTACCAGCGGCTTACCGGCTGCAGCGTCGCAAACAGCTCACCGAGCGAGCCGAGCAACCCGCGCCACGCCGCCGAGCCACTCACCCCCGCCGCGATCGGCTCGAACCAGCGCTCGAGGCCGCCGTGCAGGGCGTTGTAGGAAGTCGGTTGCCAGTGCGGCCGCCTCGGCACCGGGGCGAGCTCGCCCGCGGCGGGGGTGTAGATGAAGCAAGCGTGGCGGCGCGAGCGGTAGTGCCCGCCGTCACGCAGGTACGCATCGCGCGGCAGCTCGTCCCAGCTGCCGCGCAGCGCCTCGAGCGCGGCGAGGTCGAGCTGCAGCGCCGCGGCGGCGGCGGCAGGTGGTAGCAGCACGTACCCCTGCGAGCGAAGCGCGGCCGTGGCTGCGGAACGGCCAGCGCTGAGGTCAGCCTGTGTCATATAAATAGCGCGCAAGGCGGACGCGGCTGGCGGCCGCCGTGGCATGGCGCAGGCCGCGGTGCGCGTGCCACGCTCACCGCCACGGCAGCCGGAGTGACTCTCATGATCGACCTCTATTATTGGACCACGCCCAACGGACACAAGATCACCATGTTCCTCGAGGAGACGGGACTTGCGTACCGCATCGTGCCGGTCGACATCGGCAGCGGCGCGCAGTTCGAGCCGGCCTTCCTCGCCATCTCGCCCAACAACCGTATCCCGGCGATCGTCGACCACGCCCCGGCCGACGGCGGCGCGTCACTGTCGGTGTTCGAGTCCGGGGCAATCCTCGTGTATCTCGCGGAGAAGAGCGGGCGGCTGCTGCCGCAGCAGCTGCGCGGCCGCGTCGAGGTCATGCAGTGGCTCTTCTGGCAGATGGCGGGACTCGGACCGATGGCCGGACAGAATCATCACTTCTCCCGCTATGCGCCGGAGAAGATTGCGTATGCCATCGAGCGCTATGTGCGGGAGACCCGGCGTCTCTACGCGGTGCTCGACCGGCGCCTGGCCGATCGGCCCTTCATCGCCGGCGAATACTCGATTGCCGACATCGCCGCCTATCCCTGGATCGTCCCCCACGAGCGCCAGGGCCAAAAGCTCGAGGACTTCCCGCACCTGCGGCGCTGGTTCGATACCATCCGCGAGCGGCCCGCGACCGTGCGCGCCTACGAGAAGGCGAAGTCCATCAACACGCAGACCGAGTTCACCGAAGAGGCCCGACGGGTGCTGTTCGGCCACCCCGGGCGCTGAGGGCGACACGCATGCCGCCGTCCTTGACGCGCCTCGCCCTGATCGCCGCGGCCGGCGCCCTCGCCAGCGCCTGCCACGCCGCATCCCCCACCGCCGATGCCGCCCGCGAGCTCTCCGTCGCCGGCGCCAGCGTGCACCTCGTCTTCGAGCCGGACGCCTTCGGCGCCGGCGCCGGCCCGATCCTCGAGTGGGTAGAGCGCTCGGCGGACATCGTGGCGCGCTATTACGGGCGCTTCCCCACGACGGCGGTGACGGTGCGCATCGGGGCCGAGCCCGGCGCGGGCGTGCACGGCGGCAGGACCTTCGCCAATCCCGACGCCGTCATCCGGGTGCGCGCCGGTCGCGACGTGACCGCAGCGCAGCTGCGCTCCGACTGGGTGCTGGTGCACGAGATGACGCACCTCGCGCTGCCCGATACCGGCGAGACGCACGCCTGGCTGTCGGAAGGCATCGCCACCTACGTGGAGGGCGTGGCGCGCGTGCAAGCGGGCAACCGCAGCGAGAGCGACGTGTGGGCCGAGGAGCTGCGCTCCATGCCGCGCGGCCTGCCCGACGAGGGCGATCGCGGCCTCGACGGCACGCACACCTGGGGCCGCACCTACTGGGGCGGGGCGATGTTCTGCCTGCTCGCGGACGTGGATATCCGCCGGCGCACGCAGCTGCGCTTCGGGCTGCAGGACGCGCTGCGCGCCGTGCTGCGCGCGAGTGGCGGGCTCGCGGCTGACTGGCCGATCGAGCGCGTGCTGCACACCGGCGACCAGGCAGTCGGCACCCGCACGCTCGAGGATCTGTACGCGCAGATGCGCACCGCGCCCATGGCGCCCGATCTGATGGCGCTGTGGCGCCAGCTCGGGGTCGAGCCCGACGGCGACGGCGTGCGCCTCACCGACGATGCGCCGCTCGCGCCCGTGCGGCACGCCATCATGCACGCCCCGCCGGGGGCGACCGCCGCCGCGCCGGCCGCTCACCCTTCCGGCGAGTAGCGGCCGGTCATCACCGCGGTCACGCCCAGCACCAGGCAGATGAGCAGGTACTCGAGGGCGAGCGTGCGGCGCAGCGGCGCGCGCGCTTGCGTACGTGCCAGCGCCGGCGCGAGCCGCAGGCGGTTCACGGCCGCCAGCCCCATGAGCACTGCGAACAGTGCGGCCTTCGCCAGCAGCATGAGCCCGTAAGGGCGGCGCAGCGCCGCCGCATCCGGCAGCAACAGCAGCGCCATGCCGATGCCCGCCGCAGCGATCAGCGGCACCAGCCACACCGCGAGCGCGGAGAAGCGTGCGACCGCGGCGGCGGCCTGCGCGGGGGGCTCGAGGCGCAACACCCGGTGCAGCGGCCCGAGCGAGCCGAACCAGAAGGTCACGATGGCAACATGGGTGAGCAGCATGGGTGCGAGCAGCACCCGCCACGGGTGCACGGCGGTGTGCCCGGTGAGCGCAAAGGAAGCGACGATCGCCGTGGCACCGATGAGCGCCAGCCGGCGCCGTGCCGGCGCGCCCCCCGACAGCCCGAGCGCGACGCACAGCGCGCCGCCGAGGCGCGCGAGGAGCGCCGCGCCCGTGGGCGATGCGAGCACCAGGCGCTGCGCGGCCGCATCGCCGAGTGCGGACCAGTCCGCCGCCAGGTACACCGGCTCGAATAACAGCTGGGCGAAGAGCACAGCGAGTGCGGCCAGGGCGCAGCGCGCACCGGCTGTCGCGATCGCCGGCCGCGCGCTGGTCAGCTCACGGCCGAACACCGCACTGAAGAGCGCGATGCCGGCAGTCTGCAGCGCCAGCACCAGGCCCGCGGCACGCAGCACGAGCCACGCGCCATCGATCATCACTGCAGCGTGAAATGAATCTGACCCGGGACCACGTGGCCATCGGCAGCGACGGCTCGCCAGCTCACGACGTACTGGCCGGGCGACAGCGGTGGCAGCGGCACGACGATCTGCGCCGCGGGATCACCGGCGGGGAGCGGCAGCTTGCGCGGCGGCTCAGAGTTTTTACCGATCGCGAGCGCGGTGAGACGTGCGGCCTCGGAGAAGTGCAGGACGAGCTGCGTCGGGGCGGCGCTGAGCACACTCTGATCCGCGGGACTGGCTGCCTGCAGGTGCGCGTGCGCCTGCACCGCGCTCACAGCCGCGAGCAGCACGCAGGCACCGAGGACGGGAACGCGTCGCATCACTGTCAACAAAGCTTAATGGTAAATCGCGGGCTGCGACGTGCGCCACAGCGCCACAATTCTACACACTTGTCGGCGTTTGCCGCGTTGCGGTGCCGGCGCAGTCGTAGCATGATCGTGCTCGGCACCGCACAGGGATTGGCATGAATCACCGTCTGCCCGCGCTCATCGCTCCGCTCGGCGTGCTCGGCTGCCTGCTCGCTGCGTGCTCGGCGGATACGCAGGTGTCGCTGATCGGCAACACCCCGGCACAGTACTCGCACGTGTGGGTAACGACGCAGGAGCTGTGGTTCAACAGCAGCTCGACCGCCGGTCCCGCTGATGGCGGTTGGGTCAAATTCCCGCTCTCGACTCCGACCACCGTCGACCTGGTCGGGGCCAACAACGGCAATCTGAGCAACATCGTCGACGACCTGCACATCGTGCCGGGAACCTATTCGCAGATGCGCGTCGTCCCGGTCGATGCGTCGACGCCCCTCACCAGCTCCGCGCAGACCGCGGGCGCGCTCTACAACAGCGAGGCCGATTTCGTCGACAGTGCGGGCCTCACCCACCAGCTGCCTCTCGAGCTGTTGAATCCCGACCAGGGGTTCGGCATCGCCACCTCGCTCAAGGTGCCGGTCGGCAACGTGGGGGCGGCGCTCGCGGGCGCCGGCAGCACCACGGGAACCACTACCGGCGCGTTCGGCGGCAACACCGCCACCGTCGACCCGGCGACCGGCCTGCCGATTGGCGGCACCAACACCACGACGGGCACCACCACCGGTACCACGACGGGCACTGGATCGACGACTTCGACCCAGCCCCCCAACGAGTTCGCCGTGTTCCTCGACGGCACGACCGACCTCGTGCCCTTCAGCACCTCAACCTACGCCGGCGGCACGGGGATCATGCTGAGCCCGCACGCTTCGGCCTATGACCTGTCGCAGTCCGCCGGCATCTCCGGTCAGCTCACGCTGACCAACATCACCACGAGCACCAGCGGCCTGCCGGCGATCCAGGTGAGCGCACAGGTACTGAGCGCCGATGGAACGCGCCACGTGGTCGTGAGCTCGGCCCCGGTGCAGGCCGACGGCAGCTTCATGCTCTATCCGCTCGCGGCCAACTCCTCCAACGTGACCTACTACGACGTGGTGATCCACGGTCCGGGCATCGCTACCATCATCATCAAGTCGGTACAGGTGGAGCTGCCGAGCAGCAGCAGCACGACCTCGCCGTTCAGCACCAGCACCACTGGCACGACGACCGGCACCACGACGAATGGCACGACGACGACCGGCACCACGACACTCGGCACCACCACCACCGGGACGACCACGACCGGGACCACGAGCACCACCGGCACCACGAGCACTACCGGTGCCGCCGCCGGCAGCATCAACTCCGTGGCACTGGGTACTCTCACGCCGCGTGCGGCAAGCTCCTACACCGCGAACCTCGCCGCGACGCCGGCTGCCACGCTGCCGGCCGGATCTCTGGTCGGCTTCTACCAGACGCTGCAGGGCTCGGGCGAGGTGCCCTACCTCGTCGAGGCAAGTCCCATCGATCCGTTCAACGAGGTGCTCCTCAATCCCCAGGCGCTCTCGACCGGCACGGTCGACTCGGGGACCTGGTCGACGAGCGGCGGAACGCTCACCGTGGTAAGCGCGCCACCCGCGCAAGGCGCGGGTACTTACATTGTCGCCGCCTCCGCGCCGGGCTATGCCGGCGGGGCTCTCACCGCCAAGGTGACCGCACCGACGACGACGCCGCCAAGTGGCACGACCGCACCCCCGGTCACCGTGGCCCTCGGCACACTGGCGCTCGCCGCGGGCACGCCCGCAGGCTCGCTGCATGCCAGCCTCACACCCACCACCCCCGGTAAGTACAACGCCGGGCAGCTGCTCGTGAGCCAGAACGGCACGCTGGTGGCCACCGTGCCGCTGCCTGCGGGTTTCGGCCAGGGTGCAGCCAGCGTGGCCGTCAACGGCTTGCCGGCCGAGACCCCCAGCGCGCTGTACTTCGTATCCGTACGCGTCTGGAACACGAGCGACCTGACCGGGTCACTGCAGCGGCAGTGGTTCCCGCAGGCCGTCGACCTGCGCAGCGCCACCAACGGCTCGATCACCCTCACGGTCGACTGATTCCGCCGCCGTTACCCGGTACACTAGCCCGCTTTGCGCGGCTGCGGGAACGTATTGCCGCACGGCCGCCTCTAAGCCACGGCGCAGTAGCGCCAGATCCCTGACGGGATCCACAGCAAGACCAAAAGGGGATCACTGATGACCGATGCTCGCTCACGCACGACCCTCATTGCGCGGGCGCCACACCTGCTGCTCGCGGCACTGAGCCTGCTCGGTGTCGGTTGCCACAGCAACAACAACACCTACCCCGGCACGCCCGTCCTCACCATGGGCTCCATGATGAGCAGTCCCAACCCGGAGTTCAGCGCGTACATCATCGCGATCGACGCTATCACGCTCACCGACAGCAACGGCAATGTCGTTGAGCCGCTCTCGACCCCCGAGACCGTCGATCTGACCAAGATCACCGATCTGTCGGAGCTGGTGGAGGCGCCGGCGGTGCCGTCGGCAACCTACGTCTCCGTTGCGATCACCCTCGACTACACCGCCGCCAGCATCTGGGTCATCGCCAACGGGCAGGAGCCCGTGCCTGCCACCGCCGTGGACTCCACCGGTAGCGTCATGTCCTCGGACACGGTGACCATCACGTTCGACCCGCACAATCCCCTGGTGGTCACTTTAGGCCAGTCGATTCGCTGGAACATCGACATCGACCTCGCTGCATCCAACACCATCCTCAGCATTTCGCCAGCCCAGGTACAGGTGCAGCCGTTCGTGGTGGCATCGACGGCGCCAGCCGACACGACGGTGATGCGCGCGCGCGGCCTGTATGTCACCACGCAGAGCGTGCCGAGCGGCTTCATCATGAACATGCGCCCGTTCTACGATCTGGTCTCGGAGCTCGGCGCACTGACGGTCAACACCACTGCGCAGACTTATTTCAACGTCAATGGCGTCGCGTATACCGGTGCTGCCGGAGTCACCGCCCTCGGGGGGCTGCTGGAGAGCACTCCAATCGTCGCCTATGGCACGCTCGACAGCCTCGTCGGCATCACACCCTCTTTCAACGCGACCTCCATATACGCCGGCTCCAGCCAGGAAGGCGGCGTTGCGGAGTACATGACCGGCACGGTAATCGCCCGCAGCGGCGACACGCTGGACCTGCATGGCGTCACTTATCTGGACCCGGAAGGTGTAATCCAGTATTACTCCGACATCCCGGTCGGGTTCGGTAGCGAGACGATCGTCAGCGAGGACGGCGTTGCTGCTGCCAACCTCTCGATAAACTCCATCTCCGTGGGGCAAAAGATCAACGTTTCCGGGCAGGCGGGCATCAACTCCACCACCGGGACTGTGCTCGATCTCGATGCCACCGCAGGTCAGGTGCGGCTGCAGCAGACCCAGCTGTGGGGCGCGCTCGAGTCGGGGAGCTCGGGCAGTGCCACCGTTGACATGCTGACGCTCGACAACTGGCACCAAAACGCGCTGAACTTCGCCGGCACCGCCACGGGTGGCGGCGCGGTCAACCCCGGCACTTACGTGGTGAACACCGGCGCCGTCAACGAGAGCGGCGTCACCGCGGGCACGCTGCTGCAGTTTAACGGGCTGGTCACCCCGTTCGGTACGGCGCCGCCTGACTTCACCGCTACGACGGTCACCCCCGGCAGCGCCACCGAACAGGTGCTCATCTGCGAGTGGACCCACGGCGGCAGCCCCACCCCGTTCTCGAGCGTCAGCAACGCGGGCCTGGTGGTCGACCTGAGCAACGCCGCTCTCGATGACGTCCGCTACATCCGCACCGGACCGGCCACGCTCGACCTGAAGACGCTGCCGGCGAGTCCGCTGATTACCACGGTCGGTGCGCCGGCGAGCGTGCTGCAGCTGGCGGTCGGCAGCTTTACGGCGACCAACGGCGTGTCGGTGTACAACAACATGGCGGACTTCATCAGCAAGGTGCAGGCTACCTTTCCTGCGGGCAGCACTACCAACCAGATCTTTCGCCTGACCGCATATGGCCAATACAACAGCACCACCAACACCTTCGTCGCCACCCGCATCCACGTAGCGCTGCAGGACGTCATCGCGTAGCGTGGCGCGCAGCGCCACCCGAGGTCTCGCATGCCCTGGAAACGCCGCTCGTTCACCAGCCGCCAGGTGGCGCGGGCGCTGAACATCGCCGACCTGCGCGATATCGCGCGCCGGCGGATCCCCGGGTTCGCCTTCGAGTACGTGGAGAGCGGCGCGGAGGACGAAGCCACGATTCGCGGCAATCGCGCGGGGCTCGAGCGGCTGCAGCTCGTTCCGCAGACGCTGGTCAACACCGCCGCGCGCCACCAGCGCACCCGCATTCTCGGCCGCGACGCCGCCGCGCCGCTGGTGATCGCACCCACCGGGCTCAACGGCCTGCTGCATGCGGACGGGGACGTGACGCTCGCGCGCGCCGCGGCGCGCACCGGGATCCCCTATACCCTGAGCACGGTGTCCACCACACGCCTCGAGGACGTGGCGAGCCGCGCCGGTGGCCGGCTGTGGATGCAGCTGTACGTGGTGAAGGATCGCACCATCGGCGCCGACATCATGCAGCGCGCGGCCGCCGCAGGCTACGAGGCGCTGCTCTTCACCACCGACGCCAACGTGTTCGGCAACCGCGAATGGGACCAGCGCGGCTACCGTGTCCCGGGACGGCCCACGCTATACGCCAGCCTCGACACGCTGCGTCACCCACGGTGGATGTGGCATGTGCTGCTGCGCAATGGCATGCCGCGCTTTCGCAATCTCGAGGGCTTCCTGCCCGCCGGGCTCACCCCGATGGGGGCGAGCACGGTCATTCCGCGCCTGTTCGATGCGACCATTTGCTGGGACGACATCGCCTGGATCCGCGAGCACTGGCGCGGCAAGCTCCTGATCAAGGGCGTGCTCACGATCGCCGACGCCGAGCGCGCGGCCGCGCTCGGTCTCGACGGCATCGTGGTGAGCAACCACGGTGGCCGCCAGCTCGATTACTGCGTCGCGCCCATCGACGTGCTGCCCGGGATCGTCGCGGCGGTCGGCGACCGCCTGGCGGTGCTCGTCGACAGCGGCTTCCGGCGCGGCACCGACATCGTCAAGGCGCTCGCGCTCGGCGCTCAGGCGGTGATGCTGGGGCGCGCTACGCTCTACGGACTGATCGCGGGCGGGGAGCCCGGGGTGGACCGGGCGCTCACGATTCTCACCACCGAGATCGACCGCGTGCTCGGATTGCTCGGCTGCCGCAGCATCGCGGACCTGACGCCCGCCCACGTGCGGCGCGGCTGAGGCCGCACCGCGCGTGAGCGCTCTAGCGCTCCGGCGACTGCAGCAATTCCTCCAGGTACTGTTTCCACAGCACCGCGTAGGTATGCGAGCCGTGGCCGTGCGTGCGGTCGCTGAACGGGATCACGATCGCGCGGCCGTGCGGGACGCGGCCGATCTCACGCTCGAGGATGCCGAGCTCGGGCGGGTTGATCAGGTCGTCGGCGCTGTTCACCGCCAGCAGCGGCGCGGAGATCTTCGCGAGGTTCGGCCCCGGATCGTAGTCGTACGAGGCGGCGATGTTGTAGAGGACGTCGTTGGCGTCATCGTTCTTCGACACCTCGCTGAGGTAGGCGTCGATCACCTCGTCCGCCCTGGCCAGCGTCGGGGCTTCCTGCTGGCGCAGCACAGGATTGCTGCCCATGAGCCACAGCATCTCGATCGCGGTGCGCAGCGCCGGGGGCTGCGTGGTGTAGTCCCCGCCCTTCCAGTCCGGGTCGTTGCGGATCGCATCGATGATCGTGCGGCGCCACACGCGGTTGCGCCCGGAGACCTGCGTCGGCAGGCTCGCGAGCGGCATGAGCGCATCCATGAATTCCGGGTGTGCCTCACCCCACACCCAGGTGTGCATGCCGCCCATGGAGGTACCCATGACGAGTCGCGCATGATTGACCTTGAGCCCCTGTGTCAGCAGCAGGTAGTCCGCCTGCACCATGTCGCGGTAGCCGTAGTGCGGAAAGCGCGCGTGCAGCCCGTCGCTGGGCTTGCTGGACTTACCGTGTCCGATGCCGTCGGGGAGGACGAGGAAATAGCGCGTGGCATCGAGCGGCTGGCCTGCACCGAAGAGCTCACCGGCAAATACCGGCCGGATGAAGCTGCCACCGCTGCCGCCGGTGCCATGCATGATGAGGACGGCGTTGCGCACCACGCCGTGCGAGTCGGTGCGTGGCTTGCCGAGCGTGCGGTAGTGGATGCGCAGCTCCGGCAGCGTCTCCCCGGACGTGAAGTGGAAATCGCGGATGACGAAGTCCGCCTCGACCGGCTGCGGATAGCCGCTCTCCTGCGCGCGCACTGAGCGGGACAATGCCCCACCCAGCAACATCGCCAGGCAGATCGCGACCGTGCCGGCGGCGCGCACGCACGCCGGCGGTGCGCGCGCTGCGCTCATACGCCGAGCCCTTTCAGCCACTCGTCGAACACCCGCTCGAGCACTGCCAGCGGCATGGGCGCGGCGGTGAGGCCGACGTCGTGGAAATCGCGGATATCG
>Ga0209380_10003251_pt1 | contig 10132 bp, 10 predicted proteins | sample HubBroMetageWFT6_FD_188347 | JGI IMG/M metagenome (GOLD analysis project Ga0209380, IMG submission 188347) | Warmed and freeze-thawed soil microbial communities from the Hubbard Brook experimental Forest, New Hampshire - Hubbard Brook CCASE Soil... | ecosystem: Environmental > Terrestrial >...
CTGCTGCGGCTTGGCCCTGCCGAACAGCTTGAGCGTGGGCAGGCCCTCGACCACGTCGAGGAAGTGCCCGGCGAGCGTGGCGAGCAGCCGCCACTGCCGACGCGTCTGCGCCTTGGTGTGCCAGCCGATCAGCACCGCGAACAGCGGGATCAGCGGCAGCGTCGCTGCGATCAGGACGGCGGAGATCCAGTCGGCCGCTGCCACCCGCGCCAGAACCGCGACCGGGACCGCGATCGCGAGCACCAGCTGCGGAAGGTAACGGGCGAAATAGGGATCAAGTCCGTCAAGGCCCCTGGTGGCCAGCGCGGCGACTTCCGCTCCCTGCCCGCCCGGGCCGCCGGACCAGGCCGGCCCGAGCCCGACCGCCCGGGCCGCGAGCGCGCGCCGCAGCTGCGACTTCACGGTGGCGGCCGCGCGCAGCGCGCAGACCTCGCCGCCGTAAGTCACAGCGACCCGCACGGCCACGACGCCTAGCAGTGCCGCCAGCGTGCCCCACAACGCCGCGGCGGCGGCGTGACCGCGGGCGGCGGTAGCGAGCGCGTGCGCCAGCAGGCTCGCCTGGGCCAGGATCGCGGCGGTGGCCACGATCCCGAGGGCGACGGTGGTGACGAGCTGGCGGCGGGCGGCCCGGGCGTAACGCAGCAGCCGCGGGTCAACCGGGCGCACGGCCAGCCAGCAGCAAGACCCAGCCAAGAAGACCGATCGCACCGCCGATCATCAGGACCAGGCCGATCTCGGAGAAGTCGATGTAGACAAGCCCGATGCCGCGGATGGCCAGATGCCGGGTCGGCAGGGCGAGCCAGCGCAGCACCGCGCCAATAATGAGCAGCGCGCTGCTCTGGCCGATGCCCATGACTGGCGACCTCCATTGGCATCCGGAAGCCGGGATTGGCGGTGGATGCCCAACCGTGCGCCGCCAGGGCCAGGACGGCCGCCGCGGTGCGTCTTTACTGTGCGGCCTCTTTCGTGCACGCGCCTCGCCCGGGCGGAGTGATCGGCCGGCGAAATCCGGCGGCCAATGGCGTCGCGCCGGAAGGCCGTTTCCCCTGGCAGCGGCGCCGATTCACCCGGGCCGGGTGAAGTAGGCGAGGGCCGACCGGGGGACCGCAGACGCATGCGGGACCCCCGGTGATCGAGCAGGCGGCCGGCCTGGCCGTGCTGGCGGCGCTGTCTCCAACGGCCCTCCTAGCTGCGGCTGTCTATTTGGGCTCGGCCCGGCCCCGGCAGACCACCCTGTTCTACCTGCTCGGCGCCATTGTGATGAGCACGGTCATCGCGGTGGCCGTTGTCGTGCTGCTGCGCAACGTCGGCCTGAGCCGTCCGCACGAGCACACGCCCCGGTACGGCCTGCGGCTCGGCCCCGGCCTGCTGCCGCTGGCCCACGGCGCCGCGCTGCTGGTCGCGGCGATCGTCGTGGCCGGTGCGCTCATGGTCTTCGACGGGAGCTACGGGCTGATCACCAGCAAGTGACCGGGCGTAACCCAGCGTGAGCCGACCACCCGCTGCGGGTGACGCAACCTCGCCGCTACGGCGCGAGTGTTGCCGCACGTGGAACCGAGGCCGAGTGAAAGGACCGCGGACATGACCGTGCCTGTACAGGCTGATGTCGACGACGCGACCAGGGACGCGCTGGTCGGCATGTCCAAGGGAGACCAGCGGGTGCTGGACGAGATGGTGGAACTCCGCGCGGCCGAGCAGGAGAGCACCGGCCTGGACGCCCGCACATTCTCCCTCGTAAAGATCGCCGCGCTGATCGCGGTCGACGCTCCTCCGGTCTCGTACCTCTGGCAGGTGGCCAACGCGCTGGATTCTGGCGCCACGCCGCAGGACCTCGTCGGCGTGCTGCGCGCGGTCGCGCCGCAGGTCGGCGGGCCGCGGGCGATGGCGGCAGCGCCGGAGATCATGGTCGCGCTCGGGCTCGAGCTGCCCGACGGCACGTGACCCGGACGTCGTTGGCGAGGAGGAAGACATGATCATGCGGCGACGCCCGTTGCTGCGCGCGGCCGTGATCGGCGGCGGCGCGTACGTGGCGGGGAAGAAGTCCGCTCAGCGATCGGCCGAGCAGACGCAGGAACAGCAGCAGACACAGCGCAGCGAGGACGAGCAGAACGAGCGCATCGCCAGCCTGGAACAGCAGCAGACACACGACAAGGGCGGTGGCCAGGCAGACCAGGGGGATCAGCCGCGCCAGGCGCCGGCCGCGGTGCCCAAGCCGTCCATGCTCGACCAGCTCAATCAGCTGAACCAGCTGCACAAGCAGGGCGCCCTGTCCGACTCCGAGTTCACGGCCGCCAAGGCGAAGCTGCTCGGCAGCGGCTGAGCAGCTTGGGCTCTGGAGCCGATCCCCCTGTGCGGAGGAGAGGCTGATGACCAACCAGACGGTAGATGCCGACGAGCTGCAGATCGTCAGTCCGCTGAAGACGCCGCGGGCCGCCGCGGTGGCCGGCATAGCGTTCTCGGTACTTTCGATCGTTTCGCTGGTGCTGATCCACCTGTCCACCCCGGCGAATCCGGGCCAGGCGGGCGCCTGGCTGCACGACCCGGCGCGGCGGACCACCGTGGATGTCGCTATGAACCTCGTCCCGTTCGCCGGGATCGCCTTCCTGTGGTTCATCGGGGTGATCAGGGACCGGGTCGGCCGGCACGAGGACCGCTTCTTCGCCACGATCTTCATCGGCAGCGGCCTGCTGTTCGTCGGCATGTTCTTCGTGGCGGCGGGCATAGAGGGCGGGATCATCACCGGGGAATCGGCCAAGTCGTTCGGCTCGTCGGCGTCGGGCACCCTGGTGCTCGGCCGCGACGTCACCTCGGCCCTGGTGAACACCTACGCGGTGCGGATGGCCGCCGTGTTCACGCTCACCACGGTGACGATCGCCCGCCACACCAAGATCGTCTCCCGCTGGCTCACGTACACAGGGCTGGCGGTCGCACTGGTGCTGCTCATCGGCACCGGCATCTCGGTCTGGGTGGAGCTGCTGTTCCCGGCCTGGATCCTTGCCCTGAGCGTCGACGTCCTCGTCACGGGCCGCCGCGAGCCGATCACCCCGGGTGGGTGACGCAACCGGCACAGCGTCCGGGCATCGTGACTGGCGCGGCGACCGCAGCCGGGGGAAAGCGCTGCGGGCGTGCGGTCGCGCTTCGTGCCCGGCCGGGGAGCCGGGCAGTGGCCATAGAGGGGAGCCGAGAATGAGCGTCACCACGGCAGCGAGGCCGACCCGGCCCGTGCACCGGTATCAGCTCGACACGGGGCTGGGGCATCTGACCCCGGCCGAGCGCGCGGTGCGCGGCAAGTCGGCGCGGGCCGAGGTGCCGCTCGAGAGCCACGCGGAGTTCGATCCGGCGCCAGACCGGCCGGACCCGATCGCGCTGCTCGAGGAGCAAGGCGCCAGCCGGGTCCCCAATTTGGTCCCGGTCCGCTACGGCCGGATGATGGCCTCGCCGTTCAGCTACTACCGCGGCGCCGCCCTGCCCATGGCCGCCGACCTGGCCACCACCCCGGTTACCGGCCTGGCGGTGCAGGCCTGCGGCGACGCCCACCTGTCCAACTTCGGCGTGTTCGGCTCCGCCGAGCGCCTCCTGGTCTTCGACGTCAACGACTTCGACGAGACCACGCCCGGTCCCTGGGAATGGGACGTCAAGCGGCTCGCCGCCAGCCTCGAAGTCGCCGCCCGCGACAACGGCTTCCCCGGCAAGAAGCGCCGCGCGATCGTCGCGGCCGCGGTGGCCACCTACCGGGAGGCGATGCGCGGCTTCGCGGACATGACCAACCTGGATGTCTGGTACGCCCACGCCGACCTGGATCAGCTGCGGCAGCAGGCCGGCGGGCAGCTGAAGGCGCGCCAGCGCAAGGCCGTTGACAAGGGGCTCGCCAAGGCGCGAACCAAAGACAGCATGCAGGCGGTGGACAAGCTGACCCACATGGTCGACGGCAGGCCGCGGATCGTCGCTGACCCGCCGCTGATCGTCCCTGCCGACCAGCTGATCCCCGACGAGATCGACCGCAAGCGCTTCGAGGGGCTGATTAGCGATCTGGTGGCCGGCTACCGGCGGACGATGGAGACCGATCGCCGGTACCTGCTCGAGCAGTATGAGTTCTGCGACATGGCGCACAAGGTGGTCGGCGTCGGCAGCGTCGGTACCCGCTGCTGGATCGTGCTGATGCTCGGCCGCGACACCGGTGACCCGCTGTTCCTGCAGGTCAAGGAAGCGCAGGACTCGGTGCTGTGCCGGTACGTCGGCTCCAGCAAGTTCTCCAACCAGGGCCAGCGGGTGGTCGCGGGCCAGCGGCTGATGCAGGCCTCGAGCGACATCTTCCTCGGCTGGCAGCGCGTTGCGATCGGGGCCGAAAACAACGGGCACCGTGACTTCTACGTCCGCCAGCTGCGGGACTGGAAGTTCTCGCTTGACTACGAGGCCATGGTGCCGCGCGGCATGCGGCTGTACGGCCAGCTGTGCGGCTGGACCCTTGCCAGGGCGCACGCCCGCTCCGGCGACCGGATCGCGATCGCCTCCTACCTAGGCTCCTCGGACACGTTCGACCAGGCGATCACGCAGTTCGCCACCGCGTACGCCGACCAGAACGAAAAGGACCACCAGGCGCTGCTGGCCGCGGTCAAGTCGGGCCGAATTATGGCGGAAAGCGACCTGTGACACCCGGCAGGGACGGGGCCCGGCTGCTGCGGTGACCAAGCCGCCCGATCCGCTGGCGCCGCTGCGATCGCGGAGCTACCTGGCGCTGCTGGCGCTTGCTGCGATCATCGGCGTGCCCGTTTCGGCGGCCGCGTTCGGGTTCCTTGCGCTGGTCAACAAGCTGCAGGGATGGATCTACACGAGCCTGCCGCGGGGTCTCGGCCTGCACGCCACACCGGTGTGGTGGCCGATACCGCTGCTGGTGATCTCCGGCGTGCTGGTCGCACTCGCGATCCGGTACCTGCCCGGCACCGGCGGGCACTCGCCGGCCGATGGGTTCAAGGCGGGTGGCGCCCCGTCGCCGAGCGAGCTGCCCGGCATCGTGCTCGCCGCCCTGGCCGGCCTGTGCCTCGGGATCGTGCTGGGGCCCGAGGCGCCGCTGATCGCTCTCGGCGGCGGGCTGGGTGTCTGCGCCGTGCGGCTGGCCAAGCGGGACGCGCCAGACAAGGCGAAGATCGTGGTGGCGTCGGCGGGCAGCTTCGCCGCGATCAGCACGCTGCTCGGTTCGCCAATTATCGGCGCGTTCCTGCTGATGGAGGTGTCCGGGATCGGCGGGGCAGCGCTGGAGCTGGTGATGCTGCCCGGGCTGCTGGCGGCCGGCATCGGATCGCTGATCTTCATCGGCCTGGGCCACTGGACCGGGCTGGGAACGTTCTCGCTGGCGCTGCCCCACCTTCCCCACTTCGGCACGCCCGACCTCGCCGAGTTCGGCTGGGCGCTGGTGATCGGGGTGGCCGCCGCGCCGTTCGGGGTGGGAATCCACCGGCTCGCGCTGCTGCTGCGCCCGTACGTCGAGCGGCGGATGCTGCTGCTCATGCCGGTGGTCGGCCTAGCCGTCGCCGGGCTGGCGATCGCGTTCGCCGAGGGCACCGGGAAGTCCACGTCCGAGGTGCTGTTCTCCGGCCAGAACCAGCTCGGCCCGTTCATCCTGCACAGCGCCGGGTACACCGCGGGCGCGGTGGTGCTGCTCCTCGCGTGCAAGGGACTCGCCTACGGCGCTTCGCTGAGCAGCTTTCGCGGCGGCCCCATCTTCCCTTCGATGTTCCTCGGCGCGGCCGGCGGCGTGGCGCTCTCGCACCTGCCGGGCCTGCCCCTGGTGCCCGCCGTGGCCATGGGCATCGGCGCGATGAGCACGGTGATGCTCAGGCTCCCACTGACCTCCGTGCTGCTCCCCGCCCTGCTCCTGTCCACCGATGGCCTGGCCGTGACGCCGCTGATCATCGTCGCCGTGGTCGTGGCGTACCTGGTCTCGGCCAGGCTCGCGCCGGCTCCGCACCCGGCCGCGCAGGCGGCACCGGGCGGCGGGGACGAGCAAGCGCCGGTTCCGGCCCCGCGGACCGCGCCGGCTGCCCGGTCCGGAAGGCGGGGCTGATCCCGGTCCGAGACGCCTACGGGGAGTTCCCCGTCAGTTCACCGGAAGTTCACCCGCGCAGTGCGATGCGTCCGGCCCGTCCGGTCCCGATCATCAACTCTGTGCCTAACGTGCTGTATCTGGTCTGGGATGACGCCGGCATCGCGACCTGGAATGCATTCGGCGGGCTCATCGACGCCCCGTGTCTGAAATGGCTCGCCGCGCGGGGGCTGCGGTATTCGCAATGGCACACGCCCGCACGGTCGGCGCCGACCCGAGGTTCCCTGCTGACCGGCCGCGACTGGACGGCCGGCCGCGGGGCCCGGGTCGCGGCCGGTGACCCCGGCCCAGGCGGCCCGAACCTGATCAGCACGCCGGGTTCTGCGACCCTGGCGGAGATCATGCGCCGCGGCGGCTACCGCACGTACTGCGTGGGCAAGTGGGATCTGGGCCCGGCCGGGGCGGGCGCGATAACCGGATCGCGCAGGGCCTGGCCGCTCGGCCGCGGCTTTGACCGTTTTTACGGATTTCTGGGCCGCAGGACCAGTCACGCATACCCAGACCTGGTCTTCGACAACCAGAACGTCGACCCGCCATACTCCCCGGCCGAGGGCTATCACCTGACCGCCGACTTGGCCGACATGGCCATGGAGTTCATCCGTGACGGGCGGCAGGCCGCCCCCGGCCAGCCCTGGATGTGTTACCTGTCGCTTGGCGGCAGCGATGCGCAGGCGCCGCGGGAGTGGGTCGATGCCTACCGTGGCCGGTTCGAGACGGGTTACGACCGCTACCGCGAGGCCGCGCTCGGCAACATGAAACGGCTGGGCGTGGTGCCCGAGGGCACCGCGCTGGCCCCGGCCGACGGGCACCCCTACCGCGCCGAGCTCGCCGACGGGGACCTGGCCCCGCCCCAGCCGTGGCACTCGCTGGACGAGGCGGAGAAGCGGCTCAGCAGCCACAGCGCCGAGTCCTACGCAGCACTCTGGTCCTACACCGACCATCAGATCGGGCGGCTGCTCAGCTTCCTGGAAGAGTCCGGGCAGCTGGAGGACACGATCGTGGTGGCGTGCTCGGCCGGAGCCGCACCCGGTGGGCCCGCCGACGGCGGCAGCGCCCCGGCCGGCTGGCCGGGCACCGGCGGTGACGGCCTGGCCGACGGCGGCAGCCTGCCCGCCGGATGGACGTGGGCGTTCGGGACGCCGTACAACATGGCCAGGCAGCATACGCACGGCGGCACCGCCGCCAGCCCGCTGATCATCAGCTGGCTGGCGCAGATGGCGGACATGGCCGGCGGCGTGCGCGATCAGTATCACCACGCGGTCGACGTCGTGCCGACGATCCTCGACTGCGCGGGCATCGAGCCGCCGCAGCTCGTCAACGGGCATCTGCAGGCCCCGCTGCCCGGTGTGAGCATGCGCTACACGTTCACGGCACCGGACGCGCCCAGCGCCCGGCGAACCCAGCTTTACCAGGCGCCGGGAGGGCGCGCGGTCTACCACGACGGCTGGAAGGCGGCGACCGGGGCCAGCCGGTGGGAGCTCTACCGCGTGGCCACCGACCGGGCCGAGGCCCGCAACGTGGCAGCGAGCCAGCCGGAAAAGCTTGCCGAGCTCACCGCGCTGTGGCAGACGGCAGGAAGCGAGCTCCCGCGACAGCGCGAGCTCACTCCCGCCCGGGGCCTGCCGGCCATGGGCGCCGGCAGCTCACGGGTCGCCGGCTGACCGCGGCGGGCCTGGCTGGCCCGGCGGATCTGGCGGGGCCGGCTAGCCCGGGCTAGCCCGGGCTAGCCCGGTGGCGGCGGGCCGGCTGGCCCCGGCGAACGCGGTGGCGGCGGACCGGCTGGCCCGGGCGAGCCCGGCGACGGTGGCGGACCGGGCGACGGCCGGCCGCCACCTGCCGGCGGCTTGCGGTGGTACGACATCCGGGAGCCGTGCGCCGCGTGGCTCGGCGGCCACCGCCGCCTGGCCGGTCTGGCGGCTGGAGGGGCGTCCACGCCAGCCCGCTCGGCTGGCGACCGGAACGCCGTGACCAGCCGCGCCACCAGCGTGGCCAGGAATACCTGGCCGGTCAGCGCCTCGATGACGGCGAGGGCCCGGCCGCTGTTGCCCGCGGCGGTGAAGTCGCCGTAGCCGAGCGTGGTCAGGGTGGTGAAGCTGAAGTACTGGAACGTCTGCGTATTGGCCGGCTGCTGGTGGGCGAAGAATGACCCGCCGCCGAGGCGCTCGATCGCCGCGTAAAAGGCGGCGAACATCAGCCCGATGATCAGGTAGGCGCTCAGGGCACCGTAGATGCTCTGCACGGTGACCGTGGGCCTGGCCAGCACGCGGCGCACGATCAGCACGGCGGTGAGGAGCAGCATCAGGCCCTTCCAGATGTCCGCAGCACCGTCACCGCCCCTGGTATGGGTGGACGCGGCCACGGCGGCGGCGGCCGAGCCGAGCAGCGCTACGAGACCGATCAGCCTGACGACCCGGCGGCTGGCCTGCCCGGTACGGAGCGCGAGCAGCAGCACGCCGAAGAACAGCAGGGTCTGCAACTCCGCGACCAGCGTGCTGAACCCGGACGCGGAGAGCAGGTAGGTCACGATCAGCAACGCCAGCAGCAGGCCGTACCGTGCGGGTTCCCGGGGCGGCCGGCCCCCGGCCCGGCCAGCCACCCCAGGTTCGCGTTCGCCGTTCCGGGCATGCCAGAAGGCCCGCGGCAGCCGCATCACGACCTCCTTGCGGTCACGCTACGGGCCAATCGGCGGGCCGGCGGCGGCAGCTGACGGCGGCGCTAGGCCGCGCGGCCGTGCAGCGCCTCCTGCAGCTCCTGCTCGCCCTCCTTGGACAGGGAGGTCTTCAGCACGGTGCCGCCGTACTTAGACATCGCGTCGACGGCCTTGTCCGGCGTCACCTTGTCCACCATCAGGAACAGCGCCGAGGTGCCCGGCCGCAGCATGCCGCGGACCTGGTCCTGGAACTCGCGGTCGATGCCCGACTTCGTGATCTTGCCCATGAGGGCGCCGAGCCCGGCGCCGATGGCGATGCCGAAGACCGGGACGAAGAACAGCAGCCCGAACAGCAGCCCCCAGAACATGCCCCAGGTCGCGCCCCTGCCGACCGGGTTGTGGCTGGTGTGCACGTGATATTTGCCGTCGTCGTCCCGGACGATCACCGCGATCGCCTCGGGCTCGATGATGAGGTCGCGGGCCAGCCGCCGCGCCTCGTCCGCTGCCGCCTCGGCGGTGGCCTCGTTCGGATAGCCGATGGCGATCAGGTCAGCCATTGGGTCCCCTTTTCCTGGAGTGAGCTGATCGGTCCGGCCAAGTTCATCAGCCTCGTTGCCGGCCGCGCCCCATCCTCATCGGGTGATACGACCCCCGCCGTGACCTGCGGTGAACCAGGCCGGGCGGGGCGTCTGGCGGGACAGCTCTCCGTCCCTCACCCGCACCGGGGGATGGGCGCCGCAGCCAGATGGAGCACGATGGCGCGCAGCAGACGTACGAGCGGCTCAGACGTACGAGCGGTATGGGGCAGCAGAACGTACGAGCGACATAGGCAGGTGGACGGGGTGGGGAAGCACAGGGCGAACCGCCCTTCGGCGGACCGACGCGTGGCCGCGGCCGTGTCCCTGCTCGCCCTGGTGGCCGCCGCCGGGCTGCTGCTGACCGGCGTGGTGGTCCACCTCGGGGCGGTCCTGCTCGCGCTCGCCTGCCTGCTCATCTGCGTGATCGCGGGCTGGTACGTGGTGTCGCGCCGTGGGTTCGCCCGGGCCGTTGCGGCCGTGGTCATGGTCGCGGCGCTGGGCGGCCTGGCCACCGGCCTGGCGTTCGCCAACCTCAACCTGCTCGCGCTGGTCCTGGTCATCGTCGTGTCCGCGATCTCCGTGGTGTCGGCGCGCTATGCGCTCCGGGCCAGACCGGCCGGGTCCGCCGGGTTGGCCGCTGACCCGGCCCGCCTGAGCGCGGCGGCCCGGCCCCGGCGTCCCGTTCTGGTAATGAATCTGAAGTCCGGGGGTGGCAAGGCCGAGCGCTTCCGGCTCGCCGAGGAGTGTGAACGGCGGGGCATCGAGCCGGTCGTGCTGCGGCCAGGAGACGACCTGCAGCGGCTG
>Ga0209380_10003252_pt1 | contig 10131 bp, 11 predicted proteins | sample HubBroMetageWFT6_FD_188347 | JGI IMG/M metagenome (GOLD analysis project Ga0209380, IMG submission 188347) | Warmed and freeze-thawed soil microbial communities from the Hubbard Brook experimental Forest, New Hampshire - Hubbard Brook CCASE Soil... | ecosystem: Environmental > Terrestrial >...
GCCAGCAGAATCGGCCGGCCTCCCGTTACGTCGTGCGATTTTAGTTCCGCGCCCTTAGAGTCGAGAGGTGAGACGGGGCCGACCGGGTTATCGTATTCAGGTAGCCAGTCCCCCGAAGCTTATAAAAACCTGAGTATCTTAGCGCATACAGATAATAAAATATGCGCGTATTATTGTCAAGTATGTTCGTGGGTCCATTCGAGATGACATCATTCATCATACTCATTCTAATACCCTTACAACTAGACATTTCAGATAGTGCGTTTCCGGCATGGTCAAGAGAATAGGATGATCTTGCGCCTGCGTGCGACGATCGGCGACAACCACGCTTCGGCGGGCGTCGACAGCTGCGTCTGCAAGGATCTGGAGAAAGAGTGCCTCGGGGATGTGATAGGAACAGGAACACGTGACGAGGAAGCCGCCAGGCTTCAGCAGCTTCAAGGCGCGAAGGTTAATCTCCTTATAGCCTCGCTGGGCTGCAGGGACACTATCGCGATGCTTGGCGAAAGCAGGTGGGTCGAGGATCACCATCTGGAATTTGCGGCCTACATCGTCGTACTCCTTTAGTATGTCGAAGGAATTGCCTTCGCGAAAGGTGACATTGGAGATGGCATTCAGCTCTTGATTGCGGCGTGCGGCAGCGATCGCAGCGGGTGCCATATCGGTCGCCTCCACATGCTCGCTGTGGCCGGCCACCGTGAGAGCGAAGCCGCCGTTGTAGCTGAAGCAGTCGAGCACTTCGCCCGAAGCATAGCGCCGAGCAGCCAGGTGGTTCTCGCGTTGGTCAAGAAAGGAGCCAGTTTTCTGCCCTCTGCGCAAGTCGTAGACAAAAGCGATTCCGTTTTCCTTGGCGATAATCTCGTCAGGAATCTCACCGTGCAACGCGGTTACGGTTTGGTCGAGGCCTTCGAGCAGGCGCACCTTTGGGTCGTTTCTTTCGAGAATGCCCTTGGGTGAGAAGAGTTCCAGCAGGATTTGAACGAAGAGGTCCTTCAGGCGCTCGGTTGATTGGCTCAGCGTTTGTACAACGAGATAATCACCGTAGCGGTCCACGACCAGTGAAGGCAGATGGTCCGCTTCGCCATAGGCGAGCCGAAAGGCATCCGTGTTCTCGACAACGATTTTGCGGTAGGCGGCGGCGTTGCGAATGCGTTCCGTGAAGAAAGCGCGATCTGTGGGTACATCTTCGCGCGTAAGCAAGCGGATAGCGATTTGGGATTTGTCACTGTAGAAGGCGCGGCCCTGGAACCGTCCTCGTTCGTCGGTAAGGCGTACGATGGCTCCAGCTTCCGCGTTGGCGCTGCGGACGTCACTCCGATAGACCCAAAGGTGGCCCGAGCGTAGGCGGTCTATACCCCGCGGGCTGATAACGACGGAACCTTCTGCCACAAATGTTTCCTTCCCGTAGCACGCTTAGGCGAACGCGTCCGGATAACGCTCGCCAGCGAATCAAATCGCCGCTCAGTTCCGCTACAATGTTGACAAAGATACAGCAGAAATATACGTGCCGAAGACTAGCCGATGAATTTGAGCGACTTCGATTACGAACTTCCGGCGGGAAGTATAGCCCAGCGGCCCCTGGCGGAACGCGACGCATCACGAATGCTGCTGCTGAGCCGGGCGACCGGCGCGTGGGAGGACCGCCAGTTTCGCGAATTGCCAGCGCTGCTTCGGGACAACGAACTTCTCGTCTTGAACGACGCTCGCGTGTTGCCGGCGCGTCTGTTCGGGCATCGTGCCGGTTTGCGCGCGGCGCCACCCAGCGAAAACAGTCCCGCGCGAGATGAATTCCTCACGTCGCCGATCGAGGTGCTGCTGGTTCGTCAGCTTGCGCCGGACACATGGGAGGCGCTTGTGCGGCCGGGCCGTAAAATTCCGGTGGGCGAGCGAATTGTGTTTGGCGAAGGCGAACTGCAGGCTCGAGTGGAAGGCCGCGCCGAATACGGCCTGCGGGTATTGCGGTTCGAATCGAAAAACGGTTTTCATGACGCGCTAAACCGTCTCGGTCACATTCCGCTGCCACCGTACATCAAGCGCGCGGACGAACCGCTCGATCGCGAGCGGTACCAGACCGTTTACGCTCGACAGGGAAGCGCAGTAGCGGCCCCGACGGCTGGAATGCATTTCACGCCGGCGATACTGGAATCGCTGCGCCAGCGCGGCATCGAAATCGCCAAGGTGACCTTGGATGTCGGCCTTGGAACCTTTGAGCCGATTCGCACCGAGTCACTCGAAGAACATAAAATCCACGTGGAGTCTTACGAGATCCCAGAGGGTACGGTCGAATCGATCGCTCGCGCGAAACGAGAACAACGCCCTGTCCTTGCCGTCGGGACCACCGTAGTGCGCGCGCTGGAAGATGCAGCCGAAAAAGCGGCAGGCAGCAACACGCTCCTGCGCCCAGGTCGATTTGAAGCAAGCATCTTCTTACTCCCCGGCAAGCCGTTTCGCGTTGTCGATCAACTGCTAACGAATTTCCATCTTCCGAAATCGAGCTTGTTGGCACTGGTCGCCGCGTTGGCCGGACTTGAAAACACGCTCGCAGCCTATCGCCACGCGGTCGCCGACGGGTATCGCTTTTACAGTTATGGCGATTGTATGCTAATCCGCTGAAAATGGTGGGCGAGCCGAATTTCTGGGCGAGATTCGTGCATCGTGGCGCGCGTTCGACTATAATCCGCAACCTGCCAAATATAGGCAGTCTTAAATGCGCTATCTGATCCTAAGCGACATTCACGCCAACCTGACGGCGCTCGACACCGTGCTCGCTGCCGCCAAAGGCAAGTGGGACAAAGCGGTGTGCCTGGGTGACGTCGTCGGCTATGGACCCGACCCGAACGAAGTAATCGACCGCATCCGCGAAATTGACGCGATCACAATTCGCGGCAACCACGACAAAGCCGGAAGCGGCCTGGCCAACGCCGAGGATTTCAATCCTGTCGCGCGGAATGCCGCTCTCTGGACGCGCGATAAGCTGCGTCCGGAACTTCGTGAATATCTCGAAAAATTGCCGACTGGACCGGCAACGATCAACGGTTTTACCATCGTTCACGGTGCGTCGCGCGACGAGGACGAATACGTGTTCGCTCCGGCGCAAGCCCTCGACGGCCTGATTGAGGCTGCGACCCCGATCACTTTTTTTGGTCATACCCATCTGCAAGGCGGGTTCACGCTCGGGGGTGAGGACGACAGGGTTGGCGTACTGCACTTCAAGCCTGAGGGCGAAAATAAATTCTCTCCTCTCAAGATCGAGCCAGGTACCACCTACCTGCTGAATCCGGGCTCCATCGGCCAGCCGCGCGATGGGGACACGCGCGCAGCGTTCGCGATCGCAGACGTCGACAACAAAGTTGTGGAATTCTGGCGCGTTCCCTACGATATAGAGGCAGTGCAAAAGCGCATGGCAGCGGCGGGCCTTCCCGAACCGCTGATCCTCCGGTTGCAATTCGGCCGCTAAGGCAGGCTCGTTCGATGTCTCCCGAAGGAATTCCCCAGCGAGAACAGCGCAGCCAGTTTCCCATCGCATTCGGCGCCGGGGCAGTAGTTGTTCTGTTGATGCTGGGCGGTGTGATTTTGCTGTCGCGTGGTTCGCATCACAATGGCGCGGGCGCCGCTGCGAAATTGCCTTTTGGTCCCACCGAGCAAGCATATGCCGAGCACATCCACTTCAAAGACATCCAGATGGCGAAAGCCAACAATTTTCTGAATCAGGAATTCACCTACATCGCAGGCACGCTTTGGAACGATGGCGCGCGCACCATCCGGGCGATCGACGTGACGCTGGAATTCCACGACCCATTCAATCAGGTAATCCTGCGGGAGACTGAGCCGCTCGTCGGACCGAAAGATGCTGCCCTACCGGGCGGCCAGCGGCGCGACTTTCAAATAACACTGGAACATGTTCCCGTAGAATGGAATCAGCAGTATCCTTCTATCCGAGTGACAGGCCTTACCCTGGGCGACTGACGCTCACCCCTTACAGCTAAATCTGATTGCTTGGTGGATTGATGGACGATTGGGCGGAACTCGATCGTGCATTAGGCGAGTTTGTGCGTTCAGGCGACGTGGAAGTCCGTGAGGACGGCCAATGGCTCGCCGGACTCGCCGACCTTCAGTATGAAATGCGGCGCGCCGGAAAAGAGCCGCTGGTTCACCTATGGTCGGACGAAAAAAATCTGACGCGGCGAGTGATACGCCTCAAGGAACAAGCCGCAGACCGTATCGTTCTCGAAGTGCATCGGCTTGGCAGGTCCAAACCCGGCCGGCTAGAATTTTTGCGGACGGATTCACCGCGTCCAGCAGGCCGGATCACGAGAGAGCAATTTCGCGCGCGCTTTGACCGCATGCTGGCGGAGGCGTTTCCTGACGCGCACTCCGAATCGCTGTCCGCGGCCCCGGACCTTGAGCATTCATTTTCAGGCATCTATGTCCGCGGGCGCATACATGAAGGGACGAGCGACTGGGCGTTCCTCGCCGCGTCGCCCTCCGAAAATGGCACGGCCATTGATGGGATGCTTGCTTTCGGTCTTCTTTGGCTGGATTGGACCCGAGGGCACTCCGATAGGCGCGCCGTCGAGGGATTAAGACTGTTCGTACCGGAAGGCTCCAGCCGAATCTTGCGCGAACGCATCCTCGCGCTTGCACCGATTGCCCGCACGGAGATTTACGAATTCAGCGAGCCGGATTCGCAAATGAAAAAAATCGATCCGGCAGACGCGGGGAACCTGGACAGCTCCCTGATCTCGCGGCGAGACGTGGAGTCAACCCTGGCGGCTGCCCGCGATTGGCTCGCAAGAATCCGCGCGATGATTCCGGGCACCGCCGAGGCTATCGAGACGCGCGTTCCGAGCAAGACGAGTGAACTCGTATTCAGTTTCCGTGGCCTGGAATTCGCCCGCTGGACGCGTGAAGGCTTGCTTTTCGGCATCGGCGAAGCCACCGAGAAATTGACGACCACGAAGATCCCCGCGCTCGAATCCAACATTCGACAACTGGACCTGCACCGCAACTCGCTCGCTGCAGACACGAAGAACTATTTTTATCGCGCGGCTCCCGAACGCTGGCTCGAGACTCTGGTGCTCGAAGATCCATCACGCTTGGACGCGCAACTGGATCCCAAGTTCCTGTATTCGCAGGTTCCTGCCTTGAGCGGTGGAGATCGCGGCGTGCTTGACCTGCTCGGCGTCACGCGACGCGGCCGGTTGGTGATAGTCGAATTGAAAGCTTCGGAAGATATTCAGATGCCGATTCAGGCCGTGGACTACTGGCTGCGAGTGCGCCGCCATCAGCGCGAGGGCGACTTTCAGCGTTTCGGATATTTCAGCGGAATCGATCTAGATCCGAAGCCCCCCCTCGTCTGGCTGGTCGCGCCCGGTCTGCGGTTCCATTCCGCCACTGAGATTCTCTTGAAATATCTCTCGCCCGAGATTCAAATCAGCCGAATCGGCGTCAACGAAAACTGGCGGCGCGGAATCAAGATTGTTTTCCGTCAATAAAACTGGTGCAGACAAAAAAGAAGGGAAGCGGTCCGGATTAGATCCGGTGCCACTTCCCGGGGTGTGTCCTAGAAGTGATTTGTAAGATTAGACGGTGGGGCGTCGGAAAAGGTTGCAGTAAAAAAATCGCAGCGGGGAAAATCAGTAGAAGAGATACTTACGCCACTTCTCGTCGCGATGGCCGATCAGGCGCATCAGCTGCCGCGAAGTGTGGAGCGTGAAGGGACGCGGGCGACGCTGCAACTTCAGACCCGCTTCTTCGGGCGTGCGATCGCCCTTATTGTTATTGCAGGAATAGCAGCAGGCCACGAGATTCTCCCACGAGGAACGACCACCGCGCGAACGCGGCATCACGTGGTCAAGAGTCAGCTCAGCAGCAGGGAATGCGCTCCCGCAAAACTGGCAAGTATTCCGGTCGCGCAGCAAAATATTCTTGCGCGAAAGCGCGCGGCTCTGCTGCGGGATGTGGCGATAGGTGAGAAGCCGGATCACCGAAGGCACCTGAATCGCTTTTGAAGTGGAATGCACTTCGGCGTGATTGGTCTCTTCTGCCTGGGCGACGCCCTTGAGCATCAGCACCAGCGCGCGACGAACAGCAGTGACATTGATGGGCTCGAACGTGGCGTTTAGAACCAGCACGGGAGCTTGCATCAGCGAAGGACGCTTCGTTGGGGGTAGCTGCGAATTGGGCGAACCAGCTCCCGCAGTCGTCTTGGCCAGGCCAAGATTAGGCCGCGGACGTAGCACGTTCTTTAGCCGGTTTTCCATCTGCGCCGCCTTTGCGTCGCTCGACGAGTTTCCCTGTTATTAAGGATGCCTACCGCACCCTGTTGGTTTCAAGGGCTTTGTAACTTTGTTCGCTGCTTAGAAGCCGTGAGCGACGAGCCCGGAACGACCCGCGCCACCGTCAGACCGAAGACGCTTGCGGCTCCAGCCTTCTTTAGCACCCGCGAGCACGCATCTAACGTCGCGCCAGTCGTCAATACATCATCTACCAGCAAGATGCGCAGCTTGTCAACTCGCACGCCTTGCCGCGTCGCGTAGGCGCCACGTACGGACTTCCAGTGCTCGCTGCGGGAAAGGACCAGTTGCGCAGGGCGGGGCTTCGTGCGCATCAGCAGATATGACCCGAGTTTGAGTCCCAGGCGCTGGGCGAGAGGCCTCGCGATAAGTTCCGCCTGGTTATAACCTCGTTCGCGCTGGCGGTCAGGATGTAAGGGGACGGGAACCACTGCGTCAGCTTGAAATTCTTCTCCCGCGTTTCGAATCACCTCAGCAAGGCGCTCCGCAAACCAGTGCCCCAGCCGGGTGACCTCCTCGTATTTCAAGAGCACGATCGCGCCAGCCAGAGCGTCGTTGTAGTAAGCGAAGCTACGGGCCCGCTCGAAAGCATAGAAATTTGCGCGGCATAAGCGGCAGAGTCCCGGAGCCTTCTCAACCTGCGGCGCCAACTCAAAGGGGCGTCCGCAGCATGAGCACATAGGATCAACAATAGGCTCTATCGAGGCAAAGCATGAAGCGCAGATCGGGATTCGATTCGCATCGGTGAGCGTAGCGCCGCAAATCCGGCACGGTGCCGGCAAGAGCACAGACACAACGGCATCAAGTGCGCCTCGAAAGGACACAAATCCGCTCTTCTAGCTGTAAGGGGTACAAAGAACCTACTCCAATTCAGGAGCGGAAGAAAGACAAATCGAGGCGGCGCGCACACCCTTATCCTCGCTCTTTTACACTCAGCCCTTTTGGCTTTCGAGCAGACGTCTCGATGGCTAACGAGGGGACGAAACGGGGCCTAGAGAAGCCCCTGTTCCATTTTTTCCTGGCAGATGATGCAGTAGCGAGTCCACGGCACTGCTTCGAGACGCTTTTGCTGAAGTTCCTCATGGCAGGAGACGCATTCCCCAAAGCCATTGTCCTTGTTGATCCGCGCGAGGGCATCATCCACTAATTGCAGCAGTGAGCGGTCGTTGTGGGTCTGCCCGAAGAGAAACTCCTTGGTGTAGGAGTTCGCAGCTTTGTCCGCGAGATCCACCGTAGGGTCCTCGTCGGCTTCACGGCCCTCTTGCTCTGTGCGGGCGATGCCGCGCACAAGCTCCTCGCGTCGAGTCACCAGTTTCTTCTTGTAGTAATCGAGTCGCTTCTTGTCCATTGTTAGGTTCCCATTGTGAGGCGCAAGGCCTCACCCAAAGCCGGAAAGTTTACCGGCATGCCCTCGCGTTGTCAATTAAGGCAACCACCCGAGGGCGGACAGGTTTGATGCTGTAGGCGTGAGGAAGATGCAGCAAGCTGTGGCAGAGCAATGGAATCTAAAATTCGGTGCGCGCCCCGCTAACCCGCACATCAGCGCCGGTTGTGGTCCGTTCGATCGAAGCGGGTTTTGCAGGAAACAGAAAATGAATAGCGATTGCCCAGAGAATCATAACGAGAAACACTAACCAGCTGCCTTCTGGTCCGACGCTTCCCCCTGTCAACCATTCCGGCCCGCGGAACGATGAGTTGAGGAAATGTCCCTGTGCCAGAGTGCCGCTGTCCGGAGTACCGTAAAAGTACGTTTCTCCCCAATCCCAGGAAGCATGCATTCCAATGGGGTACCAGATGTTTCCGGTTCGACGCAGTGCAAACGCGGCGACAAGTCCGAAGCATCCGGCCATGAATGCGCCGATCTTCGCTTCGCCACTATTTCCGAGGTGGATAGCGCCGAAAACAATCGAGAGAATGATCGCCGCCGGCCAGAATCCGATACCTGACTGGAGAGTTGACTGCATATATCCGCGAAACGAGAATTCCTCGAACATCCCGACAAAAATGAAACCAATGAAATATAAAACAGCGAGGCTGAGCGCAGCCGCTCCGCCCACCCCCACGCCATCCACGGAAAATCCGTGCAACGCCGCGATGAGCACCAGGAGAAGCGATAGCATGATGAAGCCGATGGGAACTCCCTGCCAGAACCGCTTGCCGAATGCCTCCTGTAACGGCATTCCGTAGTCGGCGAACGACCGTTTCTCAATGAGCGTCATTACCGCGGCAGCCAAAAGCAGCGGGAGTAAATTGAGCAAGCCCTCGCTGAAGAGCAAGCCTTTCGCGGTGAGAATCTGTTGGGAGGGTAGCAGCGCCCGAACGCCGGGGATGCGCACGATCCCATAGATGAATGCAAAATCCAGCGCGAGGAAAATAAGCAGCCGCCATCCGGCGCGAATCCCATTAGGCCCGATGAAAATATTGTGAGCAGCGGAGGGCTTCGCGGGAGCCGGAGCGGGAGCCACCGGCTGCGACAACCGGTCCGCAGAGCTATAGTTTTCGGCCATTTAAATCCTCCTAAGTCGTCCGCGTCTCAAACTGTGGAAGACAGCAACAGTATCGCGAATTTCGTCTTCGCTGAAGGCTGAATATCAGTTTGCGGGCTTGTTCGCCGGATAAGCCCGGTTGAGAGCTAGAAATGCGATTGCCATTACCACGAATGCCAGTGCGCTGCCTTCGGGGCCGATCGTTCCTCCGGTCAGCCAACGCGGTCCGTGAAACGATGAGTTCAGCAGGTGACCCTGCGCGAGCATGCCGCTGTCGGGCGTTGAGTAGATGAAGGTTTCCGCGTAGTCGCTCGCCGCATGGAATCCCACCATGAACCAAAGATTGCCCGTTCGTCGCAGCATCATGCATCCCAGCATTCCGAATGCGAAGACCGCGAGCGCTCCCACCCAGCCTTCCCCTGGATTCGAAAGGTGAACCGCGCCGAACGCCGCCGAAAGTAGAAACGCTGCCGGCCAAAAACCGATTCCGCTTCCTAGCGTAAATTGCGCGTATCCCCGAAACAAGAATTCTTCAAAGATTCCAACGAGTACGAACCCGATCGCCCAAAGCACCGCGTATTTCAACAGCGCCGCGCCGGCCAGGGCAAATCCTCCGGGGGAGTATCCACCTAGCGCGAAGATCGCCAGCATCTCGAGTGATTCGAAACCCAGTCCCCACAGAGCTCCCTGCCAGAATAACTTGCCGAACGCGCCCTCGACGGGTAAGCCGTAAACACCGAGAGACCGCCTTTCAATGCGGCTCATGATCCCTGCGGCGAGAAAAACTATCAGGATCGCGGTGCTCTCGAATATGAGCTCGAATCGCGGAGTCAGGACTCCGCTGCTCTGAGCCTGCTTCATGATTTCTGCGACGCCCGGAATCAGCCGCAGGCCGCGCTGGATAATCAGGTATTGAAGGCCGAATACCACAGCGAGATAAATGGCGAGCCGCCACCCTGCCCGGAGCCCTTCAGGGCCGAAGAAGAACTTATGAAAACCGCTCGGTTCGGAAGGTGCCTGCGTGGATTCGGCAGTTGGTAACATTGCGGTGCCTGGAGTTGGCTCGTTATTCATGCGTCCCTCTGGCTTCTATACGAAATGGGGTCGTATTTAGTTGCGTCACTGAGAGCTATTTCCTGCGAAACGGGCTTAGCTAGTCAGACGTGCCCACCTGGGATTCGATAGCGCGCTCCTTTGTGCATTGCCTTAAGCGCGGGTTGCGGCGGCTGGAAACGGCTGCTAAACTCTTTAGTCTGCGCACTTGGAAGAGTCGCAGTCGTAACCACCCTTCCATGCATCTATTGGTTCCGGCTGAAATACCAACCGAAGGGGAGAACCAGTTTGGCTAA
>Ga0209380_10003255_pt1 | contig 10128 bp, 5 predicted proteins | sample HubBroMetageWFT6_FD_188347 | JGI IMG/M metagenome (GOLD analysis project Ga0209380, IMG submission 188347) | Warmed and freeze-thawed soil microbial communities from the Hubbard Brook experimental Forest, New Hampshire - Hubbard Brook CCASE Soil... | ecosystem: Environmental > Terrestrial > Soil...
GGTCGATGGACCTTCGACCACCTTCATAAGGGTCTGGCTGGGCGGCGGTGCTGAGAAGCGCCTACCGTGAGGGACGCCCGATGACTGGGAAGCGCCCTAGCTGGCGATGCAGGCGGGGCCGAGGAGTTGCTTGAGGTCCGCGTGCAGCGCGGGCGACGCGGTGACACGCAGCTTGTCGTCGAGGCGGACCACGGTCGTCTTCTGGTTGCCGCGCAGCCGCAGGTGCACCTCGGTCGGGCCCGGGTGGGTGCGAAGCACCTCACGGAGCTGCTCGACCACCGGCGGGACGCAGCGGGTGACCGGGAGCGACACCACGAAAGGGAGGTTCCCCTCCGCGGCCGTCAGGTCGGGGATCGTCATGTCCATGGCGATCAGCTTCGGCACGTCGTCGCGGCGGTCCACCCGGCCCTTGACCACGACGATCGCGTCTTCGGCGATCGCGGTGGCGTAGAGCTGGTAGGTCTGCGGGAAGAACAGCACCTCGATCGCGCCGCCGAGGTCCTCAAGGGTCGCGGTGGCCCACTGGTTGCCCTGCTTGGTGACCTTGCGCGTGACGCCGGACAGGATGCCGCCGATCTTGACGATCTGGCCCTCGTTGCGGCCCCCCGGCGGCGGTGACGGCATGGCGGGGCGATCCTCCTCGCCCGCGTCGGCGTCACCGACCGACATCAGCTCGGCCAGCACGATGTCGGCGTCGCGGGCCAGGATGTGCTCGACGCCGAACAATGGGTGGTCGGAGACGTACAGGCCGAGCATCTCCCGCTCGAAGTTCAGCCTGGTCTTCTTGTCCCATTCCGAGTCGGGGATCGCGACCTCGAACGCCGCCTCGGCCTCCTCGTCGCCGCCGAACAGCGAGTCCTGGCCGATCGCCTCGTTCCGCTTGAGGTCGATGACCGAGTCGACCGCCTGCTCGTGGATCAGCACCAGGCCCTTGCGCGGATGCGCGAACGAGTCGAACGCGCCGGCCTTGACCAGGCTTTCTATGACGCGCTTGTTGCACACCAGGGCGGGGACCTTGCGCAGGAAGTCGGCGAAGCTGGTGAACTCGCCCTTGGACTTGCGCGCCGCGATGATCGCGTCGACCACGTTGATCCCGACGTTGCGGATCGCCGCGAGACCGAACCGGACGTCGGGACCGACCGCGGTGAACGTCGCCACGGAGGCGTTCACGTCCGGCGGCAGCACCTTCACGCCCATCCGGCGGCACTCGCTGAGGTAGAGCGCGGACTTGTCCTTGTCGTCGCCGACGGACGTGAGGACGGCCGCCATGTACTCGGCCGGGTAGTTCGCCTTCAGGTAGGCGGTCCAGTAGGAGACCAGGCCGTAGGCGGCGGAGTGCGCCTTGTTGAACGCGTAGCCGGCGAACGGGACGAGCACGTCCCACACCGCCTGGATGGCCTTGTCGGAGTAGCCGTGCGCCCGGCAGCCGTCGCGGAACGGGCCGAACTCCTTGTCCAGGATCTCCTTCTTCTTCTTGCCCATCGCGCGCCGGAGCAGGTCGGCCTGTCCCAGCGTGTACCCGGCCAGCACCTGGGCGGCCTTCTGCACCTGCTCCTGGTAGACGACCAGGCCGAAGGTCGGCTCGAGCACCTCCCGCAGCGGCTCTTCGAGCTCGGGATGGATCGGGGTGATCTGCTGCAGGCCGTTCTTGCGCAGGGCGTAGTTGGTGTGCGAGTTGACGCCCATCGGGCCGGGCCGGTACAGCGCGCCGAGCGCGGAGATGTCCTCGAAGTTGTCCGGCTTCAGCAGCCGCAGCAGCGTCCGGTACCCCGAGCCATCGAACTGGAAGACCCCGAGGGTGTCGCCGCGGGACAGCAGGTCGTAGGTGGGCTGGTCGGTCAGCGGCAGGCCGAGCAGGTCGATCGTGATGCCGCGGTTCTGCTCGATCGCCTTCACCGCGTCGGACATGATCGTCAGGTTCCGCAGGCCGAGGAAGTCCATCTTCAGCAGGCCAAGGCTCTCGCAGGTCGGGTAGTCGAACTGCGTGATGACCGCGCGGTCGGGATACCTGGTCCACACCGGGATGTGGTCGGTCAGCGGCTCCGCGGACATGATCACCCCGGCCGCGTGCACGCCGGGCTGGCGGATGAGCCCCTCGATGCCCCTGGCGGTGTCGATGATCTGCTTGACCTCTGGCTCGCTCTGGTAGAGGTTCCGCAGCTCGCCCGCCTCGTTGTAGCGGTCGTGGCTCTCGTCGAAGATGCCGGACAGCGGGATGTCCTTGCCCATGACCGCGGGCGGGAACGCCTTGGTGATCCGGTCGCCGAGGGCGTAGGGGAACCCGAGGACCCGTGTCGAGTCCTTGATGGCGGCCTTCGCCTTGATCGTGCCGTAGGTGATGATCTGCGCGACCTTGTCGCTGCCGTACTTCTGGGTGACGTACCTGATGACGTCCGCCCGGCCGCGTTCGTCGAAGTCGATGTCGATGTCGGGCATCGAGATCCGCTCGGGGTTCAGGAACCGCTCGAAGATCAGCCCGTGGTCCAGCGGGTCCAGGTCGGTGATGCCCATCGCGTAGGCGACGATGCTGCCCGCGGCGCTGCCCCGGCCAGGGCCGACCGCCACGCCGTTGTTCTTCGCCCAGTTGATGAAGTCGGCGACGACGAGGAAGTAAGCGGGGAAGCCCATCTGGCAGATGATCGAGATCTCGTACTCGGCCTGCGCGCGGCGCTGCTCGTCGTACCCGTTGGGGTACCGCTTGGCCATGCCCTGCCAGACCGCGTCGGCGAACAGCGCGTCCTCCGAGTCGTAGCCCGCGGGGATCGGGAACCTGGGCATCAGGTTCTTGAACTCGAACATCCCGGCGGGGTCGACCCGGTCGGCGATGAGCAGCTGGGAGTTGCGGCACCCGTCGCGCCAGACGTCGCTGTTGTTGATCGCGTACATCTCGCTGGCCGGCTTGATGTAGTAGCCGGTGCCGTCGAACTTGAACCGGCCCGCGTCGGCCATGTTGGTGCCGGTCTGGATGCACAGCAGCAGTTCCTGCGCCTGGGCGTCTTCCTGCTTCGTGTAGTGGCTGTCGTTGGTGACGACCGGCGGGATGTTCAGCTTCTTCGCGATGTCGAGCAGGCCGTCGCGGACCCGCGTCTCGATCTCGAGGCCGTGGTCCATCAACTCGAGGAAGTAGTTCTCCGCGCCGAAGATGTCCCGCCACTCCGCGGCGGCCCTGAGCGCCTCTTGCTCCTGGCCGAGCCTGAGCCTGGTCTGCACCTCGCCCGACGGGCAGCCGGTGGACGCCATCAGGCCCCCGGCGTACTCGCTGATGAGCTCCTTGTCCGGGCGAGCCCACTTGGTGAGCCAGCCTTCGGCGAACGACCGCGATGAGATCTTGAAGAGGTTGAGCAGGCCCTCTTTGTTCTGGGCCCAGATCGTCTTGTGCACGTAGGCGCCGGACGCGGAGACGTCGTCCTTCTTCTGGTGCGGCTGGCCCCACAGGATCTTGCCGGGGTTGTCGCGGCGTTCCGGAGCCACGTAGGCCTCGATGCCGATGACCGGAGTAATGCCGACGTCCATGGCCTGCCGGTAGAACTCGGCGGCGCCGAACAGGTTGCCGTGGTCGGTCATCGCCACGTGCGTCATGCCCAGGGCCTTGACCTCTTTGAACAGGTCCTTGAACCGCGCCGCGCCGTCCAGCATCGAGTACTCGGTGTGCACGTGCAGGTGAGCGTACGGAAGGTTCCCCTCGGTCGAGGCTGCCGCGGATGCCGACATGAACCAACCGCCTCCTAAGGCACGCTTCGCGCCGCCCGTGCGCTGGCGAAACGCAAGCGCGGCGCGGTTGTCCTACGACCGAAAACCGGGGGAAGGCGGCCGACGCCGTGATCACGCCAGCCCGGTATTGCTACTTTATCGGTTCCGTCCGACGGTGGCCCGCTGACGCGCCGGGCTTGCCCGCATGGCTCCGCGGGAAACCCGCCGGCCGGCTCAGCCGGCGTGCCCGGCGAGGGCGTTCGCCACGAACGCCGCCTTGGCGGCCGTGTAGGCCTCGCGGTCGCCGGCGTGCCGCGCCGCCAGCAGCCGCTTCAGGTCCTCGTACTGGCGCGCCAGCTGGCCGTCGCGGCGCAGCGCGTCACGGAACGCGAGCTGCTCGGCCCACCGTGGATGGCCGGCCTGGATCAGGTGCAGGTGCGCGACCCGGTGCTGCCCGGACTCGTCCGGCTTGACGAAGAACCGCCGCCACGGCCGCTGGTCCAGCTCCGGCGGCACGTAGCACCAGCCGTCCGCCGCGAGCCCGTCACCCGCTTGCACGACCGCGGCGCCGAGATCACGCACCGACGCCATCAGGTCAATGACCGGCTTGGCGGCGAGCCCGGGGACCGCCGTCGAGCCAACGTGCTCGACGCCATCCGCCAGCCAGGGGGCGAGCACCTCGGCGAGCCGCGCGCGTTCGGTCTCAGCCGCCAGCAGGAGCCGTGGATCGTGCGGGCGGATCTCTGGCGTCTCGTAGGCCCACGGCGGGACGGCATCGGTCACGAGCGTGGTCAGCTTTCCGCGCGGAGGATGTCCAGGGCGCGGGCCAGGTCGTCAGGGTACGGGGACTCGAAGGTGATCTCGCGGCCGGTGGCCGGGTGCTCGAACGACAGCCGCACGGCGTGCAGCCACTGGCGGGTCAGGCCGAGGTGCGCGGCCAGCACCGGGTCGGCGCCGTAGAGCAGGTCGCCGCAGCAGGGGTGGCGCAGCGCCGCCATGTGCACGCGGATCTGGTGGGTGCGGCCGGTCTCCAGGCCGACGGTCACCAGCGACGCCGCGCGGAACGCCTCGATCGTGTCGTAGTGGGTGACGCTCGGCCGCCCGTCGGCGACCACCGCGAACCGGCCGTCGCCGGACGGGTGCCGGCCGATCGGCGCGTCGATCGTGCCGCGCAGCGGATCCGGATGCCCCTGCACCAGGGCGTGATACGTCTTGGACACTTCGCGGTCGCGGAACGCCTGCTTCAGGACGCTGTACGCGCGCTCGCTCTTGGCGACCACCATGAGCCCCGTGGTGTTGGCGTCGAGCCGGTGCACGATGCCCTGCCGTTCCGCGGCGCCGCTGGTGGCCACGGTATGCCCGGCGGCGAGCAGCCCGCCGAGCACGGTCGGGCCGGTCCAGCCGGGAGTCGGGTGCGCAGCGACGCCGCGGGGCTTGTCCACCACCACGATGTCGTCGTCCTCGTAGACGATCACCAATCCGGGCACGGGTTCCTGGCGCACCGCGGGCGCGGCGTCCGGCGGCGGCGGCAGCGTGACCGTCAGCGGCGCGCCCGCCAGGACCCGGTCCGACTTGACGGCCGGCTGGCCGTCGACCAGCACCTGCCCGGCGCCGATCAGCTCCGCGGCCCGCGCCCTGGACAGTCCGAACATCCTTGCGAGGGCCGCGTCCAGCCGCTCGCCGTCCAGGCCCTCGGGGACCTCGACGAACCGCTCCCCCGAGGTGGTCACCGCTCGGTGTCCGCCGCGGCGTCAGCGGGCGAGGCGCCGGAGCCTGGATCTGAGCCTGGCGGCGACGGCTGGGCCTTGCGGTCGCCGTGGGTGCCGTCCAGGTGGTAGCCGAGCATCGCGAGCAGCACGGTGAGGATGCCGCCGCAGACGATCGCCGAGTCGGCCAGGTTGAACACCGGCCAGTAGCGGGTGACCTCGATCCAGTCGACCACGTTGCCGCGGAACAGCCCTGGCGCCCGGAAGATCCGGTCCGTCAGGTTGCCGAGCGCCCCGCCGAGCAGCAGCCCGAGGGTGATCGCCCAGCCGATGCTGTACAGCTTCCGCGCGGTCCGCGCGATGTAGACGACGACGGCCACGGCGATCGCGGTGAACACGATCGTGTCCCCGGTGCCGACGCTGAACGCGGCGCCAGGGTTCCGCAGCAGGTTGAACATGAGCACGTCGCCGAGCACGTGCACCGGCTCGCCTTCCCGCAGGTGGGCGACCACCAGTGCCTTGGTGATGATGTCGGCGGCGAGCACGAAAGCCGCGACGCCGGCGAGCACGCTGATCCGCCGCCGCCCGGGCGCCCGGGGCGCCTGAGGCCCCTGACCCGCCGGCGGCTGGCTCGCGTCGCTCAGCGGCGCTCCTGGCGCTGCTTGCACTCCACGCACAGGGTCGCCCGCGGAAACGCCAGGAGCCGCGCCTTCCCTATCGGCTTGCCGCACGATTCGCACACTCCATATGTTCCCGCATCGATCCGCGCCAGCGCGTGCTCGGTCTGCTCGAGCAGTTCGCGCGTGTTGCGGGTGAGCGCCAGCTCCTGCTCCCGCTCGTACACCTTGCTGCTCGCGTCGGCCTCGTCGTCGCCGGCCTCGGGCACCGTGTCCCCGAGGCGCTGGGCGATCTGCGACTCAGCCTGATCGATCTCCGCGCGCAGCCCCGCCGCCTCGTCCGCCAGCTCGGCGCGGACCTCGCCAAGTTCCTCGTCGGTCCACGGCTCCTCGCCGGGACGCACGGGAAGGCTGGCGGCGCTTGAGCGCGACACGGCGGTCATGACTGCTTCACCACTTTTGCGGATCACGATACGGACAGTGAAGGATACGACCCGCTGACCGTCTGCGCCAAGTTTGGTTTCCTGCCAGGGCGAATTGGCTTGCCCGCCGTTTCCCGGCATCCGGTATCCTGAAGGCGCGGTGATGGGGACAGCTGCCGCGGAATGCTGCGAAGAGCGACCCGGGGACGGTGCGAGCCCGGGTGCGTGCGCCACGGACCAGATCACCCCGGAGCGGCCGGAAGAACGGCTGCCTGCTCATCAGCATGGCGGCTCAGTAGAACTGGCGAAGATCAAATTCGAGAGGTCCGAACGGACGCTTGGTGTCTGCGTTCGGTCAAGGAGGGTGGTACCGCGGGGCGGCGCGTAAGCGAGCCTCGTCCCTCCGGCAAAGCTCATCGCTGATGCTGGAGGACACCTGATGGCGGAGTTGCCAGACCGAGGGTTGGCAGAGCGGAAGCCGGGCGGCGCCATGCCGGCGGTGCCCGCGCACGCGGACCTCCCCGCGCTTGAGCACGAGATGCTCGCCCGGTGGAACAGGAACCGCACGTTCGAGGACTCGCTCAAGCAGACCGAAGGCGGGCCGCGCTGGACCTTCTACGAGGGGCCGCCGACCGCTAACGGCATGCCGGGCGTGCACCACATCGAGGCCCGCGTCTTCAAGGACCTGTTCCCCCGCTTCAAGACCATGCAGGGCTTCCACGTCAAGCGGAAGGCGGGCTGGGACTGCCACGGGCTGCCGGTCGAGGTCGCCGTCGAGAAGGAACTCGGCCTGTCCGGCAAGAAGGACATCGAGGCCTACGGCGTCGCCGAGTTCAACGAGCGGTGCCGTGAGTCGGTGCTGCGGCACGTCGACGCCTTCTCCGCGCTGACCCTGCGGATGGGCTACTGGATCGACCTGTCCGACGCTTACCGCACCATGGACCCCGACTACGTGGAGTCGGTCTGGTGGGCGCTGAAGAGCATCTACGACAAGGGGCTGCTTGTCCGTGACTTCAGGATCAGCCCGTACTGCCCGCGGTGCGGCACCGCGCTGTCCGACCACGAGATGGGCCAGCCGGACGTCTACAGGGAGGTCACCGACCCCTCGGTGACCGTCAGGTTCCCGGTCGAGTCGGTGCCGGCTGGCGCGAACAGCCAGCTGGAAGGCGCCGACCTGCTGGTCTGGACGACGACCCCGTGGACCCTGGTGTCCAACACCGCCGTCGCGGTGCACCCGGAGGTGAATTACGTCGTCGCCCGCGAGGACGGCCACGAGGACAAGGTCGTGGTGGCCGAGGCGCTGTTCGCGCGCGTCCTCGGAGACGGCTGGCATGTGCTTGCCACCCTGCGGGGAACCGATCTGATCGGGGTGAAGTACACGAGACCGTTCGGGATAGTGGATATTCCTGACGCCCACCGGGTGGTCGCCGGCAGCTTCGTGACCACAGAAGACGGGACCGGCCTCGTGCACTTGGCACCCGCTTTCGGAGCGGATGACATGGAGGTCTCGCGCGCCAACGGCTTCCCCGTGGTGAACCCGGTGCGGCCCGACGGGCGGTTCGAGGACGGCCTGTCGCTGGTCGGCGGGATGTTCTTCAAGGACGCGGACAAGCCGCTGGTCGCGGACCTGGCCGAGCGCGGGCGGCTGTTCAAGTCGGAGCCGCACGTGCACAGCTACCCGCACTGCTGGCGGTGCGGCACCGTGCTGCTGTACTACGCGCTGCCGTCCTGGTACATCAGGACCACCGCGATCAAGGACCAGCTGCTCGCGGAGAACGAGAAGACCAACTGGCAGCCGCCCACGATCAAGAACGGCCGGTACGGCGAGTGGCTGCGCAACAACGTCGACTGGGCGCTGTCGCGGACCCGGTACTGGGGCACCCCGCTGCCGCTGTGGGAGTGCCCGTCAGGGCACGTGACGTCGATCGGGTCGCTGGCCGAGCTGAGTTCGCTCGCGGAACAGGACCTGTCAGGGCTCGACCCGCACCGGCCGTACGTGGACGACGTCGTCTTCCCGTGCCCGGAGGACGGCCTGGAGGCGCACCGGGTGCCTGAAGTCATCGACGCGTGGTTCGACTCCGGGTCGATGCCGTTCGCGCAGTGGGGCGCGCCGCTGCGGAACCTGCGCGAGTTCGAGGAGGCGTACCCGGCGCAGTTCATCTGCGAGGCGATCGACCAGACCCGCGGCTGGTTCTACTCGCTGATGGCGGTGGGCACGCTGGTGTTCGGGCACTCGTCGTACGAGAACGTGGTGTGCCTCGGGCACGTCGTGGACGAGCAGGGCCGCAAGATGTCCAAGCACCTGGGCAACGTCATGGAGCCGATGGGGCTGCTGAACGCCCACGGCGCGGACGCGGTGCGGTGGTTCTTCGCGGCGTCCGGGTCGCCGTGGGGGCAGCGGCGGATCGGCCCGTCGGTGCTCGACGAGATCGTGCGCAAGGTGCTGCTCACGTACTGGAACACGGTCTCGTTCCTGGTGCTGTACGCGAACGCGTCGTCCGCGGGGTCCGCCTCAGGGAAGGCGTGGACGCCGGAGTCGTCTTCGTCGGCGCCTTTGCCGGGTGACCGGCCGCTGCTGGACCGGTGGCTGCTGTCGGAGCTGCACGCCTGCGTTCGGGACGTGACGGCGTCGCTGGAGGCGTTCGACACGGCCGCGGCGGGCCGGCGGCTGGCCGCGCTGATCGACGACCTGTCGAACTGGTACGTCCGGCGGTCCCGGCGGCGGTTTTGGGACGGGCCGGAGTCCGCGGACGGGGCGGCGGCGTTCGCCACCCTGCATTCGGCGCTGGTGACGGTGACGAAGCTGATGGCGCCCATCACGCCGTTCCTCGCCGACTACGTGTGGGGCGTGCTGCGGCCTGCTGACGAGGCGGAGTCCGTGCACCTGTCGTCGTGGCCCGGCTATGACGCGTCGCTGATCGACGCGGATCTGTCCGCGCAGATGGCGCTGGCCAGGCGGCTTGTCGAGCTGGGCCGGTCGGCGCGGTCGGCCGCCGCGGTGCGCACCAGGCAGCCGCTGTCCCGTGCGCTGGTCGGGGCTTCCGGGTTCGGGTCTTTGCCTGCCGCGCTGCGGGAGCTGGTGGCCGACGAGCTGAACGTGCACACGCTCGAGTCGCTGGACTCGGTCGGCGGGGAGCTCGTGACCTACACGGTCAAGCCGGAGTTCCGGTCTCTTGGCCGCCGGTTCGGGTCTGACACCCAGGCGGTGGCCGCGGCGATCAGGTCGGCGGACCCGGCGGCGCTCGCGCACGCGGTCGCCGCGGACTCGGGCACCGCCACTGTTGAGGTGGAGTCGCTCGGTGCCGTTTCCTTGTCGGCTGAAGATCTGGTGGTGACGCAGACGCCGCTGGAAGGCTGGGGCGTGGCCACGGCCGGCGGCGAGACGGTGGCGCTTGACCTGTCCGTGTCCGACGAGCTGCGCGCCGAGGGCATGGCCCGCGAGGTGGTCCGGCTCATCCAGGAGGCGCGCAAGAGCGACGGCCTCGAGGTCACCGACCGGATCGCCGTGCGCTGGTCCGCCGGCGGCCCGGAACTCGCCGCGGCGCTGGCCGCGCACGGCGAGCTGATCGCCAGTGAGGTGCTGGCGGTGTCGTTCGGGCCTGGAGACGGGCCCGGCGATGACGCCGGGACGTGGTACGAGCACAGCGACGCCGGCCTGGAGCTCAGGTTCTGGCTGGCGGTGGCCGCCGCCTA
>Ga0209380_10003256_pt1 | contig 10123 bp, 6 predicted proteins | sample HubBroMetageWFT6_FD_188347 | JGI IMG/M metagenome (GOLD analysis project Ga0209380, IMG submission 188347) | Warmed and freeze-thawed soil microbial communities from the Hubbard Brook experimental Forest, New Hampshire - Hubbard Brook CCASE Soil... | ecosystem: Environmental > Terrestrial > Soil...
CCCGGTCGCGATCGCAGCCGTGGATTCCGCAGGCGCGGTGCTGCGTCCGAACGCGGCGTTTGCGCGCTTGGCCCAAGCCGCTTCCAAGGGCGAGGCGGCCAAGGGACGGCTATCGATTTTCGACCTTGTCGCGGAGCGCGATCGCGCCCCTTTAAGCGCATCGATCGAGGCGGCGGCCCAGGGCGAGGGCGAAATCGCGCCCCTCGACGTTTCTCTCGAAGGGCCGGGCGCCGCCCGTTCGGCGCGGCTCTTCGTCTCGGCCGCCGATCCGCGCAGCGACGAGGGCGCGAGCGCAACTCTCTTCGCTCTCGACACCACCGAGCAACGCACCCTGCAAGAGAACCTTGTGCAGAGCCAGAAGATGCAGGCGATCGGCCAGCTCGCCGGCGGCGTCGCGCACGACTTCAACAACGTGTTGACCGCGATCATCGGCTATTCCGATCTCCTGCTCGCCAATCACCGCCCGACCGACCCGTCCTTCCAGGACATCATGCAAATCAAGCAGAACGCCAATCGGGCGGCGGGCCTCGTGCGGCAATTGCTTGCCTTTTCGCGCCGTCAGACTCTGCGCCCCCAGACGCTGCAGCTCAACGACGTGTTGTCGGAATTGCAGATGCTGCTGCGCCGGCTGGTTGGCGAGCAGATCCAACTCGACGTGGTCTACGGGCGCGACTTGTGGCAGGTGAAGGCCGACCTCAACCAGTTCGAGCAAGTGATCGTCAATCTCGTCGTCAATGCGCGCGACGCCATGCATGACGGCGGCAAGATCACGCTGCGCACGCGCAACTTTCCCGCCGCAGAATGCGGCAGCTTGAAAGAGGTGGACGTCGCCCCCGCCGATTACGTGCTGGTCGAGGTGGAGGACACAGGTCACGGGATTCCCCCGGAGGTCCGGGTCAAGATCTTCGAACCGTTCTTCACCACCAAGGAGGTCGGCAAAGGCACCGGCCTCGGCTTGTCGATGGTCTACGGCATCGTCAAGCAAACGGGCGGATACGTGTTCTGCGACAGCGAGCCGGGCGCCGGCGCGACGTTCCGCGTTCTGCTGCCTCGGCGCCTCGCCGATGACGTCGACGAACCGGTGAAGACCGAGGCGCCCAAGCCGACCGCGGATCTGACCGGCCGGGGCGCGATCCTGCTGGTCGAGGACGAAGAGGCGGTGCGCGCTTTCGCCTCGCGCGCGCTCGCCTCGCGCGGCTATACGGTGCTGGAGGCGGAGACCGGCCTCGACGCCTTGCGCGTGGTTGAGGAGGCAAGCGAGCCGATCGACCTCATCGTTTCGGACGTCATCATGCCGGAAATGGACGGGCCGACCATGCTGACGGAACTGCGCAAACGCGGATTGACGGCCAAGGTCATTTTCGTCTCCGGCTACGCCGACGACGCATTCGCGCGCAATCTGCCGGAGGGCCAGGACTTCGTATTCCTGCCGAAGCCCTTCTCGCTCAAGCAGCTCATCGAGACCGTCAAGGGCCTGATGAATTGACGCGCCCGTCTCGCCTTGCGAGGCTAAGCCGTTCGATCCGAAATCGATGCGTTTTTGAAGGCGCCGCTGCTTATGATGCGTTTTGAAGGAACCGCCACCTATGTGGCGGGCGACGAACTGAAGACTGCGGTTAACGCCGCAATCGCGCTCGAGCGCCCGCTGCTCGTCAAGGGCGAGCCCGGCACCGGCAAGACGCTGCTCGCGCAGGAGATCGCCGCCGCGATCGGCGCCCCGTTCATCGCCTGGCACGTCAAATCGACAACGCGCGCCCAGCAAGGCCTCTATGAGTATGACGCCGTCTCGCGCCTGCGCGATTCACAGCTCGGCGATCCGCGCGTGTCCGAGATCGCCAACTACATTCGCCGCGGCAAGCTGTGGGACGCGTTCGTTTCGCCCCTTCGCCCGGTGCTCCTGATCGACGAGATCGACAAGGCGGACATCGAATTCCCCAACGACCTGCTGCTCGAACTCGATCAGATGGAGTTTCACGTCTACGAGACCGGAGAGACGGTCAAGGCGCGCGTGCGGCCCATCGTCATCATCACCTCCAACAACGAGAAGGAGCTGCCCGACGCTTTCCTGCGCCGCTGCTTCTTTCACTACATCCGCTTTCCCGACGCCGAGACGATGCGCAGGATCGTCGAATCGCACTATCCGTCGATCAAGCCGCGACTCGTGGAAGAGGCCATGCGGTCGTTCTTCACGCTGCGCGAGACGCCGGGACTGAAGAAGAAGCCGACCACTTCGGAGCTGCTCGACTGGCTCAAGCTTCTGCTCAACGAGGACATTGCGCCAGAGGCGCTGCGCGAGCGCGACGCCAAGAAACTGATCCCGCCGCTGCACGGCGCATTGCTCAAGAACGAGCAGGACGTGCATCTGTTCGAGAGGGTGGCGTTTTTGAGCCGGCGCGAGCGGTAACGCGCTGCGCTCCTGTCTCAATTTGAGATTTGAGGAGATTTACCAGCGCTCGCCCAGCGGCCGGTCCGGTGATATACTGAGCCGGAAACATAGGAACGGACGACCGTGACGCTTGGCCCGGGCATTTTCTTTAAGACGCGAAGTTCGCGCGCGCGGCCTTATGAACAGTACCGTTTGCACGGCGAGTCCGTCGTTTGTGAACGCATTACGCCGAATGCGCGCTCACCCGGCTCCCCACAGGTCAAGCCTTTACAGTCCTGGACAATTGACGAGTTCACAGCCGCCAACGTGCCGGCGCCCGCTAAGACGGCGCTTCAGGAATATCTGAGGGAGAAACATAAGGCTTAGGGTCTGGACCGCAGTGTGCGCGGGGGGGGCAAACGTGTGGGCCAATCGCGTTCAAGCGCTCGCGCAGGCCGGCGGTCCGCCAGATCAAGTTGCTTTCGACTTTTCGGCCGTGAAGAGCCGACCGCTCGGCGGCGGATGGAAAAGGAGAGACATCAAGCCTCCGGCCGCACGAGTACGTGCCGCTTGCGCGGGAGGAGATTTGGCGATATGTTTCACTCAATACGGATGTTACTAATTTCACATATCGTGCCGTCGCGATCGCCAGCCGCAGAGCTTCCACGTGACGGTTAGTTAGCACTTTAGGTTAAGCCCGGGGGCAGCGTGATCGTAAGGACTGAGGTCGCCATCATAGGGGCGGGCCCTTACGGTCTGTCGCTTGCAGCACATCTAAGGAGCGCGGGCGCCGATTTTCGAGTCATCGGCCACCCGATGGACGCTTGGCGCAACCACATGCCGGAAGGCATGCTGCTCAAGTCAGACGGCTTCGCTTCGAACCTTTACGATCCGCAAGGCGAATATCCGCTTTCGCGCTATTGCCGCGAGCTGGGGATCGCTTACGACGACAAGCGAATCCGGGTGCGGCTCGACACGTTCATAGACTATGGCCTCGCATTTGCTCGCCGCTTCGTTCCCGAACTGACAATCGCGCTCGCCCAGTCGCTTCGCCGCGACGGTAACGGCTTCGCGCTCCGTCTCGACGACGGTTCCCTCATCATGGCGCGGCGTGTCGTTGTTGCCGTTGGCGTCGAGCGTTTCAAGCACATTCCCGAGAAATTGCGGCGTCTCGGCGAACAGGTGTCGCACAGCTACGACCACCGCGATCTCTCGATCTTCTCTGGTCGCCGGATCGCGGTGGTCGGCGCCGGCGCGTCGGCGATCGACATCGCGGGACTGATGCGGGACCACGAGGCCGACGTCGAACTGATTTGCCGCGCCGACCGGCTGGGTTTCGGCAGTCCTCCGAGTCCAGGCGATCCGTCCTTCTGGGACAGCCTTCGCAATCCGAGTTCGGGCCTGGGCCCAGGCTGGCCATCGCGGCTCTGCACCGACGCGCCGCTCTTATTTCATATGGGGCCCGCGCCGCTGCGCCTCCTGATCGTCGAAAAACATCTTGGGCCGTTCGCGGCCTTCGTGATGAAGGAGAAGATCGACGGCCGAGTTCCCGTTCGCAGCAGCTGTGAAATTGCTGACGCCGCACTGGAGGGCGGCCGCGTCCGCCTTACTCTGCGCGGACGAGACGGAACGACCAGAGAAGAGTCATACGACCACGTGGTGGCCGGGACTGGCTATCGGGTCGACATTAACCGCCTCGAGTTCCTCGACGAGACGCTTCGGTCCGAGATCGCTTGTGTCGAGAACACGCCCATCCTCTCGACACGGTTCCAATCGTCCGTCCGCGGGCTCTTCTTCGTTGGACCGGTCGCCGCGAACAGCTTCGGACCCATGCTGCGCTTCGCCTATGGCGCAGGCTTTGCATCCCGCCGCGTCGCAGGCGCCCTTAAACCGAAGCGGAGCCTCGTCCCCTTCGCTAGCCGACGGCCATCCGTATCTGCGCTATGACCCCGCGGGTCCTGCTTGCGGCTACTCTCGAATGGCCGAATGCGGCCCGCCTCGCGATCGCGTTTCGTGACGCAGGATTCGTCGTCTTCGCGGTCGCGCCCGTTGGCCACCCGGTCCATGCGATGGGGACGCCGCAGGGCACTTTCCTGTATCGGGCGCATCGGCCCGTCGATTCGCTGCGACGGGCCATCGAAATGTCGCGGCCGGATCTCATCGTTCCTTGCGACGACCGTGTTGTGAGACGTCTGCACCAGCTCCACACCGAAGCCGCGCGCCCGCGCGACTCCGCTTGGATCGTGGCGCTAATCGAGCGCTCGCTAGGGACGCCAGCGTCATTCCCCATTGTGCGCAGACGCGATTCGCTCGCTGCGCTCGCCGCCCTCGAGAATGTTCGGGCTCCCCGGACCGACTCGATCCGGAAGATCTCCGAGTTCCGGCGCTGGGTCGCGGAGCATGGCCTACCGGCCATGCTCAAGCTCGACGGCACATCCGGCGGGGAGGCCGTCATTCCCGTGTCCAACCCCGCGACGCTCGGCCGCGCGTTCCTTGGCATGCAACTCCGCCGCGCCGGCCTGAGCCGCTTGAGGCTGGCGCGCCGGAACCGCGATGTCCATCTGCTGTTCGACTATCTGAGCGATGGCGCGCCGGGCATCTCAGTCCAGGCCCATGTGCCGGGCCGGCCTGCGAATTGTGCGGTCGCCTGCTGGTGCGGCGACGTACTTGCCGCCACGGCGGTCGAGACTGTACGCCTTAAAACGCCTTTGGGCGCCTCCAGCGTAGTTCGCGTCGTGGAGGGCGCCCAGATGAAGGCTGCGGCGCGGGCGATTGTCCGGCATCTCGGCCTTTCGGGCATGTGCGGTTTTGATTTCATGTTAGACGACGCGTCCGGCGCTGCGCATCTGATCGAGATCAATCCGCGCGCGACGCAAATCAACCACCTGCGTCTTGGCGCTGGCCACGATTTACCGGCAGCGCTCCGCTTGGCCCTCGAAGGCCTGCCCCAGCCAGTCCCAGCGCCGGTTGCCGAAGTCGACATCGCTCTGTTTCCTCAGGAATGGTCCCGCGATCGTAACAGCCCCCATCTTCTGGGGACTGGCTACGACGATGTTCCTTATGAGGAGCCGGAGCTGCTGAGGCGCTATGGATATGCAGCCCGACTTTCTTCTCCCGTTCTGGAAGCGAGTGTGGAAACGGGAATGGCCCGGCTGCTGCGTTTCGTTCGACGCGGCAACCCTAGGGCGCGGTCTACGGCGCGATAACATTGTGCGGAAGTGGGGAGCGTCCTCGAATAATCCCTGCTTGCCACGGGACATCAGGACGGCGCCAAGCCGTACCCGAAAAGTCAGAAAATGAAATGAAAATGGCGCGCCAATTTCGCACGCGCCTGGCTCGGCTTGAGCGCGTGCCTTTCGCTAGAGACGAGAAGCGGCTGAGGTCATCGGCCGCGCCGTAACGGGTCATGTGAAATCGCTGAAGGCTTTCCAGTCGAACACAAAAGCTTGCGAATCCCTGGGCGCTTGCGCATTCTTCATTTCATGCGCCGATTGTTTCTCGTTCGCCACGCCAAGGCTGAGCTCTCCGTCGGACGCGACGATTACGCGCGCAAGCTGACGGAACGCGGCCGCGCCGATGCGAAGCGGGTCGCCAAGGCTCTGGCCGCCCGCCACTTTCTTCCGGATGTTCTCATCCATTCCGGCGCGGCGCGCGCCAAGCAGACGGCGGAGATCTTCGCCGCCGAGTGGCGAGGCCAAGTCGAGTTGCAAGAACAGGGCTGGCTCTACGACGCGAGCGTTACGACGCTGCTCGACCACACGCGCGCTCTTGGCCACGAGCACAAACGCGTCGGACTGGTCGGGCACAATCCCGGGCTTGGCGAACTGGGGACCGCGCTGACCGGCTCCGGCGCGGAGCCGGAAGTGCGACGCCTCATGGCGAAATATCCGACCGGCGCTGTCGCAGTCCTGGATTTCTCCGTCCAACGGTGGGAGGAGGTCGCGCCCAATTCGGCGATGCTGGCGCTCTACCTCACGCCCGCGGAGGTCCAGGCGGACGCGGATTAAAGCCGATACGGCTGGACGCAATCCGGGTCGCGAGGAGGCCCGTAGCCCGTCAAAAGACGCCCGTCTATTGACGGGCTACGGGCCACGCGGCGAAGCGCCTACACCAGACACGTTGTTAATTTCATGAGGTTGACGGCCAAGCGAATGGCTTCCGGACCATTATTTCCGTGAGGGAATACGTTCATTTCGACAAAATCTGACCAGCAAATGAGGTCGTCTCTGATCTGCACATAAACATGGCCCGCTCGCTCAGAGTTCGCGGACAAAGCATTGACGAGTTGAGCGCCCATCCGAAGCGCACATGCCCCGTCCCCTATCGCTCGCGAAACAATATCGTCTTCCACCCATGTGGCGCACGCGAAAATAAGCTTGACCCCTCCGCCGATCTGAGCTCTCTCGTTCAGTCCGCTCAATAACCAGCCGGCCAGACCGAGCGCCGTCGCTCCATCTTTTCTTGCGGAATAAAGAAGCCCATTTTCAAGTACGTTTGCAAGTCTAACCAGGAGTTCAGTGGCGTCTTGGTAAGCTTGTTTTATCTCTGCAACTTCACTCACGGGTTCGCTTGACCATTCTCGTTTTCGTTTCACTTATTCGGCGGCCTTGGAATGTAGCCAGCGCTGCCGAATGGACGGCTTCTTGTCTTTCTTTGAAATCGTTCACAGATCCCTCTTGCTAATAGACCTCGCATCCCGTCGTCAATAATCCATGAACCCGGCGCCGAATGTGGCTCGTCGGCGCCGTCATAGGCTCTGCGACAAAATGCGCGCGCCTGTCCGAAGCAAATCACATGCCGAAATCCGCCTAGCTAGGCAGTGACGCCAAAGCGCGGCGGCTTGACGGGAAGGCCCGCCACGCGGCCGGCTCCCGTACGTCAAACGCCCACTGTCCAAACGAGCAGGCGCCGCCTAAATAGGCTCCCCGGTTCGGCGCGGATTTCTCCTTGTCAGGTTTCGGCGATTTTCTATTCGAGGCGGAGCTCGTCGCCCGTTCGATCGGCGACTATTTCTCCGGCGCTCCCCTGCGCCTCGGGGTGACCGGACTGTCGCGCGCCGGCAAGACGGTGTTCCTAACGGCGCTCGTCAACAATCTGATCGCGGGCGCGCGTCTGCCGGTGCTGGCCGCCTCCGCCGAGGGGCGCATCAAGCGAGTCCGGCTCGAACCCCAGCCGGACGACGCCGTGCCGCGCTTCGCCTACGAGGAGCATCTGAAAAGCCTCTCGGGACAGGATCGACACTGGCCAGAATCGACCCGCCGCATCGCCCAGCTCAGGCTGACGATCGAGTTCGAGAGCGCATCGGGCTGGGGCTCGCGAGGCTCGACGCTTACGGTCGATATCGTCGACTATCCCGGCGAATGGCTGCTCGACCTGCCGCTCCTCGACAAGAGCTATGCAGAATGGTCGCGCGAGACGCTGGCCGCAAGTCAAACTTCGGCGCGTGCGCCGCTGGCGGAACAATGGCGCGCAGCGATGGTCGGCCTCGACCCGGAGGCCGAAGCCAACGAGGACAATGCGCGGCGCATCGCCGAATTGTTCACAGCCTACCTCAAGCGGGCGCGCGACGATGTCTATGCGCTCTCAACCTTGCCGCCCGGCCGGTTCCTGATGCCCGGCGATCTCGCCGGTTCGCCGGCGCTGACCTTCGCGCCGATTCCGCTTAACGATGACGCGACGATCGCGCCAGGCTCGCTCCCGGCCATGATGGCGCGCCGTTACGAGGCCTATAAGGCCCACGTAGCGAGGCCATTCTTTCGCGATCATTTCGCCCGGCTCGATCGGCAGATCGTGCTCGTCGACGCGCTCTCCGCACTCAATTCCGGCCCCGCTGCGGTCAAGGATCTCGAGAATGCGCTGACCGAAGTCATGCGCGCCTTCCGCGCCGGACGCTCTTCCTATTTCGCTTCGGTCTTCCGACCGCGCATCGACCGCATCCTGTTCGCGGCGACCAAGGCCGACCATCTGCACCATAAGAGCCACGACAGGCTGGAGGCGATCTTGCGCGCGCTCACAGCGAAAGCAATTGTGCGCGCCGAAGGAGTCGGGGCGGAGATCGACGTCATCGCGTTGGCGGCGGTCCGCGCCACCCGCGAGGCTGAGATCAGGACCGGCGACGAGACGCTCGACGCCATTATCGGCGTGCCCGAAAAGGGCGAGACGATTGGGGGGCAAACGTTCGACGGAATCGCCGAAGCGGCCGTCTTTCCCGGCCAATTGCCGGCCGATCCGGACACGATCTTTGAGGGCGACGCGATCGCGCTCCCCGAAGCCGACAACGACTGGCGGTTCGTGCGCTTCCGCCCGCCGCTAACCCAGCGCGGCGAGCCCGCGCCGCAGATCCGGCTCGACCGCGCGCTGCAATTCCTGATCGGGGATCGTCTCGCGTGAGCCAGCGCCCGCCCCGCCCCCGCGCCTTTCGCCTCGATGATCGGCGCGTGGCCGTCGACGACCAGCCCGCGTCGCTTGCGCCCGAAGCGATCATTCGCTCGCAGAATGATCCGATACCCGTCGCCTCGCCGACGCCGATCGACGAAGCGGAGCTCGAGGTCGAGGCGGCGCAAAAATCGGGGCTGATTGCTCGCTCGCGCTTGACCCTCGGCGGTCTGGTCTGGACGGGGCTCGGCGGCCTTGTCTCGCTGGCCTTAGGCCTATGGGCGACCAACCTCATCGAAGGGCTGTTCGCCAAGGCGGAGTCGCTCGGAATCATCGGGGTCGTGTTCGGCGTCGTCTTCCTAGTCGGCCTCATAGGCCTCGCCGCGCGCGAGATCATCGCCGTCGGACGCCAGACGCGGATCGCGGAAATGCATGTCGCCTTGGCCAAGGCGCGTGCGGACGACGATCGCGCCGCCGCGCGCCGCCTGGTCGGCCAGCTGGTCGCGCTTTATCGCAACCGGCCGGAAACGGCGCGAGCGCGGGCGCAAGTCGAAGAAGCGACGCGCGCGATCATCGACGGGCGCGACCTCATCGACGTCACTGAGCGCGCGCTTCTGCGGCCCCTCGACGACAAGGCGCAAGGCGAGATCGCCGCCGCCGCCAAGCGCGTGTCGCTGGTGACCGCGATCAGCCCGCGCGCGATTCTCGACGTATTGTTCGTCGTCGCCCAGATCGTGCGGCTGGTGCGGCGCATCGCCGAAATCTACGGCGGCCGGCCGGGCCTCTTGGGCCTCATCAAGCTCGCCCGCTCGATCGGCGCGCATATCGCGATCACCGGCGGCATGGCGGTCGGCGACAGCGTGCTGCAACAGGTCGTCGGCCACGGCATCGCCTCGCGCATCTCCGCGCGGATGGGCGAGGGCGTGCTCAACGGCATGCTCACGACGCGCGTCGGCCTCTCCGCGCTCGCCGTCTGCCGGCCTATGCCCTTTTCGGTCGACAAGGCCCCGGGCGTCTCCGACGTCGCGCCATTTCTGTTCAGCAAGGGGGAGCAGCCCCCTTCTGCCGGTTGGGACAAGGGACGGGGTTGAGGGGCGGAGGCGATCTCGCTCACGCATCCAAAATCTCGCCGAACAGCTCCCAGCTCTCGCCATTGAACGTCGCGAGCTGCATTTGGCGAATCGTCGGCGAAGTGTTGACCTTGACGCCCGGCAGGAACAGCGGCAGTTCGATGCCCTTGAGGTTGGCAGCCTGCCTCATGATGTTTTCGCGCGAGAGATCGGTGCCGCACTGCTTGAGCACAGGAATCAAGATTGCAGCATATGTGAAACCGGCAGCCGCGTTCGCGTCGATAAGATCGGTTTTGGAGAGATACTTCGCGCC
>Ga0209380_10003257_pt1 | contig 10122 bp, 10 predicted proteins | sample HubBroMetageWFT6_FD_188347 | JGI IMG/M metagenome (GOLD analysis project Ga0209380, IMG submission 188347) | Warmed and freeze-thawed soil microbial communities from the Hubbard Brook experimental Forest, New Hampshire - Hubbard Brook CCASE Soil... | ecosystem: Environmental > Terrestrial >...
GGCCGTTTCGATAGATCAGAGCGACCGCAGGAAGTTGATGATGTCTTGCTGCTCCTTAGGGTGCAGCCTGTTGAAGTGGTCGACAACCTTATTTGCCTCGCTCTCGCGGCTCTTGTGATCTTCGATCGCCTCCACCAAATTGCTCGTCCGCCCGTCATGCATGAAAAAGATCCGTTGCCCGACGCCCCAGAGCGGTGCTGTTCGGAACTCGTCGGGACCTGCCGCGCCTTGTGTGATGCCGTCGGCAAGATCTCTTCCCATGTGGTGCACGAGCAAGTCGGACCACAGATGCACAGTCTGGTTGGATAGCGCGGCGCTCGGGCTCGTCGATGAGCCGGAGGCAATCATCTTGCCGGTGGTAAACGAGGGCGTATGGCAGTGAACGCAACCTATCGTTGTGAAAAGGTTGCGTCCATTCAGGATGGACGGCGTGTCCGGCGCCGGAGTGGGCGGGGCCAACATGCGCATGAAGTCCGCAAACGATTCGATGTCTGAGAGGACTGCTGGATTAGAGTTGGAAGCGGGCGCGGAGGCCGTCGTGAAGTTGAGTGTGTCGTCGGGCGTGGCGTTGAAGATACAGCCGGGAGTCTCGTCACGTTTTTGGGGGAAGAGCTCATTCGAGATCCCCATCTCAACGTTGTAAGCCTCGCCTGCGAACATCAGAAGAGATTTGTTTTGCGCTTTCCATCCGAAGCGCGTAATGGTGCCATCGTTCGCGCTGAGGTTTGCATTGCCGCTGAGGTGCGCGTTCGGGTGCCCGTAAATTCCCAACCCCGCCTTCACGGATGCGTTGGCACTCGCATTCGCGAGGATCGCCGAGTCGGGAATCGCTTCGATCAGTCCGCTTCCAAAAACAGGTGTGGGGATGCGGAAAATGATGTTCGGATTCCCGCCCATGCTTGTGACAGGATTTCCGGCAGGCAGGAAGTCGGGTTGGGCAATGTTGCAGCCCGCGGCGTCACTGCGGCCGGCGATAACGAAGAGGTCGTGGACGCCGCCATCGTTGGTTCCGTTCGCATTCCGCTTGAAACGCACTTCGCGGACCGGCCCATTTGGCGTGATGAACCAGGGCAGCATGTTTTTTGCGCCGTTGAGTGTGGCAACTGCGATCGAGGGGTTCTGCGCAGGGGTCGATCCGCCAATGGCGGGCTGCGAGTGGCAAGACATGCACTGGTTGGAGTTGAAGCGTGGCCCCAGCCCATTGTTCTTGCCTCCCTTCACGACCTCGACCTCAATGAACCTAGTGAGCCCATCTTGAAAGAACGCGGTTTCGTCCGCAGTAAGGCCTTTCAGGGGAGCGCCGGCCCCGGCCGCGCCGCTACGCACGCCGGGATCTACAGGCATTTTCACCGTTTGAGCCGGTGTGCGAACACACGACGTTGCCAAAACTGCGGCAGCAAATGCGCCGAATGCTTTCAAAGCAACCTTCTGTCGTGTGGTCATGACCCTTCCTCAGCTTTCCTTAAATACAAGGGTTGGACAAGGTGAGCCTAGCATCCAGAAGCGACATCAAAGCGGCTGTCGCGCTAAAGCTGTGACGCCTTAGACAACATCGACGGTTAGCCACGATGCCTCACCGCCTAAACCAGGTGGCGCCTGATAAACATGGATTATCGAAATGTGGGCCAAGTCCTCCGGGCGGAAATTTCTACATCAGGGAGTGGCCAACCAGCGATGCTGGGTTTTCGCGGATGTTTTGTTAATGCTACAGTTTCAGGTAGTGGTCTCCTTTAGCCCTTGGATATAATGGACGTCCGGAGAATCTATGACGAATGACAAACCGCTCCCAACAGTAAAGGATAGGATAGGCGATGTTGCGCCGAAGCTGGTCGATCTGACCGAAAAGGTTCTGTTCGGTGATATTTGGGAGCGCCAAGGGCTGTCCAAGCGCGACCGAAGCGTTGTCACGGTTAGTGCGCTGGTAGCCATGAACCGCACCGAACAATTGCCCTTTCACTTGCGTCGTGCGCTTGAGAATGGGGTCACCCAGGACGAACTGGTCGAACTGATTACCCACCTGGCCTTCTATTCCGGGTGGCCAACAGCAATGTCCGCGATCGGGCTGGCGAAAGAGGCTTTCCAGGGCAACGCAGAATCAAAGCAACCCGCTAGTCCAAGTCCGGATAAACGGGGTTAGGTTCACGACATGAGGCCGGAATGAAACCGCAGAAGCAGGTCACGGTTCCGAAAATTGAGATCGATTTGTCAAGAATTCAACAGCTTTCACAAGAGCACGACGACGAAAACTGGGAATTCCGATCGTGGCTAAAGCAGCATGCTCCAGATGACATCGATGGCCTTGTCAAGACTTTGAGCCAGAAATACTTCGCCCTCATCGACTGTACGCAATGCGCAAATTGCTGCCAAACATTGCACGTAGAATTCAAGAGGAGTGAGCTTCACACGATTGCAAAAACACTTGGCCAGTCGTTAAAAGCATTTCAGAAACAATCCATGTCAGAAGGCAAAGTGAATCCGCCGTGCCCGATGCTTAACGGAAAGCTGTGTTCCATTTACGAGCATAGACCAGACGTTTGCAAGTCGTTTCCTCACCTAGAACAACCAGAATTCACATCCCGACTGATAGGCGTGATTAACAATGTTGCGATTTGCCCGATCGCATTTAACGCGTTTGAGGAACTAAAAGCGAAACTTGCATGGCCGCGCCCCTAGCGTGGTGAAATGCACGATGCTGTTAGAAATAGATGCGATCTTGTAATGTCCTCCGGGAAGGAAGGAGGTCAGTACCAGAACCCACTTTTCCGATTACGCGACTTCCCCGGACTTATCCTAATAGTGTTGGTAACTTCGAGATGCACATCCATCGCCTCGTTCAGCGCGCCAGGCTTCCTTTACCTTTCTCCAGGATCAACCTACACTTACCTTCTAGAAGAATTAAGTGGAGCCCTCTCATGCGCACAGTGGGGCTGTTTGAGGCCAAGCAGAAACTCTCGGAACTCGTCGACTGTGCCCGGGAAGGCGAACGGATTGGCATCACCCGGCGCGGGAAATTGGCAGCAATCCTTTCGTCGGCTCCTCCCGAAACCAGCTTGAAAGCTTTTTTCGAGGACATCGAAAATATTCGTAAACGAGCCAAGCTTCCGCGCGGCGTGAACGTCAAGAACCTGGTCGAGGAGGGTCACATTTGAAGTGTACTGTCCTCGCCTCGGACGAACTCTGGGCACCGATCTCACTTTGCGTATGATTCAACTATTGCTAAAATTCGATTTTTGAACTTGGACCACGATCAGAGGAATCGCTTCTTTCACAACCTTCGCGCTCAGATCCGAAAGGCCTATTCATCGGATTCTTTGCCCCGTCACAAACTTTGAGTGTCAAAAACAAGCGCGAAATTTTGAATTGAGTTGGTTTGGGACTGCAAAGTCACAGCTTTTCACCTAGCCCGCCTTGATTCGTCCTGGAGTTTTGCCTAGTCGCTGAGGATGGGCCGCCAGCGCCGATTTAGAGGTTTCGCCAAACATTTCAACGTGTTCGTCGAGAGGTTCTGAGTAGTTGCTTGCTTGGAGTGTTGCGTCAGTTTGGATTGCATTCCTTCTGAATCACATTTTTCTACGCAGTCTGCGGAGGGAAGGGCCTTGATTGTCTTCAATAAACACATGTGCTAGATTCGGCTGTACCTGCCATGGCAGATTCCATGTACCTCCCAGGCCTCGCGATGCGGGCATCGCATCGTCTGGATTCTGCGCGATTCTCTGCGCTTGTCCGCATCACCCATTGGGTCACTACGGTGAGCTTTTTGGGATTGTTGGTCAGCGGTTTCGCCATTTTTATCGCCCACCCGCGTTTATATTGGGGCGAAACGGGCGGGTTGGGGACGCCTTATGTTCTCGCTTTTCCACTGCCCTTTATGAAAGGCGGGCCCTCCGGCTGGGGCCGGTCTTTGCATTTTCTCTCCGCATGGGTTTGCATCTTGACCGGCGTTCTTTACGTGCTTTCCGGCATATTCACGCGGCACTTGCGCACAAATTTGCTGCCAGAAAAGGCGGATCTTACCTGGAAATCCCTCTGGCGCGCGGCGTCCAATCACCTGCACTTGAGGCGGCCCACGGAAGAAGATTCCCTGAACTATAACGTCCTGCAACGACTCTCTTACCTGACAGTGATTTTCGTTTTCTTTCCCCTGCTAATCTGGACCGGCTTCGCCATGTCACCCGCTATCGTTTCCATTCTCCCGGGCACGGTGACGCTGCTTGGAGGGCAGGAAACGGCGCGTACGATTCACTTCTTCGTCGCGAACTTTGTCATTCTCTTCTTCTTTGTGCACATCGCCATGGTTTGTCTCGCCGGATTTACCACGCGTGTGGGGGCCATGATCACGGGCCATCGGACTGCAAAAGAGGAGCGCCCATGAGCGCCAAACTCAGCCGGCGAAAGCTGATCACGACCGGGTTGGCCGCTGCCGCAGGCGCCTCCGGCTTGGCAGTCGCTGCCAGGATCGCTAGTCGATATGGATTGATCCCGCCCGACCACCGCGGAATATATGGGGTTGGCGAAACGCTGACCTATGCCACGCAGCGACTTTTGACGTCCCACTATTCGCTAGCCCGGGAATTCAGTCGCAGCGATATCTCCAGCGTTGCCCCTGTCAACGGCGAGCCGCCCGAGTACGAACCCTACCTGCGCCAATTCGCGGAGGGTTTCGCATCCTGGCGCCTCACGATCGACGGCCTGGTGGCTCGTCCTGGTACTTTCTCTCTCGAGGATTTGAAGCGGCTTCCTTCCCGCAGCCAAATCACGCATCTGGCTTGCGAGGAGGGCTGGTCTTTCATCGCGCAGTGGACCGGGGTTCCTCTTTTCTACTTCTTGAATCTCGTCGGGGTCCTTCCGCAGGCGAAGTATGTGGTCTTCTTTGCCTTCGACAAAAAGTTCGATAGCCTGGACATGTTTGATGCCTGGCATCCGCAAACTCTGCTCGCGTACAGCATGAACGGCCAGGACCTTCCCAAAAGGCACGGAGCGCCGCTTCGCGTGCGGGTGCCTCGACAGCTCGGCTTTAAGAGCAAAAAGTATCTGACGCGTATCACCATTACGGATACGGTGAAAAACATCGGGTCAGGCCAGGGGTCAAGCTCTCCGGACAAAGGGTACTCCTGGTACGGCGGCATCTGAAATCATCCGCAATCACTTGCGTCATGATTGATTATCGGTGGGGGAGTTGCTTGACCGTTATCCCTCGCCATTATCTGTGTGCGAAGTCTGCCTCAGCCGGCGGCAGTAGTGCACACAGGACTCTTTGCGTCGCGGCACCTGGCGCGCGTCAATCTCCCTCGCGAAATGGCAAGGGACAGCCTCGTGTGCCATATCTCAATACAAGAAGGTGGCGCGGCAGCGCGGAAACGGAATAGCTGATACCATGCCCTTGGGATCGGGAAATCCTAAGGTCCAAGTGCGATGACAGCGGCTGCCCCTTGCAGCGCCGCGCCAAGTTCGCGGAAGAATCCGAATCAGGTTGTCAATCGGAAGCAGCTCAAAGAAGCAGGGTCGACTACTTTCGTGGCGTGTGGATCGAGATGGGAAGCACTTTCACGTAGTTTGTGAAATCCGGGTCAGTCGTAAAGATTGCCCACTCGCGTTTGATCGCTACCGCACAAAGAAGGATGTCCACGATCGAAACTACGACTCCCTTCCCCCTGCACCGATTGCCAGCCTTGGCAGCCTCTTCGTGATCCGACGTGTCGATAGGCTCGTCCGGAAAGGATCGAAGGTGGAGACGAAGCTTTTCATACTGCTCCGTTGTCTTTATACCCGAAAGCAACTCTTGCCGAACCAAACCAATAAGTCGTGCTCGTCCCTCTCGAACCAGTTCGGACAGTTCAGCAACGATAAATTTCTCAGTGGCATTCAGGGTTTCGGCCTTCCGCCGAAGTGCAAAGGACCAAACCGATGTGTCGACCAGGACATTCATGCACGTTTCGCCTTACGCTCCCGTTTGTAATCGTAACCAGGCTCGTAGTCGATCGTTCCGAAAAGGGAAAGGATTTCCTGTTGCTTACGTCCCTTGATGTATTCCTCCAGTGCGGCGGTCACGGTTTCTCTCTTTGTCCGGTGCCCGCCTACTTTCTGAGCCTCTTCCAATAGACGGTCGTCAATTGCCAGATTCGTCGGCATTTTATCCCTCGATGTGTAATAGTATACACATTCTGACGTGTAAACACAAGAGCATAAATAGACCCCATGACGCCGCGAGAATCTTGCAGCACGGGAACGGAGTATTTGATTCCTGCCCTCGGGATCAGGAAATCTTGACGTCCAACTGGGGCGGAAGCGATTGCCTTCCCGTTGAAATTTTCATAGTAAATTTTCCCTAAGCGCTGATCGAATTTTGTAGCCAATGTGTGAATGAGGTCGCTTTCTTGTCCTCTTATAAATTGGGAGCTTGAAAGCTTTTAGGGGCAACTAAGAGATTGAAGCTTCCGCTTTGAACCGTATGTCTAAAGTATTGACACAGCGTCACTTAGGTACATCAATCGCCCTAAGAATCTAAGTTTGCTTGCCCCAATTCCATCCTACTTCATCAATTTATCCAACCGGTGCAATAATCTGTTGAGGGATACTGGTCAGATAAATCGAATGGCTTGTTTCAAAATAAGTGCATTGTGTGCGCTAAGTGCACCATTTTGGCGTTCGAAGGATTCATTGCAGTCAGAATGTCGCGCTAGGATTTCATCCAGTTCAAGACAATCCACTTGGCCTCCTCCCTCTGTGCGTTTCGTATTCAGGAAATTTTTTATTACTCAGCATCTTTCTTAAAGCTGTCAACCCTGTCCTGATCTTCTTGATTCTCAATCCAACGCGGCGACCCGATATCCTCCGTCTGATGAAATGATGACGCCCCTCCTTGATTCGGCTCACCAAGAGGCTGCGCCGTGTCCTTCTCGGATTGATCGGACGTCTGCGCAACGCCACATGGATTGCGACCTACAGATTCATTAGGATATTTGCTTGCCAATTCATCAGCCGGTGGAATCTCGGGGCTTTGTGCGTCCCGAGCCTTGCAAAACTCGCACGGTTCTTCAAGCATTTGCGAAGGAGAGCCATCGGCAAGACCGTCCAAGCCATGGCGAGATACTAGATCGTGAACTCGCTTTTGCGCGGCACGATCAAGAAAGCCCGTCCATCCCGAACTGGTCCGTTTGCGATCTGAAAGTAATCCCAACGTTTTTAGTTCCGTACCCACGCCCTTTGGAGTCAGCCGAAAGCGCTCATCTGCTTACTCGAGATTTAGGTTTACATTCTTCGCCAAATGTCTAAATGCCAAGGTCTCCTGCTCCGGATGAATGTGAATATATTGGAATAGTTTTTAGAGAACGGCAGTTTAATCCGGAGGCAATAATGGATCATGCAACATGTGTTGCTGGCCCATGCATTCCAACAGGCGAGCGCAAGTTCCCGGATCATCAGCGATTGGGAGTGCCAATGCCTTGTATAAGTTGCGATCCCGCGAGCGCAAGTCTTTGGCGACGGGGATTTGCGCCAGTTGGAGCGTACTATATTTCTGAAATCGGAACTTTAGGAGTCGACCTTGGAGCGTGCCAGCAGCGGTGACAATCTCCGGATCGTTAGGTCTCTGCAAATCCGTGCGTGACGTTTACTGCATGGCAATAATAACACATCTGCTATTCAGTGCTTCATCATCCAGCAGGTCTGTCCAGGTCACGACTTTGGAACCCTATGTGCGGTAGGGCTGGCTCCAGCCACATCTGACGATGTCCGGTGAGGTGCCCGAACGCAGGAGATGGAAGAGCTTGCGCTGTAGCCCCGCGGTGGCTGTATTGTCAATCAAGACAGTAGGGATAAGGCGATCACACATACGGAAAAAGATCGCGGAAGAGAAATCCGATGTGAGTATGCTTCTCCGGCAGAGCAGGTGCAGGACATTTAGCGCGGTTGTTTTCCCAGACTGAGACAGCCCGACGATCGCAAGAATAGGGGCAATCGGAAGCCGGTCCACGACCCAGGTGCTTAACACGAAGCAAGCCAGGAGGAATCGGTGCCCGGGGTCGAGGTCCAAGCAACGGGAAATAAATGAGTCAATTTGTTGCAGAAGACTCTGCACCGAATCGTAATCGCCGATTTTTTGTGCGAAACGCACATGGCGGATGAGTTCGTCCTCTTCCGGAAGGACGAGCGATCGGCTTTGCAACACAAACGACTTGTTAGCAGTAACTTTCTCGCACTTAATTTCAAACAAGATGAAGACTGGGCAGGAATTTGTTGCCCGCACAAGCTCGATGTACCACCCGTTGCCCTCGACAAAATCCGTCTCGACATCCGACTTATTTCTATGATTGCCTATCGACATTTGCGCTCCACCGCGACCCGGCACCTAGTACAAATCCTATTATAGAGTACATATAAAGCTAGGAGCTTGATTAAATAACGGCTTATTAGTCAGCCATTTATGCAACAATTAGGGATATGGTCGGACTTTGACTCGCTGAGCCATAGCGCCCACCGTAGGTTGCATGCGGCCCCCTCTGTTTTCAATGCTCTGCAAACCTTCGGTGCTTAAGCGCTTTCGAAATGGCTGGTTCAGGATGGCGAAAGCATTGTAGTCATCTACATAACGTGAAAGACCGTATGATTTGATGTGAATTGAGGGGTTAGCCTTTGATTTTTGACTCCTGAGGACATCCTACGTGGCGACAATCGCCGGGGTGGCACTGATCTCCAGTTCCTGAAAAGAGGATTCACCGAATCCGACTTTCGGCTCGTGGCTTGGTACGAGCGCTATTCCGCCTCGTAGGACATATATCCACTCCAAGAGGTCGTTCCCCGTGACATTCGTATTCCGTTCAAATGCTTTCTGGCCCGCGAGAATATGGGCTTCTTTCAGTTGCGCAAAGGACAAGCCTTCAGAGTTTTCCACTGCTCGGAAAAGGGCTTCATCATTCAAGTGTGAATTGAACTTTCTGAAGTATTGGAGCCGAAGCTCGTGATCCGGCGCGGGGAGTGCCACCACGCGGTCAAATCGTCCTGGACGTCGGAGAATTGCTGAATCCAAGACCGTCGGGTCGTTAGCCGTCGCGACCACGATAATTCCATCCTGTGAATCAATCCCGTCAAGACAATTCAGAAGATGTTGCAAGCTGACCTTACACTGCGCTTCGGATGAGGGAAACGCGGGAATGCGCGGTCAATATCCTCTGAAGTAGTAGGTCTGGATTCGGCCAAAATCCGAAATGGCGTAAATACTGTCCTCGCAGGAAAGTGGAAAGCGGGCAGTCTCCCGCAATTTTGGTATGGTCACGCGGCGCAGCGCATCGTTGATATCTTAAAGACTAGAGGCTGTTGCACAACCTGAGACAAGCCTCTGAAACAACTATGGTTGGGTTTTGTTAATTGAAGGATAAACAGGATCAGCAGCGCCGAATGAGGGTCGATGGCGCGGTCCGGTCCGTTGCTGACCGAAGCGCAGTGGGAGAAAATCGCGCCCTTGCTTCCCAAACCGCCCAAGCAGCGCAAGGGCGGCCGTCCGTGGATCGAGAACCGTCGTGTCCTGGAAGGGTTCTGTGGATTCTGCGCAGCGGCGCTCGTTGGCAGGACCTGCCGGAGAAGTATCCGCATCCTTCCACGTGCTGGCGGCGGCTGCGTGACTGGGACGAGCAGGGCGTTTGGTTGAACATCTGGCGCGCATTCCTGAGCGAACTGAACGAACGCCAGCAGTTGAAGTGGAGCGAATCATTTCTGGATGGCAGTTTCGCTCCAGCGAAAAAAAGGGCGCCGCAGTCGGAAAAACCAAGCGGGGCAAGGAGACGAAGTGGATGGTGGTGGTCGACGGCGCGGGTGTTCCTCTGGGAGACCACCTTCACTCTGCATCCCGGGCGAAAGTCCAGCTCGCGGAAACGACGCTCGCGGCTATCCGCGTAAGCCGACGCCATTGTGCAGGCCGAACGCGGCAGAAGCCGGTGCGGGTGATTGCCGACAAAGCCTACGACAGCGATCCGCTGCGCAAGCGGTTGCGGCGGCGCGGGATCAAACTGATCTGCCCGCACAAGAAGAATCGCGTTCGCCCGGCGATGCAAGACGGTCGTGCGCTGCGACGGTATCGGCGGCGTTGGATTGTGGAGCGCACCATCGGCTGGCTGGGAAATTATCGGC
>Ga0209380_10003260_pt1 | contig 10113 bp, 10 predicted proteins | sample HubBroMetageWFT6_FD_188347 | JGI IMG/M metagenome (GOLD analysis project Ga0209380, IMG submission 188347) | Warmed and freeze-thawed soil microbial communities from the Hubbard Brook experimental Forest, New Hampshire - Hubbard Brook CCASE Soil... | ecosystem: Environmental > Terrestrial >...
GCTTGCTGCGATGCCTCCTGCAATCTCTCTACCGCAACAAAGATGGGTACCCTGTATTTATTTTCCATGATTTCCGCCCTCCTTTTTGCCGGTTCGCATGAATCTGGTTCGCATGAGCCTAGAAAGGGGCAGTACAGAAAACACCGGGTCCTCCCCCGAAGACCTAGTCAGCCACCGAACTGCCCCTTCCTTGCACTGAAAATCCAGAGCAAGCCTGAATGCAGTCTTGGTCGAACTTCTAGCAGCGGAGCGAGCGATGGAGGAGTGGTAAGAATCTGGATCCCGTATGAGCAAACACCAGGGAGTGCTCACGGCGGCGGGATGCAGTTTGAGCAGGAAAACTAAACGGTACAAGCGTGCTCACGCTCAACCAAGCGGGCGTGGATGTGACCTGAGCATGTACGTCAACCGGAGCCGTGCCTCGATGAAAGGCAGTGTCCGGAAGGTCCACTTCCGGCAACACAAGAATTAACACGATAAGGAACAGCATGGTCAGCAGAACGAATAAACATGACGGTTTTATCGTCCAGCGTCCCATGGCACAGAAGGTACCACAAACTCCAGCCGCGTCAAACCCCACGAACGTGCCACGCGTCTACGAGGACGCATAGTAGGATAGCGAGCATCTACAGATCGAATCCACCCAACCCGAGTCGCGAACAACGCAGACTAAACTCACACCGCGCGCAGCACAATCATGCTAGCGTCATCCTGAAAACGCCCGCCGCAGTGCTCCGATGCCGCCTGCATCAACAATGTCTTCAACTCCTCTGCGCCAGCACTCCGATTCTCCTGCGCAATCCTGATCCCGCATCCCTCACCCAACGGTTCGTCCTCCCGATCACAGGCTTCGACCACTCCATCGGTGAACAGCATCAGCGTGTCCCCGGTCTGCAGTTGCACCTCGCTCTGCTCATAAACCCAATCGGGGAATTGTCCGAGCACCGCTCCTGCCGCATTCAGCTCGCTGGCCGCTCCATTCGCCCGCACCAGCACCGGAGGATTGTGTCCGGCATTGCAGTAGGTCAAGCGATTGTCCTTGCTGTCGAGCACGCCATAGAAGAACGACACGAACTTACCCACAGGAGCGATCTCGCACAGAATGCGATTGAGCCTCCGGCACAACTCGCGCGGCGATCGCGTGTCCCACATAAGCGGTTTCAGCGCCGCCTGCAAGCTGGACATCAACAACGCCGCCGGTAATCCTTTACCCGAGACATCGGCGATGCAAAGCACGGTCTGCGTCTCACTGATGCGAACCACATCATAAAAGTCTCCGCCGACGTAGCGCACCGGCTGGGTCATGCCGGCAATTTCGTAGTCTTTTACTTGCGGGATCTTCTTGGGCAGCAGATTGCTCTGGATTTCGCGCGCGTCCTTGAGTTCGTCCTCTCGTTGCCGCCGTGCCTGACGCAGCGACCGGCAGCGCTCCACTTGCGTCTCCAGCTTTTCCAGCAGCACCTGATTCGCCCAAGGTTTCTGTACGAAATCAGAAGCCCCGCGCCGCATCGCTTCCACGGCCAGGTCCACGGTACTCCAGGCAGTCATCACTACCAATGGAAGGTTCTCGTCGATCAATCGAATCTGCGAAACCAGTTCTAGGCCCTCGCCGCCCGCAGTCGTGTCACGCGTGTAGTTCAAGTCCATGAGCACGACATCGAACTCACACGCTCGCAGTGCCTGCAGCACCCGCGCAGGATGCGTCACCGCCTCGGTCCGATATCCCTGGCTCTTGAGTAACAGCTGCAGAGCATCCAAAACATGGGGCTGATCGTCCGCCACCAGAACGCGCCCGGCAAGGGAACCTCCGGCTGCGATCTCAGCTCGATTAGACGGGAAGGATTGTAGGCTTTCCATGCAGAAGAGAATTGCACCCCGTGGGCCAGCTGAACTCAAGTGTAAGCTGCTGATTTCACAGGGAACAGGGGCTTGGGACAAGATCGAACTCAGGGCATGACTGTGCGGGCCCGAAACTACGTGTCCGAAAACGAACAGCTATCACACGGAACTTTGAACCCTCAACCGCCAGACTCGGACCAGCCAGACGGCGGTCACCCTGAGCAAAACGAAGGATCCATCGCTGGTTTCACAAATGGTTTGTGGAAGAACACGGTTTCCAGCCATGTCTCCGAGACCCGCTATTGAGCAAGGTACTGTAGAGTTGCCAGCCCTCCTTATAGTGGGACTTGTCACGAATGGTGACTACAGTGTTCACTGTATTGTCGGCAGCCCGACCGTGAGCTATTGTCACTTTAAGGTTCAACCTTAGCGGTCATGGGTTAGCGCCGGTGGCATCGACATTCGACCCTCACGATCGCTCTACAAACCCTGACTCAAACCCGCACGTTTCAGGCCGGACCTACGGAGGGTCGGGCCTTTTTCTTTCACCTGATCTCAGACGCGCCGATGATTGCGTTAACGGCTCACCTCCCTGGTATCCGTGTGTCGTCACCCAATCCGAGTCCAGCGGAATATAATCCTTGAGAAGAATGCGGAATTCTGCCCAAAGCCTTGATTAACTGGAGTCTGATTGCATGGTGGAGGACAGACTGCGTCGCCACTTTGACTATTATCTGAGCCAGACCGAGGTATTCATCCACTCCGTCCTCGCGGTTGCTGGCTGCCACGGCTCTGGTAACAATCGCGACTGCGGTCCAAATCCTATGGATCGGCCTTAGTCACTGGACGGTCGCGGCCCAGACGCCCAGGGTATGGAACGAACGCCTCATTGTGTTGATGCTGGTGGAGATTCTGCATACAGTGCGCATCTCCATTCGCTCGCATGTTCTGGTTGCGGAACCTTTCTGGGTCGTTGGGCTGATTGCCTCGCTCCGGCGCATTCTGGTGATTACTCTCGAAGCAGCCACTCTCACCAAAGAAGGCGCATGGACCACCGAAGGCGCAAGGGGCATCTTCCACTCCTCTATGATTGAGCTTGCCTTGCTCGGGCTGCTGGTTCTTGTTTTGGTAATCTCCATTACGCTCTTGCGTCGCTACAGTACCGTGCCGGGAGAGCCACCGGGCGAGTAAAACTTGGATCGAGCGCAAATCATAGAGCAGCGCTGACGGAACCACAACGAAAGAACTGTCGATGAAAACAAGGGGGGAGCCAATCTCCGAACGCGCATTCGGAATTATCGGCTTGCTATCGTACGCGATCGGCGGGGGAATACTCGCAAAGTTGTTGGAGTCCGTGATCTTGACTACTGGCCCAAACTTATTTGCAGCGACGTCAGAGCTGAACAAAAACGGAATGAAATGTCCACTACTGTTATAAGCGAAGACCGCGACCTCGCGACTCCGTGGCTGCGGTTCGCCGACGATATCGACTTCCTCGTTGCCTACATCGCTCCGCGAGACGTTTGGTTAGTTCCCGTGAAACTGGTAACCCCGGTCGTCGGCATGTGCTTCTATCCCCTGGGATGCAGAAGAGGCGGTTACTACCAAGCTTACCGCGAAGCCTGGCATCTCATGGCGCCAGGCGGAGACCTAAACCGCAACCGCCAATACCGATCCGCGTGCCCCCAATCGATCGCCCCCCGGAACCGCCAGGCCGACCGAAAGCCCAGGAAGTAAGAATCCCCGCGAGACAAACAATGGAGCCCGGGCGTCCCCGCCCGTTCTTTTAACAGATGAAACTAACGCCGGGTGCCCCACCCTTTCGCTCTTTGCGAAGGGTGGGAGCTTAGAGCTAAACCAGCAACCGGCACGAGGCCTACAGCGCCGTGCACACTGCCTTGACTTCCGTGTACTGCTCCAACACTTCATGACCCATTTCGCGCCCCCAACCCGACTGTTTATAGCCGCCAAAGGGCAGGGCAGCATCGAAGATGTTGTAGCAGTTAATCCAGACCGTACCGGCGCGGAGTTGGGAAGCCAGACGATGCGCCTTTGAGATATCGCGCGTCCAAATCCCCGCGGCCAACCCATAAACCGAATCATTGGCCTGCGTGACCAACTCTGCTGGATCGCTGAACGGAATGGCCGTGACCACTGGTCCAAAGATCTCCTCCCGCACAACCTTCATCTTTTCGGTGGTGTTCACCAGAACCGTCGGCTTGACGAAATAGCCTTTGTCGCCGTGCCGGCCGCCTCCGACAACGGCCTTGGCGCCTTCGGACAATCCCGACTCGAGATATCCGCAGACCCGATTCAGTTGTTCTGCGGAAACCAACGGACCCATATCGGTTGACTCATCCTGCCCCGACCCGACGTTGATTTTCTCGGCGTGCTGGGCAACGCCTTCGACAACCTGATCGAAGACTTTGTTCTCGACATAGAGACGCGAACCCGCGCAGCAGCATTGTCCGTGATTAAAGAAGATCGCGCCGGCCGCCCCCGCAATCGCGGCATCAAGATCGACGTCCGCAAACACAACATTCGGAGACTTGCCGCCCAATTCGAGCGAGACCTTTTTCAGATTCCCCGCGGCTGCCTGCAGAATGAGCTTGCCGACTTCCGTCGAACCGGTGAACGCAACCTTGTCCACGCCCGGATGAGCAGCCAGCGCGGCCCCAGCAGTCTCGCCATAGCCCGGGACGATGTTCACCACCCCATCCGGAATTCCGGCTTCCTGAATCAGTTCACCCAGACGCAGTGCGGTAAGCGGCGTCTGCTCCGCCGGCTTAAGTACTACCGTGTTCCCCGTAGCCAACGCCGGACCCAACTTCCACGCAGCCATCAGCAAGGGAAAATTCCACGGAATAATCTGGCCGACCACACCCACAGGCTCGCGTAAAGTGTAAGCCAGAAACTTCGCTCCAGGCGCATAAGGCACCGAAATCGGAATAGTATTCCCCTCAATCTTCGTAGCCCACCCCGCAAAGTATCTGAATAGGTCTACGGCTAGGGGGACGTCGGCTGCGCGGGCTATTTTTAGGGGTTTTCCGTTGTCTAGGGATTCCAGTTCGGCGAACTCTTCAAGATTTTCTTCGAGCAGGTCGGCGAGCTTCCAGATGACGCGGCCGCGCTCGGAGGCAGTTAGCTGCGACCATCGGCCGGTCTCGAATGCATTGCGAGCGGCTTTGACGGCGCGATCGATGTCCTCCCGGTCGCCCTCAGCAACGCGAGCAAGAACCTCGCCGGTCGCCGGGTTATACGTGGCGAAGGTTTTACCGGATGCTGCTTCCACCCATTTGCCGTTGATCAGGATTTTGTGCGTGCGGGAGATGAAGTTGTGGATCTTGTCTTCTAGCGGATCGATTTTCAAAGCTGTTGCCATATTTCCTCCTGGCGTGCGGATGTTTAGCGGATTTCATGAGTACCTGCGATAGCTGGACGCTATCAACTGTTCTTTCGCCCCCGTGGGGCTTGACGTTTTTTCGCTTCCAACCCACGGCTTGCGCCGTAGGCTGCATTCTCTTCGCCGCTTCACGGCGGTTGCGGGTGCTCCCGCTCTATTCTTACGTCGACAGTTGCAAATTGTAGCTCATTTTCACTGGCTCAGGGACGCTCCTTTCTGTCCGATCATGATTGCCTCCTGCATCTGGCGGAACAGATCGCCGATGGCGGCCGGTGAGTGAGACATAAATATGGTGTTGCTCTTATCGTTGGCGCCAATTTCCTTCATGGTGTCGAGGTACTGGGTGACGAGGACGAGCATCATCACGTCATGCGGTGTAGAACCTTCGACTGCCTTTGAGAAAGCCTCGACTGAGTCTTTCAGACCTTCGATGATTGCCTTGCGCTGGTTGGCGATGCCCTGGCCTTGCAAAGCTTTGCTCTGGGCTTCGGCTTCGGCCTGCTTCACTTTTAGAATTTTCTCGGCTTCGCCGCGCGCGGTGGCAGCCACCTGCTCACGCTGGGCGGCGTTGATGTCGTTCATCGCGGCCTTTACTTTTTCATCCGGCTCGATGTCGGTCACCAGAGCCTGATCGATGGCGTATCCGTACGTTTTCATCACATCGTCCAACCCCTCTTTGATGGCAATCGCAATGTCAGATTGCTGTAGGAAGGCATCGTCGAGAATCATCTTGGGGACGTGGCCGAGTATCACGTTGAACACGTAGGAAGAAATCTGCTGCTTGGGATTTGCCAGCTTATAGAAAGCCTCATACACCTTCTCTGGAATCACGTGATACTGGACGGAGACGGGAATCTTCACAAATACGTTATCTTTGGTTTTGGTTTCGACGTCGAGGGCCAGTTGCTGGACACGCAAGTCGATGCGGCCAGCGATCTGATCGAGCCATGGCAACTTGAAATTGATGCCAGCATTGGCCACACGAAGGAACTTCCCCATGCGCTGGATCACAACAGCTTCGGCAGTTCTCACCTGGAAGAAACCGCTGAGGATGGTACCGACCGCGAAAACAGTCACTATCGCGTACAAGAAAACCTCGAAGCCTTGCGAAACGTCCATCGCTAGTCCTCCGTCCAGTTCTTGAGCTTGCTGGCAGACGGCTGCGGCCGCAGGCTAGCACGAACGGGAATCGGAAGCATGATAGCGGTTAGGAGGATTTCCCACAATTCCTAAATAGCAGTTGCGCTATTAGTCTTGCCCGGGGTGTGGCTGCGCCGGATTATAAAGGATGGCCTGGCTAGACAAATTCTGATTAAATATGAACTTCAAATAAGTGCCGCACGGGCGTGGACGCCCGCGCCCTACATTCGCTCAACAGGAAAGGTGGATCATGAAGAATCTCTCGAGGTTTTCCCGGCGTGAGTTCGTGACCCTGGCCGCGGCCGGACTCAGTCTGGCTGTCCCCAAGGGGCTGCTTGCATTTGCGCAAAAAGAATCTACGGGTAAAGCGCGGCCACCCATCAGTGCGGACGAAGCATTGCGCCAACTCATCGAGGGCAATGCGCGTTTTGTGAAAGGGCAGCCCGCGAGTCCGCGGCGCAGTCCAGAAGATTTTCGTGCACTGGCTGAAGCCCAGTATCCCGAGGCTGTCATCGTGAGCTGTGCGGATTCCCGAGTGGCGCCGGAAATCCTGTTTGATGTCGGTGTGGGCGACATCTTCGTAGTTCGAATAGCGGGCAATGTCGTAAGCGGCGCGGGGGTCACAGTCAAGGGCAGTATTGAGTATGCGATCGCCGAACTGAATGTGCCTCTGATCGTCGTGTTGGGTCACAGCGGGTGCGGGGCGGTGAAGGCCGCAATGAAGCACATCGATGCCAAAGATTCGCTGCCGGGAGCGATCGATGGCCTGGTGGAACTCATCAAGCCCGCCGTTGTCCAGAGCAAGGGAGAACCCGGCGACGCCCTGGAAAACGCGATTCGGAAGAATGTGGAGATCGGGGTGGAGCGCCTCAATGAGCTGCAGCCCATCCTGGCGCCGCGTGTTAAGGACGGAAAGTTGAAGATCGTGGGCGGTGTGTACGACTTGCGCACAGGGAAGATGACCATGCTGTAGCATGCAAACTCATGAGATAGCTGGGAGGGCGTAAGTCGGACGGCCGATGTTGCTCGTGCACGGTGGCGCTGCAGGCACAATGCAGAGATCCGCTCAGGATGACAGCGTTGGGGGCGACGCCCGCGCCTACCTTGGATTATTGCGGAAGCGGTGGCGGAGTTGTTTGAGTCAACATCTTTCCTGGCGGTGGCACGGGAGCCACGACATAGCAGGGCAAAGGGCTCTGCCAGGGTAGCGTGGTGGAAGGGAAGTTCTCGGCGTAGGTAAGCGAATACTTCGTTTCCACAAACTGGCCATGCGGAGCGAAAACGGCACGCCGGGAAATGTTTTCGAGGGTATTGTCGCAGGTCACGTCCCTTACCGCTGTAAGTTTATAGAGCTTTGAATAATCGAGGCCGAAGACCGGCAGGTGGGGCTGATAGATGAGAAATGCGTTGGAGAGGGTCACGAACTGAGATCCGGTGGGTGAGAACATTTCAAAGACATAGGATTCGTGATTCATCCCGAAATCGGTCAACGGAGGGCCGTCGACCCGGGCCACAAATTTGCCCGTGAGGACCGTCCCCAATGGTTTCGCGGATCGGGCGGCACAACCAATCTCCGCGGTTGCGCAAAACATCACCAGGAGTATCACAGCCGAAGTTCGCAGGCGTCGCGTAATGTATGGGTTTATCGCCAAGTTCAGTTCCGAATGTAAAGATTTCGATAGCGAACGTCAATAGCGGGCGCGCTACTGAAGTTCGCTATCGAGGTGGAATTTAATTCCCGGCAGACAGTCCCTTGTTTACCAGCACCTTTACGTCGACCCGGCGATTTTCTGCCCGGCCAGAAGCCGTCTCGTTGGATGCTGCTGGATCTGCCGTGCCCATGGCTCCAGGCGCTACGATGTGCCGAACGGGCACATTGCAGTCCTGCAACAGGAAAGCGATGACTTCCTGGGCGCGCTCCATGCTTAGATTCTGGTTCATCGCGGCATTGCCTGAGGAGTCGGCATAACCTTTAACCTCGATGATATAGCCAGTAAGGCCCGTAGCAGTCTGCGCCAGTTGCTTGAGCGAGGCCTTGTCGGAAGCCGAAATTGTGGCGCTCCCGACCGCGAAGTTGACCGTTGCCTGGCCCTTGTTCTCATAGTCAGTAAGGTCATCGAAACGCTTCGTGGTCGCCTGAATCTCCTGCTGATTGGCGTCGATCTGCTCCTGGTTGTTGGCAATCTGCTGCTTATTGGCCGCAGTCTGCACCTGGTTCGCTGCAATGCCCTGAGCGTTGGTTTGAGTGGCTTGTTTGTTCGCCGCGATGTTCTGCTGATTGGTCGCGACCGCTTGTTTAGTCGGAGTCAAGCCGGCTTGAATGGCTTCCGCCGTTTCCAGGTCGTCCGAGTTGAAGTTGATGGTTTTGGCAACGACGCGGCTCTGGGCATCGCCGACGCCGTCGACTGAGATTTTCAGGCCCGGAACCAGAACGGTGGCCGACATCTGCTTCTTGCGGAGGCCGAGACCTTTTGGCTGTTGGACCTTGGTATTATCGTCAAGCACAATGGTGACAGTGCTGCCGTCAGTGGTTTTGATGGTCACCGATTCCCCGGTTCTTCCGGTAATCATTCCCTGGACTTTGACCTTCTCGCCGTTTGATGCGCCGTAGGCCATTCCGACCGCGAGGCAACACACTAACGCGGCGTATCCAATTCTTGTTTTGCGGTTCTGCATCATAGTGTCATCCTTTCGTTTTGGTTGGTCCGTGAGGCTGGCTGGCGTGCAGTCAGCCTCACGGAATTGTGGTTGCGCACTTCTATTCAGCAGGCGGGGTGGATGCAGCGGCTTGTTGTTTCGAAGCTTTGGTTTTCTTCGGAGCACCGGTTTTATCCGCTGGTAAGGAACTCTCGTCCACAACGATGGTGTCTTTCACGGTGAATGTTCCACCCTCCGGGACAAAGTAGAACTGTGCTTTCTTGCCAGTGTCACGGGCGTCGCTCTTACGAACTTCTATACGAGTGGCGTCAATCTGCTGTTTGGCTTCTCCGCCAGTGAGATACGACTTTGCATTGTACGCCCGAAGAGATTCGACGTTGTTGACTTCAACTTCCTCTTCTTCTTCGGCATAGCCTACGACTACGAGTTTGCCATTGGGCTCATGCTGCAGGCGAAGAGCAACTTCGTCCAGCACGGCCTTGCATTCGTTGTCGATGCGCGCAAGCTTCTTTGCATTCTTGAACTCACAATCGCTGATCAGGCTTTCGCTGACTATGGTGACCGGAGCCGGGAGCGCTTCTACGTTGGCGGTTGCCACGCAGGTGGCGCTTAGTCCGTGCACGTCGGTGACATTGACCGTCACATTCAACGGTCCCGGTGGAGCGTTGCTGGTGTCCAGAACCGCAGTAGACGAGAATTGGCCGGGCTGTCCGCCCGCCGTGGTCTCGCCTTCCTTGACGGACCCGGCGCTAGCGGAGAAATTGCGGTCCTTAATCGCGCTCCCGTCAGGACTGCTGCCCTGGACACTGAGGTTGACCGGATCGCCAGGATGTATGGTCGTCGGAGTAGCCGAGCAAGCCACCTGAGGTGGTTGAGGCTGTTTCACTGTGAACGACGCCGAGCAGGAGGCAGAGTTCATCTTCTTCTCCTTTGGATCGGTGACGACCGCAGTGACGGTATAGCTGCCCGGAGTCAGCGTCGTAGTATCTATCGTGGCTGACGTGTTGTCCCCATTCACGCTTCCGCCTGTACCCTTCCAGTCGGTCGTTATAGGGTGTTTGGGGTTAAAGTCT
>Ga0209380_10003261_pt1 | contig 10113 bp, 11 predicted proteins | sample HubBroMetageWFT6_FD_188347 | JGI IMG/M metagenome (GOLD analysis project Ga0209380, IMG submission 188347) | Warmed and freeze-thawed soil microbial communities from the Hubbard Brook experimental Forest, New Hampshire - Hubbard Brook CCASE Soil... | ecosystem: Environmental > Terrestrial >...
CTGATCATCGCGGGGAACCTCGGGGATCTGTTCGGGCGGAAGAAGGTCTTCCTGTGCGGCGTGGCGGTGTTCGGGCTGGCCAGCCTGGCCGCGGGACTGTCGGGGTCCGGGGCGGAGCTGATCGCGGCCCGGGTGGTGCAGGGGACGGCGGCGGCAGCCATGGCGCCGCAGGTGCTGGCCACGTTCCGGGCCGTGTTCTCCGGAGCCGAACGGGGCAAGGCGTTCAGCATCTACGGGGCGATGCTGGGCTTCGCGTCGGCGGTGGGATTGCTGCTCGGCGGGGTGCTGACCGAGGCGAACCTGTTCGGGTGGAGCTGGCGAGCCGTATTCTTCGTCAACGTGCCGGTGGCGGCGTGCGCGCTGATCGCGGGACTGCGGTTCGTGCCCGAGACGCGGGATCCGGGGGCGCGGCGGCCGGACGTGCCGGGCGCCGTGCTCCTGGCGGCCTCCCTGGTGGCGATCGTGTACCCGCTGCTGGAGGGGCGTACGCTCGGCTGGCCGGCCTGGGTGTGGGTGCTGCTCGCGGGCGGCGTGGCCGGGCTTGGGGTGCTGGGGCTGCTCGAGGCTCGGCGGGCCGGGCGGCGGGCCGATGGTCCTGCGCCGCTGCTTAGGGCGGGGCTGTTCCGGTCGCCGGCGTTCGCGGCCGGGCTCGGCATGCAGCTGGCGTTCGCGGCCGGGCTGCAGGGCTTCTTCCTGGCCTTTGCGCTGTGGCTGCAAAGCGGCGAGCACTTCTCGCCGCTGAAGGCGGGGCTGACCGCGGTCGCGTTCAGCGCGGGCAGCTTCATCGGGGCGCCGGTCGCGGTGCCGCTGGCGCAGCGGTACGGGCGGCGGGTGCTGGCCATCGGCGGGGTGCTGATGGCGGCCGGCATCGCGGGCCTGTCGCTGGCCGTCTCGCACATCGGAGTGAACGGCAGCCCGTGGCCGGTCGTCCCCGGGCTCGTGGTGTGCGGCGCCGGGCTGGCGCTGCTGATCATCCCGCTGGTCAACGTGGTGCTCGCGGCGGTGCCGGTCGAGGCGGCCGGCGGGGCGTCGGGGCTGTTCAGCACGGCGCAGCAGCTCGGCGGGGCCGTGGGCGTGGCGTTGCTCGGCACGGTGTTCTTCGGGTACCTGAGCGGGCACTCATTCGCGGCCTCGATGGTGCACACCGCCCCGTACGCGATGGGCGCGTTCGTGCTGTGCGCCGTGCTGTCGATGCTGCTCCCCCGCACGGCGGTGGCGGAGGAAGCGCTGATCGAGTCCTGAGTCACACGAGCCACGGCCCGTTCGGCAGAAAAAGAATGGGCCGTGGCTGTGACGCGCGGGGATCAGAACAGCCGGTATGAGCCGATGACCGTCATGTTCTCCACGGCCGGCGGCTCCGCGTACCACTGCTTGAGGCTCTCTATGAGTTCCACGTATGCGGGAAAATCGCGCAGCGGGTGCTCCTGACCGGGCTCACGCTCCAGGAACGCAAGAACTGTGACGCCGTCGCTGAGCCTGGTCGCGGCGTACCGCACGTCAGGCTGCGCCTGCTCGAGCGCCTGGATGACCTTTTCCGTGGCGGCCAGCGCGTCGGCGACGTTTTCTTCCTTGATCTTGGCGCGCACCATCATCAGGTTCATTGACGTTTCCTTCCGGGCCGGAATGGACTCTCCGTCAGGGCTACGAACGAGCAGCCGCCCGGGGGACAGCCAGGTCAGAGCTGGTCGAGCCGCCGGGTCAGGAACCGCCGCTCGGGGGTGGTGGTGGCCAGCTCCAGCGCCCGGCCGTACGCCGTCCGTGCCTCGGCGTCGCGGCCCAGACGCCGCAGCAGCTCGCCGCGGGTGGAGTGGAAGTAGAGGTAGCCGTCCAGGTCGAGGCGGTCGACAGCACGCAGCGCCGCGGCGGGGTCGCCGGCCTGGGCGAGCGCCGCGGCGCGGTTGAGCTCGACCACCGCCGAGCCGGTGAGGTCGGCCAGCCGCCGGTACAGCTCGGCGACCTGAGGCCAGTCGACCGCCTCGGCGGTCTGCAGCGACGCGATCGCGGCCTGGATGACGTACGCGCCGCGGCCGCCCAGCGCGATCGCCCGGTCGAGTACCGCCCGGCCCGCCGCGATCTGGGGCATGTCCCACAGCGAACGGTCCTGGTCTTCGAGCAGCACGAGATCCTCGCCATCCTGGCCGGAGAACCGGGCCCGCCGTCGGGCGTGGTGGATCATCATCAGCGCGAGCAGCCCGTGTGCTTCGGGCTGGTCGGGCATGAGCATGGCGAGTACCCGGCCCAGGCTGATGGCTTCAGCAGCCAAGTCGACCCGGCCGCTGTAGCCCTCGTTGAAGATCAGGTAGATGACGGCCAGCACCGCATCGACGCGGTCGGGAAGCAGGTGCGCGCCGGGAACGGCGAACGGGATCCCGGTCGCCTTGATCTTGGTCTTGGCGCGGGTCAGGCGGCGCTTCATGGTCTCCTCGGAGACCAGGAACGCCCGGGCGATCTCGGCGGTTTCCAGGCCGCCCAGGGCCCGCAGCGTGAGCGCCACCTGCCCGTCCAGCGGCAGCGCCGGGTGGCAGCAGGTGAAGATCAGCTCGAGCCGTTCGTCCTTAATCGCACTGTCGTCGATGGCACTGTCGTCGAATTCGTCCATGACGGCCTCCGGTGCCGGCAGCAGGTGGATCTTCCCGGCCAGGGTGCGCTCCCGGCGGATCCGGTCGATCGCCCGGTTGCGGGCCGTCGTCACCAGCCACGCGCCGGGATTGGGCGGCAGGCCGGAGGCGGGCCAGCGCTCGGCTGCGATCGCGAACGCCTCCTGCGCCGCATCCTCGGCCTTGTCGAAGTCACCGAGGAACCCGACCAGCGAGGCCAGCACCCGGCCCCACTCGTCCCGGAAGACCTCCTCGAGCGTGTTCAGCGCGCCACCACCGGCCTGACCTCCACCACGCCGCCGAACCGGGTGGCCGGGACGCGCGCCGCCACCTCGAGCACCTCGTCCAGGTTGGCCGCCTCAAGCAGGAACAACCCGCCGAGCACCTCCTTGGTGTCCGCGAACGGGCCGTCGGTCATCAGCGTCCGGCCGCCGGCCACGCGCACGCAGGTCGCCGTCTCGGCGGGCTGCAACTGCGCGCTGGCGACGCACCTGGGGTCATCGAGCAGCTCCGCAAACTCGGCGAGCACCGCCTCGCGTTCTGCCTGCGGCAGCGTCTCTGCGTAGCCGGGCTCGGCGTAGATCATCAGGGCGTACTGCATGGCAACCTCCCGGAAAGTGTGCCTCTTACCTGTATTACGAACGAACCGCAGCGCACGGGACACCACCGAGATTCTCATCCCGGGGCTGTCCCCGGGGCGGCTGCTCGTTCGTAGCCCTGGTGAGAGCGACTTAGCGACCTGGAGGAACCAAATGTCAACAACTCATGTGGCGTCCAGGCGGTTCAGCGACACGGGCAAGGCCGGCGACGCGGACCCCCGGCGGTGGCTGGTTCTCGCCGTCATCTGCGCCGGTGTTCTGATGATCGTCCTCGACACGACCGTGATGAACCTCGCGCTGCCGTCGGCGCAGCACGCGCTGGGGTTCACGAACGCCGACCGGCAGTGGATCGTGACCGCGTACTCGCTGTCGTTCGGGAGCCTGCTGCTGTTCTGCGGGCGGCTGGCCGACCTGATCGGCCGCAAGGTGACCTTCCTGGCCGGGCTGGCCGGCTTCGCGGCCGCCTCCGCCATCGGCGGAGCCTCGGACAGCTTCACGATGCTGGTGACGGCACGCGCGTGCCAAGGGGTCTTCGCCGCGCTGCTGGCACCGTCAGCCCTGTCGCTATTGACCACGACGTTCACCAACCCGAAGGAACGGGGCAAGGCGTTCGGCGTCTACGGCACGGTCGCGGCCAGCGGCTCAGCCATCGGGCTGCTGCTCGGCGGCGCGCTGACCTCGTACGCATCCTGGCGGTGGTGCCTGTACATCAACCTGGTCTTCGCCGCTATCGCGATCCCCGCAGGCGCGCTGCTGCTGGGCAGGCAGCCCAGGACGACGGGTGCCCGGCTGGACGTCCCGGGCGTGGTGGCGGTGTCGGGCGGGATGTTCTGCCTGGTCTACGGCTTCTCCAACGCCGCGACGCACGGCTGGGACGCCCGGTCGACGTGGAGCTTTCTCGCGGCCGCGGCCGTGCTGCTGATCGTTTTCGCCGCCTGGCAGACCCGCGCCGCGCACCCGCTGCTGCCGCCCCGGGTCATCCTCGACCGCAACCGCGGCGGCGCCTACCTGACCAGCTTCATCAACGGGGCCGGCATCTTCGGCATCTTCCTGTTCCTCATCTACTACATGCAGCTGAGCCTGGGATACTCGGCGGTCAGGTCGGGCCTCGCCATGCTGCCGCTGGTCGCGGTCATCGGCGTCGTGGCCAACGTGGGCAACGTCAAGCTGATGCCGCGGCTCGGCCCCAAGCCGCTGATCACCGTCGGCCTGCTGCTCAACGCGGCCGGCATGGCCTGGCTGACCAGGATCGGCGTGCATTCGGGCTACGCGTCAGCCCTGCTCGGGCCGCTCATGGTCACCGGGGTCGGCATGGGCTTCATCTTCGGCGCGGCGGCCAACACGGGTACCTTCGGCGTGGCACCGCGCGACGCGGGGATAGCCTCGGCGAGCGCCAACACCGGGCAGCAGCTCGGCGGCTCGATCGGCACCGCACTGCTCAACACGATCGCGGCCGGCGCCACCACCAGCTACCTGGTCAGCCACCTGCACGGGCGGGCGACGCCGCAGCTAATCCACCTCGCGGCGCTGCACGGCTACACCACGGTGTTCTGGTGGTGCGCCGGCCTCTTCGCGGCCGGCGCCGTCATCTGCGGCGCGCTGCTGCGCCGCGGCCCGCTGACCGAATCCTGACTGAGGAGAGCCACGGTCCGTTCGGCAAAAATTATTCAGTCCGAACGGACCGTGGTTTTACGGTCTGAGCCGAGACGGGTCTTCCAGGACTCGATGCGCGGCCGGTTGGCCGTCGCGGCGCGGCCGAGGGCGGCCAGGTCGCGGAGCTGGGCGAGCGGACCTTGATGGGTAGCGGCCAGGGTCCCTGAGCGCCGCTGGACGCTCAGCCGGCCCGAGACCAGCTCGCCCTCGAGGCGGAGCTGGCGCAGGTCGGACATCCCGGCGGACTCCTCGTGGACCAGCAGGCAGGCGGGACCATCAGGAAGGCCGGCCTGCAGCGGGATCTCATCGGCGTCAAGCTGCACATCGCCGGTTACGGGGACCACGCTGACCAGCCCGTCATGGTCGATGCCGGTGACGGTCACCCGGTCCGAGCCGGGGACCGCGCGCATGCCGTCGGCGGGCAGGCGCACCACGGCCCGGCCGACGTACCACCACAACAGGCGGCGGTGACCGGGCAGCCTGAGCAGAAACCGGGCCGGCGGGTACTTGCGCAACTCCTGGGCGCGGATTGCCCGGTCGAACCATTTCCCGTCGTCCTCGATGGCCACGGTGGCCCGGCCGCGCGCCTGCGCCCCGCCGGCCAGCAGGGCCACCCGATCGTCCCGCAGGACCGCGCCGATCTTGCCGACCAGCGCGAGCGTGGAGGTGACCACCGGCTGGCCACGGTCCAGGTAAGGGGTCACCGCGCACGAGAGCGGGCGTCCGCCCCGCCCGATGAAGCCGAACACCCCGATCGCCGCGTCTTCCATGGCCGTCAGGCCTGATGCACAACACATGTTTTGTATCGTAAGCCGGCGCGTGATCGATGCGCAACAGTTGTTCTGTAAACTTGGCCCGTGCCTAAGGTGGTCGACCATGCGCAGCGGCGCCGCGAGCTCGTGGCGGCCACCTGGGCGGTCGTGGCGGCCGAAGGAATCGAGGCCGCTACGGTGCGACGGATCGCCGAGGAGGCGGGCTGCACCACCGGACGGATCACTCACTACTTCGCGGACAAGGAAGAGGTCCTGGTCGCCGCCCTGCGGCAGGTCCACCGGGCCGCCGGAAAACGGATGCTCGCGGCGATCGGGCCGCGCAGCGGCCTGGAGGCGCTCCGTGCGGTTCTCGCCGAGGCCCTGCCCCTCGACCAGGAACGAGTCCTGGAATGGAGAGTCTGGCTGGCGTTCTGGGGCAGCGCCGCGACCAGCGCCAGCCTGCAGGCCGAGCAGCACCAGCGTTACCGGGAATGGCGAGGACTTCTGAAGCGGGTACTCGCCACGGCGCAGCTGTCAGCCGACATCGATTTGGACCGGCTGGTCGACCAGATTGTCGCCCTGGTCGATGGGTTCGGGCTCCAGGGCGTCCTGGACCCGCAGCACCCGCAGCCGGAACAGCTGGCCAGTCGGCTCAACGGCGCGGTCGACGCTCTCATCCGCGCCGCCGACGGTCCCTGAGCCGGCCGGTAGGGTCGGGCTGTGCAGCCGATCGTGCTGGGGCCGAACATGCCCGCGATGTTCTACCGGGGTGACGGGCGGATCGACCGGCTGCGGGGAACGTCCGGGCACGAAGACCGGCCCGAGGACTGGATCGCCTCGGTCACGGCCAGGTTCGGCACCGACACCGACGGGATGACCCGGCTGCCGGACGGGACGCTGCTGGCCGAGGCGGTGGCCACGGACCCGGTGGCGTGGCTCGGGGCCGAGCACGTGGCCCGGTACGGCAGCGACACCGGCCTGCTGGTCAAGCTGCTCGACGCCGGGCAGCGGCTGCCCGTCCACGTGCATCCCGACCGCGCCTTCGCCGCCGAGCACCTGGGCCGCCCGCACGGCAAGACCGAAAGCTGGATCGTGCTGGAGGCGGAGGCGGATGCCGCGGTATACCTCGGGTTCAGCCGGGAAGTCGGCGCGGACGAACTGACCGGCTGGACGCGCAGCCAGGACGTCGAGGCCATGCTGGCCGCGACCAACCGGGTGCCGGTGACGGCCGGTGACAGCGTGCTGTGCCCGGCCGGGACGCCGCACGCGATCAGCGCCGGGATCCTGGTCATCGAACTCCAGGAGCCCGCGGACCTGTCCATTCTGCTGGAGCGGCGGGCGTTCGGGGTCGGGGAGCACGAGGCGATGCTCGGGCTGCCGCTGGAGGAGGCGCTGGCCTGCATCGACCGGCGGGCCTGCCCGCCGGAACGACTGGACGCGCTGCGTGGCCGGCCGCTGAACAGCGGGGCCGGCTCCCTGCTGCCCGCGGAAGGGGACCCGTTCTTCGTGGCCGAACGCGTGGACACACGGGTCAGCCCGGACCTGTCGCAGAGCTACGGGGTGCTGGTGGTGACCGCGGGCGACGGGCACCTGGCCACTGAGGCCGGCGCCTCGGTCCCGGTGGCGCGGGGCAGCACGGTGCTGATCCCGCACGCGGCCGGGCCGGCCACGCTCAGCGGCACCGTGGAGGGCGTGCGCTGCCTCCCCGCGGCTTAGCCACGCGCGGCGGAGTGGAATAGCGGTGCTAACGGGGTGGTTGAGGGCCCGCTGTCCGTCGGATCGGCGGGTCGGGGGGCCTGGTCCTGCCCCCGGGCGGCCTGGGGGGATCGGTGGGCGAGGATAACGATCCCGACGGTCATCACGAGCAGCGACGCTGCCTCGCCCGCGATCGCCGCTGGGCCGCTGGCGAGTTTCTCGTCCAGGAGGAGCCAGGCCAGCGCGATGTCGCCGATCGTGTCGGTGATGGTGATGATGGCCAGGACCGGCGCGAGCAGCGTGCCCGCCTGGAAGGCGTTCTGGTTGAGCACGAAGCCGATCGGGCCGATGACGGCGACGGCGTAGATCGGCCAGTGGGTGAACAGATTGGCCAGTCCGCCGCCGAGTTCGGCGGTCGCGAGCTTGATCGAGAAGTCCGTGACTGCGAAGGCGGCGCCGCAGGCCAGTGCGAGCGCGAGCGGCCGCGCCGTCCGGTTCCACCGGGCCACGGCCAGGCAGCCGGCCAGCACCGCGGCGAACCCGGCCAGCAGCGCTAGCGCTTCGATGAGGCCGATAGCCTGCCGCCCTGCCGACGGCCGGGCGATGACGAGGAACCCGACGATCCCGGCCGTGCAGGCGAGAAGTCCCGCGCCCAGGACCAGGTCCACGCGTTTTTTCAGGGCCGCGGTGATCACGCCGGCGAATATCAGGTCGCACACCAGGATCGGCTCGACCAGCGCGAGGGGCCCGAATCGCAGCGCCACGACCTGCAGGACAAAGCTGGCCACATTCGCGCCGATTCCCGCCAGCCACAGCGGCTGCTTGATCAGGTCCAGCAGCAGTTCAGGCGACAGCGCCCGCCGGCGCTGGACGCGCTTGGTGGCGAGCTGCTCGGTGACGGCCGTTATCGCGTACGCCAGCGAGGAGCCAAGGGCCGCCACCACGGCGATCAGCGGGAACAACGACCCGTCCGTCGGTTCGGCCCGGCTGGCCTGACGGCAGCTTTGCGCTGGGAGCCGTGGCGTACGGTGTCGGTCAGCCGCACGCTGCCGTTGAGTGCTGCGTCCCCATTCATGTTCTTGATGATGATATCGGCGTCGACGAACGGGTCGAAGTCCAGCTCAGCCTTAAGGGCCGCAGCGGCGGATGGGCCGGATCGAGGAAGCCTCGCTCCTGCAGCCAGCGGTACAGCGGGGTGGTCGCCGGGTCGTGGCCCCAGGCGTGGTCCCCGCCGCCCTGCCCGGCCCCACCGAGCAGCTGCTGCTGCACGGGGGTCAGCCGGGCGAACCAGTCGCTGGCCCGCTGCTCAGCCGTGACCGGCACGGCGTGCGTGGTGTTCATCCTCGGATCGGGGTCCCCGACGGGGTGATGTGCACCGCGGGCTGACCGGACGTGCTGCTGCACGAGAGGGGGGCGCCGTCCTTGATCAGCAGCAGCCTGACGTGTCCCGCGAAGTAGCCGATGCTCAACCGCGTCCCGGGCGGCATGGCCGCGCCGTTGATCACCATCACGTCCGTTCCGTCGGGCAGCGTCGACGGCTGCACGACCTGACCGAAACTGACCGAAGCACCAGTGGAACGGCAGAAGGTGCCGACGGTGACCAGGGCCGGTATGCCGTGCCGGGCCAGGTCCTCGCGCAGCGCGCTGGGGTCCAGCCGCGCGCCTTTGTACAGGGTCAGCGTGGTGCTGTGGCCAGGGCCGTCGGTCACCGAGAACGCGGCGAGCGTGACCGGACTGGCGCTCGGTGACGGCGGGGACGGCGGGGTGCCGGACCGGGCCGGGGCCGCTCCGCCCAGGGTCAGCGTGATGGCCACCGCCGCCCCGGCCGTCGCGGCGGCTGCCGTCAGCCCCGATAGCCGACGGCGCTGTCGGCGCCGGCGGGCGCGGCCTGCGGCCAAGACGTCCTCCACCGGCAGGTCCATGCGCAGCCCGGAGAAGGACTCGCGCACCAGGCACATGACGTCGTCGTGCTCGTTCATCGGATGACCTCCGTTGCGTCCGGGTCCGTGTGTGCGGGTTGAAGATCTCGGCGTAGCGCCGCGACGGCGCGGGACAGGTGCGCGGTCACCGTCCCCGGCGCGACCCCGATGACCTTCGCGGTGGTCTCGGTGTCCAGGTCGAGGAAGATCCGCAGCGCCAGGACCTCGCGCTGGCGGGTCGGCAGGCGCCGCAGTGCCGCGATCAGCGCGGGGTCCACGCCGTCGCCCGGGCCGGCCGGGACGGCGGCATCGTGATCGGCGAGCGGCACCTCCCGGTGCCGGCGCCGCCACCATGACACCCCGAGGTTTAGCGCGGTCCGCACCACCCACGCCCGCGGGGCGGCGTGCCTGCGCACCTGGCCCCAGGACGTCCACGCCCGGGTGAAGGCCTCGGCGACCTGTTCCTCGGCCAGCTCGCGGTGGCCGACGACCGCGGTCACCGCCCGCAGCCACGAATCCCTGCTGGCCCGGTAGAAGTCCGCGAACTCGTTCTGCTCGTGCCCCATACTCTGCCAACGCGCCGGGCAGCCGGTCCGCTTACCGGGGGCGGGGGCCACGGACCGTTCGGCCGAAAAGAATTTAATGATCCGAACGGACCGTGGCGCTACGGTCCCGGCCCGGCAGAGACTGTGGGGATGAGCGAGATGACGCGGCAACCGATGGTGCGGCTCAGGGACGGGGCGGTGCGCGGGACGGCGGGGGCGGGGGGGTCCGCGTTTCTCGGGATTCCGTATGCGGCGGCGCCGTTCGAGACGAACCGGATGCGGGCGCCGCAGCCGGTGGTCCCGTGGGACGGGGAGCGGGAGGCGACGGCGTTCGGGCCGACGGTGCCGAAGGG